>Ga0189278_10182_pt1 | contig 51021 bp, 45 predicted proteins | sample N26A9minimetaG_FD_130326 | JGI IMG/M metagenome (GOLD analysis project Ga0189278, IMG submission 130326) | Marine microbial communities from the Costa Rica Dome - N26 A9 mini metaG | ecosystem: Environmental > Aquatic > Marine > Oceanic > Photic zone | place: Costa Rica: the Eastern Pacific...
AATTTCAAGGCGGGGCGCGCAAAGAGAGCTTGAAATAGCTGGCTATTCCTGCGCTCTCTTGCCTGGAACTGAGCAATTTTGGACTGAAACGGGTGGGCGACAATGAATGTCAACACGACCTAGGGGCCGCCATCAATCCCCGCCCCCTGCGCCGCCGCAACCAGTTCGCGGGTGTAGGGATGCAGCGGGTTTGAAAAGACTTCCTCGACCGGCCCCTGCTCCACGATCTCGCCCTTGCACATCACCAATGTCCGGTCACAGACATGCCGGACAACGGCCAGGTCATGCGAAACCAGAAGCAGCGAAAACCCTGCCTCCCGGCGCAGCGCCCGCAACAGCTCCAGGATCTGCGCCTGCACCGATACATCCAGCCCCGAAACGATCTCATCCGCGATCAGCAGACGCGGGTTGGAACACAGCGCCCGCGCAATGTTCACCCGCTGCTTCTGCCCCCCGGACAATTGATCCGGAAACCGCCCGGCCACGTCGGGCGGCAGCATCACCTTGCCCAGCAGCTCCGTCACCAGCGCCTTTTGATCCGCTTTCGACAAGGCATGCGCCCGCCCCTCCAGCGCCTGGGTGACAAGGCTTGCAATCCTGCGGCGCGGGTTGAGCGCCGATTGCGGGTCCTGAAAGACCAGTTGAACCTTGTCAAAGAATGCCGCACGCGGCGCGGTGGCCCGGTCCAGACCCGCCACTTCCAGCACACCGCTGGTCACGTCTTCCAGCCCCACGATCATCTTGGTCAGGCTGCTTTTCCCCGACCCGCTCTCGCCCACGATCCCGACAAACTCGCCTTCCCGAATCTCGAAATCCAGGTTCCGCAGCGCCTGTACCTCGCGCACCCGGCCAAGCCAGTCGTGCTGGCGATAGGCCTTGCCAAGCCCCTTTGCCCGCAGCACCGGGGCACTGCCCAGAACAAATCCCTCCGCCGCATCCGCTGCCTTCGGCACGGCAACCGTGCCGGTGCGTTCCGGCCAGTGACAGGCCGACCAGTGACCGGGCGCGATCTCGGCCAGTGGCGGTCTGGCGGTCCGACAAAGACCTTCCGCAATCGGGCAGCGGGTGGCAAATTCGCAGCCCTTCATCCCGGTCCGTTCCACCGGCCCCGGCATCGTCCCGGGCAGGATCATCAGCCGCGCCATGCGCCCCTTCAGGTTTGGCGTCGCCAGGTTGAGACAACGGGAATAGGGATGCCGCGGCGCGTTGATGATGCGCCGCGCGGCACCCGTCTCGACAATCCGCCCGGCATAGAGCACCGAAACATCGTCACAGATCTCGGCCGCAAGTTGCAGATCATGGGTGATGAACAGCACCGAAGTATCATGCGCCTCCCGCGTGCGGGCAATCAGCTCGACCACCTTTTTCTGGATCGTCACATCCAGTGCCGTCGTCGGCTCATCCGCAATCACCAGACGCGGGTTCGACGCAAAGGCCATCGCGATCAGGACCCGCTGCAGCATCCCCCCCGACAGCTGATGCGGATAATTGTCCAGCAGCGCCTGCGGCCGGTCCAGCCCGACTTCGGCAAACAGCTCAACTGCCCGATCCCTGCGCACCTTGGCGGTTCGCAGGCCGATCCTGGCAAGGTGGTGACAGATCTGATGGCCGATGGTCAGGCTGGGGTTCAGCGCGCTCATCGGCTCCTGCGGGATAAACCCGATGTCGCGGCCCAACAGGCTGCGACGGGTCCGGGCGGTCATATCCGTCAGGGTCAGCCCGTCAAATTCGATCGCCCCCCCGGAAATGCCCAGCCCCCGTGGCAGGGTATCGGCGATGGCACTGCCGATCATCGACTTGCCCGCACCGGATTCCCCGATCACCCCCAGAATGCGCCCCGGCTGAATCCCCAGTTCCACACCGTTCAGGATCCGCTGCCCGGTCCTGAGTGCGATTTCGAGGTGCCGGATACGAAGAACCTGTCGTTCCGTCATCTGTCAGGCCCCCCGCTCGGCGCTCTGGCGCGGATCAAGCCTGCGCCGCAGCCCGTCCCCCAGAAGATTGAAACTCAACACCGTGAGAAAGATGGCAAAGATCGGCACGGCAAGCCCCCAGGGCGCGTAATACATGTCAATCCGCGCATCCGCGATCATCTGCCCCCAGGCCGGCACATCCGATGGCACCCCCATGGCGACAAAGGACAGGATCGCCTCCACCACCACCGAAATGCCCATTTGCAGGCTCAGCAGGGTGATCAGCATCGGCAATGTCGCCGGAAAGATCTCTTTCATGATGACACGCGGGTGGGACAGGCCGATCAGCCGCGCAAAGGCGACATAATCCTGCCCCCGCACCACCTGAACCTCGCTGCGCAGGACGCGGCAGAACCGGGTCCAGTCCACCAGCACGATGGCAAGGATCACCTTGTCGATCCCGATGCCAAGCCCCGTGATCAGCAGCATCGACAGGACAACCGGCGGGAAGGACAGCCAGACCTCGACCGTCCGGCTGATGATCCAGTCGACCCAGCCGCCGAAATACCCCGCCAGATGGGCAAAGAAGGCCCCCAGCAGCATCGCACCAAAGGAGGCGGCAACCGCCACGGTCATCGCGGTGCGCGCACCATAGATCAGCCGCGACAGGGTATCGCGCCCCAGACTGTCGGTGCCAAACAGATGTTCCGCCGTCCCGCCTTCCGCCCAGACCGGGGGCGCAAGGATGTACAGCAGTTCCTGATCGTTCGGATGATAGGGCGCGATCCAGGGCGCAAATATCCCGCAGATCAGCACCAGCGCGGCAAAGCTGCCGCCGATGAATAGGCCCAGATCGGCAAAGCGGTAGTTCCGGCCCATCATCCGTTCCTCAGGCGCGGATTCAGCAGATAGGCCAGCGCATCCGCGACAGAGTTGAAGATCAGCGTGGTGGCGCAATAGATCAGCGCAATGGCCATGATCACCGACAGGTCAGCCAGCTGCATCGCCTTGACCATCAGATTGCCCAGCCCGGGGAAGGAAAAGATCATCTCGACCAGCAGCGTGCCGCCAAACAGCCCGCCGAACTGCGTGCCGACCAGAATGACAACCGGCAGAATGGCATTCTTGAGGGCCTGACCAAACAGGATTTCGCGGCCATTCAACCCCCGCAGACGGGCCTGCAGGATATAGCTTTGCTGATAGGTGTTGATCAGACTGGCGTGCAGCACCCGCACAATGGTCGGGGAAAATGCCAACCCCAGAGCCATGACCGGCAAGGCGATATGTTCAACGGCACTGATGAATATGCTGAAATCCCCGGTCAGCATCGCATCGATCAGCAGGAATCCGGTATGCGATGGCACCTGCATGCCCGGGTCCAATCGTCCGTTCACCGGAAAGATCGGGATCAGAACGCCAAAAAGCAGGATGAAAAGCAGCGCCAGCAGGAAATCGGGCAGGGCCATGACCGCCGAGGTGACAACCAGCCCGACCGATTCAAAGACCGTCCCGCGCGCGGTGAAAATCAGCAACCCGCCCGCCATGCCCACGCAGACCGCAAAGATCAGCGCGCTGACCACAAGTTCGATGGTCGCGGGCAGACGTTCCAGAACCACATCGACGGTCGACATGCGGTATTGCGAGGATTCGCCCAGATCGCCTGCCACCGCACCTTTGGCCCAGATCGCATATTGCTCCCAGATCGGGCGGTTCAGCCCCATCGCCTCGCGTTTGGCCTCCACCTGTTCGATGGTCGCCGAGGGCGGCAAAGACATCTGTGCAGGATCAACCGGCAAGATCCGCAGCGCGCCGAAAATCAACACCGTCACAACCGCAAAGACCGGCACAATCGCCAAAAGCCTGCGGCCAATGACACGTAGAATAGCCAGGATCAAAACCGCCCCTCCTTACTCATGCAGGCGCGCCATCGCCGGTGCCGGCAATGGCGCGCCTGCAATCGGCCCGCATCATGTCGTCGTGATCGCTTCCGGCCGGATCAGACCATTGGCCCAGGGCGTGATCCCGATATCCTTGCGGTATCCGATGGTCTGGATCGCCTGCAAAAGCGGGATCATCGCCCCTTCCTCGATCAGGAACCTGTTGAATGCCTCATAGCCCTTGATGCGCTTGTCATAATCCGGCTCTCTCAGCAGCGGCTTGATCATCGCCGTCACCTCATCGGTGCGGTAGGTGGCAAAGGGCAGGTCCGCGTCAAACATGTTCCCCGCGAAAAGCTCCGGATCACCGGTGCCGTTCTCCCAGACAAACATCGACGCCGCCGGCAGCTTGCCAGAGGCATTCAGCTCGTACCATTGCGACTCGGTGATCACGGTCAGATTGGCCTTGATGCCAACCTTCTCCCACATCGTCACCACCGCGCGGGCAATGTCATAATCGCCGGGAAACTGGCCGTTCGTGGTGGCAAAATCCAGGGTGACAGGATTGTCCGGCCCAAAGCCCGAGGCCGCCAGCAACTCCCGCGCCTTGTCGGGGTCATGGTCAAAATGGAAATCGGGCAGGAAGCTCGGCATGCCGGGGATTGTCGGCTGGTCGATGGTCACCGCATCCCCGCCGAAGAAGGCCTTGGACAGCAGTGCCTTGTCCACCGCGTGATGCGCGGCCAGTCGGATATTGCGATCCGCAAAGACGCCATCCTCGCGGATGGTGATATAGATGATGCGGGCAATCGGGTTGGTGACGGCATTGAAGGCACCGCCCTGCTGCAAACGCTTGACGTCACGGATCGAAAGCTCGGTCGCGATATCAACCGTCCCGGATTCCAGCGCGGCCAGCCGTGCCGTGGGATCTGGAATGATCTCGATGGTGATCTGCTTTGCCGAGGGCAGTTCCCCCCAGTAATCATCGCGCCGGGTCAACACGATCCGGCTGTCGCGCTGGTATTCTTTCAGCACATAGGGGCCGGTCCCGACCGGATCGGTCTTCATCCCCTCGATCCCCACCTTTTCGGCATGGGCCCTGGAGACGATGTAGCTCGCGCTGAAACTCAGCCATTGTGCCACGATCGGGAAGGGTTTGGCGAAATGCATCACCGCTTCGGTGGGCGAAAGCACCTCGATGTCCGTCACATTCCCGAACCCCACCGCAAGGTCGATCTCCTGCCCCTGCTGGATGCGTTCAAAGAAGGTATAGCGAAAATCATCAGCGGTCAGTTTCGTCCCGTCCGAAAAGGTCACATCATCGCGCAGCGTGACCTGCATGCTCATCGCATCATCCGCCAGCTTCCAGTCCGTCAACAGGCCCGGTGCCAGCTTCAGATCGCTGGTCATGTCGATGGGCTGGTCAAAGACCATCTTCAGAATGGTCTGCGGATCAGGGGAGAGCCGCTGGTTCGGGTCCCAGCTCGCGGTATCCGTTGTCCAGGCAATGGAAAGATTGTCGATCTCCCCCGCAAAGGCAAAATCCGGCTTCACCAGCAACGCACCACCACTGGCCGCTGCAAGCTGCATGAAAAGACGCCTGTCTATTGTTTTCATCTGGTATCCCCTGTTGGTTTGCTGTTGATCCGGCGCTGCCTTTGGCAGTTCGTTTTTGGTTTCTGACCCGCCCGGCCAAGCCAGTCCTTCAACACCTGACAGCAGGCCGCCATCCCGCCCGCGTTTCCCGCGGCTTGAAACAAGATTATGGCGCGCCCCTGCTGCGGTCTATGTCGGCAAAGGCCGTTAATTGTGCAGATCAGGTCATTTCCCGCCCGTTTTCGCCCTGGTTCGGTGAAATCGGAAAAATATGCTATAGCATTATTTCATAGATAAAGTAGAATCGGGAAAGGAGGATTTTCATGCATCCACAGCATGCAGACCGCGATATGGAAAACCCCGGACACCGCAAGGCTTCCGCGCCTCACGATGCCACCCTGCGGCAGTTTTTCCTCGATCAGATCATCAACGAGATGCGCGGCAACAAGCCGCAGAACCGGCGTGCCCTGGCGAAATTCAACCTCAAGGCCGGCAAGTCGCAGAACCCCTATTCGACCTATCCGCTCAAGGCCTATGCCGCCTTTTTCGAAGAGGCGGCACAGGTGCTCGACCGGCCCTTTCTCGGCCTCGAACTGGGCCAGAACTTCCGCCTGTGGGAGATCGGCCCCGTCTACCCGCTTCTGGCCACCGCGCCGACCCTGCGCGAGGCGCTTGCCGTTTTCCTGCGGTTCCAGGCCAGCTGGCAAAGCCACACCACCAGCAGCGTCCATCAGGAATTCGGGGAAACCAGATACGGCTATGCCATCAATGACATGGCAATCTGGCCCCGGGTTCAGGACGCCGAGAATTCAACCGCCGGCCTCTGCGCGCTGATCCGGCAATTGTTCTCCGAACGCTGGTGCCCGGTGGAAATCTGCTTTGAACATGACATCACCGGGCGCGAAGAACCGCTGAAGCGCTACTTTCGCTGTCCGGTCCGGGGCAATGCCGCCGCAAACATCATCGTGATCCGTGACGCCGAACTTGACCGCCCCATGCAGGCCTGGGTCAATTCAAACGCCCCGGCCCGCGCCGTGGTCGAAATGCATCTTTTCGATCTGATGCGCCCCCCCGAAGACGATTTCCGCCCGGTCCCCGAACGCCTGTCGCAACTCGTTGACCAGCGGCTGGGCCGCGAAAGCGTTGATCTGGAAACGCTGGCAGACATCCTCGGGATCGCGCCGCGCACGCTGCGCCGACAGCTCAGCACATTCGGCACCAGCTTCAGCGAGATCCTCAACCGCGAACGCCGCAAAAAGGCGGAGATGTTGCTGAGCACCGGCAGCATCAAGCTGAGCCAGCTTGCGGCACATCTGGGATACGCCAATCAATCCGCATTCTCCCGCGCCTTCCGGGAATGGACGGGGGAACCCCCCCTTGCCGCCCTGCGCCGCGCGCGCCATGCCATCGGCACCGCCAATGCGCCCCGGGCCGGGGAGAACGAGACGGCTCAGCCGTAAACAGGATCCTGCAGCCGCATGCAGACCGCGCGCGGCTCCGTATAGGCATGGATCACCTCGGTGCCGAACTCCCGGCCAAGCCCCGACAGCTTGGTGCCGCCAAAGGGCATGGCAAGATCGAGCACGTTGTGGGTATTGATCCAGACCGTCCCGCAATCCAGTTCTGCTGCCAGCAGATGCGCCTTGTTGATGTCCCGGGTCCAGATGCTGGCCCCCAGACCATAGGCGGTATCATTTGCCAATGCCCTGATCTCCTGCGGGTCCTGCACCGCCATCGCCAGAACCACCGGGCCAAACACCTCTTCCTGCGCGATCCGCATATCGGCGCGGCCGCCGCTCAGCACGGTGGGCTGATAAAAGTATCCGGTGTCGGCTGCCCGCCCGGCACCACAGATCGGCTCGGCCCCCTCCTCGATGCCCTGCGCAACCAGCCCCGACACCCGTTCCAGCTGCCGGGAGGACACCAGCGGACCCAGTTGAACCGCAGGGTCGAAACCGCTGCCCAGTTTCAGGCCCCGCCCGATCTCGGCCACGCCCTGAATAACCTCATCATAGATCGAGGCATCCACCAGCAACCGCGACCCGGCGGTACAGATCTGCCCTGAATTCGGAAAGATGGCATTGGCCGCGCCCGGGATTGCAAGGTTCAGATCCGCATCGGCAAGCACGATGGTCGGGGATTTCCCGCCAAGCTCCAGCGTCACCCGTTTCATCGTCCGGGCCGAAGACGCCAGGATCTTCTGCCCCGTTGCCGTCGACCCGGTAAAGGCGATCTTGCGCACCAGCGGATGATCGACCAATGCCTGCCCGGCGTCATGACCATAGCCGGTCACGATATTGACCGTGCCTTCCGGGAACCCCGCTTCAAGGATCAGTTCACCCAGCCGCAGCGTCGTGAGCGATGCCTCTTCCGAGGGCTTCAGCACCACGGTGCAGCCAAAGGCAATGGCCGGTGCCATTTTCTGCACCGCCTGCCCCAGCGGGAAGTTCCAGGGCGTGATCCCACCCACAACACCCACCGGCTTGCGCTCCGTATAGGCGCGGTAGGTGCCGCCGTCGTCCCCAAGGGGCGACAGCTGGATGTATTCGCCCGCCATCTTGGAACTCCAACCGCCGTAATAGCGCAGGGCATCAATGGCGAATTTCAGGTCCACGTTACGCGACACGGCATAGGGTTTGCCATTGTCCAGGGTTTCCAGCCGCGCGAGGTCTTCGGCATCGCGTTCGACCAGCAGCGCCAGCTTTTCAAGCAGCCTGCCCCGGTCCAGGGGCCGCATCTTCTGCCATGCCCGGCTTTCAAAGGCACGATGTGCCGCCAGCACGGCGCGGTCCACATCTGTCACCGATGCCGCCACGACCTCCGCAATCTTTTCTTCGGTTGCCGGATCGTGCACGGCAATCACCCGCCCCGCGTCACCCTCGCACCATTCCCCGTTGATCAGCATCCGGGCCGCCGGAATTCGCACAGCCGCGCCACCTGCACGTTCAATCATCGCATTCATTTTCTTCAGCCTCCCGCGTCGGATCGGCCTTGGCGCGATCCTGGATTGGTGATGTGCAGCGCCTGCCGTCCGGCGATCAAAGCCGGTCAAGCCGGTAGGGCGCAGGATCGACAATGGGCGTGCTCTCCGTGATCAGGTCCGCCGCCAGTTGCCCCGCGGCAGGGGCGGTGCCGAACCCGTGGCCGGAAAAGCCCGAGGCCAGCGTCAGCCCCGGCAGCGCCGCAACCGGCGAGATCACGGGCATGGAATCCGGGGTCACGTCGATCATCCCGGCCCAGCTTTGCCTGACCTCGACCTTGTTGAAGACCGGCCAGGCTTTGCACAGGTTCCTCAGCGCCTCGGCGTTCAAACCGTGGTTCACCGCCGGATCCATCGTGCGCAGCTGCTCCATCGGCGAGCGCGCATCGCCTTTCCAGCGCCGCGGCATGGCAAGGTCGCGCAGAAAATCCCGCCCGAAAGACAGGCGCACGTTCTTCCATTCCGCCTTCAGGACCGGAAGGTAGCGATGCCCGAGCAACAGGTGATCCAGCATCAGCGGCGCAAAGAGCGCGCCGCGCTGGGTGATCGTATAGCCCCCGTCGCGCCGTTTCCGGAATGAGAAATCGGCAGCCCCGACGGCAGTCTCGGTCGGCCCCTCCATCGCCGCCGTGCGGAAAACCGAGGCGACAAGCGGCAGGGTCGGAAATGCCACGCCATGATTGCCCAGAAAACGCCGTGACCAGATGCCACCCGCCAGCAACACCTTCTCGCAACGGATTTCACCGCGCTCGGTGATCACGCCGCTCACCCGCCCCGCCGAGGTCACCAGCCTGCGCACCGCGCAATTCTCCACCACGATCGCGCCCTTTGCGATGGCCGCATTCGCGATCGCGCTGCTGGCCAGGGTCGGCTCCGCCCGGCCATCCGATGGCGTGTGGATCCCGCCGTACCAGCGTTCCGCCCCGCCCGGCACCAGCCGGTCGATTTCATCTGCGCTGAGCAACCGTGAATCCAGCGCCCGCCCCCCGGCGGACCCGATCCAGGTTTCGTGCTTTGCCATCTCGGCTTCGCTGCGCGCCACATACATGATGCCCGCATCGCGATACCCGACATCCGCGCCGACCCGCTGCGGCATCTCGGCCCAAAGCCTGTCGGATTCCACCGACAGCGGCAGATCGTGAATGTTGCGGCCCGTCTTGCGCACCCATCCCAGATTGCGCGAGGATTGCTCCCCCGCCAGACGCCCTTTCTCCAGGACGACAACGGGAATCCCCCGCTCCGCCAGCGACAGCGCAGCAGTCAGCCCGACGATGCCGCCCCCGATCACGACAACGCTGGTCGCGGCCGGGATATCCGGCGCGGTCTCTACAGGCATGATCACCGGAGCCAAGGCGCTGATCCTCCGGTGTCCGACTTGATGGTGTCAGGCATGCTAAAGCGGCGCGGCATCGTCATGGCGTGATGACCATTTCCTTGACCTCGGCCCTGGAAGCACCGCGATAGGCGGTCACGTCGATCTCGACCTTGTACTGCGTCGACCCAAGCGGCGGACAGGTCATGGTAAGCGTCGGCCTGATGCCGCGCATCCGCTCACCATAGGCGGTCATGATCGTGTCGATATCCTGGGTGAACTGCACAAAGACACGCGCCCGCACCACATCTTCCAGGCAAGAGCCCACGGCCTTCAGCGCGGTTTCGATATTGGCAAGCACCTGCAGCGTCTGCTCGGCCAGATCCTCCGGGATCAGCTTGGTTTCCGGATTGCGCCCCGCCGTGTTCGACACGAAAATCAGGTTGTCCACCGCGACAAGGCGTGAATAGCTGCCATGTTCCTCGAACCTGGAGCCCGTTGTCAGTTTGATGATTTCAGTCATTGTTTTACCTTGTTCAGAAATTGATGTCCCGGCCCCGCGCGGGGGCCCGCAAGTCAGCGCAGCACGGGCGAATCCCACAGGGTCAGCGAGACGCCGATGCCCTTCTCAAGGGCGTTGCGATAAACCACCGTGCCCCAGGCCACATCCTCGACCGGCAAGCCGCCGACCGACATGATGATGATCTCCTCCTCATCCCGCCGCCCCGCCGCCTCGCCCGCAACGATCTGCCCCAGGTCTTCCAGCTGTTCCGGCGCGATCCGGCCTTCGTCCACCAGATCCAGCCAGCGTATGCCGACCGCGGGAATATGGTTGTGCACCGGCTTCGGGTTCTCCTCGAACCAGGCGTGATAAAGACCCGGATTATCCAGAACCTTGCGGATCTCGGGCGCTTCCATCGCCTCGTCGATGTTGCAAAGCGCAGGCATCGCCAGAAAGGTGCCGGGGCTGATCCACTCCCGCCGGACCATGGGATAGGTCGACGGATCGCCCGTCGCCCCCGACCCGCAGAAGGTGACAATATCCGATCCCCGCACCACCTCTTCCACGCTGTCGACAACGCGCACGCTGGTGATCTGCGGAAAGGTCTCGGACAACCACGCAAGGAAGGCATCCAGGTTCTTCTGGCCGCGCCCCTTGACCTTGACCGTATCAATCCCCGGACGCACCGCCATGAAGGCCGAAAGCGATGTCTTGGCCATCACCCCCGGCCCCAGGATCCCCACGGTCCTTGCATCCTTGCGCGCCAGATGCCGCGCCCCCACCCCGGGCACCGCCCCGGTGCGATAGGCCGACAACAGATTGGCCGACATCAGCGCCAAAGGCGCGCCGGTATCCGCATCATTGAGGATGAACATCAGGATCGAACGCGGCAGCCCCTTGTCGCGGTTCGCAATGTTCGAGCCATACCACTTCATCCCCGCGGTCCCGAAACGCCCCCCCAGATAGGCGGGCATCGCCATGAAACGGCGGTCCGGCGTCGGCTTCGGCATCGTCGGAAAGGGCGAGATTTCAGGGAATACCACGACAGAGCCGTGGGAATTGTTGTTGACCCCGGCCATGCGATAATCGCCGTGGTAAAGCATGCCGAACATCTCTTCCATCGTGTCCACGCAGGCCGCCATATCGGTGACACCGGCGCGCACCATGTCCTGTTCGGACAGGTAGATAAAATCGATCCGCGTCGATGCCGCGGTGTCGCTCGGGCTTTGGTCGCGGTTGTTCTGAAGCATCGAAACTACTCTTTTCGTTCATTGATGCATCAAAGGTGTCATGAAGGCTGCGCTCGGGAAATGACCGGATCGGCCAATAAATGTGCGGATCAGGCCAGATGCGCGGACGGCGGTATGAGGAAGCAGCGAAATGGCATCACGCGCCCGGGTGCCAGGCGGGCATCGCCGTGCCGGGGAACGGCCCGTCATGTCGAAGACATGCCTTTGGCAAGATGCGCGTCGGCCTGCGGCCTTGGTCCCGCGCCTGGGGAAAATTCTCAAAGCAAACAAAACTGCCCGCGATCAATCACGCAAAAGCCCGGAACCAGCCGATGGCGCCGGGCCTGCAACCTGACACAGGCTGATCTTGCCTGTGCCCGGCTCATAAAGATGGATGTGGTCGAAAGGCACCAAAGCCCTTCGACCAGCAGCTTGTCTCAGAACGGGCTGTCTTCGTAGTAGAAGTCAGCAGCGTTGTCCTTGGTGATCAGAACCGATCCGATGGTGAAGGTTCCCGAAACCGGCGCGGTCGAGGTCATGCCGACAGCGGTCAGCTCAATCGCCGTGGCAATCATCGACGGTGGATAGGTCACATCGGCAGGGATCATCGCATCCCCATCGCGCACCTTGGCCACCATTTCCTTCATGCCGGCACCACCCAGCACGAACTTGATGTCGTCGCGACCGGATTGTTCGATGGCCGCCAGCACGCCGATGGCCATATCGTCATCCGATGCCCATACCGCGTCGATCTTGTCGTATTTCGACAGGAAATCCTGCATCACGGTAAAGCTGTCGTCGCGGTTCCAGTTGCCATGCTCCATCGCCAGGATGTTGATGCCCGACCCTTCGATTGCAGCCTGGAACCCTTCGACACGCTCGTTGTCGATGGTGGTGGGGATGCCCCGGAACACAACGATGTCGCCGCCGTCCGGCATGGCCGAGGCCATATATTCACCCGAGACCTTGCCAAAGCCGGGGTTGTCACCCGCGACATAAAGGTCCTCGATGCCGGGAATGGCAAGGCCACGGTCAACCACCGTCACCCAGGCGCCGCTGTCCGCAACCGCCTTGACCGGGCTTGTCAGCGGCTCGGATTCGAACGGCAGCACCACCAGCGCGCTGATGTTGCGCGTGGCCAGCATGTCTTCGATGTCGTTGACCTGCTTGGCCGGGTCCGATGCCGTTGCCAGCACAAAATCCAGCTGCGGATAGACTTCCTCCAGCCGGTTCACCGCCTGCTGCGCATGAAAGTTCATGCCGCCCGCCCAGCCGTGCGTCGCCGCCGGAATGGACACCCCGATCACTTTCGTATCCTGGGCCTGTACCGGCAGTGCCAGTGTCGCAGCCAGCGCGGCCGCCGTGATTGTCGTAAATTTCATGGCTTTTCTCCTCTGTTTACCATGGTATTCCGGAGCGCCTCCTCAGCTCTCCGCTTTCTTGTCGCGCTGCAGGATGACGGCCAGGATGATGATCACACCCTGTATTGCCCCGTTCAGATAGGGCGATACGCCATCCGTCAGATTCAGAATATTGTCGATCAGCGACAGGATCAGCACGCCGATCACCGTGCCCCAGACCCGGCCAAACCCGCCCTTGAGCATGGTCCCCCCGATGATCACCGCCGCAATCGCCTCCAGCTCCCAAAGCACCCCGGTGCTGGGCGAGGCCGAGCCAAGGCGCGGCACATACATGATCGTCGCCACCCCCACGAGGATGCCCAGAAAGACGTAGGTCAGCATCCGCACGCGATTGACGTTCACCGAAGAATAGCGCGCCACCTGATCATTGGAGCCGACCGCAGCCGCGTGCCGGCCAAAGGCCGCGCGCCGCATCACCAGCTCGCCACTGATCGCCACCAGCGCAAAGACGATGATCGGCCAGCTGATCCCCAGAATGCCGTCGAAATAGATCGGCCGGATCACCGACCGCATCCCGAAATCCAGCGAGAGCGTGCCGCCATCGGCCAGCCAGGTGACCAGGCTGCGGTAGATGCCCATGGTGCCCAGCGTCACGATGAATGCCTCGATCCGCATCGTCGTGATCAGGAAACCATTGACGAAACCGGCCAGCGTGCCCGCCACCATCGCCGTCAACATCCCGACAAAGACCAGCGGCCACCCCGGCCCCATCACCGGCAGCATGGCGTTCATCACCAGGATCATCAGACCCGCGATGAAGGCCGCCATGGAGCCGACCGACAGGTCCAGCCCGCCCGCCGTGATGACAAATGTCATGCCCACCGCGATGATCCCGATAAAGGCGGACCGCGACAGGACGTTGGTGATATTGGCCGCGCTCAGGAAATTCCCGTTCAGCGCCGCGCCGACGATCACCAGCACGACCAGTGCCAGGATCGGACCCAGCACTTTCAGGTTCACGCCTCTGGTTGCCCGTGAGGGCTGTGTTTCGGTGGCTGTCATCAAATTGCCTCTTGCCTTGTCGCGCCCAGGCCCATGGCCAGCCGCACGATCTTGTCTTCTGTCATGTCATCTCCGCTGACTTCGCCCGCGATGGTGCCCAGCCGCATGACCAGCACCCGATCCGCAAGGCCAATGACCTCCTGCATCTCGGAACTGACCACGATGATGGATTTGCCCGCCGCCGACAGCGCATGGATGAATTCGTAAATCTGTTGCTTGGTGCCGATGTCGATGCCCCGCGTCGGCTCGTCGATGATGACGATATCCGGCTCGGTCAGCATGATCTTGGCGATCAGCAGCTTTTGCTGGTTGCCCCCCGACAGGTTGCCCACCAGCACCTCGCGGGTCGGGCAGCGGATGTCGAAATCGGCAATCGCCCGTGTCAGCGCCGCGTCTTCCGCCTTGTGATCTATCAGCCAGTTGGTGAACTCCGGCAGCGCCTGCAGGGTCAGGTTCTCCCGCATCCCCTTCTGCAGCAGCAACCCCCGGCCCTTGCGATCCTCGGTCAGGTAACACAGCCCCGCCGCCTGCGCCTGTTGCGGCGACCGCAGGGTGACGGGCTTGCCATTGATGCGCACATCGCCCTGCGCGCTGCGCAGCCCCGTCAGCCCCTCCATCGCCTCGGTACGGCCCGAGCCGATCAGCCCGGAAATCCCCAGTATCTCGCCCTTGCGCAGGGTAAAGCTGATGTCACGGGCATAGCCCGGCACATTCAGCCCCGTGACCTCCAGCGCCGGCTCATCGCTGACGGCGGCCGTGCGTACAGGATAGAGCGACGACACATCGCGGCCCACCATCGCCTGCGCCATCTGATCCTCATTGAACTCCGTCGTCATGCCCTGCGCCACCACATGCCCGTCGCGCAGCACCGTGATCCGGTCCGAGATGCGCTTCACCTCATCCAGCTTGTGCGAGGTGAACAATATCGCCACCCCCTCGGCCTTCAGCCGCTCCACCTGCTCGAACAGCACCTCCGCCTCGCGCTCGGTCAGCACGGCGGTGGGCTCATCCATGATCAACACCTGCGCGCGCCGCGACAGCGCCTTGGCGATCTCGACCATCTGCTTGTCCGCATTGGAAATGTCGCGCACCCGCGCAGTCGGCGACACCTTGCAGTTCAGCCGGTCCAGCAGCCTGCGCGTCTCCGCCTGCATCCACCCCTTGTCCAGGAACAGCCCGCGCCGTTTCTCATGCCCCAGAAAGATGTTCTGCTCCACGCTCAGCTGATCCGCCAGGTTGAACTCCTGATGGATCAGCACAACCCCCTGCGCCTCGGCCTGTTGCGAAGAGGCAAAGCGCACCGGCGCATCGTCCAGCTTCACCTGCCCCTTCGTCGGCTCCAGATAGCCCGACATGATCTTCATCGCCGTCGATTTGCCCGCCCCGTTCTCTCCGATCAGGGCATGCACCTCTCCGGGCCGCAGCGTCAGGCTGATGTCATGCAACACCTGCACCGGCCCGAAACTCCGGCAGACATCAGCCAGCGTGAGGGCGCGGGTTTCGCTCATAGCCTGACCCATGCCGCATCGCGCTTCGAAGACCGCACACAGGCGTCGATAAAGGCAACACCCTCCAGCCCGTCCTGTACTGTCGGCAACAGGTGATCCGGCGTCTTGCCATCCCGCGCCGCGACGATCAGGTCCGCCGCCTCGTTGTAGATATTGGCAAACCCCTCAAGATAGCCCTCGGGGTGTCCCGGCGGAATGCGCGAGGCCCCTTGATTGCCCGCAGTCGCACCGGCCCCGTTGCGGGTCAGCAAACGCTTTGGCGCGCCGAAGGGCGTGAACCACAGATAATTCGGATCTTCCTGCGCCCATTCCAGCCCACCCTTGTCGCCATAAACCCGCAGCCGCAGACCGTTTTCATTGCCCGGCGCCACCTGCGACGACCACAACATGCCCCGTGCCCCGCCCTCGAAACGCAGCATCACATGCACGTTGTCATCCAGCCGCCGCCCTTCGACAAAGGTGCTCAGGTCCGCCGCAAGACTTTCCAGCTGCAACCCGGTGACAAAGCGCGCAAGGTTATATGCATGGGTGCCGATATCGCCCACACAGCCCCCCGCGCCGGAACGTTCCGGATCGGTGCGCCATTCCGCCTGCTTGCTGCCATCGGCTTCCACCGCGTCGGTCAGCCAGTCCTGCGGATACTCAACCTGCACAACGCGTAGATTGCCAATGTCGCCCTGCCGGACCATCTCGCGGGCCTGCCGCACCATCGGATAGCCGGTGTAATTATGCGTCAGCACAAACAACGCGTCCGACTTCTCCGCCGCCGCGACCAGCTTTTTCGCATCCGCCAGGGTCGAGGTCAGCGGCTTGTCACAGATCACGTGAATGCCGCGTTTCAGGAATTCGCGCGCCGCCGGGTAATGAACGTGGTTCGGCGTGACAATCGCCACCGCCTCCACGCCATCCTTCAGCCGCGCCTCGCGTTTCGCCATCTCGGTGAAATCGCCATAGCAACGGTCCTCTGCCAGCCCCAGCGCCGCACCCGAGGCTTTGGATTTCTCCGCCGTCGAAGACAGCGCCCCCGCAACCAGCTGAAACCGCCCGTCGATGCGCGAGGCGATGCGATGCACCCCGCCGATGAATGCGTCATTGCCGCCGCCGATCATGCCCAGTCTGATAGGTTTCATCACGCAAGCCCCAACATCTTGGCGTTCAGCGTGTCATCCGCACCGCCATCCGCAAAATCGTCAAAGGCACGCTCGGTCACGCGAATGATATGATCCTTGACGAATTGCGCCCCCTCGCGCGCGCCATCCTCGGGATGTTTCAGCGCACATTCCCATTCCACCACGGCCCAGCCGTCAAAGTCATTGGCCGCCATCTTGGAAAACACCGCGCCGAAATCCACCTGGCCATCCCCCAGGCTGCGGAACCGGCCCGCGCGGTCGACCCAGGACTGATAGCCGCCATAGACACCCTGCCGCCCGGTCGGATTGAACTCCGCATCCTTGACGTGGAACATGCGGATGCGGTCGCGGTAGATGTCGATATTGTCGAGGTAATCCAGACATTGCAGCACGTAATGCGACGGGTCGTACAGCATGTTGGCCCTTGGGTGATTGCCGGTGCGCTCCAGGAACATCTCAAAGGACACCCCGTCGTGCAGGTCTTCACCCGGATGGATTTCATAGCAGACATCAACGCCGCAATCCTCCGCATGGTTCAGGATCGGCGTCCAGCGTTTCGCCAATTCGTCAAAGGCCTGTTCAACCAGCCCCACGGGCCGCTGCGGCCAGGGATAGACATAGGGCCAGGCCAGCGCGCCCGAAAATGTCGCATGCGCCCCGATGCCCAGATGGGCCGAGGCCGTCAGCGCCTTTTTCAGCTGATCAACCGCCCAGGCCTGCCGCGCCTTGGGGTTGCCCCGCACGCTTTCGGCGGCAAAGCCGTCAAAGACATCGTCATAGGCCGGATGCACCGCAACCAGCTGGCCTTGCAGATGCGTCGAAAGCTCGGTCACCGCCACGCCATTGGCCTCGGCCTGCCCGGCCCACTCCTGGCAATAATCCTTTGATGTCGCGGCCTGTTCCAGGTCGATCAACCGCGCATCCCAGCTTGGCACCTGAACTCCCTTGTAGCCGCAGTCGGCGGCCCATTTGGTGATCGCATACCAGGAGTTGAAGGGCGCTTCATCGCCTGCAAATTGCGCCAGAAAAAGCGCCGGACCCTTTATTGTTTTCATGTCGTTCCTCCCTTTTGTCAGACGTAGCGGTTGACGATATTCTCAAGTTTCTCCTGCGCGCCGGAAACCGGCTGCGGGTTCAGATCCGCGGCCTCCGCACGGGCGGCAATGCCGTCCAGCGTGGCATCCTTGGCCAGCATCGCCTGCGCCTCGCTGCTTTCCCAACCCGCGTAACGGGCGCGGCGCGGCCCCTCCAGCGCGTCATCCTCGATCATCCGCCAGGCCGATTTCAGCCCCCGCGCGCAGATGTCCATCGCGCCCGCATGGGCCGCAATCAGGTCTTCGGCATCCAGCGACTGCCGCCGCAGCTTGGCGTCGAAATTGGTGCCGCCGGTGGTGAACCCGCCCGCCATCAGCACCTCGTAATAGGCCAGTGCCGCCTCTGACGGAGAGTTCGGGAAATGGTCGGTGTCCCAGCCGCATTGGTAATCATTGCGGTTCATGTCGATGGAGCCGAAGATCCCCAGCGTCCGCGCCATCGCCAGCTCATGCTCGAAGGAATGGCCGGCCAGAATGGCATGGCCCTGCTCCACGTTCAGCTGCACCTCGTTCTCCAGCCCGAACCGCTTGAGGAACCCATAGACCGTGGCAACGTCGTAATCATACTGATGCTTGGTCGGCTCCTGCGGCTTCGGCTCGATCAGGATCGCCCCCTTGAAGCCAATCTTGTGCTTGTATTCGACCACCATCGACAGGAACCGGCCCATCTGTTCCAGCTCCCGGCCCAGATCGGTGTTCAGCAGCGTTTCATAACCCTCGCGCCCGCCCCACAGCACATAATTCTCGCCGTTCAGCCGGTGCGTCACATCCATGCAGGTCTTCACCGTCGAGGCACAATAGGCAAAGATATCCGGATCCGGGTTGGTGCTCGCCCCCGACATGTAGCGCCGGTTGGAGAACATGTTCGCCGTACCCCAGAGCAGCTTCGGGCCGCCATCCGCCATCTTCTTCTCGAAATAATCGGCCATCTCGTTCAGCCGCTTGTGGCTCTCGGCCAGGTTGCTGCCCTCGGGGCGCACGTCATGGTCGTGAAAGCAGAAGAACGGCACGCCCAGAATGCGGAACATGTCGAAGGCGGCATCGGCCTTGGCGCGGGCAAGCTCCATCGTATCCGCCGGAAACCACGGGCGCTGGAAGGTCTGCCCGCCAAAGGGGTCGTTCCCCTCCCAGACGAAGTTGTGCCAGTAACAGACGGCAAAGCGCAGATGCTCCTCCATCGTCTTGCCGCCCAGCTTTTCCTGCGGATTGTAGTGACGGAAGGCCATTGGATTGGTGCTGTCTGCACCTTCGAATGTCACCGGGGCGATGTCTGCGAAATATTGGCTCACTGTATGTTCTCACGACTGTAGATGTTTAATTTGATCCTGCCGGCATCGGCAGGCGGTGTGGTGGCTTCGGTCAGGTCCCTCATGATCTTGACGGCGGCAATGACCCCCGAAAGGATGTCCTGGTCGATGACCAGATCGAATGTGCCGCTGCGCAACGCCTCGCGGGACGTGGGCGTCAGCTCATGCACGATGGTGATCGGTTTCGGGTCCAGCGTCCGCACCGCGCGCACCAGCCCGCGGTTCCCCGCCCCGATGGCATAGATCCCGGCAAGCCGCCGGTCGCGGGCCGCCTCCAGCACGATCTGCTCGACCCGGAGGGCATTGTCGCCCCCCTGCGCCGCAGGCAGCAGCGTGCAGCCGCCAAAGCGTTCCTGCATCACCATCCGGAACCCCAGCAACCGCTCGCTGTGATCGCGGGCCGCCAGCGACCCCGCAATCATCAGAACATCGCCCTGGTCCCTGATGAACCGTCCCATGAACTCACCGGCGGTCCGCCCCGCCATGACATTGTCCGGCCCCACATAGGCATCACGCCCCGAACTCGGCAGATCCGCCACAAGGCTGATCACCCGCACGCCCGAAGCATGCAGCGATGCGATTTCCTCGTTGATCTCGGGTGCCTCGCTGGCCATCACCGCCACCGCGTCACAATCAAGATTGCGCAGCGCGGCAACCTGGTCTTCCACGTCGAACGCCTTGGTCGGAACAACCTGCACCAGCACCTGTTCCTCCAACAGCCGCTGCTGCTCGCGCGCCAGCGCCTCGTGCAGCAACGCGACAAAACCGGTGTCCCCCGACGGCACCACGAAACAGAACCGATAGACCCGGCGACGCGACAGATTCGCAGCCGCCAGATTGCGGACATAGCCGGTCTGCGCCACGGCCGCCTTCACCCGGTCGACCACCTTCGCCGACACGCCACCCCGATTGTTCAGAACCCGGTCCACCGTCGCAAGGCTGACCTGCGCAGCCTCTGCCACGTCCCGTACCGTTGGTCCGCTCATAGACGAATCCTCCCCGTGCCCAAGGATTCATCAAATCGTGAGGTACGTCAATCAATCTTCTGCGGATTCACCTCAACCGTGAATTTGGCGCAAGATCTGCCGCACCGCGGCCCGCACCGGCACCACCGCATTCGTCATTCATGGACTGGTCTGATCACGATTCAGGCTCTAACATGCCCCTCTAGAGCCTAGTAATCCCTCATCCCGGGACCGCGGAATGTAGAAAAGCCTTGCGCGACTCTCCCCCTTTGGTCAATAGTCACGGAAACAAGGCGATAAACGCCATGTTCCGTGAACACGGGACAAGAGACAGAGGGCAGATGAGCAGCACCAAACAAACAGACGACCTGAATTCCGTCATCCGTCAACATGCGGAATGGCTCTCAGGCCAATTGCACGCACAACGCGAGAACCTGTTTCCGCCGAATGCGCAGAAATCCATGCGCACCTTCACCTCCGGTGAGGCTGCAGCCATGCTTGGCGTCAACGACAGCTACCTGCGCAAGCTGCACCTCGAAGGGCGCGGCCCCTCCCCTGCCCTGACACCGGGCAACCGGCGGCATTACTCGGCCCATGACATCCATGATCTGCGCGTCCTGCTGGAAAAAACCGCACGCAAACCGGGGGATTACCTGCCCGGTCGGCGCGAGGGCGATCATCTGCAGGTCATCGGCGTGATGAACTTCAAGGGCGGATCGGGCAAGACGACAACCTCCGCCCATCTGGCCCAGCGGCTTGCCCTCAAGGGCTACCGCGTGCTGGCCATCGACCTGGACCCGCAGGCATCGCTCACCGCCCTGCACGGGGTCCAGCCCGAATTCGATCTGCACGACGGCGGCACGCTCTATGACGCCATCAGATACGATTCACCCGTGCCTATCGCCGATGTCATCCGCAAGACCTATATCCCCAATCTGGATCTGATCCCCGGCAACCTGGAATTGATGGAATTCGAACATGAAACCCCCCGCGCCCTGTCACAGGGCAAGGCCGGGTTGTTCTTTTTCCGGGTAAAAGAGGCTCTGATGCAGGTGGATGACGCCTATGACGTGGTTGTCATCGACTGTCCGCCGCAGCTTGGCTTCCTGACCATGTCGGCCCTCTCTGCGGCGACGGGCGTCCTGGTCACCATTCACCCCGAAATGCTTGACGTGATGTCGATGTCGCAATTCCTGCGCATGACCGCCGATCTGATGGATGTGATCGCCGAATCCGGCGCGGACATGAGCCATGACTGGATGCGCTACCTGCTGACGCGCTACGAACCGGCCGATGCGCCGCAGAACCGCATCGTCGCCTTTCTGCGCACCATGTACGGCGACAAGGTGCTGAATGCACCGCAGCTCAAATCCACCGCAATCTCCGATGCGGGGCTCACAAAACAGACTCTATACGAGGTAGAACGCAGCGCTTTCACCCGCAGCACCTATGACCGCGCCGTCGAAAGCCTCAATGCCGTCAACGATGAAATCTCTGAACTGATCCAGCGCACATGGGGCAGGACATGACGACCAGGAAAAAACGAATGACGATGCTCGACGGATTGGCAGCGGCGGGGCATGCCCCCCCTGCCCCGGGCAGTTCGATGATGTCGACCAACCGGGCGCTGCGCTCTGCGCGCGACGCGGTGGATTCGCATCAGGTCTGGGAGCTGGACCCCGACACCATCGAGGACGGCAGGATTGCCGACAGGCTCGACCCTGACGATGTGGTCGATCTGCGCGACGCAATAGAGACTAACGGGCAGACAGTGCCTATTCTTGTGCGCCGCCACCCCACCACGCCCGACCGCTATCTGCTGGTCTACGGGCGGCGCAGGCTTCAGGCGATCCGCAATTCCGCCAAGGTGACAACCGTGCGCGCGCTGATTGCCAGCATGGGCGACGATGACGCGGTCAAGGCGCAGATTTCTGAAAACATGGCCCGGCGCGATTTGTCCTTCATCGAAAGGGCGCTTTTCGCGCAGGAACTGGTGGAAACGGGCTTTGGCAACCAGACCCAGGTGGCCGAGGTCCTGACCGTCACCAAATCCTCCGTTTCCATGGCCATCGCCATCGCCGAGATGATCGGCCGCGATCTGATCCGGGCCATCGGTCCGGCCCATGGCATTGGCCGCCCCCGGTGGGAAGCCCTGGGCAAAGCCATCGAGGAACGCCAGATCAACCGCGACCGGTTGATCGAAGTGGCCGAAAGCCTGCGCAGTGAGGCCGAGGTTGCCATGGTGATCGACGATGCCTCGGCAGAGCCGAATGAAGTCTCTGTCAGGGCGTTTGAGGCTGTGTTCGAAGCCGCAGGCGTGCCCGAACGCCCGGCCCGGAAACCCGCCAAGACCCCCCCTGCCCGTCCGCGCAAGTTAAGCGTCAATCTGACGGTGGATGGCCGCACCGCAGGACAGCTGGTGCGCTCCGCCAAGGGGGTGTCGTTTGAACTCGAAAAAGGACCATTTGCCGATTGGGTAGAGGCGCAAGGCCAGCCCCTGATCGAAGAACTTCACGCGCGCTGGCTTCAGCGCGGCGAAGACTGAGGAAAAGAGCAACAATGAAAAGGAGACACGAGAAAGACTGAAAGAAAAGGTCCCGCAAAGACGAAGCTCCACGAGACCCTGACTTGTTTCTAGCACCTTCAAGCTAGTGGTCGGAGCCCAAATTCGCAAGTCCAAAGTGATTCGCGGACCGCTATTTTTTTGTCTTCGTGTACATAAAATGGAATACACACCGGTATCGTCGTTTCGGCGACCGATCTCTGCTGTCCAATTGGAACGGCAGGCACAGGCAGATCGGCCCGTCACCACAGAAATCAGCAAATGGGACGCCCTGCGCAAACTTGCCGCCGCGCGTCAGCATTTCAACCTCTCCGACCGCGACCTGACAGTTCTGCAGGCCCTGCTCGGATTCCACCCCGAAACCGCGCTTGGCGCAGACAATCCACCCGCGATTGTCTATCCCTCCAACAAGGCGATCTGCGAGCGGTTGAACGGCATGCCCTGTTCCACCATGCGGCGCCATATCGCGCGGCTGGTCGATGCGGGCATGATCCTGCGCCGCGACAGCCCCAACGGCAAACGCTATGTCCGCCGCAATGGCGGTGCCAAGCTGGCCTATGGGTTTGACCTCACCCCCCTGGCTGTCCGGTTCGATGAGTTCCGCCAGATCGCCGACCGCCTTGAACAGGCAGAGGCACGCCGCAGCCGCCTGCGCGAAATGGTCAGCCTGATGCGGCGCGACCTGGCGGGCTACGTGGACTACGGCATCAGCCAGCACCCCGACCTGCCCCTCTGGGACCGGATGAGCGACCTCGCCCGTCTGACAGCCCGCGACCTGCGCAGAAAGCTGAGCATCGGAGATCTGACCCGTCTCAGTGCCGAAATGACCGCCGCTCTGGAGGAAGTCATCGCCGCGATCGACCTGCCTCAAACAGAAGAACTGAGCACCAGCGACGCCGGAATTGAGCAGCACCATCAGAGTTCAGATAAAGAATATATTGATAGAAAAAAAACGAAGGTTGAGCCAAAGGCTGCGTCGGTCAGAGACCCTGATGCCAATGTCTCGCGAACCCATCAGCCACCACCACTGAAGCAGGTGTTGGAATCTTGCAAAGAGATACAATCTTTTTCTCAGGCCTCTGTGCGCCATTGGGAGGACCTGATCCGTCTTTCAGATGTCGTCAGTCCGATGATGGGAATCGCCGCATCCGTCTGGCAGGAAGCGAAATGCCGGTTGGGCAGGGAACAGGCCGCGACAACGCTCGCGGCAATGTTGGAGCGTTTCTCCGAGATCAAAAGCCCCTCCGCCTATCTGCGGTCCCTGGGGCAGAAAGCGGAGGTGGGTCTGTTCTCCTGCGGTGCAATGATCCGGGCCTTGCAGGCGCGGGCGGTGTGAGTTCACAGCTGTGAACATTTCATGAATGCACCGAACGCCCGCAGTTCACAGCTGTGAACTCTGCGTCACAACCCGGCCGCTTTGGTCAGGTTGACCCGGAACCGATCGCGCCGTCGCTGATACCGGCGGGTCATTTCCGCGCTGGCATGGCCAAGCTGCTTCTGGACATAGCGCTCGTCCACCTCCGCCGAAGAAGCCAGACCCGCCCGCAGCGAATGGCCGGAGAACAGCGCCAGCCGGTCCTTCTCCGGCAGCTCCGCCCGGATGCCGGCCTCCAGCACGCAACGCTTGATCAGCCGCGCGATGTGCTTGTCATTCAGCCGTGTTTCCAGGGCGCGTTTGCCATCCCGCGAGGTGCCCACGAAGATCGGGCCAAAATCGATCCTGGCGAAATGCAGCCATTGTTCCAGCGCATGTACCGGGCAGGTCTGATCCGAGGATCCGCGCCCGATCTCGACCTCGCGCCAGCCGGTCTTGGCGTTGAGCGTGAGCAGGGCGCCGCCCTCCAGAATCTCGACCCAGCCGCCCGAATCCGGCGTATCGTCCTTGCCGTGATCAAGGCCGACGATCTCGCTGCGGCGCAGCCCACCGGCGTAACCGACAAGCAGGATCGCACGGTCCCTGAGGCCGCGCAGATCGAAGGGCAGGCAGGCCACCATGGCGCGGATATCCTCGGTCATGATCGCCGCTTTCTGTTCCGGCGGACGGGCATGCCTGCGCTTGATCCCGGCCAGCACCGAAGCGATGTGCCGGTCCTGCCGGTCGAGCGTCAACCCGCGCTGTGCGTAGTTCCAGGCGAGGCCGGAGAGGCGGCGTTCGATGGTGCTGACGCGCAGGGCAGGGGCCTTGCCCACGGGGGTGGCCATATCCGCGAGATAAAGGCCGATCATCTCGGGCGAGGGGGGCAGGGGCTCTGTGCCCTTCACCCGGCACCAGCGGGTAAAATGCGCCCAATCCCTGGCATAGGCCTTCAGGGTATTATCCGAGGCGGCAGCGCGGGCATAGTTCCGGGCGCTGTCCACCAGCCGGTCCAGATTGCCGGATCCAGCCACCTCCTCGGGGAGGGATAGGAGGGTATCTTCGGACTTGGCGGGTTTCCTCGAATTTGTCGACATCTTGCGTTTAACCCCATGATCTTGTGGTTTTTCGGCAGGCTAGACATAATCGGCCGATAAGGCAAACTTATTGGACTCAGCCGAGAACAACAGGGCAGGGCGGTTATTTGGATGATTTCCGGAGAAAAGCGCCGCGCAAGAAGAACGTCGTGGTATCGCATACCGACGCGCCTGCATCTTGAGCGGACCAGGCAATCTACCGCATCTGCCCGCTTGGGTCACCTCCTGGCGGGCGGAAACCTTTGAAACTGTGGCCTTTCGGTCGGGGGCAGGGCTGGCAGTGTTAGATCGGGACTGATGCTGTAACCGCCCCCGACGGCATCGATGTGCCATTGTGGGTTTGTATGGACTCACAAAGGAGAACGGTCATGTCGGAGATTATCACAGTTGGGCTCGATCTGGCGAAGAATGCGTTTCAGGTTCATGGAGCGGACGGCGCGGCTTAAGCAGTCGATGTGCCGATGGTCCGACTTCACGCCTGGACCCCATCACGCAAGCCAAGGTAATCGGGCTGCTGACAAGCGACTCCGACACAGATGGCTTCGCTCTCATGCTCGTCAGTCACGATCAGGCTCTTATCCGGGTATTGCCACGTGTGGACGGCTCCTATTTAGCAAGGTTTTTTTGACGTCGTGATCATCGCGGGTTGCGGTCATGTGTCCGGCCTATTCCGAGAACGCCTGCCCATGCGAGACGCAAGATCGCACTTTAGTCTCATAAAGTATGAAATATTGCATAAAATATAAATTAATTGACAGCATGCTTGTTGTCTTCGATAAGTCGTTCGGGCCCCCAGAGACGCCCGCCCGGAACATAACGTTCAAGAGGAGGGCGGGAGGACGGAAGCGTATTGCACGCACCCTCTACCCGGGCCGCTTTGAAAAGGGAGGACATCCAATGACGTCACGCAGGCAGAATACCACTCGAAGATCGTTTCTGGCCGGCGGCACCGGGCTTGTGGCCGGTGCGCTTGCCGGCTTTCCCATGCCGGCGCTTGCCAAGACCCGGCCTGTGCGCGTAGGCATCGCGCTTCCCCGGACTGGGCCGTTGGCGCTGTTTGCCGAACACCTGCCCTTTGTCATGGACCAGGTTGAACGGGCAACGAAATACACGGTGGATGTGGGTGGCTCGGACCGTCAGGTCGAATTCATCATCAAGGACACCCAGTCCAGCCCCAACCGCGCCTCACAGGTTGCGCTTGAGTTGATCCTGGATGACGGGGTCGATGTCATCATGGCCAGCGGCACGCCCGAGACGACGAACCCTGTTGCCGATCAATGCGAGCTGAACGGCATGCCTTGCTTGACAACCGAAGCGCCACTTGAACCCTATTTCCTTGGCCGCAAAGGCGATCCGGCGGTCGGGTTCGAATGGACCAACCACTTCTATTTCAGCGGCACACAGGCCGGTGGTGCGATCCTTCAGATCTTTGGCCAGGTCGACACCAACCGGGTGGTCGGCGCGCTTTGGCCGAATGACAGCGACGGCAATACCTTCGCCCAGATCTTTCCGCCGGTGCTGGCCGAACAGGGCATGACCCTGTCCGATCCGGGCCGGTTCGACATGCCGCTGGCCTCCTATTCGGCGGCGGTGGCCAAGTTCAAGGCCGACAATGTCGAAATCGTGCACGGCATCATTCCCCCGCCCGAATTCACGACCTTCTACAACGAGGCGATCCAGCAGAACTTCATTCCCAAGGTGCTTTACGCCGGCAAGACATCCGCCTTCCCAAGCGCGCTTGAGACCTTTGGCGAGCGTGCGCACAGGCTGGTGACCGAAGTGCCCTGGGGGCCGCAGTTCCCCTATACCTCCCCGATCACCGGACAGACCGCCGCCGAGGTGGTGGCCGAGTATCATGCCGCGAGCGGGCGCCAGTGGAATTCGCAGCTGGGCTTCAAGCTGGCCATGTTCGAGGTGCTTTTTGCCGGTCTGGCCCGGGTTGAGGATCTGGACGATCCGGAGTCCGTCCAGAAGGGGATTTCAGCAATCTCGGATGACACGATTGTCGGCCGGGTCGATTTCAGCAAGGGGCCGTTCCCCAATACCGCCGTGACCCCGATCGCGGGCGGGCAATGGCTGGAGGGAACGGAGTTTCCGCTGCGGCTGGCGATCACGGAAAACACCTTTGCCCCCGACGTCAAGGTCGAGGCCACAACGCTTCCGATGCTTCCGGCATGAGGCAAGAGGGCGGGGCGGCGCCCGGCGACCTGGCCCTTGAGGTCAGGTCGCTGGGCATGGTGTTCGGCGGGCTGGTCGTCTTTGACAGCCTGTCCCTCGACGTGAAAAAGGGCGAAAGGCTTGGGATCATCGGTCCGAACGGGGCGGGAAAGAGCACGCTGTTCAATCTGTTGACCGCGCTCATCCGGCCGACCTCGGGCACGATTGCGGTCAACGGGCAGCCGCTTGGCCGGGTCAGGCCCTGGTCCATCGCCAAGGCCCGGATCGCGCGCACCTTCCAGATTCCCAAGCCGTTTGCGCGGATGACCCTGACCGAGAACCTGATGGTCGCCCTCACCCATGGCGGGGGGCTGTCGCAACCCACGGCGCGCGACCGCGCGATGGAGACGCTGCGCGGCACCGGCTTTGCGGGACGTGAGAGCGAGATCGCGGGCGAACTGGGGATCCTCGATCTGAAACGTCTGGAACTGGCCCGTGCCCTTGCGCTTCATCCGTCCATCCTGCTGCTTGATGAAATCGCGGGCGGGCTGACCGATGGCGAATGCGACGAGCTGCTTGGCATCCTCGACCAGAACGTGATGCCGGACACCACCGTGATCTGGATCGAGCACGTCCTGCACGCGCTCAAACGATATGTGAAAGAGGCGGCGGTGCTGGCCGAAGGCCGGATCATCACCACCGGACCGATTGCCGATCTGGTCGAGAACGCAGAAGTGCGCCGCCTGTATTTCGGAAAAGAAGCCACATGACTGCCGATCATTCCCAACCTCTGCTGGAGGTCTCGGACCTGCACCTGCGCTATGGCGGGTTGCGCGCCCTGGACGGTGTCAGCCTGACCGTGAACCGCGGAGAAACCGTGGCCGTCCTTGGTGCCAATGGCGCCGGAAAATCCTCTCTCATCAAGGCGATATACGGGGCAGAGCCCTATTCCGCCGGGCAGATCCTGTTTGATGGCGTGGCTGTCACCGGGCGCAGCCCGAACCAGATGGCCCAGGCCGGGATCGGTCTGGTGCCCGAGGGCCGCAAGATTTTCCCCTCGCTGAGCGTGGAAGAAAACATCCGCCTCGGCGTGGCGATCGGCGGCCATGACGGCGCCGATATCGACCGCGTGTTCGAGATATTTCCCGAACTCAAGGAACGCCGCAATGTTCAGGGCACGCTGGTGTCGGGCGGGCAGCAACAGATGATCGCCATCGGGCGTGCGCTGATGGCCCGCCCCCGCCTGCTGCTGTGCGACGAGATCAGCCTGGGCCTCGCGCCGACGGTGGTGGACCGGCTCTATGACGTCATCAAGGACCTGGTGGCGGGGGGCATGGCGGTTCTGATCGTGGAACAGGAAACCAACCGCGCCATAAAATCCTCGGAACGCTACTACTGCCTGCTGGAAGGCCGCGTCACCGCGCAGGGCCTTTCTGCGCAGGCGGATCAGGACGAGATCACACGCGCCTATTTCGGAGGGGATCATGACTGATATCGCCAATATCGTCATCCAGGGCATTCTGCTGGGTGGCCTTTTTGCGATCTACGCCCTGGGGCTGTCGCTGGTCTTTGGCGTGCTTCGGATCGTGAACATCGCGCATGGCGACGTGCTGGTGCTGGCGGCCTATGTGGCCTTTGTCCTGAGCGACACGCTGGCGATTTCGCCCTTCCTCGCGTTGCTGATCCTGATCCCGCTGACCCTGCTGGGCGGGCTCACCTTTCAGATCGGCATCTTCGAACGGGTGGATCGGCGCGATCCGCTGGTGCCGATGCTGGTGGCCTTCGGCTTTGCCGTGGTCATCCAGAACGGCCTGCTGCTGCTGTTCGGCACCAACCCGCGCAAGCTGGATGCGGGGGCGATCGAGCAGCTGAGCGTCTCGCCCTTCCCCGGGATCAATGTCAGCGTTCTTGCGGTGTTGATCCTGGTGATCGCCATTGCGCTCATCGCAGTGTTTCAGGCGATCATCTATCGCTCGCGGTTCGGCATCCAGGTGCGGGCCGTGTCCGACAGCGAAGACAATGCGCGGCTGATCGGCGTGGACATCACCGCCACCTTCCGCAAAGCCTTCATGATGGTGATGCTGACCGTGGCCGTCGGGGCGGTCCTGATGGGCATCAAGACCAATTTCGACCCCTTCAGCGGCGCGTCGCGCCTGCTGATCGCCTTCGAGGTGGTGGTGATCGGCGGTCTTGGCAACCTCTGGGGCACCCTGGCGGCGGGGATCGTCATCGCTCTGGCCCAGATGGTCGGGGCCAGTATCGATGTGTCCTATCAGACGCTGGCCGGGCATCTCGTCTTCCTTCTCGTCCTGGTGATCCGTCCGCAGGGTCTCTTTCCCAAGGTGGTGGGCTGAACCATGACACAGACAGATTTCCGCAAGTCGATCCTCCTGCTGGCTGTGGCGGTCGCCCTGCTGGCCCTTGGCCCGGTCCTGCTGGGCCGGAGCGAGATCCGCTACATGACCGACCTGTTCGTGCTGATCGCGGTGGCGCAGCTCTGGAACCTGCTGGCCGGATACCTTGGCATCGTGTCCATCGGGCAGCATGCCTTTGTCGGACTCGGGGCCTACGCGTTCTTTGCCCTGACGCAGCTGCTGGGGATACATCCGTTTCTCTCGCTGGCTCTGACGTTTCCCATCGGCTGTCTGGTCGCTCTGCCCTCGTTCCTGTTGCTGGCGCGGCTGCGGCTGGCGTATTTCGCCATCGCGTCCTGGGTTCTGGCCGAGGTTCTGATGCTGATCCTCGGCCAGCGTCCCGCGTTTGGTGGCGGCACCGGGTCATCTTTCGCGACGGCTACGATCAAGATGTTCGGCGCGGGCGTCAGCGAGAGGATCGCGAATACCTACTGGCTATGCCTCGGAATGCTGGGGATCGTGATGGCCTCGATGCTTCTACTGCTGAGATCCCGCGCCGGGCTGGCCATCCGCGCCCTGCGCGACGACGAGGTGGCCGCCGTTGCCGCGGGCATCAATCCACTGCTGACGCGGGCGGTGCTCTTTTCCCTTTGCGGCGGCATGCTGGCCGTGATCGGTGCCATCGACACGCTGCAAAAGCTCAGGATCAGCCCGGCGGGGTCCTTCAGCTTGCAGGACTGGACCGTGATGATCATTTTTGTGGTTGTCATCGGCGGTCTGGGCACGGTCACCGGGCCAATCGTCGGGGCCATCGCCTTTGTCCTCTTCCGCGAAACGCTTAGCGATTTCGGGCCGCTCTACCTTGCCGCCATGGGTGTTCTGGCCGTCGGCGTCATGCTATTAGAGCCCCGCGGATTGGTCGTCATTCTGACCCGGACGGTCAAATCCATACGCGCGCGCCACTGAATGGTGCGGCAACGACAACAAACTCCAAGGACCAGGGCGCCCCGGGCCGGACAGGGCGGCCTTGAACCGCACCGGCAGTCGTCATAATTTCAGATAGAATTCAGAAATCAAGAATATGCCTGCGTTAAAGCAAACCCCGACCCAGACGGAAAAGGTCTATCAAGCGCTCCGTCGGGATATCGTCGAGTGCCGTCTCGCGCCGGGCTCGAAGATCAAGATGAAATATGTTTGCGACACGCATGGGGTCAGCCTGGGCGCGGCGCGCGAAGCTTTGTCACGGCTGTCCGCCGACGGCATGACTGTGCCCGAGGCGCAACGCGGCTACACCGTCGCGCCCATGTCCTGGGTGGAATTGTCCCAGCTGACCGAGACCCGGACCGAGATCGAGGTCTCATGCCTGCGCAAATCCATTCACCACGGCGATATCGAATGGGAAACCCGCGTTGTCGCCGGTTTGCACCGGCTGCTACGGGCCGACGATGACGGGGAAAAGACTGATGGCACCGGACCGTCGCTGAACTGGGTGCGCGCCCATTCCGAGTTTCACCTGGCGCTGGTTTCGGCCTGCCCCAACACTTTCCAGCTTGATCTGCGAAATGACCTCTATTCCAAGACCGAACGGTACCGCTTCCTGTCGCATACCATGAGCATCAAGCTGGGACAGCGGGACGCCCGGCAGGAACATATGGACCTGGCCGAACTGGCACAGGCCCGGAAAACCGACGAAGCCTGCGCGCTGATGACCGAACATTTTATGCGCACCGCCCGCGATGTTCTGGATGCGGCAGAAAAGATGGGTGGGGTCACGCCCAACACGATGATCGAGCTGCTGCCCGTGTCCTGGGCCTCCATCCGCCGGGACTCCGTTCGGGACTGATCGTGGAAATGAGCCCCGCGTTGCCGCGGGGCTCTCTGCTTGTCTGTCGGGCTGCCCCGCTCAGACCTCGTCCTTGCCAAAGCGGCCGTCGAAGAGCTCGTCCTCGTCCGGGGGGTAGTCGCCGGCATAGGCCTTCTTCTGCACCTCTGCCCCGTCCAGGCCGGCGCGCCGAGCCGCAAGCATCTTGCGCGGGCTGACCGGCTGGCCAATCGGGTTGGCCGCAAACAGCGGCGAATTGCGCATGAAGTCCGAGGATTTGTCCCAGTCGCCGAAATTGTCGTATTGCAACTCGACCGAATTGCCGTCGGGATCGGCATAGTAGAACGACGTGGTCAGACCGTGATCCACCGTGAAATGCGGCGTAATGCCCTGTTTTTCCAACCGCTCCCAGGTCAGCAGAAGCTCGTCCATCGTGTCGTATTCAAAGGCCGAATGGTGCATGCCGTTGTGAATGCGAAAATCGGGGTCGTCGGTGATGTCCGGGGTCGCCAGCAAGCCGATGCGATGGTTCGCCCGGTCATTGCTCATCCAGGCGCCGCCTTCGAACTGGTAAAGCGGTTTCATCCCCACAAGGGTGCCGTACCAGTCGATCATCTCCTGCAGGCGCCCGGTCTTGAGCGTGACGTGATGCAGGACGGGAATGATGACCTGGTCCGACGCCTCTGGCGCTGTGCTGTTCATGGCTCTCTCTCCAGTTGATTAAGATTGGTTGGCCCCTTTGGGTGGCCCGTCAGCCCGCCGGGCCCCGCAGGTCCAGACAATGGCTGTCCGAGACGGCGGCAATCAGCGCGCCAACCGGATCGGACGGTGCGGTCCGGGCGATCCAGGATACATGTCCATCGGGCCGGACGCCCACGGCACCCCCTGGTACGATCCCCATCAGGTCGACCGCATGCGGACCGTAATCCGCGAGGGTCCGCACCGTCACCGCCAGCCCGGTCGCGTCCGTGGCCACCCGCACGGCCTCATCCCAGCCCGGTCCATCGACAAAAAGGGTCAGGCCGTCCTTTGCGACATCGGCCAGGGTCGATCCGCCCCAGCCGCGCCCGGCATTGGCAAAGGGCATGCGGCGCCCGATACAGGCCCCGCCCACAGCTTCGCGCGCGGAGTCCCGGCAAGCCGCGCTCAGCGCGCCCTGCTGATAGGTGAAGTCCAGATCGACCTCGGCCCCTTGCGAGAAATGCGGCGCCTGCGCCTGGATCGCGGCATCGACACGCGCGCGTTTCGCCACCGCCTCGGGGCTGTCGCCATCGGTTCCGATCTGCTCCGACGGGAAGACGCGAAACGGTCCGTCCGCGGCATCGGCGGCAATGGGGGCGAGCGTGTGAAACCCGAGCGCCTCGTCAATCGCGGCCATGTTCTGCAGGTTGCTGACACTGTGATCGGTATTGCGCTGCGCGATCGGCTGGCGTTCCTGCTGGTAGGTATCCAGCAGACCGACCGGCGCCTGCCCCCGGATCACCGCGTCAAGCTTCCAGACCAGGTTCTGCGCGTCCTGGACGCCGGTGTTCAGCCCAAGCCCCCCGGTCGGGGGGAAGCGATGGCAGGCATCGCCCGCCAGAATCACGCGGCCCTCCCTGTATCCATCGGCGACCTGCGCGCTCATGTTCCAGCCGGACAGGCCGACCAGCTCGACCGGGATGTCTTCTTCACCGATGGCCTTGCGCACGATCCTCAGCGCCGCCGCTTCGTCGAAGGTCTCAAGCGGCAGGTCCCCGATCGGCACGAGCATGGCCCAATTGCGCGAGGTGCGCTCGAAATTGATGAAGAGGCCGCGGGCGTCCATCCCGCAAATCCAGTAGAGAACCCCGTAGTCCGACCCAAGAAGGTGATCCACATCGGCGCGGAAGTAGATGGTCATGAACCGGGCCAACGACTGCGGGCCGATCATCTTGATGCCGGTCGATCTGCGCACGGTGCTGCCCGCGCCGTCGCAGCCGATCACCCAGTCCGCCTCGATGACCTTGGTTCCTGCCTCGGTTTCGACCGACACCTTTGCGCCGTCGGCATCCTGAGTGACCTGCGTGACCTTGTGGCCGTACCACACATGCCCGCCCATCTCTTCCAGCCGGGACCGGATCTGTGTCTCAAGCTTGTTCTGCGGGATGTTGATCGACGGGATCCCGGCGACCGGCCGGTCACCTTCGATGTCGATGGCCGTCAACTGGAACACGCCGAACTTGCGCCCGGCCAGGTTTTCGACCCAGTTGATATGCCCCTTAAACGCCTCGGGATCGCCCGCTGCGATGGCCCGATCGCCGGCGCCGAACTCGCTCAGCACCTCCATCGTCCTGACGTTGATCACATGGGCGGCCGGCAGGCCCTCGGGTTCTGTCCGCTGGTCCAGCACGATAGGGTCGTATCCGCGCTGGTGCAGCAGGCACGCGGCGGACAGGCCGGTTGGCCCGGCGCCAACGATGACGATCTTTTGGTTCTGCATGGGTCCTCCTCCGTGCCGCATGTCAGGCTTTGTCAAATACCCACCAATATTTTATAAATCAATTAGGATTTTATATTTTTATTCGGTACAGTGAATTTGCTGCTCCGCAGATGGGCACAAAGGAATGGAACTGACATGTGTCTGAATATGGCGTCAGAAGACGGTCGCGATGTCTACCTAGGATCCAGGCATGTTCGCCTGATGAACGCAGGCCATGCGTGCAGTGTGGCGGGTCGTGCACTGATCGCGAAGGCTCTCCTGGGCCACAAGACAAAGACCACCGTTCGTGCCCTTATCAAGGATCACGGCAACCCTTTGCGACAGCCAGCGCCCATACCCGCCGCCTGAGACACAGCGGTGTCAGGGAGCTTTACAAAAAACCAGCAACAATCACGGAACTTGCAAATGCGCCTTATTTCTTTCCTCCGCCCGGACGGCACCGCCAGCTATGGGACAACCGACGGCACGACCGTCTTTGATGCCGGAGCCGAATTGTCGGGGACCTATGCGGATCTGCGCGGCGTCCTGACAGCCGATGCCGTGGCGGCGCTCAAAGGCTGCGGACCGAAACTCGCTTTGGACGAGGTGACGTTGCAGTCGCCGGTGCCGAACCCGGACAAAATCCTCTGCATCGGTCTCAACTACCTGAGCCACATCAAGGAAACCGGACGGGACAAGCCGACCTACCCATCGATCTTCACCCGCTACCCCTCGTCGCTCCTGGGGCACGGGGTGCCGTTGGTCCGTCCCAAGGTCTCGGACAAGTTCGATTACGAGGGCGAATTGGCGGTGATCATCGGCAAGACCTGCCGCCATGTGTCCACCGATGTGGCCTGGGATGTGATCGCCGGGTACAGCTGCTTCAATGACGGCTCTATCCGGGACTATCAGGTGCATACGACGCAGTTCTGGCCCGGCAAGAGCTTTGAGGCCTCTGGCTCCATGGGGCCGTGGATCGCCACCCCGGACGAAGTCGGTGATATCACCAAGCAGACCCTGACCACCCGGATTGACGGCAATGTCGAACAAGAGGCCGGCATCGACGACCTTGCAATCACCATCCCCGAGATCATCGCCTATCTGTCCCAGATCCTGACGCTTCTGCCGGGTGATGTGATTGCGACCGGGACGCCGGGCGGCGTGGGCCGGTTCCGCGAACCGCAGCTTTACCTTGAACCGGGCATGACCGCCGAGATTGAGATTACGGGCATCGGCACGCTGTCGAACGGTGTCGTGGACGAAGCCTGAGAGTCATCCCGTCAAACATGTGGCGCCCGGATATGATCCGGGCGCCATGCCAAAGCAAAATGTTGGCTATCGCCGTCAGCCCGCCGGCCCAGCCGACAACATCAAGCCCGCGCCAGCACAGAACGCGCTTCTCCCTCACAGTACAGATGGGCGTTGTTGCAGAAATCAACGGGCCTCTCCAGGTTCAGAGAGGCGTAGTTGCAGAACTTTGACGTCTGAGGATTCACTTCGCGAATCCATGGGGTTACAGGGATGGCATGAGCAAGCCATCTCCCGCCCGCTACCGCACGACGAACTGGTCCAGCTACAACGCATCTCTGCGAAAGCGGGGATCGCTGCTGATCTGACTCGACAAGGACATGACCTGGCGCGCGCCGCATGACGGTCGGCCGGGACGCCCGCCAGTGTTTTCCGATGCGGCCTTACAATTCTGCCTGTCTATCAAGATCCTGTTCAAGCTGCCGCTTCGCCAGACCGCCGAAATCCACATCCGCATCGCCCGCTTGAACCGCTACACCGCTCTTGGCATACCCGTCACAGGGGCTGAAGGATAATTCCGTCCGGGGAAAGGGGAACTCCAGCCTTCAGATGATTTGTGCAAAAAAGCCCTTTGAAGGAGGCGATGCGCGGCCACAGCAAACCGGAGATCATGAACAGCGACCAAGGCAGCCAGTTCACGTCCATAGACTTCACCAAGACGCTGAAGGATGCGGGCATCCAGATCAGCATGGATGGCAAGGGGGCATGGCGGGACAACGCCCGATCAGGCATATCTCACCCCGTCGCGGCTTAACCGAGCGGGAAATCCACTTACGAAACGGGGCGTAACTGTTCAGACAAACCGAACCACCTCTTCTAGCGGCATGCCGATCCTGCGGGACAGCGTTGTCAGCATGTCCTGCGAGGTGACCAAGCGGATGGAGGCGGGCTCCCATTCCGTCTTTATCGGCACCATTGTCGCCATCGAGACCGGGGAGGGGGCCGCGCTGATTTACGAGCAGTCCCGCTTCCACAGTCTCACGCCGCTCCAGGCGGTTGCGGAACGCAAAAGAAAGCCGGCCGGCGTCTTTGGATGCCGGGCGGTTTCATGATCTCGCAGGTGTCAAACGAAGCTCCGGACCGTCTGCAGCGCCCCGTCGAGCGCCTGACCGTCTTCGTCGAGCATGTCAATCGAGGGTTAACGTGACAACACCCCCCCGGCCAAGGTAACGGCTGCAACCCCGGTTTCATTGCTCGCAAATGAGGTCACGAAACGCACGAGAATTTCACGCTCCAGCTCAATCTTGTCTGGCAGGATTGCATCACCGTACCACTCCGCAAAGCCAATTCCCGCAGCGCCCAGCTGCGCGCAGACCTGACGGGGCAGCACTGCAAAGACCTCGTTTGCCTCCGGCGGCATGGCAATGCGGACCCCATTGATGGATGTCAGGGCTGTTGCCAAAGCCTGTGCCCGTTCATTTGCATGACGGGCAAGGTCGAGCCAGTGATCGTCATGCAACCATGCACTGAATTGGGTGCCCAGGAAGCGGCCCTTGGACAACAGATGACCGCTGCGCTTCATCCGCTCGGGAAATTCCCGCGCCAGTGTTCTATCAAAGAAAATAACGGCCTCGGCGGCCACCGCACCGTTCTTGGTCGCCCCCAGACACAGCACGTCCACGCCGGCCCGCACTGAGATGTCAGCAGGATGGCACCCCAGATGCGCCACCGCATTGGCAAAGCGGGCACCATCCATGTGGACACGCAACCCCGCATCGTGTGCAACACGGCACAGGGCGCGCACTTCAACTGGCGTATAGACCTGACCGTTCTCGCTGGATTGCGCGAGTGACAAGACCTGAGGGCGGATATTATGGGGCCTGTCATCGGGCATGGCTGCGATCTGCGCCGCAACAGCGTCAGCGTCCAGCCGCGCGGCAAACGGACCTACGGGCACCAGGCGCATACCATTTGTCAAAAACTCGGGTGCGGTCGATTCATCGCGCAGCAAATGTGCCTGATGATGGCACAGGACTGCCCCCCAGGGGTCACCTAGTGCAGACAAGGCAAGACAGTTAGCCGCCGTACCCGAGGTGACGAAATACGCAACCAGGTCACAATCAAACACGTCACGCAGCTTGTCTTCCGCCCGCTTTGTAGCTTCATCTGTTCCGTAGGATGTGCCGTTCCGGCTGAACTCCTGCATCAGGGCGTTCAGCACGGCGGGTGATGCGCCGGATTGATTGTCACTGGCGAAACTCATGACGGTCTGCTGCCTCCCTGCAGGTGCGTTGCGTCGTGACTATACTAAATGACCAAGGTTGACAATTTGTATAATATGGATAGGTTAGGCCCATGCGAAAAATCTTCAGAAACTACGTTCCCATTGCCGACAGCCTTGCTGCTTTGCTCAGCCCCCATGCGGAGGTGGTTCTGCATGATCTGGAAACGGACACGGTGGCCTATATCGTCAATCCGATCTCCGGACGTAAGGTGGGTGATCCTTCCGAAACGGCGATGGACGAGAATATCTCGCTCGATCTTGATGTGATGGGCCCTTATCCCAAGGTCAGCCGCGATCTGCATCGGATGAAATCGACAACAGCCGTGCTGCGCGACGAAAACGGGGCGGCAACCGGGTTGTTCTGTGTCAATCTTGATGTTTCGCGCTTTGATGCCGCTGCCGAGATGCTGCAATCTCTGATCGGGATACCCGAACAGGCGGACCAGCCGTCGGTTCTGTTCGAAACCGACTGGCGCGAACAGATCAATACGCGCATCTACGAGTTTTTGCGCGAACGGCGCACATCGCTTGAGGCGATGACCCGCGACGAACGCACCGAGATGATTCAGGATCTGGATGCCAACGGCGCTTTCAGCATCCGCAATTCACCGACCTATGTTTCGCAGCTGTTGGGAATCTCACGGGCGACATTATACAAGGCAATGCGCCCCACCCGCGACAAGTCGAATGATCTGGGAAGCGGGTTGTGACACCCCGTCTGGTCTGGTCAGAAGCGCAGAGCGATGCGGCACATCAGACCGCCCGGATCTTGCGCGACGATCACGGACGCGCAGCCGAACTGCTGCCGGATGATCTGCGCAACTCAACCACCATTACCGCCACAATCGGCGGTTCTGGTCCCTTGTTGCTGAAACTGGAAAACCTGTTGCCTACCGGGTCATTCAAGGTACGCGGCGCGATGACAGCTGTGCAGGGCATCCCGGGTGTGCTGCCTGCGGTTCAGGGCGAGGTTTTCACGGCTTCATCGGGCAATCACGGGCTGGCAGTCGCCTATGCGGCCGCGCGCAACGGGCTGGCCGCGACCGTGGTGCTGCCTGAGGATGTGTCACTGGCCAAATACGAAGTGGTACGCCAGATTGCGACGCGCACCATCATCTACGGCGCGGATTGTCTGAGCGCCGAACACCACGCCGCAAGCCTGGCCGCGCGCAACGGGGCCACGTATATTTCCCCCTACAACCACCTTGGCGTTCTGCTGGGCCATGCGACGATCGCGGCGGAAATCGTGCGCGACTACCCCGATGTCACGGATGTGTTTGTCTCGGTCGGCGGCGGCGGGTTGTTTTCCGCGCTGGCCGTCGTGTTGCAACATCTGCGGCCTGATATCCGGCTGCACGCCTGCTTTCCGCAGAATTCCGCGCCGCTCTACTGGCGCAAGGTGCCTGACGCCCTGCGCGCCCATGAATCGACCCTTGCCAGCGCTGTGGCGGGCGAGATTGACCCCGACAGCATCACGATACCGCTGTCGCTCGACCGTCTGGCCAGTTCTGCCACCTGCACCGAGGACCAGATCGCAGCCGCGATGAAACACCTGATGGCGGACTGCGGGCAGCGGGTCGAAGGGGCCGCCGCACTGGCCGTCGCTGGATGGCAAAAACTGTCGCAGTCCCAGGACATGCCGCGCCCGCTTGCCGTGTTGTGCGGCGGAAACATCACCGAAAGCCGCCACGCAAAAGCGCTGGGGCAGAACACCAGGCCCTAGCTGCGTATGCCCCCTCAGGAGAGCCAAATGGAAACCGCAAACTTTATTGATGGCAGCTTTGCCCCCGGATGTGGCGAGGCGATCGAGCTGATCAATCCGCGCACCGGTGCGGGCATAGTCACCGTGCCCTCCGCCAGCGCAGACCAGATCGACGCGGCTGTCATGGCGGCGCGGCGCGCCTTTCCGGCGTGGTCCGAAACCACCCCATCCGACCGCGCTGCTCTGCTGTTGCAAATCGCCGACCGGATCGAGGCGGACAGCGACAGGCTGGCCGGGCTGGAGGCGCTGAACTGTGGCAAGCCTTTCCATTGCGTGCGCGATGACGAAATCCCTGCCACTGCCGATTGCTTTCGCTTTTTCGCGGGCGCGATCCGGTCGATGACCGGGCCGTTGGCTGGTGAATATCTGACTGGCCACACATCCTTTGTGCGCCGCGATCCGGTGGGGGTGGTCGCCGCGATTGCCCCCTGGAACTATCCGCTGATGATGCTGGCGTGGAAGCTGGCCCCCAGCCTTGCGGCGGGCAATACCGTGGTGCTGAAACCTGCCGAACACACGCCGCTGACAGCGCTGCGATTTGCCTCGCTGGTGGCTGACATCTTGCCCAAGGGCGTGGTGAACATCCTGACAGGGGATGGCCCCGGCGTCGGGGCCGCATTGATCGGGCACCCGCAGGTCGACATGATTTCATTGACCGGGGACGTGGGGACCGGCAAAGCCGTGCTGAACGCCGCCGCGACCACGATCAAACGCACACATCTTGAGCTGGGCGGCAAGGCCCCGGTGCTGGTCTTTGACGACGCGGATGTGGATGCGGCGGTCGGTGCGGTTCGCAATTTCGGCTTTTACAACGCTGGTCAGGATTGTACCGCAGCCTGTCGCATCTATGTGCAAAGCGGAATTCACGACGTCTTTGCGCAAAAGCTGTCGGAGGCGGTTGAAACCCTGCGCTATGACAACGCCGACGATAGCAAGAACGAAATCCCCCCGCTGATCACGGCGAAACAGCGCGACCGTGTCGACGGTTTTGTCCAGCGCGCCCGTGCGCGCGAAGGGGTGAGGGTGCTGTGCGGCGGTGCGGTGGGTGAAGGCAACGGTCACTATTACCAGCCGACAGTGATCACCAATGTCACCCAAGACGACGAGATCGTGCGCAAAGAGGTGTTTGGGCCCGTGGTGACAGTCGTACGCTTTGACGATGAAGCGCAGGCGATGGACTGGGCCAATGACACCGATTACGGCCTGGCCTCGTCGGTCTGGACCCGCGACGTGTCGCGGGCGATGCGGGTGTCGAAAGGGTTGCGGTTCGGCTGCACCTGGGTGAACACCCACTTTATGCTGGTCAACGAAATGCCCCATGGCGGGCTCAAGGCATCGGGCTATGGGCGGGATATGTCCTTGCATGCGCTTGAGGATTACACGGCGATCCGGCACATCATGATCGCGCACTAGCATGTCCCAACGCGATCCTCTGCTGCCTGTCTGGTCTCATGCCTTGCCCCGCTGGTTGCACCCAGAGCGCGAGGAACAACCGCAGGAGATTCCCAACGCGCCCGCCGCCAGCCTGCTTGCACTAATGGCGAAACTGGGCAGCTCGGGCCCGCAGATTGATCCGACCACATTGCCCCCTGCCGAAGGCCGCGCCCTGGCCGCGAACCGTGCGCAGATCTGGAACACAGACCTGCCCCCGATGCAGCGCCACGAATATGTGGTGCCCCCCGCCCGTGCCAAAGCCGCGCCCTGTCGTGTGGTGGTGCTGACGCCGGGGGATGCTGCGCCGGGCGCGATCCTGATGATCCCCGGCGGCGGCTTTGCCTTTGGTGCGCCTGAAACCGACGAACACGCCGGACGCTGTCTGGCGCGGGATGCCGGAATGAATGTTGTCTTGCCCGACTACCGCAAAGCGCCCGAAGACCCGTTTCCTGCAGGGTTGCATGATGTGGCCAGCGTCTATCTGACCCTTGCCATGCATCCTGAAACCATTGGCTGCGCTGCAGGTCCGGTGGTGGTGGGTGGCGATTCTGCCGGTGCCAACCTTGCCATCGCAACCCTGTTGCTGGAACCGCAGACCCCCGCTGCGGGATTGCTGCTGTACTACGGCATGTTCGCGCCGGGGCGGCAACACGCCTCGCACCTGCGCTTTGCGGAGTTCCCGGGCTTCACCGCCGCAAAGCTGCAGCGGTACACCGAATGGTATCTGCCCGATCCGGCGCAGCGCTGCGACCCGCTGGCCGCGCCGCTTTACGCCAATGATACCGCTTTGACCGCCCTGCCTCCGGTTCACATTCTGGCGGCCGAATTGGACCCGCTGCTGTCTGACAGTCTGGCGTTGTGGCGCAGGCTTTTGACGCTGGGGCATTCCGTGCGGCTGGACGTGGTGCCGGGGATGCCGCATGGCTTTTTGCAGATGTCGCAACATCTGCGGGACGCGCGACAAGCCCTGACCTTGTGCGGGCATGTCGCGCGGGATTTTACCTCAGCTTTGTGACAACTGCCGCGCCAGTGCGGTCCAATAGGCGATGCCGTGCGGAATCGCCTCGTCGTTGAAATCATAGGTCGGCGCATGCAGAGCGTCACCGCCTGCGCCCTTTTCTATGCCATTGCCGATCAACATGAACGAGCTGGGCAAGGCTTGCGTCAGATCCGAGAAATCCTCGGCCCCCGTGGTCATCGGCGCCTCGTTCAGATCGCGTCCGAGGGTATCGACTGCCGTGCGGGCAATCTCGGTGGCCTCGGCATCGGTCACCAGCGGGCGGGCTTCCCATTTCGCGTCCAGCTTGACATCGCAGCCGTTGACCTGCGCAATCCGCTCTGCGAGATCATTCAGCGCGCTGTCAATCAGGTCGCAATTTTCCATTGTAAAGCATCGCATGGTGCCGGTCGCCTTGACCCGCGCGGGCATCACGTTGGAGGCGTTTTCGTTCCCCCCATTCACCGACCCAAGTGTGAGCACGATCGGATCAAGCGGTGAGAAACCGCGCCGGATCACCGTCTGCAAACCGATGGTGAATTCGGCCAGCGCCAGTGTCAGATCCGCGGCCAGATGCGGTCTGCCGCCGCCGTGTCCGCCCATTCCGGTGAACACCACCGAGAAGATGCCCGAGGCGGCCATCATCGGGCCGGCCCGCGTCGCGAATGTGCCTACAGGCAGGCCCGGCGCATTGTGCAAGCCAAAGGCCATGCCACAGGGAAAGCGTGTCAGCAGCCCGTCGTCGATCATGCGTTGCGCGCCGCAATAGCGTTCTTCGGCAGGTTGGAACACGAAGTGGATGTCGCGCGTGACCGACGGATCCTCCGCAAGCGCCCGCGCCGCGCCCAGCAGCATCGCGGTGTGACCGTCATGACCGCAGGCATGCATCACCCCGGCATTGCGCGAGCTATGGGCCACGCCCGAAGCTTCCTCGATGGCAAGCGCATCCATATCCGCGCGGAACATGATGGCCGGCTGATTTCCCCCGCGCCGCAAGGTGCCCACGACCCCGTGGCCGCCAATGCCGCGCGTCACATCCAGCCCGCTTTCTTCCAGATGACGGGCGACAACATCGGCTGTGCGCGCCTCTTCCAGAGACAGTTCCGGGTGGGCATGCAGATCGCGGCGAACTTCTGTCATGGCGGTGCACAGCGCTTTGATGTCGGGCAGGATTGTCATGTCAGTTCCTCTTGATGACGTTTCTCTTCTGAAAGATAGACAAATTGTATCGTATTGACAAATGATAAAGCATCATGCACCTTCTGCCGGTGTCGGCCTTTATCGTCGTCGCAACGTCATCAGGTTCCGAAAGGGGAACAAATGCTCGAAACTCTGGCAATGTTCGGTTTCGGACCCGACGGTTGGGGGCCGGCCATGCTGCGCGCCGCGGCAAACACCGTGGCTGTCGCTGCGGCGGGATTTGCTTTGGGCGGCGGTCTGGGCATTCTTGTCGCCTGGGCCAAAATTGCCGGAAACGCACCTTTGCGTTGGCTGGCCGCGGGCTACACGACTGTGCTGCGCGGCATCCCCGATCTGCTGGTGATCTATCTGTTCTACTTCGGGTCGGGCCTGTTGCTGACGCCGATTGCCCATATGTTCGGGGCCGAGGGCTTTGTATCGCTTCCGGGATTTCTGGCCGGCATGGGTGCCATCGGCGTCGTCTCCGGCGCCTATCACGCCGAGGTCATTCGTGGCGCCTTCTATTCGGTCAGCACGGGAGAGCTTGAGGCCGCCACCGCAATAGGTATGCCGCGTCTTTTGAAATTCCGCCGCATCACCCTGCCACTGGTCGCGCGTCACGCGCTGCCGGGTCTGGGCAACGTCTGGCAGATGGTGCTCAAGGAATCCGCGCTGATTTCAGTGACCGGACTGGTCGAAATCATGCGGCAGGCACAAATCGGGTCCAGCTTCACCCGCCAGCCTTTCACCTTCTACTTCGCAGCCGGTGTTCTGTTTCTGACCATCACGATCCTCAGCGGGTTGATTTTCAACCGGCTCGAACACCGCTATTCCAGAGGAAGGGCCTGAGCCATGGACTTTGAATTCCTCAGCCAGACCTTTTTGAAACTGCTGCATGGCATCCCCGTCACCCTCGAACTGGCCACGCTGTCGCTGATGCTGGGGGCCTGTCTGGCACTGGCCTTTGCGGTGATCCGCGTGCGCCGGATCAGGCCATTGAACTGGCTGGTGATCGGCTATGTCTATGTGTTTCGCGGCACACCTCTGTTGGTGCAATTGTTCATTATCTACTACGGGCTGGCGCAATTCCCCGAAATCCGCAGCAGCTTTGCCTGGACTTATCTGCGTGAGCCTTACTGGTGCGCGCTTCTGGCGCTGACGCTGAACACAGCCGCCTATGGCTCCGAGATCCTGCGTGGTGCGCTGTTGTCGGTGCCGCGTGGTCAGATCATGGCCGCCAGGGCCTGTGGCATGTCGGGTCTGCTGCTGTTCCGCCGCATCAGCTTTCCCATCGCATTGCGTCAGGCGCTGCCCGCCTATGGCAACGAATTCATCCTGATGATCAAGGCAACCTCGCTGGCGTCCCTGGTCACGCTGGCGGATGTGACCGGCATCGCCGCCCGGATCATCGCGGAAACCTATCGCCCCGTAGAAGTCTTTGTCGCTGCCGGCACGATTTATCTGGCCCTGTCTTACGGCCTGATCCTGCTGGTGCGCCTGGCTGAAATCCGTCTGAACCCCGATCAACGCGAGCCTGCCCCCGGGGCCGGAGTCAGTGCGGCCCGAAAGGAAGTGAATCCATGAACCAGATGACCCCGCCCGCACAGCCCCCCGCCGTTTCCGTGCGCGGCCTGCGCAAACGCTATGGCGCACTCGAAGTGCTCAAGGGCATCGACTTTGACGCGCATCGCGGCGAGGTCGTGTCGATCCTCGGATCGTCCGGCTCGGGCAAATCCACACTGCTGCGTTGCATCAACATGCTGGAGATCCCCGAAGACGGCACTGTGACCGTCGACGGCACCGAGATCGAATTGGTCGCCCAACGCGGCGGCGGCCGGCGGCCGGCGGACACACGCGCCATGGACCGGATGCGCGCGCGGATCGGCATGGTTTTTCAGGACTTTAACCTTTGGTCCCACAAGACCGTTCTGGGCAATGTGATCGAGGCGCCGACCCATGTCCAGAAACGCCCCCGCGCCGAATGTATCGCCGAGGCGCGCACGCTGCTGGACAAGGTGGGGATCGCGGATAAGGCCGACCAATATCCATCGCGCCTGTCCGGTGGCCAGCAGCAGCGCGCCGCCATTGCACGCGCTCTTGCGATGAAACCGGCCGTGATGTTGTTCGACGAGCCCACCTCCGCGCTTGATCCCGAACTGGTTGGTGAGGTGCTGCGGGTGATCCGTGCTCTGGCCGAGGAAGGACGCACGATGTTGATCGTCACCCATGAGGTCGGCTTTGCCCGCGACATCTCGGACACCGTTATCTTCATGAACGAAGGAGTCATCGAGGAATCCGGCCCGCCCGAAGAAGTCTTTGCGGCCGGCAACAACACCCGCCTCGCGCGGTTCATCGAGGGGTAAACGCCCCCAAAAACCGGCCCCGGCACGAAGGGCCAATCCAACACTGGAGGAAGACCACCATGAAACTGACACATCTGACGCGCGGCACCGCTGCTGCTCTGATCGCACTTTGTGCGCACACGTTCCTGCCTGCACAAGCGCAGGCTGACGAGAAATCATGGGACACGATCCGCATCGCGACCGAGGGGGCCTTTCCTCCGTTCAACCTGACCAAACAGGACGGAACCCTGGACGGCTATGATGTCGATCTGTCCAACGCCCTGTGCGAACGGATGAAGGCAAAATGCACCATCATCGCCCAGCCATGGGACGGGATCATACCGGCGCTGAATGCGGGCAAATACGACGCGATTGTCGCCGCCATGTCGGCCAATCCCGAACGCGCCAAGGTCGTATCATTTACCATTCCCTACGCCGCAGGCGGTCTGACCTTTGTGACCAGCAAGGACAACAGCCTGGCCGACAAGCCCTATGTCGACACCCTGATCCGGTTGGAAGACCCCAAAGACGCAGACAGCCTGAAGGCCGCATTGGCCGACCTGAACACAGCCTTTGCCGATAAGGTGGCCGGGCTTCAGGCCTCGACCATCGCCACCGAGTTTTTTCACAAATATCTGCCCGACGTGGAGATCCGCGAATACAAGGGCAATGAGGCCGAACTGGATCTGGCGGCGGGACGGGTCGACATGATCATGGCCTCGTTGATGTACCTCAGTGATCTGGTCAAACAGGACGGCAAGGAGAACCTTGTGCTGTTCGGACCCCGCTTTGGCGGCGGCCTGTTGGGGCAGGGTGCAGCCATCGCGGTGAGGCAGGACGACGATGCCCTGCGCGAAAAGCTGAATGTCGCGCTGGAAGAACTGAAAGCCGACGGCACCATGAAAGAGATTTCGATGAAATGGTTCGGCTTTGATGTGACCCCCTGAACCGACGCCTCGCGATATCTTCGCGCAACCTGCGATGTCCGCAAACGGAGTTGTCACATTCACGGGCCTTAGGTTGCCGGTTCATTGATCTGAGCGGAGGCGGTGTCGATGCAGACACAGAAGATCAGCTGCAAACGCCACCTGCTGCCGCCTCAGATCATTGGTCACACAAGGGGCTCAATAACCGCGCCGAGAACAGCCACTTGCCCTTCCGAAAACGAGAGCGGGTAATGCACAGCTTCCGATCGTCGGGTGAATTACAACGCTTCGTATCCGTGCGGTCCGCAACCCGCAATCGGCGCTCTGCCCTCACCAACCGCTCGAAGCGTTCGAGGCTTGGATGGCAGCGGCCAACCTTGCCTGATCTGCGACCGGCTTGCCAACTCGGCGGGTTAAAGTGACTACAAACGGCGAATGAGACCGATGATGGGCATCAAATCAATCGTAACAGCAAAAGCAACTTTGGGCGGGATCGAAACTGCGCACATGATTGGGAAAGGCCAACTGGGCCAGGGGCGCGCGTTCACGATCCATGCCAGTCTTGCGGATTGATCGGCGACCGGTGCCACCGCTTCGTGCAAAGAGTGAAACGTTGCGACGGAACCCCCCCGAAGTCTTTCCACATGACAGTTCCCGATGAGCGAAAACCGCTCATGCATATTTCACCGAGCGGTTTCCGCCTTTCGTTTCGTGTTCTACGGTGCTCCGGGGAGGAGCCCATGAAGAGCCTTTTTGGAAGGCAGCTGAATTTGGCACGCCGCTATCTTTGGGGCGCGCTTGTTGCTGCCTTGATCCCACTTGTGGTGATGGCGGCGCTTTATGACCGATACAGCGCCAACCTGGTCGACACCCTGGTCACCAATCGTGTCGAGGCGGATGTGGAGGCAACAGCCGTCCGCATGAGCAGTTTCATCGCGGTCCAGATCAACAAGCTGGAGAGCATTGTCGATCTGAGTGACACGAGCGACTTCTTCCTGCGATCGCAAGATCAGAAGATCCCCCCCTTGCTGAAGGACCTGCTCCTTCTCGAAACAGAAAGCCCTGATGTATACGCCATCGAATTGTCGACGAAAGACGGTGAGCTGATCACACAGGTGCCAAGCGCGCGCGCCCGCGATGATCGGGAAGGTCTTAGCGATGCCCCGTTTGTTCAGCATGGCAACACGGAGGTCATCGGCCCGATCCTGCCCAGGAACGGACGGCCCGGCTGGTTTCTCATTCGGATGCCGGTGCTGCACAAGGAGGGGACAATCGGCATCGTCTCACTGCGTATGCGATTGGCCTCGCTCACCGAACTCGGTTCTCAACTGTCCAAATCAGGGGTCTATCGTCCGCAGATCGTTGTCTTTGACAGGCTGCGCATGTCCGTTGTCGGAACGCCGGATCCCGCGCGGCAAAGTCTCGCCCGGTCACGTCACTTTCTGCCCGGATGGCGAATCCATCTGGTTGATGACGGCGGAAACCTTGACGAGCCGCTCAGCCTGATCCGCTATGGCCTGCTTGTTGCGGCGGCGCTTTCCGCGCTCGGGCTGGTCTTTCTGTTCTTCAAGATGTCACAACGCCTGTCCGGCTATCTGATCCCTTTGACGCAGAGTGCGCGGGCGGTCGCAAACGGGGATTTCAGCGTACATGTCGATGAGGACGGCCCGGGGGAACTCGGCGCGCTGGCGCGGTCCTACAATCGCATGCGCCTGCAGCTTGAGGGGCTTATCAACTCCCGGGTCGAGGTCGAACGACGCGCCGCATTGGGCGGTATGGCCGCTGGCATCGCCCACGAAATCCGCAATCCGCTGGCCACGGTGGCGACGACGGTTCATGGCCTCAAACGCAATGAGGTCGACGCGGAACGCCAGCAGATGTTCGAGGTGATCTCATCGGAAATCGACCGCGTGGACCGCACGATCAGCGAGTTTCTGAACTATGCAAAACCAAGAGCGCCGGACCCGGAACCCGTTCTCATTCGGAACGCGTTCCGCTCGATCCGCACCTTGCTGGCCACCAACGCGAAAGCCGGGAATGTGGTCATTGATCTTTCGGGCGATTCAGCGCTGACCATCAAGATCGATCAGGCCCATTTCAGCCAGATCCTCCTCAACCTGTGCCTCAATGCGATCGAGGCGATGCCGGAGGGCGGGCATCTCAGGCTTCAGGCCTATCGCGAGTGTAGCGAGGCGGTGGTGACCGTGGCCGACGACGGCGCCGGTATGGACGAGGAAACCCGCCAAAAGGTGCTGCGTCCGTTCTTCACGACACGCACAGGAGGCTCCGGTCTGGGCCTGTCCGTGACAAAGCAACTGGTGGAGACCAATGGCGGGTCTTTCGAGATCGAGAGCGACGCAGGCGTGGGAACAGTGATCACCATGCGCTTTGCAGCTCATGCCAAGGATGAGGGGTCCTCATGAGGAATCTGAACATTCTCATCATTGACGACGAGATCAACCTGGTGCGTTCGCTCGCCTTCACCTTGCGACAGACCGGGTTTGAATGCCGCGAGGCCCATAACGGACGGGTCGGGTGTCAGCTTGCCGAAAAGGAGCAGCCGGATGTTGTGTTGCTGGACATCCGGATGCCGGGGATGAACGGGTTGGAGGTGCTGGAATGGTTCCGGACGGAACTGCCCGATGTCCCCGTCATCATGATGTCCGCCTTTGATGACACGCAGGATGCGGTCACCGCCATGAAGATGGGGGCGGTGGATTATGTCGCCAAACCCTTTGACGTGGACGAGCTGATCTTGCTGTTGAAGGAGACCGAGACCCGGCGCAGGCTCGACAGCGAGGTGCGCTATCTGCGAGAACGGACAACCGATTTCGATTTCATCGGCAACAGTGTGGGCATCAAGCAATTGCGTGCGGACATTGACCGGATCGCCGAAAGCAACGCACAGACCATTCTGCTCAGAGGGGAAACCGGCGTCGGCAAGGCGGTTGTCGCACGGGAGCTTCATCGCAAGATCTCGGCAGAAGACGCGCCTTTCGTCGAGGTCAATTGCGCGACCCTGCCCGAGCGGCAGATCGACCTGGAACTTTTCGGGGCGGAGCGCGGATCGCAGCCCGGCCATTTCATGCGCCAAAGGGGGTTGGTGGATATCGCCGACGGGGGCACCTTGTTCCTGGATGAGATCGGCGAAATGCCGACCGCCGTTCAGGCCAAGCTGCTGCATTTTCTTGAAACCCACACCTACCGCGTGCCGGGTCAAAAGACCGAACGGCGCGTCGACGTCCGGGTCGTCGCGGCGACCAACAAGGATCTTGCGCGGGCGGTTGAAGAAAGCCATTTCCGGCAGGATCTGTTTTTCCGGCTCAATGTTGTTCCCCTCGATATCCCGCCGCTACGCACCCGCGAAAAGGATATCGAGTTGCTTGCAATGTATTTTGCAGCCCGTTTCGCCCGAACTTCGTCAGGCAAGCCGATCAGCTTTGAAGGCCGAACGCGTGATTTCTTCCAAAGTTATGCGTGGCCGGGCAATGTGCGCGAGCTGAAAAACCTTATTGAACGTCTGTCGATCATCTATCCCGGGGAAGTGATTACCGTCGATCTGCTGCCCACTGAAATTCAGATGGTAAAGCCCCAGGATGCGCTTTCGATCGAAGAGTCCATGGAAACGGTCGAGCGCGACCTGATCCGAGAAGCGCTCATGCGATGCAGCGGCAAAAAGGGACTTGCCGCGGAACGGTTGGGCATTTCCCGACACGCGCTGAAGCGCAAGATGCATCGGTTGGGCTTGTCATGATGCGGGCTGTTCTTTTTCTCATGGTCTTCGCAGCCCAAATGATGGGATCGGCCGTCCCGGCGCAATCCTTGCCGCCGGTGAAGGTCGGTTGCCTCTATCCGCTGTCCGGTCCCGGTGCGCTTTATGGACGCGACAGCGCTGTCGCCATCCGCCTGGCTGTCGCGCATATCGAAAGCCTGTGGCCGGCTGACTATCCGCAGATCGACGTTCTTATCGAGGACAGCCGGTCAAAGTCTTTGCGCTCCATCCAGATTGCCCGGCGGTTCATCGAGGAAGATCGGGTCGATTTTCTGTGTGGTGTCGTCAGTTCATCCATAGCCAGATCCGTGTCGGCGGTGGCACGGGAAAAGGAGGTGTTCTTTATCGGAACCGATCATGCCTCCCCCACATTGACCAGCGAAGACCTGCATCCCTATTACTTCCGTCTGACCAATGGCAGCCGCCAGTCGATGCTGGCAGGAGCGAGGTACATAGCTGAGACCTATGCTCAACGCGCAGAGCCGCTGAAGATCGCCTTCATCGGACCGGATTATGAATACGGCTATCAGGCGTGGGACGATCTGCGGAGGTTTCTCAAGGCCGATGGCGTGCCCTTCGAAAACGTCGGTGAGTTCTGGCCGCGCGTGTTCGAGACGGATTTCGCACCCTACGTCAGCGCGCTGATCCGCGCGAAGCCGGATATCGTGATCAACGGGCAATGGGGCCTCGACCTTGTCACCTTTGTAAAACAGGCGGATCAGCAGGGGCTTTTCGGTGCCACGCAATTCATGAATTTCGATGCAGGCGGCAATTACGAAGTTCTGGCAGCCCTTGGCAATGACATGCCGCTTGGTCTGGTTCTTTCTGCCCGTCATCATGTGAACTGGCCGCCAACAGAGCAGAACCGGGATTTTGTGCAAAAGTTCTATGAGCGGGCAGGGCGCTATCCAAGCTACGCGGCAGAAGGGGCCTATTCCGGCATCCTTGCGATTGCGGAAGCCGTGCGTGAGGCCGGTGGCACAGGGGACAAGGACCGCCTGCGCGCCGCACTTGAAAACCTCGAACTCTCGCTGCCGGAAGACCCGGAAGGGTTCAGATCGCGCATGGATCCGGCGACACACCAGCTCTTGCAGGTCCAGGCGATTGGCCGGACCATCGTGAACAACCAATACCCTCCCGCGACCGTTCAACTGGGGGAATGGTCGGTCTACCACCCGCCTGTGGAATGGCCCCGGGTGGAAGAACGACCAACGTCCGAGTAACGCCCTGGCCCGTTCGGCTGTCGGGTCGTCAGGCAATCCGACCGCCTCGGGAAGAAGATTCGCTTTGAAAGCGGACACTTCAGGTTTAGCAGAGCAGATGTCGGATGCGCGGGACTTTGCTGCCATGTCCGACATTCGAAACAGGTCGCGCCCGAACCGAGGGGTGGGCGAGTAGCGCCCGCCCCGTGGGGGCGGTTCGGGCGCTGCCAAAGCTTTGCTTTGGCAATGGGT
>Ga0189278_10189_pt1 | contig 48932 bp, 47 predicted proteins | sample N26A9minimetaG_FD_130326 | JGI IMG/M metagenome (GOLD analysis project Ga0189278, IMG submission 130326) | Marine microbial communities from the Costa Rica Dome - N26 A9 mini metaG | ecosystem: Environmental > Aquatic > Marine > Oceanic > Photic zone | place: Costa Rica: the Eastern Pacific...
ACTTCTCGTATCACACTGACAACATTGATATTTGTAAGGGAGGCGCTCCGAATGCGCGTCTCAATGCGCCCTCCCAGGCTCGGGCGCGGCCCTTCGTTCGAAAACGTAACGCAGAGCGCAGAAAAACGATTTACCTCCGGCGGCAGCCGTTTCCGGGTTTGTCAGCAATCTGGGACCGGCGCAGTGCCGGTCCTTTTCTTTTTGACACAGGGCGCTACCGGGCTGCCAGTGCTGCCCTGATCGCATCCTTCAGCGGCGTTGCAGGCCGCCCGATCAGGGTTTCAAGGTCCGTGCTGTCAGTCTCTAGCGCGCCTTTGGCCGCCTGGGCGTCGCTGTCCGCCAGCACGCCTGCGAAACCTTCCGGCAGCCCGGCAGCGACCAGCGCCTGGGCGAAGGCCTCCTGCGGCATGTCCACGTAGGCGACCTCGCTGCCCGCCTCCGCGCTTAAGGCCTTAGCGAATTCTGACAGGGTAAACGTGGGCTGCCCGGCCAGTTCATAGACCTTTCCGGCGGCGTCGTCGCTCAGCAGCGCGACAGCGGCGGCTTCGGCGTAATCGTTGCGGGTGGCGGTTGTGAACCTGCCGTCACCGGCAGCACCGAAATGCTGACCCAGCTTCAGGTCGCTGTCCAGCGCGCCCAGCAGGTTCTCCGTATACCAGCCATTGCGCAACAGCGTGACGGGCAGGCCGGAACTGCGCAGCGCGGCCTCGGTCTCCTTGTGCTCCTGGGCAAGGATCATGGGCGAGCTGTCGGCCCGCAGGATGGAGGTATAGGCGATCAGGCCGACATCTGCGTCCCTGGCGGCGTCGATCACGTTCTGATGCTGGGCGACGCGTTGACCCACCGCGCTGGAAGAGATCAGCAAGACCTTGTGCACCCCAGCCATCGCGCTGCGCAGGCTGGCGGGATCGGTGTAATCCCCGATCCTCGGCTCAACGCCCCGGGCCCTGAGGGCGGCGGCATCCTCTTCCTTGCGCACAAGGCCCGCGATGGTGGCCTCCGGGGCCAGACGTTGCAGATGATCAAGCACGAGCTGGCCCAGCTGGCCGCTCGCCCCGGTGACAAGAATGCTGTTCGAAGACATTTGGTTTTCCTTTCGTTCCGAATCGAGTGTAAGTCTCATTTAGAGACCGCTAAGACATCCCGAAAGGAGGCATCTTCATGTCACAAGGTAACACCGAAGGAACCGCGACCCGGCAAGACCCTGCGTCGCTGAGCGCGCTGCACCCCTCTCCCGACGGGGTCTGCCCGGTGCGCGACCTGCTTGACCATATCGCAGCCAAGTGGACGACCCTCGTGCTTCTGGCGCTGGAGCAGGAGCCGCGCCGCTTCAACACCCTGCTGCGGATGCTGCCGGATATTTCGCGGCGGATGCTGACCCAAAGCCTGCGCGACCTAGAGCGCGGCGGGTTCATCGACCGGACCGTGTTCCCGACCAAGCCACCGGCCGTTCAATACGCTCTGACCCCGATGGGCCATTCGCTGATGGGACCGATCCGGTCGCTGATCGGCTGGGCCGAAGCCAATGAAACCGCCCTCAACGCGGCCCGCGCCCGTTACGATGCAGCGCAGGCATGATTGGACGGGTTTCGCAGCTTGATGCGGCATTGCAGGCCAAGCTGGAGCAGCGCGACCTGATCGTCTTTGATGGCGAATGTGTTTTGTGCTCCGGCTTCTTTCGCTTCATGCTGCGCCGCGATCGTTCCCGGCGCTTTGCCTTTGCCACGGCGCAATCGCCCTTGGGGCAATCTCTCTATCAGGAATTGGGGCTGCCAACAGATGATTTTGAGACAAACCTCGTGGTGACCGAAGGGCGGATCCATGGACATCTTGATGCATTCGCGGCAGCGATGGGGGCATCGGGCTGGCCCTGGCGGCTGCTTGGCGGCGTGAAATTCCTGCCGCGCGCCATCAAGATGCCGCTTTACCGGCTGATCGCGCGCAACCGGTTCCGCATCTTCGGCCGCTACGATCAATGCATGATCCCGGATGCCCCGCTGCGCGCCCGTTTCGCGCCGGATGGCTTTTGAGGTCCGCTTTTGTCCGGGTCATTCCCGGATCCGGGTTGTTGTCGGCGTCCGTGGGGCGCAAAAGGTGACACAGCTGTGATTAGACTTGCCCCCAGTTCAGCCTAATTCTGATGGGGTCAGCTAAGCAAAGGATACGACATGCGAAGATTGAGCTTTGCCGCAGTGTCAGTGGCGATATTGACGGGTGGTCTGTCGGCGGCATCGGCTGCCCCGTCCTATGAAGCGGTCAATCACCTGAAGGTCCATGGCATTTCAGCGACCTCATTTGAGGTCATTGAATCGCAGGGCGAAGGTGCGCGCGGCATCTGGTGCGCAGCGGCGGATTACGCGATCCACCAGCTTGGCGTGGCGGCGACCCAGCGGCTTTACGTCAAATCCCCCCGCGGCATGTCGCAAAGCCACGGCGGGCGGATGGGGGTGGTGTTCACCACCGATGCATCCAGTTTGCCGACCGAACCGTCCCGCTCTGTCGCCGTGCGTGTCGACACGCCCGGCCTGGGCCTGCCGGTCTATCACGCCAACCAGTTCTGCAGGGATTTCTTGCTGGAATTCGAGACCATCCGCTTCCGGCGCGGTCTGAACTGAGGCGATTGTCGGCGGATGAAAGATTGCGTTCAATCAGGGGGCCAGCGGGGCTGATCGGAACCATGCAGACCAGTTTTACCATTTCCACTGCGGGCCAGGGCCTATACCCCCTTACCGACAAGGTCGCGTATTGGGTTGCCGGTCACGGCGACGGGTTGCTGACGCTTTTGATCTGCCACACCTCGGCCTCTCTTCTGATACAGGAAAACGCCGATCCGGATGTGCAGACCGATCTGCTGGCCTTCTACCAGCGGCTGGTGCCGCCTGCGGATGCTCCCGCCATGAGCTATCTGCGGCACCGCATGGAGGGGCCCGATGACATGCCCGCCCATATCAAGGCGGCGATGCTGCCGGTGAACCTGTCCATTCCCGTGGCAGGCGGGCGGCTGCAACTGGGGACCTGGCAGGGGATCTATCTGTTCGAACATCGCGATGCGCCGCACCGGCGCAGGGTCGCGGCACATTTCAGCGCCGACAGGGGCTGAACCCCTCCGGTTCCGGTGGCACCTGCGGCAAATTTCGTCCCGGTGACCTGCATTTGCCCCACCTGTTTCCCGCATGGCGCGGCATCGGCGACCGTTGGCTTCAGGTCACATCTGGACACACAACATGTTGCGGCGCATTTCGCCCCTACCCAAAACCTCGCGTAGACCCTATAAGTTTCGGCAAGAGGGCGTATAGCCCCACAAGCGAGGCAGGTTAGAAAAAGGGGGATGGCCGATGCGGTGCCCATTCTGCGGAAATATCGATACCCAAGTTAAGGACAGTCGCCCGGCGGAGGATCACGTTTCCATCCGGCGCAGGCGTTTTTGCCCGGCCTGTGGCGGGCGGTTCACCACCTATGAGCGTGTGCAGCTGCGCGACCTCGTTGTGATCAAGACCAATGGCAAACGCGAGGATTTCGACCGCGACAAGCTGGAACGCTCGATCCGGATCTCGATGCAGAAACGCCCGATAGAGCCCGAGCGGATAGACCAGATGATCAGCGGCATCGTGCGGCGGCTGGAAAGCATGGGCGAAACCGACATCGGTTCCAAGCAGATCGGCGAGATCGTGATGGAAGCGCTGAACCGGATCGACACCGTGGCCTATGTGCGCTTTGCCAGTGTTTACAAGAACTTCCAGGCTGCAGACGATTTCGACAAATTCGTCGCTGAGCTGCGGCCCGATCTGCCCAAGGAAGAGTGACCGGGCAGGCGGGCATCGACGCGCGCTTCATGGCGCATGCGCTGACGCTGGGGCGTCGCGGCCAGGGGCGTGTCTGGCCGAACCCGGCGGTGGGCTGCGTGATCGTGGCGGCAGGCCGGATCGTCGGGCGCGGCTGGACCCGGCCCGGCGGCAGACCCCATGCAGAGACCGAGGCGCTGGCGCAGGCCGGTGCCGCCGCCAGGGGGGCGGATGTCTATGTGACACTGGAACCCTGTGCGCATCACGGACAGACCCCGCCCTGTGCCAGGGCGCTGATCGAGGCGGGCGTGGCCCGCGTTGTCATCGCGGTTCAGGATCAGGATGCCCGTGTCGACGGGCGCGGTGTGGCCATGCTGCGCGCGGCGGGCATCGAGGTGGTGCAGGGTGTCTGCGAAGCTGAGGCCCGGCGGGATCATGAAGGGTTTTTCAGACGTGTCAGCCAGGGCCAGCCCGTAGTGACATTGAAACTGGCCCAGACATTCGATGGCCGCATTGCCACCGGCACCGGGGAAAGCCAGTGGATCACCGGGCCCGAGGCACGCCGCGCCGTCCACGCCATGCGCGCGCGCCACGATGCGGTGATGGTGGGCGGTGGCACCGCCCGCAAGGACGATCCCAGCCTCACGGTGCGCGATCTGGGGGTCACATGGCAGCCCGCCCGGGTGGTTGTGTCGCGCCGCCTTGACCTGCCGCTGATGGGCAAACTGGCCCGCAGCGCCGCCGAGGTGCCGCTGATCCTGTGCCATGGCAGGGACGCCGATCCGACCCTTGCGCGCACATGGCGCGATCTTGGGGCCACGCTGCTGCCCTGCGCTGCACGGGGCGGGCAGCTCGACCCGGTGGATGTGCTGCGGCAGCTCGGCGCACATGGGCTGACGCGGATCTTCTGCGAAGGGGGCAGCGCGCTTGCCGCATCGCTGATCGAGGCGGATCTGGTGGACCAGCTCATCGGTTTCAACGCAGGGCTGATCATCGGGGCAGAGGGGTTGCCGGGCATCGGCGCCATGGGCCTGTCCCGGCTCGCCGCTGCACCACGCTACACCCTGGGCGAAACCCGTCGCATCGGGGCAGACGCCCTGCACATCTGGCACCGCGCCTGAGGGGGCCACACCCCCCCCTTTCTTTTTGGCTGTAAAGCGCTTCGGGATATACCTGAATCACTTGTTCGCTGCCTCTCCCTTCGGTCGAACGCGAAAAGTGATACGGGATGTTTCAAGTTAATCCCGAAACGCTGTGAATATCCAATCCCGCAGTCACCGTCCGCGCCACAGATGGCTCTGGCTCGCCAGCAGCCCCTGCAGTTTGGACAGCGCCCGGTTGCCCATGCCCGGCGTCGGAACATTGCCCGAGGCCAGCCGCGCCACCACCACTTCAACCGGGCAGGGCATGCCGGTTACCGGATCCAGATAACGCGGATAGTCGATCAGCGTGGCATGGACCAACCCCTCCAGCCCCGGTTCCGCCCGCCTGCGCGGCGGCACATCGCCGAGATCGCGGGTCAGACCCCAGCCTGCATAAAAAGGCACGCCCAGCGTGGTGACCGGCACGTCGCGCAGCAGGGCCTCGAAGCCCAGAAGCGATGTCATGGTCCAGACCTCATCGACCTGTCCCAGCAGCGCGATCGGATCGGCGCGGGTCAGCACGTGATCGGCCAGAGCTGCCGCGGTGTCGCCGCCGGTCCGCAGCCCGGCCTCCACGTCCGGGTGCGGCTTGTAGAGGATCACCGCCTCCGGATGGGCGGCGCGGGCGGCGCGCAGCAGATCCGCATTTGTCCGCACCGCATCGGCACCCGTCCTGATGGAGGCGTCATCCTCCACCTGTCCGGGCACAAGGATGCGCCGCCCCCTGGGCAGCGCACCAAGATCGGCACTGCCGGCAAGGTTGTATTTGCTCAGCCCGGCCTGCCGGATTGCCGCGATCAGGTCCTGGGCGCGCCTGCGTTGATCGGGGCGCAGAACGGCGCGGCGTTCGATCCATTTTTCCAGCCGGCTGGGCCGGGACGGATCGTAATAGATGCCCAGATCGTCACAGACCAGCGACAGGGGCGGCACCAGTTCCGCCCCCAGCCCGCGCGAGCGCAGGAACCCGTCCTCGATCCGGCAGGCGTCGCCATGGCCGACATCGGCCTTGCCCGCCCAGACCATCCAGCGGCGCGGAACGGTGGCACGGGCACGGGCCGGGTCATCTTCAAAGATCATCGGCCTGGTCCGGCCAAAGAAGCCTTGCAGGGGTTTGCGTTTCCACAGGCTGATCTTTGATCCGGTCCAGCCCAGGTGATCTTCGCGCCAGGCGCGGGTCTGCGCCGCCAGTGCCTCCATCGCGTCTTCAAGCGGGCAAAGGCGGTCCCGGTATGGGTCATACCACTTTGGATAGAGGATCATCGCCGCCGCGAAAAGCTGCGCGCGGGTCAGCACGCGCTGGCGGCGCGGCACCGGGAATTCATCCGTGGTCAGCCCCCAGCCCGCATAGAACGGCTGGCCGAAGACGCGCGGCTTATGCCCGGCAAAGATCGCCTCGAACCCCAGCTGCGAGGACACGGTATAGACGCCAACCGCGCCTTCGAAGAGTTTCCAGGGGCTGACCGCATCCTCCAGCAGGCGCACCCGGTCACTGGTGTCTTCGGGGCCGAAATAGCCGGCGCGCTGGCCTTGCGTCGTCTCGGGATGGCATTTGATCACCACCGGGCAGCCGGGGTGTTCTTCCTGGGCAAAGACCAGCATTTCCAGAAACCGCGCCCGGTCGGCGTTTGAGGCGGTCACCGAGGCATCGCCGCGGGTCTGGTCGATCACCAGCACATAGCCGGGGGCAGGGACCCCGGTCTCCGGTTCAAAGCCGGTGTATTTGGTCAGATGCGCCTCCTGCATCCGGGCGATGGCGCCGCGCGCGCGGTTCAGCAGATTGGTGTCGTCCAGCGGATGGCTGGCCAGAAGGTCTTCCAGCTCAGAGGGTTGGGCGGGGTCGAAATGCAGCCCCTTGTGGTCGATCAGCAGGCCCAGCGGCGGCTCACCGCCGGTGCGGCCCGGGTGGATCGAGCGCAGCAGCGCGTCTTCGATGCGGACCAGTGGAACGCCCCGTTTCGAGGCGACCGCAAGGCCTCGGTGCGCAGTGGGCGAATTGCCCCAGACCGCCACGTGGTCGCCCGCGCGCGGCAGGCCAAGGTGCAGCGAATAGCCCGACAGTCGCAGGATGCGGCGCAGCCGGCGCTGGGTCAGGAAACCGCCGTTGTAGACAAAAAGCCGCCGGTCCTTTTCAGGACCGGCGGCGGTTGTGTTGTGGATTTCCGGCCCGAGAGCCATTCAGATCATTCCGTGAGCGAGGTCAGGCTCGCTGCCGATCCGGCGGTGCCGGTAATGGCCGAGATCACCTTGCTCCATTGGGCGAAGGGGGCTTCGGTCACATAGATGGTATCGCCGTCGCGGATGACGAAATCGCGGGCCATGAACATGCCGTTGGGCTGCGTGAGGTCCAGAACATAGACCATGCGCTGCACGCCGGACAGGTCGTTGCGGCCCAGCACCTGTTCTGCAACTTCCTGCGGTTCGTTGCGGAAGACAAAGACGCCGGTGGGGTCGGCAAGACCGGCGTTCAGGCCGCCGACCTGGGCGATGCCCTCAAGCGCCGAGAGGTTCTGTGTTTCAAAGGGCACACGGGCCTGCCCGCCGGTCGCGCCAAGCGCGGTAAAGGAGCGGGTATCGGCCTCGACCAGGATACGGTCGCCCGCGCGCAGCGCGATGTCGAGTTCGGGATGCTCATAGAGGTCCTGGAACCAGATCTTGCCGCGTTTGGAACCGCGAATGATGGTGATCTGCGCAATTTCAGGTTCAATCGCGACGCCGCCTGCGCGGGCCAGCATGGTCGAAAGGGTGCGGGTGGGCCGCTCGATCGGGTAGACGCCCTGCGCGCCGATGCCGCCGACCAGCGACACGGTAGAGCCGTCACCCGCCGCGCGGCGGACCTCGACCTGCGGATCGGGGGTCTGTTCGCCCAGCCGGTTGGTGATGATGCGGCGGATCGCGTCGGGGGTGTTGCCCGCCGCCTTGATGCGGCCCGCATAGGGGATAAAGATGAAGCCCGCGCCATCGACCTGCACTTCTTCCAGCAGGGTGGCGGGGGCGCCTTCGACACCCAGCAGCGGATCATCGACGTTTTCATAGACGGTGATGCCCAGCACGTCGCCGGGACGGATGGTGTCGGACCCCAGCTGCGAGGCGTTCTTGAATTCTTCGGAGAAGCCAAGTGCGGGGACCACGGCGGTGGCGCGGGTGACACGGTCATTGACCGAGACGATGAAGGCATCGCCTTCCTTCTGCACCGATCCGGAAAAAATCTGTCTTTTGTTGGGGCCCGCCTGTGGCAAGCCGCAGGATGAGATCACGGCCAATGCCGCAAGCACTGCGATGGGCCGCGCCCACCGAAATTTTCTGGTTTTCACTGCCCGGTCTCCTCGACCTGTTCAATCTGCCTCGGGTTTCGCCGATTTTTTCGACGTATTTGGGCGTAGGCTACGTCAGGTAGAATTGAAAATCCAGACAAGTGAGCAGCTTAGGTCAGGTAACGACCCGCAACTGTTGCCTTGGGGCCGCGGTTCCATGTTCCAGCGCGTCATAGGGATCTTCTTCGGCCAGCATCATATCGACCACCTGCCGCAGCAATTGCCGCCGTCCGCGGGCGGCATAGAAACCGCCGGGAATTTGCGAAGTTTCAAGCAGATAGCGGCGGAAATCCTTGTAGGCCTTGTTATCGGGGCGGCTGGCACGGGCAAAAAACTCGGGCAGCGGCTGGTCCGAGACGAATTCGGGCTGGGCATAGACCGCGCGGCCAAAGACCTTGAGCGGAATTCCGCGCCACAGCACCTGTTGTCCGGCGGTGGAATTCACGGTCACCGCACTGCGCGCATCGTTGAGCAGCTGTGCCAGTTTGCCGCCGCGCACGTAATGCACCCGGTCGGAGACGCCCAGCTTGCGCGCAAGGCGCTTCAGGTCGCGGCGCACCGGCACGCGGCCGTCTTCCAGCGGGTGGGCCTTGACCACCAGGTGGTGATGTTTCGGCGCGCCCTTGGCAAAGCCGTCGATCACCAGCTCCAGAAAGTCGCCCATGGTGTCGAAGGGGGAATGCATCTGGAACGAGCTGTCATGCTCCAGCTGCAGCAGCGCCAGGTGGTAGGGAAAGCCGCCCAGCCGGATGCGCAGGGTGGCGATCAGACGGTCCGCCGCCAGCGCGGGCATCAGCAACAACCGCTTGAGGTAAAGCTGGAATTCCTTGGTCACCGGCAGGCTGCGATGGGGGCGGAAATTGCGGTAGTCGCCGTTCCGGAACATCACGAACCAATGGTAGAGCGCGCCATAGAAAATATGGTGCCGCATGTCGCCCCAATGACCGGGGGGCAGGGGCGCCTCCATGTCCGAATTGGCCAGCGCCGCCTGCATCTGCGGAATCGTCATCTCCATCAGGCGGGAGTTGCCGTTGGAGCCGCCGCGTTCGTAGGTCACCCAATAGGGCCGCATATAGCCTTCTTCAAAGACATGTATGGTCACGCCGCGCGCCCGGGCTTCGGCCACGGCCTGGGCATGGATCGGGCGGGTGTCGCCATAAAGCACGATGTCGGTGATCTGCTTTTCCGCAATCAGCGATTTGAAGGTCTCGGGCCAGTCCTGCGCCGTGCCGCGATAGGGGATATAGCTGCGCGGATGGAACCAGAACGCCCGGTCGCCTGCGTTGAACCCCACGCGCCAGACCTCTGCCCCCGTCAACCGCAGCATCTTGCCCAGGCGGTTGAAGAAGGGGCCATGCGGCCCCTGCAGGAACAGGAATACCCTTTTTTCGGGCGCGGCGTGGGTCATGTGTATCCTCTGGCAGCTCGGGTCGGCACAGTCCTGCCATGCAATGGGGGCGAAAATGTGGCGCAAGCGGCTCTTGCCGTCCGGTTGGCGTGGGGTTACCTCGGTGGACAGGATAGTCAAGGAGCAGCCCATGTTCACAGGGATCATCACCGATATCGGAACCGTTGTCGCGCTGGCGCAGGAAGGCGACCTGCGCGCGCGGATCAAGACCGCATATGCGACCGACCGGATCGACATGGGGGCTTCGATTGCCAGCGACGGGGTCTGCCTGACGGTGGTGGGCCTTGGCCCGGATTGGTACGAGGTCCAGATCAGCGCCGAGACCGTGGACAAGACCAATATCGGCCATAATGGCTGGCACGTCGGCAAACGCGTGAACCTGGAGCGCGCCCTGAAGGTGGGTGATGAGCTGGGCGGGCATATCGTCTCGGGCCATGTGGACGGTGTGGCCGAAGTGGTGGCGATGGCGGATGAGGGTGACAGCACCCGCGTGACCCTGCGCGCGCCGAAGGCGCTGGCGCGCTTTATCGCGCCCAAAGGGTCGGTGGCGCTGAACGGCACATCGCTGACCGTGAACGAGGTCGACGGCTGCGATTTCGGCATCAACTTTATACCCCATACCAAAGAGGCGACGACCTGGGGCGATGTGGCACTGGGCGACCGCGTGAACCTGGAGATCGACACCCTGGCGCGCTATGTCGCGCGGCTGGGGGAAATGTCATGAAGCCGGGCATCGGGCATAATCAGGGGCCGACCATGGAGCGCGGCCAGAAATGGCGGACTTTCCAGTGGCAAAAGGCGCGCAATGCGGCCATGCCCAAGGCGATCCCGCTGATGGTGGTCAAGATGCATGTGGCGCGCGCCCGTGCGCTGGGGCTGGACTATCCGACCTATGCGGCGGTGCGCAAGGCGACGGGGCGTGATGTCATGGGGCTGCTGTTCTCCTCCAATGCCCTGAGGGTGGTGCGGATGGAGGCCCCGCAGATGCCGGTGGGCCGCGAGGGCAAGCTGGCGGCGCTGGAAGGCGCGCAAAAGCTGGCGCTGGTACATCGCCCATTGAGCCCGACGCTGGTGGCGGCGGCCAATCCGGTGCTGGATGCAACCGCAGCGGCGCCGAAGTTTACCGACAGCTGGGGTGAGATGCGGGCGCATCTGGGCGAGGTGATCACCGCCCAGGGCCTGCTGCGCGATCAGGTGCTGATCATCGGGGACACCGCGCTGGAGCGCGACTGGACCGGTGCAGCGCGGGCGGCAGGCTACCTTGAGGCGGGGCGGTACTTTTCCTGAACCCGGTTGGTTGCGGGCCCTGGGCCTGGGGGGGTGAACGCAGGCTGCCGTGCGCTTTGCAGGCGGCTGCTTGGCGTATTTCCGGCATAACGACGCGGCGGCGCGTGCTCTGGTCAAGGGGCGGTGGCTGGGCTATGTGAAGCGTGCCAGACGTGAGGACATGCGATGAATTACGAGACACCGGGACCCGTGGAAGAAGGGCTGTCTTCGGCCATTTCCCCGATTGAAGAGATCATCGAGGAGGCGCGTCAGGGGCGCATGTTCATCCTGGTCGATCACGAGGACCGCGAGAATGAAGGCGATCTGGTGATCCCGGCGGTCCATGCCGATGCGGATGCGATCAATTTCATGGCAACCCACGGGCGCGGGCTGATCTGCCTGCCGATGACGGCCCAGCGGGTTGCGACACTGGGGCTGCCGATGATGGCGGTCAACAATTCCTCCCGCCACGAGACGGCCTTTACCGTCAGCATCGAGGCGCGCGAGGGGGTCACGACGGGCATTTCCGCCGCCGACCGCGCGCGCACGGTTGCCGTGGCGATCGACGAACAGGCAGGCGAGGCGGATATCGCCACACCGGGCCATATCTTTCCCTTGCGCGCCCGCGATGGCGGCGTGCTGGTGCGCGCGGGCCATACGGAGGCGGCGGTGGACATCAGCCGCCTTGCAGGGCTGCATCCCTCCGGCGTGATCTGCGAGATCATGAAGGATGACGGCACCATGGCGCGGCTGCCCGACATGGTCGAATTCGCGGCCAGACATAACCTCAAGATCGGCACCATCAGCGATCTGATTGCCTATCGCCACAAGCATGACAACCTGCTGGTGGAACGCGACGTGCGGCAGGTGACCTCAGCCTATGGCGGCGACTGGCAGATGCGCATCTTTGCCGACAAGATCACCGGCACGGATCATGTGGTGCTGGTCAAGGGCGACATCACCACGCCGGAGCCGGTGCTGGTGCGGACCCATGCGATCAACGCGCTGGAAGACATTCTGGGCCTTGGCCCCAGCCCCGCCGACGAATTGCCCCGCGCCATGCAGATCATCGCCGAGGAGGGGCGCGGCGCGGTGATCCTGTTCCGGGACCCCTTTCCGCGGCTGCGGCTGGACGAGGATGACGAGGACAGCCCCCGCACGATCAAGCGCACCGGGCTTGGCGCGCAGATCCTGTCGGAGCTGGGATTGCACCAGCTGGTCCTGCTGACCGACAACCCCGAAACCCGGTATCTGGGCCTTGATGCCTATGCCATCGAAATCGTGGGCACGCGCCCCATCACGGAAGGGTAGAACATGGCTTCTTCGCAGCAACATACGGTCCTGCCGCGTCCCACATTCGATGCACCGGTCAAGGTGCTGATCGTCGTGTCGCCCTATTACAGCGATATTGCCCAGGGGCTGCTGGACGGCGCCAAGGCAGAGCTGGAGGCGGTGGGTGCCGCCTATGAGGTGGTCGAAATGCCTGGCGCGCTGGAAATTCCCACCGCCATCGGGATCAGCGACCGGCGCAGCAACTTTGACGGATACGTGGCGCTGGGCTGCGTGATCCGGGGCGAGACGACCCATTACGAAACCGTCTGCAACGACAGCAGCCGTGCGTTGCAAATGCTGGGTTTGCAGGGGCTTTGCATCGGCAATGGCATCCTGACGGTAGAGAACAAGGCCCAGGCCGATGTGCGCGCCGACCCTGCCGGCCAGAACAAGGGCGGCGGCGCGGCGGCGGCGGCCTTGCATCTGATCGCGCTCGGCCGTAAGTGGGCGCAAACCAGCAAAGGCATCGGCTTCAAACCGCGCGGCGAAGATACGCTGATGGCGGGGGAGGCCGACGGAAACAACATCGCATGAACACGTCACTCTCCGGCAATCAGAAGCGCAAGATGAAATCGGCGGCACGGCTTTATGCCGTGCAGGCGCTGTTCCAGATGGAACATTCCAGCCAGACCGTCGAGGTCGTGCGCCGGGAGTTCCTGGAACACCGCTTTGGCGCGGTTTACGAGGGCGACGAAATGCAGGATGGCGACATCGGCCATTTTGCCGAAGTCCTGGAAACGGCCGTGAACTATCAGGCGGCCATCGACCAGATGACAGACCGCGCGCTGGTGGCCAAATGGCCGATCGCGCGGATTGATCCCACCCTGCGGGCCCTGTTCCGCGCCGCCGGTGCGGAATTGCGCGACACCGGGATACCGCCTCGGGTGGTGATCACCGAATATGTCGATGTGGCGCGCGCCTTCTTCCCCGAGGGCAAGGAGCCGAAGTTCGTCAACGCGGTGCTGGATCACATGGCACGCGAGGCGCGGCCCGAGGCGTTTTGATCTCGCTAACCATGCGGTTCGAAAGAGACGCGCCACTTTACCAGTTCTGAAGGTCTTGGCCCTATCAATTCTCCCATAGGCTGTGTGGGGCAGCACCATTATGGGGTGAGATGATGACGACACTGATCAACGTAATCCGCAACCGTAGCGCAAAGATCGACCTGCATGCCGACAAACGCCCAAGACGCGCGGTCACGCGCGACGAGATCCGGCGCCTGTTCCGCGAGGAACTGGGCGTTCGGACGGTCTGAAATTCGGGTGGGACGGGCGGCGGCAGCCTTGGGTCTTGTGTGACGGGACCACATCTGCCGGTCAGTATTTATTCCCGAGGACCTGTATGTACAGGTGGGCACCAGGTAACCGGACCAGGGCCCGGACAGAGCCAGCTCCCTCGGATTTGCTTAAGGCCACTGGAATGTAACGTCTCACGAACAGGGCAGAACCCGCCACTCCCCTGAGATAGAGGCGGCGGGGTCAGTCGGCAAGGGGCCGTCTCTCAATCCGCGCCGATTTCCTGCACGAAACCATAGGCGCGCAGTTCTTCGGGCAGCAGGACATAGATTTCGTCCGGGGGTGTCACCAGCGCATGCTGCATGACCAACGGGTTGATGCCCATCTCTTGCAGATAGCCCATGACCTCGCCCTGGCCGCGCTGGATGTTTTCCACGGCGACAAAGGCGGGCAGGATCGTGCTTTCGCCAAAGTAATGCTGATGCACCCCGACGGAGCCGCCTTCGGGAATATCCCGGCTGACCCCGGCAGCCAGCACATAGGGGCAGGCGGAATAGCAGATGTCGCCGTCGCGCATCGCGGTATTCAGACCGGCAGCGCGCAGTTTGCGCCCCAGTTCCAGCGCATCGCGTACCGATCCGCCGGGGGAGTTCAGGATCACCCCTTCGGGGGTCTGCGCCAGCTCCTCGATCTGCCGGGCAATGCGCGCGCCGTCGCCTTCGCTGATTGTCCCTTCCAGCAGGATCGTCTTGCCCGCCTCTAGCGCGGTCAGGACCAGCCGGTCGGGCAGGGGCGTGTCGGGCATCGGGCGGCCCGGTGCCGGGGCGCGGTCGGGGCGGTAGCGGCGGGTCTGGTCGCCGGGCCGGATCGGTTCGGTCAGCGATGGCGCACGCGGGCCAAAGCCGGGCAGGCTCAGCCCGTCGCGCAGATCGCCCCAGAACAGCAGCAGGCCCAGACCCAGCTGAAAGATCAGCACCCCCGTCAGGATCCGGGCGACGGGGTTGCGGCGGATGGCGCTCATGTGGATTTCAGCGGCGTTACCCGCACGGGTTCCTGCGGTTCGGCGATCTCCCGTGACGGGTCGCGGGATGGCGCTGCCGGGGCACCTGCCGTCTCCATATCGCGCATCGCGGCAAGGGCGGCGCGGATCTCGGCCAGTGTCAGCGTATCCTCGATCGCTGCCCCCTCGCGGCCCGAGCGGATGGCGGTCTGGGTGATCGCAAGGATGAAGACCAGCACCGCAGGCAAGAGATCAATCGCGATGGCCCCGGCCCAGGAGGGCACGAAATTGCGGGCATAGAGGATCACCGCATCGGCGCTGGAGATGGGCGTATAGGTGGTTTCACTGGGCGGCGGCATCGCCAGAACGGCCTGTGCCGCGCGTTCCAGCGTGGTGGCGCGCTGCGCCAGCACTTCGAGCACGGAGGTGATTGTCGCCCCCTGGGCGCCCCGGTTCTCGGCCGTGCTGCCGTCGAGTTCGGGCAGGACGACCGAGGCAGAAAGATCCTGTGCCGCGCGTTCCACAAGCGAGGCCACGGAGAGCTGGCGCAGCTGGGTGATCAGCCCGGCCAGCCGCACCGCCTGTTCGGAAAATTCAACGGAACGCGCCTCGACCGGGCCGGGTTCGACCGTCAACGCGCGCATCCGGCTGAGGATCTGGTTGCCCTCGGCAAAAGCGGTGGCCACCAGCGGAGTCTGCGTTGCGATCTGCGATTCAAGCCCCGAGAGTTCGGCGGATTTCTGCCGCAGCACCCGGAACACCGCCCCGCGCCCTGCAAGACCCGACAGATTGCCGGTGGCCTCCTGCTCGCTGAGATCCTCGAAGGACTGGCGCACGCGGGCCACGTCCCGCTCAAGCCCCTGTGCCGACAGGGCAATTTCATGGGCGCGTTCCAGCGACCCCTGATAGTCCTGCACGGTCTTGGCCAGATGCTGTTCCACCGCCGCAGACCCGGCGAGGGCGGCGGCGTTCAGCCAGCTCGACATGGCGATGATGGCAAGCGATCCCAACCCCATCGCCCCCAGCAGGCCAACGCGGGCGCGGGCGGTGCGCACGGCAGGAAAGAGCCGTAACATATAGGACCAAAAGACAAAAATCCCGACCGACACAGCCACTGAATAGGCAATCGCGGCAAAGGCGGCCATCGCCCCGTTGTCATCCAGCAAGGAGGATACACCGAGGTAGGTATAGATCCCCGAGGCCACCGCCAGCACGCCAAGGGCGGTGCCGGAAAACGTGTCGAGCCAGGTCAGATGCCCCTCAAGCTCGCGCGCGTAACGCACGCCGCGCGCCCGTGCCTGATCCATCGGTTCCTGATCGTCCATGTGCTGCTGCTCCCACCTGCGTCCACCAGCGCACAAGATAGGGTGTGTCAGGTGGTTTTGCCATTGCCGGGGCCGGGGGCTTGCAAATGTTCACGAAATGTTCATTATTTTTGCCATGACCCAGATCGACCTCACCCCGCCACCGCCCGCCCCGCAACCCGGCCAGCTTTTGGCGCGGGGGGTGTGCAGGCACATGGCGAGCCATGGTTTTGCCTGTGTGGAGGAACTGGTGCCTGCCCGGGGGTTGCGGGTGGACGTGATGGCGCTGGGGCCCAAGGGCGAGGTCTGGGTGGTGGAATGCAAATCCTCCCGCGCCGATTTCATGACCGACCAGAAATGGGAGGGCTATCTGGAGTGGGCCGACAGGTTCTTCTGGGCCGTCGATGCGGATTTCCCCACCGAACTGCTGCCGGACGAGACCGGGCTGATCATCGGTGACGCCTATGGCGCGGAAATTGTCCGCATGGGGCCGGAAACCCGGCTGGCGCCCGCCCGGCGCAAGGTCATGGTGCAGAAATTCGCCTTTTGCGCGGCGCGCAGGCTGCAGATGCTGCGCGACCCGGATATGCTGCCGGATTGGGGGTAGAGGTTAACGCTTCTTGCCCTTGCCGCCGCGCGCACGATGGGCTGCGGCCATGATTTCCTCGGCAATCTCGACGGCTTCCTCGGGGGTGAAATCCATTGGCAATTCCACACCGCCACCTTCGACGAACAGCCGTACCATGCCCGCATCGGTTGGCCCGATCTGCAGGTTAGCCTCGATATCGCGTTCCGTATTGATTCCCATGGTCTTCTCCGCCGATGATGGGATGCAGGGCTATCCTGACAGGGCTTGCTTGGCAAGCGGCAGTCGCGCCATCCTGTGCGCATGGCAGAGATCGAGATTCGCAGATTCACCCCCGAAGACCGGGATTGGCTGGTGGAACAGCACGAGGTCCATTACGCACGGGACGAAGGTTTCGACGCGAGCTTTGGCGTGCTGGTTGCGCAGATCCTCGATGATTTTCTGGCTGAACATGATCCAACCCGCGAGCGCGGCTGGATTGCATGGCGTGCGGGGCAACGGCTCGGCTCGATTTTTTGCGTGCGGCTGGAGGAAGATACCGCGAAGTTGCGGCTGTTCCTGTTGACGCCGGATGCACGTGGCCAGGGGTTGGGGCGCAGGATGCTTGAAACCTGCATGGGGTTTGCCCGGGACGCGGGCTATCGGCACATGCAGCTCTGGACCCATGAATCGCACCGCGCGGCGGGCGCGCTCTATGCCAGGAACGGCTGGACGCTGAACAGCAGCAGACCGGTTGTGTCCTTCGGGAAAGAGAATGTGGAGCAGGATTGGTCGATCACCCTTTAGGAATGGACCGGCAATCTGGGACCAAGGGTCTTGCATTCCCCGACCTGCTTGGCTAAATCGGCGCCAGTGCCGCCTTAGCTCAGTTGGTTAGAGCGCTTGATTGTGGATCAAGAGGTCCCTGGTTCGAGACCAGGAGGTGGTACCACCCCCCCCCGCCCGCCAGACGTGATCCGTTAGACCCTTTGGTCTGTTGTGACCTGAACGGGGCGCCGGGTTGTGAGGCTTGGGGCTTCGCCCCAAAGCCTCAGAGGTCTTTCAGGCATAAAGAAATCAGGGCGAGGTGATCTGCACCGTCTGGGTGATCTTGCCGGTCAGCCGGTCGAAGATCAGGATCTGATCCTGATCGGTCACCACCGCGTACCAATGGTCGCCTTGGGTGAAGGCGCGGGCGGCGGCACCGCCCGGCAGGCTGATCTGATCGGGCAGGTCGGGGGCTTTGGCTCCAAGGCGGGTGACAAGCAGGCCGATCACCACTAGAACGCCGCAGATCATCACCACGGTCAGCACCGTCACCAGCCGCCGCAGGAACCGCAGGTTGGCCGGTTCTGTCATATCGTCATCGGAATCACTCATGTCGCACCGGACCATCACCTTTATCCTGGCGGACAGCCCGCCACCGCGCCTTGATAAGGCGCTGGCCCGCGATGTGCCAGAGCAAGCGGCGCTGTCGCGCACCCGGCTGTCGCGGCTGATCGAACAGGGGGCGGTGCGGGTGGATGGCCAGGTGCTGCGCGACCCGCGCGCCCAGGTGCAGGCCGGCGCACAGGTGGAGATCGGGGTGGAAGAGGCGGAGGAAAGCCACATCCGGCCCGAGGCAATCCCGCTTGAGATCCTCTTTGAGGATGCCGATCTGGTGGTGGTGAACAAGCCCGCAGGCATGGTGGTGCATCCCGCACCGGGCACCCCGTCAGGCACCCTGGTGAATGCGCTGATGGCCCATTGCGGTGACAATCTGTCCGGTGTGGGGGGCATGAAGCGGCCCGGCATCGTTCACCGGATCGACAAGGACACCAGCGGCTTGCTGGTGGTGGCCAAATCGGATGCCGCCCATCACGGGCTGGCCGCGCAATTCGAAAAACATACGGTAGAGCGGTATTATCAGGCGCTGGTCTACGGTGTGCCGGAGGCCAGCGATCCGCGTCTGCGCGGGGTCAGGGGGGCATCCTTCGAGCCGGGGAACATCCTGAAACTGACCACCCAGCTTGCCCGCCACCGCACCGACCGGCAGCGGCAGGCGGTGCTGTTCCAGGGCGGGCGCCATGCGGTGACCCGTGCCCGCACGATAGAACGCTTTGGCACCCCGCCGGTGCTGGCACTGATGGAATGCTGGCTTGAGACCGGGCGGACGCATCAGATCAGGGTGCATATGACCCATGCCGGTCACGCGCTGGTGGGCGATCCGACCTATGGCGGCAAGCGCAAGCTGCCCAAGGCGGCGCTGCCCGAAAGCACCGCGGAAGCGGTGCGCGGCTTTGCCCGGCAGGCGTTACATGCCGCCGTGCTGGGGTTTGACCATCCGGTCACGGGCGAGGCGGTCCGCTTTGAAGCGCCGCTGCCTGCGGATATGGCCGATCTGCTGGACCTGCTGCGCCCGGCGGGATGACGCGCACAAGCGCGTGACCGGGTTGAAAGATTCCTTTTTCTTTACCTTTCTTGTGGCAATCTAAAGAAAACCGGCGCTGGTTTGGGAAAAACCGGCGCGGGCCGACTTGAAACACCTGTTAGCGCTGACCATATGGATGTTAAGGCCTTAAACATAACTGTAGAACAGGCCCCCCGAGACTGGGAAAGGGACAATTGATGGCAAATTATGCAAATCTGCCGGCACCGACACCTGAAGGCGGGCTGAACCGCTATATGCAGGAAATCCGCAAGTTCCCCCTGTTGGAACCTGAAGAGGAATACATGCTCGCCAAGCGGTGGGTGGAGGAACAGGACACCGAAGCCGCGCATAAGATGGTCACCAGCCACCTGCGTCTGGCCGCAAAGATCGCCATGGGCTATCGCGGCTATGGCCTGCCGCAGGCTGAGGTGATTTCCGAGGCGAATGTGGGCCTGATGCAGGCGGTGAAACGCTTTGACCCTGAAAAGGGCTTCCGCCTTGCCACCTATGCGATGTGGTGGATCCGGGCGTCGATTCAGGAATATATCCTGCGGTCCTGGTCGCTGGTAAAGCTGGGCACGACCTCGGGTCAGAAAAAGCTGTTTTTCAACCTGCGCAAGGCCAAGAACAAGATTGGCGCGCTGGAGGAGGGCGACCTGCGCCCCGAGAACGTCAAGACCATCGCGACCCAGCTGGGCGTGACCGAGGCCGAGGTGATTTCGATGAACCGGCGGATGTCGGGCGGTGACGCCTCGCTGAATGCCACCGTCGGCTCCGAAGGCGAAGGCACCATGCAGTGGCAGGACTGGCTGGAGGACGAAGACGCCGACCAGGCAGGCGATTATGCCGAGCGGGACGAGCTGGAAACCCGGCGCGAAATGCTGGGCGAGGCGCTGGAAGTGCTGAACGACCGTGAAAAGGACATCCTGACCCAGCGCCGGTTGAGCGATGAGACGGTGACGCTTGAGGACCTTTCGGCGCAATATGATGTCAGCCGGGAGCGGATTCGCCAGATCGAGGTGCGCGCCTTTGAAAAGCTGCAAAAGCGGATGCGTGACCTGGCCCGCGAAAAGGGCATGATGGCCGACGCCTGAGCGCTGCCTGAACAGTAACAGACCCCCGCAGCACCCGCTGCGGGGGTTTTTTCTTGTCTGAACTTGTGGTGACAGGCCAATGCGGTAGGCTCCCCCGAAACAAGGATCGAAGAAGACATGACCCATTTGCGTTGGGGCGTCCTGGGGGCGTCGAATTTTGCAAGGCAGCACATGGCCCCCGCCATTCACGCCGCCAGAGGCGCTGAGTTTTCGGCACTCGCCACCTCTTCGGCTGCAAAGGCGGAGGGGTTTCGCGATTTTGCGCCCGGGTTGCGGGTGCATGACAGCTATGAGGCCTTGCTGGCGGATGCGCAGGTGGACGCCGTCTATATCCCGCTGCCGAACCACCTGCATGTGGCATGGACGATCAAGGCGCTGGAGGCGGGCAAACATGTGTTGTGTGAAAAGCCGCTGGGGTTGAAAGCGGCGGATTTCGAGCCTGTCATTGCCGCACGGGACCGGACCGGGCTGTTCTGCGCCGAAGCCTTCATGATTACACATCACCCGCAGATGCGGCGGGCACGGGACCTTCTGAAGGAGGGCGCGCTGGGGAACCTGCGCCATGTCAACGTGACATTTTCGTACTACAACGACGATCTGGGCAACATCCGCAACCAGCCTGACGCGGGCGGTGGCGCCTTGCCCGATATCGGTGTCTATGCCTGCGGTGCGGCGCGCTTCATCACCGGGGCGGAGCCCAGGGAAATTTCCTATGCCGGGATCGAATTCCAGCATGGCGTCGATACCACCGCGCGGATCGCGGGTGATTTTGGCGATTTCACCTATGGCGCCATCGTCTCCACCCGCATGGCCCCGCGGCAAGAGATCGTCTTGCATGGTGACAAGGGCATCCTGCGGCTGTCCTGCCCCTTCAACGCGGGCGTTTTCAATCAGGCGGAACTGCACCTGGAAACCTCGGCCAGCAGCATCACCGTGGAACGTTTTCCGGCGGTCAATCACTACGTCCTGCAGGTCGAGGCCTTTGGCCGCAGCGTGCTGGAGGGGGCAGAGTACCCCTGTTCGCTGGAATTCAGCCAGGGCACGCAGCGGATGATCGACATGATCTATGCCGCGGGCAAGGCCTGATCACTTCAACCGGGCGCGCAGCACGCGGATCATGTTGCCGCCCATGACCTTGGCAATCTGATCCTCGCTGAGCCCTTCATCCAGAAAGGCCTGGGTCAGTGCTGCCAGTTCCGAGGTGTCGAAGGCGGTGGTGACCGAGCCGTCAAAGTCCGACCCAAGGGCCACGTGATCCTCGCCCAGCAGGTCGATGGCGGTTCGCGTCATCCTGGCGACCCCGGCGGGGGTGAAATCGCCGCAGGTGACCTCATCCCAATAGCCCATGCCGATCACCCCACCGGTGGCGGCAATCTCGCGCATCAGATCATCCGGGAAGTTGCGCGGCGTTTCGCAATGGGCGGTCACGCCGCTGTGGCTGACGATCAGGGGGATGTCGGTGATTTCAAGCACGTCGCGGGCAACCGCCGGGCTGGAATGGGCGAGGTCCAGCACGAGGCCGCGCTGCGCCACCTGTTCGACAACCGCGCGGCCAAAGTCTGTCAGCCCCTGATTGCCCTTGCCATGCAAGGACCCGCCCAGGGCGTTGTCAAAGAAATGTTGCAGCGCGATGACCCGGTGGCCCGCCGCTTCGAGCTTGTCGAGGTTGGCAATGTCACCCTCCAGCGGATGCGCCCCTTCGATCCCCAGAATGCCGCCAACGACCTGTCGGCCTGCGGCACGGTCCGCCAGCAGGCTGTCCAGATCGGCGCGCGTGCGGATGATGCGGAACTGGTCGGGCAGGGCGGCTTCGACCGCTTCCAGCTTTTCCGCCTGATACAGCGCGCGTTCCAGCAGGCTGTTCCAGGTGCGCGGCGGCCAGAGCTGACCGATGGCCAGCGCGGTCACATTGTCAAAGGCTTCCGCCGAATTCTCCTCGTAATTCTGACCGGCGGGGGATTTGGTCACGGCGGTAAAGACCTGCACCGCCACATTGCCTTCCAGCAGGCGGGGGATGTCGACCTGGCCGTAATCGCTGCGCTGGCTCAGGTCGCGGTTCCACAGCAGGGGGTCCGCGTGCAGGTCACCGATGACCAGCCTGTCGTGCAGGGCGCGTGCGGCATCCGACACGGGGTAGGGGTCATGCGGCACAACGGCATTGCGGGATTTCTCGACATAGGCGGGGGCGAAGGCGAAAAAGCCGATCAGGCCCACCGCCACCAGCACCAGGATGACGACAAGAAGTCTTTTGACGATACGCATGGGGGCCTCCGGCTGTTGTTCCTGACAGGTTAACATCCTTCGGCCCGACGCATAGGGGTGACGTGGCGCGACGGGGTGCTATTCTGTGCCTGACATCGGAGGAATGGACATGGCCGGAGGATGGGCGCGCGACGGCGCGGTATCGGAGCAGATCGAAGCCTCGATCAATGACGAACTGGCACGGCTCAGGGCGCGGAAGGTGCCGCAGGGCGAGAGCCTGACGCATTGCGCGGAATGTGAAGAAGAAATTCCCCAGCGGCGCCGCGAGGCGCTGCCGGGTGTCAAACTTTGTGTGGATTGCGCCCAGGAACGGGCGGCACGCACGGCGGTGCGGGGCGGGATAAACCGGCGGGGCTCGAAGGATTCGCAGTTGAAGTGACCGACCCGCGGCGCCCCCGCAGCCGTCGCCACAGCGGCACGACATCAAGCGCCGCGATGTAAAAGCCGGCGGGCAGCATCCACAGGCCCAGAAACGGCAGGATGCTGAACACGCCGCCGATCATCAGCAGGATGCCAAGGACCAGGCGCAATCCGGGCGGCACATGCAGGCGCACCCAGATCAGCACCCGCAGGATGCGCCGTCTGACCTGTTTCCTGTAAAACTGTCGCAGCCCGCCGGGCATATTCTGCGCCTTTTCCCGATCAGTCTTCCATGGCTTCCAGTTCGTCGATGAAGCCTTCGATCATCGACAGGCCCTTGTCCCAGAACGCCGGGTCCGAGGCATCCAGCCCAAAGGGGGCCAGAAGCTCCTTGTGGTGCTTGGACCCGCCTGCTTTGAGCATGTCGAAGTATTTCTCTTCGAAACCTTCCTCGCCCTCGGCGTAGACGGCGTAAAGCGCGTTCACCAGCCCGTCGCCAAAGGCATAGGCATAGACGTAGAAGGGCGAATGCACGAAATGCGGGATATAGGCCCAGAAGGTTTCATACCCTTCCATGAATTCAAAGGCCGGTCCCAGGCTTTCCGCCTGCACCGACATCCACAGCGCGTTGATGTCGTCGGGCGTCAACTCGCCGCCGCGCCGGGCGGCATGCAGCTTGCATTCGAAATCGTAAAAAGCGATCTGGCGCACAACCGTGTTGATCATGTCCTCGACCTTGCCCGCCAGCAGCACCTTGCGTTCGGCCTGTGATTTCGCCCCGTCCAGCATCTTGCGGAAGGTCAGCATCTCGCCAAAGACGCTTGCGGTTTCGGCCAGTGTCAGCGGGGTGGAGGACAGCATCTCGCCTTGTCCCGCCGCCAGCACCTGATGCACGCCATGGCCCAGTTCATGCGCCAGGGTCATCACGTCGCGCGGTTTGCCAAGATAGTTCAGCATCACATAGGGGTGCACATCGGTCACCGTGGGATGCGCAAAGGCCCCCGGCGCCTTGCCCGGCTTCACGCCGGCATCGATCCAGCCCTTGCGGAAGAACGGTTCGGCCAGGTCGCCCATGCGCGGATCGAAGGCATTATAGGCTTCCATCACCATCTTTTCGGCCTGCGCCCAATTGACGATGCGGGGGTCTTCCATCGGCAGGGGCGCGTTGCGGTCCCAGACCTGCATCTTGTCCAGACCCAGCCATTTGCGTTTCAGTTCATAGTACCGGTGGCTGAGGCGCGGATAGGCATCGACCACGGCATTGCGCAGCGCCTCCACCACTTCCGGCTCCACATGGTTGCTGAGGTGGCGGCCGGTCTGGGCCGTCTCCATGCCGCGCCAGCGGTCGATGACTTCCTTTTCCTTGGCCTGGGTGTTGTGTACCCGGGCAAAGGTCTTGATCCGGTCGGCAAACACTTCTGCCAGCGCGCGGGCCGCCGCCTCGCGGGTGTCGCGGTCGGGGTCGGTCAGCAGGTTCAGCGTGCCCTCGATGCCCAATGTCTCGCCCATCACCTCGAATTCGAGGCCCGCGATGGTCTCGTCAAAGATCCGCTCCCAGGCGTCGCCGACGACACCGAGGTCGTGCAGGAAACGCTCCAGCTCGTCCGACAGCTGATAGGGTTTCATCGCGCGGATGCGGTCGAAAACGGGTTTGTAGCGCGCCAGATCGGCATTCTGCGCCAGCAGCCCGTCCAGGTGGTCGTCGGGCAGCTTGTTCAGTTCCAGCGTGAAGAACACCAGCGGCGTGGTGAAATTGGTGATCTTCTCCTGCAGGTCGGACATGAACTTGGCCCGGCCCGCATCGGTGGTCAGCTGGTAGTAGCGCAGCCCGGCAAAAGACATGATGCGCCCGGCGATCTGGTTGATCTTTTCATTGCGCAACACGCAGTCCAGCAGCCCGGCGGCGTCGAGATCCGCCAGCTTGCCCTCGTAATCACCGGCAAAGCTGGCGCAGGCCCCTTCCAGCCAGTCGAGATCGCGTTTCAGTTCCGGCGCATCCTCGCCGGTATAGAGGTCGCTCAGGTCCCATTCCGGCAGATCGCCCAGGTTCTTGTTGCCGCCGGTGGCGTTAGCGTCATGGACGGGGAAGGGAAGCTGGAACATGTGAGTGACCTTGTGTTGATTTGCCCATTACCTAAGACGGGTGAGGCGCGGGGACAAGGCGGGGGAGGCTGTCTGCCTCCCCCGAACCCCCACCGAGGAATATTTGAGGCCAAAAAGAGAGCCTACAGCGTCCCGCCTTTAACCTGATACATCCGGTATCGTCGATGTCCCGAGAGCGCGAAGCGCGGCAGGGTATCGGCGATTCAAGGTTAAGGCGGGGCGCTTTAGCCATTTTGCCGCAGCATTTCGTTCAGATCGTCGAGCGTATTCGCTTCCTGCAGGGGTTTGTCCTGCCGCCAGCGCTTTATCCGGGGAAAGCGCAGGGCGACGCCTGACTTGTGGCGGGGGCTGGGCTGGATGCCTTCAAAGGCGATCTCGAAGACATGATGCGGGGTCACTTTGCGGACCGGGCCGAAACGTTCCAGCGTGTTCTTGCGGACCCAGGCGGTGATCTGGCGGAATTCCGCGTCGGTCAGGCCGGAATAGGCCTTGGTGAAGGGCACGAGTTCATTGCCGTTCCAGACCGCAAAGGTGAAGTCCGTGAACAGATTGGCGCGCCGCCCGGACCCCGATTGCGCATAGATCATCACCGCGTCGATGGTCAGCGGGTCCAGCTTCCATTTCCACCAATCGCCCTTCTTGCGCCCTGCCAGATAAGGGCTGTCGGCCCGTTTGAGCATCAGCCCCTCGGCCTGCGCCGCCCGTGCGGCGGACCGCTGTGCGGCAAGCGCGTCCCATGAGTGGAAGGGGATCTGCGGCGACAGGCGGATCGGGGCATCAGCGGGCAGGGTGGCGCAGGCCGCCTCCAGCAGGGCGCGGCGGTCGGCAAAGGGGCGGTGGCGGATGTCCGTGCCCTGCCACTCCAGCAGGTCATAGGCGTGCAGGACAACGGGCGCCTCGGCCAGCAGCTTCTTTGGCACGGTCTTGCGCCCGATCCGGGCCTGCAAGGCGTTGAAGGAGGCGGGTGCCGCGGCACCGGGCAACCAGACCAGCAATTCACCGTCCAGCACCGTGCCGGAAGGCATATGGTCGATGGCGCGGGCAAGTTCGGGAAAGCGGTCCGTCATCAGCTCTTCGCCGCGCGACCAGACGTAATATTCGCCGTCGCGCAGGATCAACTGGCCGCGGATCCCGTCCCATTTCCATTCCGCGCGCCAGGCGCCGGTAGCGCCCAGCCCCTCCGGTCCCTCCTCCAGCGCATAGGCAAGATAAAAGGGATAGGGGCGCGAGGCATCGGCAGAGGCATCTGCCGCCTCGATCAGTGCGTGCCAGGTGGTGTCATCGGGGTGCCAGTTGCCCATCAGCCGATGCGCCAGTTCGGTCTCGGGCTTGCCGGTGGCCCGGGCCAGGGCGCGGGTCATCAGTTTCTGGCTGATGCCGACGCGGAAACCGCCGGTGATCAGCTTGTTGAACAGGAACCGCTCGGTGCCGCCAAGCGCCGCCCATGCGGCAAGGACAAAGGCCTTGCGCTCCGGTTCCGACGCATCGGCAAGGCCGCGCAATTCGGTGATCCAATGGGTCAGGGAACGGTCATCGTCAGAGGGGTTCGGCGGCAGCACCAGCGCGATGGTTTCGGCCAGATCGCCGACAACGGCATAGCTGTCCTCGAACAGCCACAGGGGGATGCCTGCCACCTCGGCCGCCCATTCGCGCAGGCGGGTGGTGGTGACCGCGCGCTTGGGTCGGCGGCCGGAAAACAGGGCGATTGTCCACAGGCGGTCCGCATCGGTCGCGTCGTCAAAGTAATCGGCCAGTGCCGCGACTTTCACATTTGTTTTGGTGCTTTGGTCGATGGTGTTGAAGAGCTGCGCGAACCGCTTCATCTCGCCTCTCCGGCATCGAGAGTCTCGCCTTCGAACTGTGTCGGGATGACCTGTGCCTGCCAGCCGTTTTCGTTCAAGTAACGGGTGAAGACATCCGTGTAACCATGCGTTACATATATATTTTCAGCGCCGGTTTCCGTGATGGCCGACAGCAGCCCGGACCAATCGGCATGGTCCGAAATCACAAAGCCACGGTCGCCCGCGCGCCTGCGGCGCACACCGCGCAGGGCCATCCAGCCGGAGGCAAAGGCGCTTTCCTGCGGACCGAACCGCCGCGCCCATTTGCTGCCAAGCGCCGAGGGCGGTGACACCACGATCGCACCCGGATGCTGTTTCGGATCGACCGCATCGGTGGCATGGATGGTGGCGGGCAGGCGCAGCCCCTGATCGCGCAACACGGCATTGGTCGCCTCCACCGCGCCATGGGTCAGGATCGGGCCGATCTCAGGGTCCAGCATCGACAGCAGGCGCTGCGCCTTGCCCAGGGCATAGGCCCCGAGAAAGGCAGTCTTGCCCGCGGCGGCGCAGGACGCCCACCAGCTGTTGATCTGCCCGGCGACATCGCGCTGGGGCATCCAGCGGAACACCGGCAGGCCAAAGGTGCTTTCGGTGATGAAATGGTGGCATTTGACCGGCGTGAAGGCTTCGGAAAACCCGTCATCGACCAGCTTGTAATCGCCCGAGACCACCCAGACCTCGCCGCCCAGGGCGACCCTGATCTGTGCGGATCCCGGCACATGCCCGGCGGGGTGAAAGGACACATCCGCGCCGCCGATCCGGCGGATTTCGCCAAATGCGATGCCTTCGGCGCGGATGTCACCCAGACGATGGCGCATGACGGGCAGGGCCGCATGGGTGGCCAGATAGGACCCCATGCCACTGCGGGCGTGGTCGGCGTGGCCATGGGAGATCAGCGCGCGTTCCACCGGCCGCCAGGGGTCGATGTAGAAATCGCCAGCGGGGCAATAGATGCCTTTTTCGGTGAATGTCAGAACCTTCGTGCGTGCCATGGCTGCCAATATAGCTGGCACCTGCGCCTTAGCGAGTCACCGTGCCCAGAAACAGCTTTTCCATACCGTCCATGATGGCGCTGCGCTGGCTGTCGGAGCCCATCAGGATCTCGTGTTCGGCGCCCTCGACCATTTCCAGCCGTCCGCCCTTCCAGCTTGCCATCCTTGCATGCACATGGGGGGTATTCACGATACGTTCGTTGGTGCCCAACCAGGTGACGGCGGGCAGGCTGGGGGCGGCGCGGCCCGCCAGATGCTCGGTCTCGGCCAGGGCCTCGCGCAGCCAGATGTAGCTGGGTCCGCCGAGGGAGAGTTCGGGATGCGCGCGCAGCTGGTCGCGCATCATGTCGTACATCTGCGCGTCGGTGGTCAGCATGTTGTCGTCGAAAGGCGCGGTCAGCACATAGGGTTCCTTGACCGTGCCGGGGGGCAGGCCGTGGCCCAGCCCGAAACGCGGCATGTTGCGGGCAAGGATGCCGGCGAGAAAGCGCAGCTGCGGCTTGATGTAGATGCCCCACATCGGCCCGGTAAAGGCGGCGGCCTGAACCCCCAGCCCCTCCATCACAGCGCGCAGCCCGATGCAGCCGCCCATCGAATGGGCCAGCAGGAAGTAAGGCCGGGGCAGGCCAAGTTCGCGCGCCGCGCGCATCATTGCCGCCACGTCCTTCTGATAGTCGGAAAAGACCTCGACATGGCCCACCAGCGGGTCGTCGATCAACCGGTCGGCCAGCCCCTGACCGCGCCAGTCGACGCTCATCGTGGCCAGGCCGCGCGCGGCGAATTCGCGGGCGGTCACACCATATTTTTCAATATATTCGGTCCGGCCGGGGAACAGCAGCACGGTGCCCCGCGCATGGTCCAATGGCCAGGAACCCACCCTGATCCGCTTCCCGTCGGAGGTCATGGCCCAATGGGCCTGACCGCCGTCAGGTCCCGGCATCACATCCGTAAAAAGGGGGGCGGGTTCCAGCTGCATCAGGCCAGGACAGAGGCCAGTTTCATTGCCATGCCCATGTCGCCGTCAACGGCCAGCTTGCCGGACATGAAGGCGGCGGTGGGGTTTGTATCCCCTTCGAGAATCGACTGGAAGGTGTCGGCATCCGCGCTGAGGGTCACATCCGCTTCTTCATCCCCTGCGCGCGCGCCGGTGCTGTCCATCATGATCGCGCCTTCACCCTGGATGTCGAACTTCGCGGTGCCGTCAAAATCAGCCGCGCTCAGCTTTTCGTTCAGGATCGCAACGGCTTGGTTCACAATATCGCTCATTTCGGGCCCTTTTTGGCAAATTGGCTCCGACACGTCTGGATTTGCGGCGGCAGCCTGTTACATTCACTTTTGTTATGCGTATGTTCAGCGTCAACCTCAAACGTCACCTTACGGCACTTGGCACACTAGTGTTGCTTAGTGGCATGACTGTGGCAGATACCGTGCCCCCCGAACTGCTGGAGAAACTGCGCACCGCGCCCGAAGGCGAGGCACCTCGGGTTGCCCGCGAGGTGGAAACCACCTGGGGGCGGTCCGGATCTGCGGCAATGGACCTGTTGCTCAAGCGGGGCCGCGACGCGATGGAGCAAGGAGACTACCTTCTGGCGATTGATCATTTCACCGCGCTGACCGATCATGCGCCGGATTTTGCCGAAGGCTATCACGCGCGGGCAGAGGCGTTTTTCAGGGCCGAACGTTACGGCCCCGCCCTGGACGATCTGGAACGGACCCTGGCCCTGAACCCCCAGCATTTCGAGGCAATTTTCGGCTTTGCCGTCATGGTTCAGGAGTTCGGCGACCTGCGCCGCGCGGCTGACCTGTATCGCCGTGTGCTGGCCATTTATCCCCACCATCCTCATGCGGGCGAGGCCTTGACACGGCTGCAGCGCGACGGGATCGGGCGCGAACTCTGATCGGAGACATCTCGTGGCGAGCGATGCGCGGATCGTGGCCGTTCTGGGCCCGACCAATACCGGCAAAACGACCTATGCCATCGAGCGGATGCTGGCGCACCGGACCGGGGTGATCGGCCTGCCGCTGCGCCTGCTGGCGCGCGAGGTTTATGACCGTATCGTGGCACTTCGCGGCCCTTCGGTGGTGGCGCTGGTCACCGGTGAGGAACGCATCGTGCCGCCCCGCACCCAGTATTGGGTCTGCACGGTCGAGGCGATGCCGGAGGGCATGGGAGCCGATTTTGCCGCCGTGGACGAGATCCAGCTTTGTGCCGATCCCGAGCGGGGCCATGTCTTTACCGACCGTCTGCTGCGCATGCGCGGGCTGCACGAGACGCTGTTCATGGGCTCGGATACCATGCGCGGCACCATCGCGGCGCTGGTGCCCAAGGTGCAGTTCATGCACCGCGAGCGTATGTCAGAATTGATCTATTCAGGTCAGAAAAAGATAAGTCGCATGCGTCCGCGCAGCGCGATTGTCGGGTTTTCGGTTGAGAATGTATATGCGATTGCCGAACTGATCCGCCGCCAGAAGGGCGGTGCGGCAGTGGTGATGGGCGCGCTTTCCCCCCGCACGCGCAACGCGCAGGTCGATATGTACCAGAACGGCGAGGTCGATTTCCTGGTGGCGACCGATGCCATCGGGATGGGGCTGAACCTGGATGTGGATCATGTCGCCTTCTCCAGCCTGACCAAGTTCGATGGCCGCCGGATGCGCCAGCTGGCCCCCAATGAACTGGCACAGATCGCGGGCCGCGCCGGGCGTGGGTTCAAATCCGGCACATTCGGCACCACCGGCGATGCCCCGGCACTGGATGATGCGGTGGCGCGGGCGATCATGGATCACCAGTTCACCCCGCAGAACAAGATCAACTGGCGCAATCACGCGCTGCAGTTCGGCTCCATCGACCGGCTGATCGAAACGCTGGAGGCAAAGCCCGAGGACGAACGCCTGGTCCGCGCGCGCGAAGCGGATGATCTGCGCGCGCTCAAGGCGCTGGGGCAGGTGACCGAAGTGTTCGCCCGCGCCAGTGACGGGCCATCAGTGAAATTGCTGTGGGATGTCTGCCGCATTCCCGACTTCCGCGGCATCAGCCATGCCGAACATGCCGACCTTCTGGAACGCATTTTCTGCGATCTGCACCAGTCGGGCCGCATCCCCGATGACTGGCTCGCGCGACAAATCAAACGCATAGATCGAACCGATGGCGACATTGATGCGTTGTCAAAGCGACTGGCGTTTATCCGCACATGGACCTATGTGGCGCAACGCAAAGGGTGGACCGGAGACGAAAGTCATTGGCGCGGGGCAACCCGTGTCGTAGAAGACCGACTGTCGGACGCCTTGCACGAACGTCTGACCCAGAGATTTGTAGATCGGCGCACATCCGTGCTTTTGCGCCGGCTAGGACAGAAGGAAGCCATGGTGGCCGATGTAAACGAGACCGGTGAAGTTACTGTTGAAGGTGAATACGTAGGCAAGCTGGACGGGTTCCGTTTCCGTGCCGACAAGGGTGCCGGCGGGGCGGAGGAAAAGACCATCAAGTCTGCCGCCCTTCAGGCGCTGGCACCGCAGTTTCACCTGCGGGCGGATCGGTTCTACAACGCGCCTGACACGGAAATCGACTTTACCGAGCAGGGCGGCCTCATGTGGGGGTCTTCTGCCGTGGGCAAATTGGTGCCGGGCAGCGATGCGCTCAAGCCGCAGGTCGAGGTTTTTGTCGATGACGTGGCCGGACCCGAGGTTGTGCAGAAAGTGCAGCGCCGGTTACAGCATTTCATCGACCGCAAGATTGCAGCATTGTTCGAGCCGCTGTTGTCGCTTGCGCGGGACGAGGCGCTGGCAGGGCTTGCCAAGGGCTTTGCCTTTCAGCTGGTCGAGAATTTCGGCATCCTCCCCCGTGCCCAGGTTGCCGAAGATGTGAAGGCCCTGGATCAGGATGCCCGTGGCGCGCTGCGCAAACATGGCATCCGCTTTGGCCAGTTCACCATTTTCATGCCGCTGCTGCTGAAACCCGCGCCGACACGGCTGCGGCTGGTGCTGTGGTCCCTGGCGAAGGGGTTGAACGAATTTCCTGAATCGCCCCCGCCCGGCCTGGTCACGATCCCGGTCGAGGCGGATGCGCCGCAGGGGGCCGACACGATGTCGGGGTATCGCAATGCCGGGGCGCGTGCGATCCGCATCGACATGCTGGAACGGCTGGCCGACATGCTGCGTGGCGAGGATTCGCGCGGCGGCTTCGAGGCCAAGGCAGACATGCTGTCGATCACCGGCATGACGCTGGAGCAATTTGCAGAGCTGATGCAGGGTCTGGGCTACAAGGCCGAAAAGGGCGAGCGGGAAAAGGTAAAACCGGTCGATTTGACAACGCCGAAGGATGGCGCGCCCAAGGTCACGGAGGCGCCTGCCGAAGCACCCGACACGCCGGTGATGGATGTGGCGGCGGAAGAACCCGCAGGCGGGATCACCGCAGAGCCCGCAGCAGAGGCGCCGGCCGATGTGCCGGAACCCGTGGCCGACATGCCTGATGAGGGCATCGCCCCGGTGGCGGCGGATGTGCCCGAGACGCCGAAGGCGGAAGAGCAGATCCCCCAGGTCTCCGAAGGCGAGACACCGCAGGGAACCGCCGCCGATGCAGGCATCGCGGCACCGGAAACCGAAGTCTTCTATACCTTCACCTGGGGCCGCGCACCGCGTGCCAACACCAACCAGCGCCGCGGCGGGGCCGGGGGCGACCGGCCCAAGGGCAAGGGCAAACCCCGCAAGGGTGCGCCGCGCGGCGACAAGGGGGCAAAGGCGCAGAACTTCTCGGCGCGTCCCCCCAGGAAGGAAAAGCAGATCGACCCGGACAACCCCTTTGCCGCAGCCCTGATGGGGCTGAAGGACAACAAGTAAATGTCAGAACCCGCGCCGAAACTGCGCGTGGACAAATGGCTGTGGCAGGCGCGGTTCTTCAAGACCCGCTCGCTGGCTGCGTCGCGGGTCTCTGACGGGGCGGTGCGGATCAACGGGGTGGTGACGACCAAACGGGCCAGCATGGTCGGCGCAGGCGACGTGCTGACCTTTGCCACCGGCGATCATGTGCGCGTGATCCGGGTGGAGGCGCTGGGAACAAGACGCGGCCCGGCGCCCGAGGCGCAGGGGCTTTACACCGACATGTCCCCGCCAGCCCCCCGATCAGAGGACAAACTGCCTGAAAATCCGGCCTTTGACGGAAAAGGTCGCCCGACAAAGAAGGACCGGCGCATGCTTGATCTTTCTAAGTCCCGGCACCTTGAATGATCCCTTGCGCTGATTTACTCAGACCCTCAGCGACCCTGACAGAGATCCCCGCATGACCTATATCGTCAACGATGCCTGCATTGCCTGTAAATACACCGACTGCGTCGAAGTCTGTCCGGTGGATTGCTTCTATGAGGGTGAGAACATGCTGGTCATCCACCCCGATGAATGCATTGACTGCGGCGTCTGCGAACCGGAATGCCCCGCCGACGCGATCCGCCCGGACACGGAGCCGGACATGGAAAAATGGGTGGAGTTTAACCGAAAGTATTCAGAGCTTTGGCCGGTGATCATCACCAAGAAGGATCCGCTGCCCGAAGCCGAGGAACGCGACGGCGAGACCGGCAAGCTGGAGAAGTATTTCTCCGAAAGACCCGGCGAGGGCGGGTGATTCGCAAAGTTTCTTCACCTGCAACATGAAGAAATTCCCGTAATCCGTTGTTATTTAAAGGCGCGCGTCAATGTTACCAAGGGTCATCTTTCGGATGCCCCTTTTTTGTGCTATGATGCAGCAACGCTGACAATGACGGTCAATCTCTTCGGATGCGGACGTTCAAATATTATGCCGCCATCAGGGGTTTAAAACACCATTCCACGATCAAGCGCAGCCGGATGTGGCAGGAAACAGCCGCAAGCCGGATGCGCGTTTGACCGTCGGTTCAGCACTGCAATCAACAGCGGGAGATCCCCGCGCTTCAGGAGCCGCCACATGACCAAATCGAAAAAGCTTGATTTCCGCCCCAATGAGTTTGTTGTCTACCCCGCCCATGGCGTCGGGCAGATCATCTCGATCGAGGAGCAGGAAGTCGCCGGCATCTCGCTGGAGCTCTTCGTGATTTCATTCGAGAAAGACAAGATGACCCTGCGTGTGCCGACTCACAAGGCAACCGAGATCGGGATGCGTGCGCTGTCCTCGCCTGACGTGATCACCCATGCCATGAAGACCCTCAAGGGCAAGGCCAAGGTCAAGCGCGCCATGTGGTCCCGCCGGGCGCAGGAATACGAGCAAAAGATCAACTCCGGCGATCTGATCGCGATTGCCGAGGTCGTGCGCGACCTGCACCGGACCGACGACCAGCGCGAGCAGAGCTATTCCGAGCGCCAGCTTTATGAAGCGGCGCTTGAGCGTCTGACCCGTGAAGTGGCCGCCGTCAGCGGTGGCGATGAAAACGCCGCAGCCAAGCAGGTTGGCGACGTGCTGGACAGCCGCGTCGCGGCCTGATTCCATTTGAATTCAAGAATTGCGCCGCGTCCCATCAGGGGCGCGGCGTTTTGCTTTTCAGCTCAGGGCAAAGGCGCTGATCGACAGCAGGCAGCCGATTTCGACAATCTGCTGTGTGGCCCCCAGCACATCGCCGGTCTGGCCCGCGATCTTGGCCCGTGCCAGCAGGCCCGTCGCGAAGGTCAGCAGGATGCTGACAAGGATCGTTGCGAACCATCCTGCGGTGAACAGGGCCGCACATAACCCGATGGCAACCGCAGCCATCAGGGCAGGCGGTGCGGGGATGCCGGTTTGCCGCGACAAGCCCTTGTCCCGGGCCTGCGGCAGGCGCGCCATGGTCCAGACCATGGCAGCCCGCGATACCATTGCCGCCGGGATCAGCGCCGTTGTCAGCGCCCCGGCGTCGATCAGCATGGTAATCAGCTGCCAGCGCAGCACCAGCGAGAGCACGAGGGCGATCACCCCATAGGTGCCGATCTGGCTGTCCTTCATGATCTCCAGCCGCCGCTCCCGGGTCCAGCCGCCCCAGAAGCCATCGGCGCAATCGGCCAGCCCGTCTTCGTGCATGGCGCCGGTCAGCACCACGGTGACGGCGATCACGAACATCGCCTGCACCGGCGCAGGCAGGCCAAGACCGCCCATCAGCCAGGCCACAAGCAAAGCCGCGACAGCAACCACCAGACCGACCAGAGGATAGGCCCAGGCGGCCTGTGCGGGCGGGCGGCTGCCCGATGCGGCAAAGGCCTGCGCAGGCAGGGGCAGGCGGGTCAGCAGCCCCAGCGCGATGACAAGGTCATGGGGCTGAAATGCCTGCCGCCCTCCGGGAATGTCGCTTCTATCCAAAATTCCGCCCCTTGTGCCCTTTCCGCGCTCAGGCGCTGTCGATAGACAGGGGCAATTCATCATTCAAGCCGAGCATGCCCATGACCCAGCCTTTTGCAAGTCTCTCTGCGTTCCGCGACCTTCTGGCCGCGCCTGAGGGCGTTGACCAGGTGGCCCTTGCGGCAGCGGCGGATCACAACGGACAGCTGACCAAGCCACCGGGATCGCTGGGCCGTCTTGAGGATCTGGCCCTGTGGTATCGCGGCTGGCGCGGCGGCGACAGGGCCGAGATTGCAGCGCCCCAGGTCATTGTCTTTGCGGGCAATCACGGGGTCGCGGCGCGCGGGGTGTCGGCCTTTCCGGCGGAAGTGACCGGCCAGATGGTGCTGAACTTTCAGGCGGGCGGCGCGGCGGTCAACCAGCTGGCGCGGGTGGCGGGGGCCTCGATGACGGTTGTGCCGCTGGACCTCGACCGGCCCACGGCGGATTTCACCACGGGTCCTGCGATGACGGAGGCCGAACTGGTCGCGGCGCTTGCCGCAGGCTGGAATGCGGTGGATGTCACCGCCGATCTGCTGGTGGTGGGCGAGATGGGCATTGCCAATACCACAAGTGCGGCCGCACTTGCCCTCGCGCTGCTGGGCGGCGATGCGGCGGAGTGGACCGGGCGCGGCACCGGGGTCGATGATGCGGCGCTGGCGGTCAAGACGGAAGTGGTGCGCGCGGGCGTGGCGCTGCATGGCGGGCAGGGCGACGGGGTGGAGACCCTGCGCCGTCTGGGTGGCCGCGAGCTGGCCGGGATGGCCGGCGCGATGGCGCGGGCGCGCAGCCTGCGCATTCCGGTGATCCTGGACGGTTTCATCTGTTGCGCGGCGGCGCTGTGTCTGGAACATACCCGGGCTGGAGCGCTGGATCACGCTGTTGCAGGCCATCTGAGTGCCGAAGGCGGTCACGCGCGGCTGTTGCAGGCGCTGAACAAGGAGCCGCTGTTGCGGCTGGGCCTGCGGCTGGGCGAAGCCTCCGGCGGGACGCTTGCGATTTCCGTGCTGAAAGCGGCGCTGGCCTGCCATGGCGGGATGGCAACCTTTGCTCAGGCGGGTGTCAGCGACGGCTGAACCCGGTGAACCTGCGCCGATGGCCCTTTCGGAAAGACCAGACTCACCTGACGCTGCTTTAGAATGAAGTGCCAGGCAATTCTGACCCAAACCGGCCTTTCGACGCGGGGTGCGCGAGGGGCTGCCGTGCGGGACAAAACTGCCGCTTGATCACTGGGAACCAAAGCCCGGGATCAAGCCGAAGGCGCCGGGCCATCGCCTGCCCGCCGCTCGGGCGGGCGATTTGGTGAGGCTGGGTGATACTCTGAGAGGTATCATCACGGTTGAGAAATCAAGTGGCATGGACAGACGTCAGGATCGCCCACCCCGGGCAGGCGACGGCCCGGCTTGTGCTTGATGTCGGCGGTGGAGGCGGCTCAATCCCGCCCTTCGCAGCATTCTCACGAAGACCGCTTGGCCCCGCCTCGACCATCGGACGTAGCGCCGCGCTCTGGCCCAGGGATGTGACACAACGCCCGGTTTGCTTACACCCACAGCGTATCGGGACAAACCTGCAACACCGCACATCACTTTTCGCATTCGACCGAAGGGAGAGGCAGCGAACAAGTGATCCAAGTATATCCCGGATCGCTTTTTAAGCGCGCTTCTTCTCTTCGTGGTCGACGCGGTTGAGAAAGGCGGTTTCGAGGTCCTTCTGCAGCTCCTTCGCGCGGGCCACATAGGCCTTGTTCTGCGAGGGGTCGATGTCCGGACGCCAGAGCGCGGCCAGTTCGCGCACCGACTTGCGGTCATGGGCATAGAACATGCGCTGCGCCTCGGCGGCCTCGTATTCCGACAGGCCGAGGTTTTCCAGAACATAGCGGCCGGCCCGCAGCGAGCTGTCGAACATCTCGCGCACAATGTCATCCGCCCCGGCCTGATACTGGCGGTAGACGTCGGTGCGGTCATGGGCACGGGCGACGATATGCAGATCGGGCCGTTCCTTGCGGGCATAGGCGATCAGCTGCAAGGCCGATTTCTGGTCGTCCAGCGCAACCACAAGCACGCTGGCCTCGCGCAGACCCGCCTTGCGCAGGATATCGGGGCGGGTGGGGTCCCCCAGAAAGGCCTTGAACCCGAAACGGCGCATCACGGCGATTGTATCGGGGTTGTGGTCCAGCACCACGGTCTGGAAACCGCTGGCCTGCACCAGCCGGTTCACGATCTGGCCGAAGCGTCCGATGCCCGCAATGATCACCGGCCCGGATTCGTCGATCTCATCGGGGGTCAGGGGCCCGTGTTTGACGTCCATGCGCCGGCTGATCCGGTCGTAGAGGATGAACAGCAGCGGCGTGATCAGCATCGACAGCGCGATCACCAGCAGCAGGGTCTCTGCAATCGCGCCCGGCATGACGCCGGTGGCGACCGAAAAGCTGACCAGCACAAAGCCGAATTCGCCCGCCTGCGCGAGGCTGAGGGCAAAAAGCCACTGGTCCCGTCCCTTGAGCCGGAAGATCCGCCCCAGCACGCCCAGGATCAGCCCCTTGACCACGATCACCAACACCGCCATCCCCACCAGCAGGATCGGCTTGCTGAACAGCAGTTCAAAGTTGATCCCGGCCCCCACGGTGACAAAGAACAGGCCCAGCAACAGGCCCTTGAAGGGTTCAAGGTCGGTCTCCAGCTCGTGGCGGAACTCGGACGAGGCCAGAACCACACCCGCCAGAAAGGCGCCAAGGGCGGGGGAGAGGCCCACCAGCATCATCAGAAAGGAAATGCCGACAACGATCAGCAGGGCCAGCGCGGTATACATCTCGCGCAGGTTGGCGGAATGGATGAAGCGAAAGACAGGGCGGGTAAAGAACACGCCGACAATGATGATCGACAGGACCGCGCCGATGGTGACCAGCGTGATGCCCCAGCCCGGCAGGCCCTGGACAAAATCGAAGGCCGCCGTTGCAGCAGCTGGGCCGTGATCGCCCGCTTCGGCGCCATGGGCCGCATCTACCTGCTCGGGGTTAAGCGATATCGACCCGTCCGGCAGGATGCCACCAATGCTGCCGCTGGCCAGCAGGGGCAGCAGCGCCAGGATCGGGATCACCGCGATATCCTGAGTCAGCAGCACCGAAAAGACGCTGCGCCCGCCGCCGGTCTGCATCAGGTTCTTCTCGGACAGGGTCTGCAATACGATGGCGGTCGACGACAGCGCCAGTGTCAGCCCCACCGCCAGCGACACGTTCCAGGGCTGGCCATATGACATCGCGACCCCCATCAGGGCCGCCGAGGTCAGGATGATCTGAAGCCCGCCCAGCCCCAGCAACCTGTGCCGCATGTCCCACAGGGCGCGCGGCTCCAGCTCCAGCCCGATGAGGAACAGCATCATGACCACGCCGAATTCCGCGAAATGCTGCAGATCCTTGGTCTCGGACCCGACAAGGCCCAGCACCGGGCCAATCAGGATGCCTGCCGCCAGATACCCCAGCACCGACCCCAGCCCCAGACGGGCGGCGATGGGCACCGCGATCACCGCAGCTGCAAGATAGATCGAGGCCTGGAACAGGAAGCCTTCCATGTGGGTCCTTTCAAAAGGGTTCAGGTGGGCAGAGGCCCATCGCGTTTGAGCTGGTCCATCACGATCTGGCTGTGCACCCTGGATACAGCCGGATGCGGCAGCAAGACCTCGTGAATCAGCCGGTTCAGGCTGGGTAAGTCCTCACAATAGACACGCAGCAGGTAATCCGCATCCCCCGTCATGGTCCAGACGCTCACAATCTCGGCACGGCTGGCCATTAGTCGCGCAAAACTGCGTGAATGGTCGGGACCATGGGTGCCCAGGTGGACCTGGACAAACCCCTGCACGTTCAGACCCAGGCGAACGGGATCCAGCCGGGCGGTATAGCCCTGAATATAGCCTTCGCTTTCCAGCCGTTGCCGCCGCCTGCCTGCCTGCGAGGGCGACAGGTTCAGCGTCTCGCCCAGCTCTTGCGCCGTCAGATGGGCGTCGCGCTGCAGGGCGGCCAGCAGTCTTGTGTCGATATCATCCAACATGATGCGCATTTCCCGCGTGTAATGCAGGTATCATGCGGTATTTATGTGTAAATTACCAGAACCTTCCCCAATTATGCGCAGCATTGGCAGGCATCGGAACTTATCCTGAGCCCAACAGTTCCACATTTGTTGAGGAGGATTCTCATGGGACCTTTCCCGCACGACGCACCGAAATCCAAAATCACCGCCGAGAACCCCGCAGGCACCGACGGTTTCGAATTTGTCGAATTCGCATCGGAGAATCCGCAGGAACTGCGCGATCTCTTTGCCCGGATGGGATATGCCCATGTGGCCAACCACAAGACCAGGAAGATCGAGCTTTGGCAGCAGGGTGACATCACCTATGTGCTGAACGCCGATCCCGACAGTTTTGCAGCCCGGTTCGTGGCCGAACACGGCCCCTGCGCCCCGTCAATGGGCTGGCGCGTGGTCGATGCCAAGCGGGCGCTTGCGCATGCGCTCGCCAATGGGGCCGAGGAATATACCGGAGACGGCAAGGTGCTGGATGTGCCCGCAATCATGGGGATCGGCGGCTCGCTGCTCTACTTTGTGGATCAATACTACGACACCTCGCCCTACAACTGGGAATACGACTGGATTGCCACGTCCAAGCCCGAAGGCGTCGGGTTCTATTATCTCGATCACCTGACCCACAATGTGTTCAAGGGCAATATGGACGTCTGGTTCAAGTTCTACGGCGATCTGTTCAACTTCCGCGAAATCCGCTTTTTCGACATCGAGGGCAAGTTCACCGGGCTGACCAGCCGCGCGCTGACATCGCCCTGTGGCCGGATCCGCATCCCGATCAACGAGGACCGCGACGAGAAGGGCCAGATCGTGGCCTATCTCAAGAAATACAAGGGCGAAGGCATTCAGCACATCGCCGTCGGCGCGCGCAACATCTACGATGCGACCGACGCCATCGCGGAGAAGGGCGTGCAGTTCATGCCCGGCCCGCCCGAGACCTATTACAAGATGAGCAAGGACCGCGTGACCGGCCACGAGGAACCGCTGGAGCGGATGCAGAAACACGGCATCCTGATCGACGGCGAAGGCGTGGTGGATGGCGGCGAAACCCGCATCCTGTTGCAGATCTTCTCGAAAACCGTGATCGGCCCGATCTTTTTCGAATTCATCGAACGCAAGGGCGATGACGGATTTGGGGAAGGCAACTTCAAGGCGCTGTTCGAAAGCATCGAGCAGGAACAGCTCGACAGCGGCGAACTGAAAGCCTCCTGAGCGGCGCAATCCGGAATGATGAGTGGAAGGGGCGGGCCTGCGGGCGCTGCCCCTTTCAGCTTCTCAGCCTCTTGGCATTGTCAGCACGACAGACCGGCCACCCTTGGTATAGCGCAGTTCGGCATCCCCGATGGCAGAGACGCGGCCGCCGTCGATCCGGTCGCCCACGACAACTTTCTTGTACCGTCCGTTGCCCAGACGGACCAGCGCGCGGCGGTTCGATGGCTTCCCGTAGACACCGATCAGATTGACCTTGCGCAGGTTGATGGCGTTCTTGACCGTCGCCTGTTTCGCAACCGAAGTCTTTGACGGGATGCTGGGGGAGACCGTGCGCGGTGCCACGCTGCCTGCACTGGCGACACGGGTTTCCTCGGCCGGCGCCGTGCGTTCGGCACGTTTGACGATACGGTCAAAGTTGCGGGGCCGCGTGTCGGGCCGGGCCGATGCGGCAACGGCAAATTTCGTCGGGTTCTCAAAAGCGGTCGGCTGTGCGGGTGTCTCCAGCGCCAGTGCCACCGCTTCGGTGGTATCGGCGGGGGCAATCGCCGGTGCGGCGGCCTCTGCCGCCTGTTCTTGCACCGATTGCGGACGCAATGCGGGGCGGTACTGGCTCAGCTCGTCAACGGTCAACCCGTCGAACTGCGCACGTTCCGCATTCTCGATCAGCCCGCCGGGCCGGGTCCTGGGCCGGAAGGCGGCCAGCACGTTCAGCTCCGGCACATCCTCTGCGGTTTCCGCGGTCTGGGGCTGATAGCGGGCCATGATGGTATCGGGGGGCAGGACATCGGGTTTGCCCAGATAGATGGTGACGCCCTCGGGGTTCACCGTTCCTGCCGATGTCGGAATCACCAGGCCATTTGCGCCGATGGCAAAGCGGGTCCCTGCAGCGGCAGGGTTCGCGACCTCGCCCAGGGCAGTGTCGGTCAGCAGGCTGTCCAGCGCGGGCAGGGCAATTGCATCCGCAGCGGTGCTGACCGGGTCGATGCTGGTCAGGTAAAGATCTTCGATTGCGATTTCGCCTGCCGGATCCGGCGGCACGATGGGGGCGCGGGGCCAGATCCCGGTGGCCGCGTATTTTGCTTCAAGCTCGGCCTCGCTGAGGTCCAGCTCGACCGGGGGCAGGGGCTCGCGCAGGGCGTCGAGCACGGCACCGTCTTCCTCGGTCAAGCTGCTGTCCAGTGCGGCGGTCTGCACCGGGTCGTTGGTTTCGGGCGCGGGTTGCTCGGGCAGCGGCGTGTCCGGGGCCGCGGCCACTTCCGGCGTGGGGCGCGGACCGAACAGCCGCGACAGGCTCATGCCCTCGTCAAGGAAGACCGAGGCCCAGGCCGCGACACCGGCCAGGAACACCAGCAGCACCGCCGTCAGGATCAGGCCGAGGAAACGGGGCTTGCCGCCAACCTCGGTCCGGCGGGCACCAAAAACGGTCATCCGCTCCGCTTCGGATACTGCTGCGCCGCCGGGTTGTGGGGCCGGACTGGCCGGAATACGCCTTTCGGGCGCGGATGCCCCTTTGCGCCTGCGGCTCAGGAAACCACCGCGTGCGGGCGCGGGGGCAGCGGCAGGCGCGGTCACTTCCGGCCTCGGGACAGGCGTGTCAAAGGAAGAACTGTCCGGCCGGAGCACCGCATCCTCGCCGGTGGGCAGGGCGGTGGGCGCGCCGAGCGATGGTTCGCGCCGCGCGCCTTCAAGTGAGGGGGCCGCCGATCGGCCGCGCCGACTGGCAAATCCGGCAGGTTCCGCACGCAGCGGCGGCAGGGGGGCAACGGGTGTCGCCTTTTCCGCCCGCGCGGCCCGCAGGGAGGGTATGACAGGCACATCCTGCGCTGCCCCGGCGTCGGCCGGATCGGCAGGGCTGTCAGAGGTGGCGGCATCCGGCTTGTCTTCTGCGGGGGCAATCCTGGCTGTTTCGGGCTCCGGCGTGACAACCACCGGTGCGGCCCCGATCGGCGGGGCCGGCACGGCAGGTGTTGGTGCCGGGGCCGGGGCCGGGGGCAGTTTGACGGTGCGGTCCTCGCCCGTCTCCGCTGCAGGTTTTGGCGCTTCGGGTTCCGATGGCGGCGGCGGCGGGGCGCTCCGGGATGTGGCCGGTGCCTCAGGTGCTTTTGCCGTCGCGTCGCCACGCGGTGCGGCGGGTGCGTCCGGTGCGGCAGGCTTTTCAGCGGCAGTTGCCTCCGGCTTTGGCGTCTCGGAGGATGTGGCCTCAACCGGTTCAGCTTCTGCCTTGGCTTCGGGCGCAGCTGTGGAGGCGGCAGGCGGCGCCGCCCTGTCGGGTTTCTGAACGGCGGCATCCGGTGCGGCAGGCGCAGGTCCGGCCGCGACCGGGCCGTCCGGCACGGTGACATTGCCGATCACGACGACGGCGATGCCATCGGCCTCCACGGTTTCGCCGTCCTCCAGCAGTTCCGAGGCCGCCTCTGTCTGGCCAAAGAAAGGTTCCCCCAGGTAGGGGCTGTTGCCCGGTACGGCGGCAAAGCTGACCGGGTGAAAACGGTGTTCCACGGCGAAGGCCTCTGCCTCAGCCAGGGTTTCGCGGGCCACGGCGGCCACATGGGTGCGCGGCCCGTCGAGGCTGATGTCAAAGGCAAGATCCGAGACCGCATAGGGGGTGGCCCCGTCCAGCGCCGCGCGGGCGGCTTCGCGGCGGTCCGCTTCGGACATGCCGGGGGTGTCGATGGTCAAATACTTGATCTGAGCGTCCGGCAGCAGCAGCTTGCTGCGCAGGCCAGCCGGTTCCAGCGCGGTGGCGGATTTCCGCAGGACGGCAAGATCTGCGTTCAGGTCATCGGCGGTCAGCGCCACCTCGCCGACAATACGCCAGCCTCCGGCCGCGCGATGCAGCAGCCGAATTCCTTCAAAAGACAGCGAAAGGGCAAAATCTGGCTTCATCGTCACAACTTTAACACAGTGGTTCTGCGCTTTACAGGGCACCTTCCCGGTGAAGCGTAGGTTAGCGCAGGGTCCCGCGCAAGAAAAGCCACACTCCCGGCAACGGGAGTGTCGGGCAGGGGGCAGGGGCCCGGTTCAGGCCCCTGCCGCCCAGGTCAGCCTGCCGCCTTGCTGAGCGCCTGATCAAGGTCCGCAATCAGGTCGTCCGGGTCCTCGGTGCCGACGGAGATCCGCACCACATTGGGGCCCGCACCGGCGGCAACCTGCTGTTCGGTGCTGAGCTGGCGGTGCGTGGTCGAGGCGGAGTGGATCACCAGCGATCTTGTATCGCCCAGGTTGGCGACATGGCTGAAGATCTCAAGCGCTTCGACCAGTTTCACACAGGCCTCGTAGCCGCCCTTGACCGCGATGGTGAAAAGCGCGCCCGCGCCTTTCGGGCAGAGCTTGGTCCCGCGTTCGTAATAGGGGGAGGATTTCAGGCCGGCATAGGTCACCGCGTCGATCCGGTCGTCCTTTTCCAGCCATTCCGCGATCTTCCTGGCGTTGGCCACATGGCGGTCCATGCGCAGGGACAGGGTTTCGATACCCATCAGGGTGTAATGTGCCGCCTGGGGGTTCATCGTCATGCCCAGGTCGCGCAGCCCGATGGCAATGCCGTGGAAAGTATAGGCCAGCGCGCCGAAGGTCTCGTGGAATTTCAGACCGTGATAGGCGGGTTCGGGCTGGCTGAGCGAGGGGAACTTGTCGTTCGCGGACCAGTCGAATTTGCCTGAATCCACCACGCAGCCCCCGGTGACGGTGCCGTTGCCGGTGAGATACTTCGTGGTCGAATGCACCACCAGTGTCGCGCCATGTTCGATGGGGCGGCAGAGGTAGGGCGTGGCGGAGGTATTGTCGATGATCAGCGGCACGCCGGCCTCATCGGCAATGTCGGCAATGGCGCGGACGTCCATGATATAGCCGCCGGGGTTCGCGATGGCCTCGCCAAAGATGGCGCGGGTGTCGTCGTCCACCGCCGCGCGGACCGCGTCGAGGTCATCGAAATCGACGAATTTGCAGGACCAGCCAAAGCGTTTGATGGTCTGGCTGAACTGGGTGACGGTGCCGCCGTAAAGCCGGGTGGAGGCGATGATGTTCTTGCCCGGCCCCATCAGCGGGAAGATCGCCATGATCTGGGCCGCATGGCCCGAAGAGCAGCAGACCGCACCGACGCCGCCTTCGAGGGTGGCGATGCGTTCCTGCAGGACAGCGACGGTGGGGTTGGTCAGGCGCGAATAGATGAAGCCCACTTCCTGCAGGTTGAACAGCGCCGCCGCGTGGTCGGTGTCGCGGAACACATAGGCGGTGGTCTGGTAGATCGGCGTCTGGCGCGCCCCGGTGGCCGGGTCCGGGCGGGCCCCCGCGTGGATCTGCAATGTATCAAAGCCGTAGGTGGGTCCGTCGGTCATGGTCTCTCTCCCAAGGGTGTTTGCCACATGGGTAAGCGATTGGCCTGTGCCACACAAGAGAGCGGCGCGGGGGAAGGCGGTGCGCAGGCGTGACCAAAAGGCGCGGCTGCGCCGCATGCGATTACAGGTGCCCGTGGCGGGCCTGAGCCCATCGCGCCGGCGTTGCGCGGATGCGGGACGCTGTGCCGTGTATTTTGGGAACAATGAAGCGGATCAGCGAATCCAGAAGCCGTTTTTCTTGATCCGGTTGCGGAGCGCCTGTTCCTTGCGCGGCAGGTCGTTCTGATCGAAAAGCGCGCGGACCTTGTGGCCGCGGCTTTGGTAGACCATGCGTTTGACCGCTTCGGAGCCCTTGAGCACCTTCTTGAGCCTGTTGGGGGCGGTGACGCGTTCCAGCACCTGGATCGCATGGTCGCTTTCGCGGGCGTAGAGCAGGGGCAGCAGGCGGTAGTGGCAGGTGATGCTGCCGTCCAGCAGGCCCGGCGGCAGGCTGTCCTTGCCGCCGCCCAGGGCATGGATGACCAGCGGCAGGGCGATCTGGTCAAGCCAGGGATCGAAGCTTTGCGCGCAGAGTTCGACCGGCGGGTTGTCGCGGATCGCCAGGGCGTATTCCAGGAACTTTTTGCCGAAGACATGGGGGCAGCGGTAATAGAAGAACCCGGCGTTGAAGTAGAGATAGCGCTGCCAGTATTCATCGGGCTGGGTCAGGTCGAGGCTGCTGTCGAAATCCAGATCGAACATGTCGTAGAGGCTTTTCCACAGCCCCGCGTAGCCTGGCCCGTAGAGCTGCGGGATCGGCCAGGTGCCTTCGCGGCGCAGGGAGGCGCCGGGGCGGTCGAAATCGAAAGGCACATCCGAAAGCGCGCCGGTGATCAGCGTGTCGGTGTCGAAAAACACAAAGGGTTCACCCTTTGGCAGGGCGCCGAGCATCTCGATCTTGTTGCCATAGGGGTAGCTGCTGCCGAAATACCGGCTGTCGAAGGGAATGATCTCGGCCCCGAGGTCGGCCAGGGCGGCGCGGATGTCGGCGGTCTGGATCCGGGGGTCCGATTTCCACAGCGGGCCGGGTTGCGGTTCCATCACCAGCAGGCGGCCTTTGAAATCCGGGCTCATCTCGCGCAGGGAGGCGGCAAAGATCAGCGCCTCGTAGGACAGCCGTCCGGCCTGTCCCACAACCGCAATGTTGTAGGTTTGCGATTGCACGGGTTTGCGTGCCATACTTTGATTGCCCCTGTGACCTGCCCTGTTTTTTCTTGGGGTGACTATAGGGGCATATGCAATTTCGCAAAAGGCGGCATTTGGGCCGGGAGTGAGGGATTGAAGTGATGTTGGATTTCTTTTTTGCCATTTTGGCGGCAGGTGCGCATGGGGCCGGGGAGGCCGCACCCATGCCCAGGGAAACGGCAGTGGCCGAGGCGGCGGCCCCCGCGGCCCCCGTGGCACCGGCTGCGCCACCTGCCAGCGTATCGGTCGGGCAGGGATCGGTCGTGATCGGGCAGGGGACCCTGCTGGAAGGGGTGCCTGCCACGCCTGCGCCTGCCACGGCGCCTGTTGCCGCAGCCCCGGCACCCGCGCAGACCCCGTTCAACATGGCGGTCGTGCCCGCGGGACTTGTGGCAGAGCCGCAGACCCCCAGCGGCAAGTTCACCACCGCGGGTGAAATCAAGCCGATCCTGAACGCGACAAAGGGCAATTGGGTGGCTGTGCGCCAATACGGCGGCAAGGACCTGCTTTACATCACCCATCTGTGGAGCTGGCGCTGCGGCCTGTCCGCCATTGCGATTTCCGTGAACGGTGAGGCGATGCAGAACTGGCCCTTGCCGCCCTGTCACCTGGAATATGCGACACCCAATGCGATCCTGGAAGAGGATGGGCTGCCCTATCTGTCCTTGCGCGAAGGGGCGGTTGAAAGCATCACGATCCAGATCGTCTATGACGATCTGAGCATGGATATGGCCAGTTTCGACCGCAGCGCCGTGCTGATCCCGTGAACCTGTGATCCTGTGTGATGGCGCGGTCAGATATCCTTCATCAGCCTGAGCGCGTCATAGATCGCCGCATGGGTGTTGCGCGATGATACGGCGTCGCCGATCCGGAACAGCTGGAATGTGCCGTCGGGATTGCGGGTGATCTGCTGCGGCCGGCCGGCAATCAATGCGTTGTGGTCGACTTCGCCGCCATTGCGAGAGGCCGCGCGCAGGTCGAAATAGAGATCGTCCAGCGGGCGGGTGCCATAGTTGACCACCACCTGATCATAGCTCGCCTGATAGCTGTGATCGCTGTAGTCGGTGCCGATGGTCGCGGTCAGGCGGTTGCCGTCGCGGATGACATCCAGCAGGCGGCGGGTGACGGTAAAGGTCACGTCCTTGTCCGACAGGTTCTTCAGGTAGGGCGTCAGCGTCATCCCCATCACCTCGGGGGAGAAGGTGCGGCCGGGTGTCATCACCTCGACCTTCGATCCGGCGATGGCGGCGATTTCGGCGGCCTGCAGGGCCGGGTGGTCCCCGCTCTCGTCGTAGATCAGCACATGGCCCGCCGGTTTCACGTCGCCTGCAATCAGGTCCCAGGCGGTGACGACCTCCGGCAGGTCGCCTTGTGTTTCGTAAAGCTCCGTATTGGGCAGGCCGCCGGTGGCGATGATCACCACATCGGGGTTCAGCGCCAGGACATCTGCCGCCTCGGCCCAGGTGTCAAAGTGGAATGTGACGTCGCGCGCCATGCATTGGGCCATGCGCCAGTCGATGATGCCGATCATGTCGCGGCGGCGCGGGCTTTGCGCGGTCAGTCGGATCTGGCCGCCGGGGAGGGCGGCGGCCTCGAACAGGGTCACGTCGTGGCCCCGCTCTGCGGCGACCCGGGCCGCTTCCAGCCCGGCGGGCCCCGCGCCCACGATCACGACCTTGCGGCGCTCGGGCGCGGGGGCGATGTGGTGGGGCATGGTCAGCTCGCGCCCGGTGGCGGCATTGTGGATGCACAGCGCCTCGCCTGCCTGATAGATACGGTCGAGGCAATAGGTGGCCCCGACGCAGGGGCGGATGTCGTCCTCGCGCCCTTCCACGATCTTCTGCACGATATGGGGGTCGGCCATATGCGCACGGGTCATGCCGACCATGTCCAGCAGCCCCTCCCGCACCGCGTGGCGGGCTGTCGCCACGTCCGGGATCTTGGCGGCGTGGAACACCGGCAGGTCGGCGATCTGCTTGATGCGGCCCGCGAAATCCAGATGCGGGGCAGATTGCATGCCCTGCACCGGGATGACATTGACCATCGCCGGGTCACTGTGGACCCGCCCCCGGATCACATTGAGGAAATCAAGCTGGCCGTCGGCGCAAAGCCTTTTGGTGATCTCGACCCCTTCCGCTTCGTCGATGCCGCCCTTTTGTGCCTCATCGGCGGTATAGCGGAAGCCGACGATGAAATCCCTGCCCACCCGTTTGCGCACGGCGCTCAGCACATCCATGGGAAAGCGCATGCGGTTTTCCAGGGTATCGGCGCCATAGGGTCCGGTCAGCTGGTTGGTCAGCGGCGACCAGAACTGATCGAGCAGATGGCCGTAGACCTCCAGTTCGATCCCGTCCATGCCGCCCGCCTGCATCCTTTCGGCGGCATCGGCAAAGTCGTTGATGATACGTTCGATGTCCCAATCCTCGACCAGCTTGGGAAAGGCGCGGTGCGCCGCCTCCCGGTGGCGGGTGGAGGAGACCGAAGGCAGCCAGTCGCCCTTGTTCCAGACGGTGCGCCTGCCGAGGTGGGTGAGCTGGATCATGACGGCACAGCCATGGGCGTGCAGGGCGTCGGTCAGGTCGCGGGTATGAGGAACAACCTCGTCCCGGTAGGCGAGGATGTTGTTGAACACCGGCGGGCTGTCGCGCGCGACAGAGGCCGAACCGGCGGTCATCGCCATTGCCACGCCCGCCTTTGCCCGTTCCTCATGATAGGCGATGTAACGGTCCCGGGGCATGCCGTCCTGCGCATAGGCCGGTTCATGGGCGGTGGTCATGATCCGGTTCTTCAGGGTCAGGTGCTTGAGCTGGAAGGGTTGCAGCAGGGGATCTGTGGACATCGGGCAGGCCTTCCGGGGCAGGGATTTTCGGCAAAGGTCAATGACGGTGCGGCCCACTGTCAATCTGCAAAGCGGCATTGATATGCGAAAGCCGACAAATCGGGGCGGTCATGTCTGCTCATGTCACCCCGGGGTGTGGAACGTCGCGCAGCATTGACTTGATGCACCCGGATTTCCTGAATCCTGTCGACGAGCCGCCTCATGCGATATGGGGCCGAAGGTCGGGCGTTTCTGAGCCAAGCCGGACCTTCGGCGCGGTATGGGTCAGGGACCGGTGTGCGGACTTTGCTGCCATGTCCGACATTCGAAACAGGTCGCGCCCGAACCGAGGGGTGGGCGAGTAGCGCCCGCCCCGTGGGGGCGGTTCGGGCGCTGCCAAAGCTTTGCTTTGGCAATAGGTCTTCACTTAGAGAGCACAGGTTGGGCGTATTTTGTTGAAAAACTCGACCTTGATCGAAGGGCCGTCGGCTGATTCAATTCCTGTAGGGGATGGGAGGAACGGCGATGATGGGACCGCGGCAGGAGGCGCAGCCGGCGTTGTTC
>Ga0189278_10193_pt1 | contig 45225 bp, 40 predicted proteins | sample N26A9minimetaG_FD_130326 | JGI IMG/M metagenome (GOLD analysis project Ga0189278, IMG submission 130326) | Marine microbial communities from the Costa Rica Dome - N26 A9 mini metaG | ecosystem: Environmental > Aquatic > Marine > Oceanic > Photic zone | place: Costa Rica: the Eastern Pacific...
CGGGCGCTTTCTCACCGTATTGCGGTTCATCATCCCCACGCCAAAGATTAGAAATAAAGTGGCACCCACGGACGTTCCGCTGCCCACCCGCGGTCAGGCGCTGCCCTGTGTGGTTAAGTCACTTTGGACTCGTTCCGGTCCTTCGCTGCGACCTGCGCGCAGATCCGGTTTCCAATTTTCGGTCAGCTTATGACGTGAAGGCCAAAGCCCTCTAACCTTCATCACCCGGACAGCCACATCGCCAAAATGATGCACCTGGGTCACAAACCTGACGATCAGGTCGTTTTCGTGTGATGTTCAACTTCAAGGCCCGATGGGGCCTGAGCCTGAACCGCTTTGCCGCCAAATATATCCGATCCACGTCACATGATCGAAACAAACCGCATGCTACTGCGGGCTGCGGGGTGACACTGCGCCCCAAGAGCCCTACATAGGCGGCACATCCACCCGGATTCGGAGCTGCCCCCCGTGACCAATCCCACCACCAAAATCATGCCACCTGCCCATCCTTTCGATACGTCGTACCTTCGCGATGGCGATGACGAAGACAAACTGAAGGAGGAATGCGGCATCTTCGGCGTGGTCGGCGTGGCTGACGCGTCCAATTTCGTCGCTCTGGGGCTGCATGCCCTGCAACACCGCGGCCAGGAAGCAGGCGGTATCGTCTCCTACCAACCGGAAGCCGGGTTTCAGTCGGCGCGGCGGTTTGGCTATGTGCGCGACAATTTCACCAGCCAGGCCGTGATGGAAACCCTGCCGGGCGAACTGGCCATCGGCCATGTGCGCTATTCCACCACCGGATCGAAAGGTCAGACCGCGATTCGCGACGTGCAGCCCTTCTTTGGCGAATTTGCCATGGGCGGGGCGGCGATTGCCCACAACGGCAACATCACGAATGCCAATGCCCTGCGCCGCGAGCTGATCGAGCGCGGCTCGATCTTTCAGTCCTCTTCTGACAGCGAATGCATCATCCACCTGATGGCGCGGTCCCTGCAGCGCAACATCCCCGAGCGGATGGAAGACGCCCTGCGCCGGGTCGAAGGCGCGTTTTCCATCGTGGCCATGACCCGGACCAAGCTGATCGGCGTGCGCGACCCGCTGGGGGTGCGCCCGCTGGTGCTGGGCCGCGTCGGCGACGGCTGGGCGCTCAGCTCGGAAACCTGTGCGCTGGACATCATCGGCGCGGATTTCGTGCGCGAGATCGAGCCCGGCGAGATGGTCGTGATCACCGCCAACGGCGTGGAAAGCCATTTCCCCTTCCGCCGCCAGCCTTCCCGCTTCTGCATCTTCGAACATGTCTATTTCAGCCGCCCCGACAGCATCCTGGGCGGCCGCAGCGTCTATGAGACCCGCGAGGCGATCGGCCGCGAACTGGCCAAGGAAAGCCCGGTGGAGGCCGATCTGGTCTGCCCGGTGCCCGACAGTGGCACACCCGCCGCCATCGGCTACAGCCTCGAATCCGGCATTCCCTATGCCATGGGGATCATCCGCAACCAGTACATGGGCCGCACCTTCATCGAACCGACAGAGCAGATCCGCAACATGGGTGTGCGTCTGAAGCTGAACGTGAACCGCGCCCTGATCAAGGGCAAGCGCGTGATCCTGGTGGATGACAGCGTGGTGCGCGGCACCACCAGCCGCAAGATCAAGGAGATGATCCTGGATGCCGGCGCTGCCGAGGTGCATTTCCGCATCGCCAGCCCGCCCACGGCCTGGCCCTGTTTCTATGGCGTCGACACGCCGCAGCGTGAAAAACTGCTGGCCGCGACCATGTCCGAAGACGAGATGTGCGAACATCTGGCGGTGGATTCCCTGCGCTTCATCTCGCTTGACGGTCTGTACCGGGCCGTGGGCGAGGCTGAGGGGCGCAATGCCAAATGCCCGCAGTATTGCGATGCCTGTTTTTCGGGGGAATACCCGGTGACGCCGGCGGACAAGGTCAAGGAAGGGTTCAAGATGAAGACGGCGGCGGAATAACCTGCTGCCGTTTTCTGTCATGAGGTCCTGCCATGATGGCGGGATGGACCACGCCCCTGCCCCGCTTTTGCATCTGATGACCTCCTGGTCGGAACCCGCGCGCGACGCGCTTTGGGCCTGCCGGAGCCTGTTTCATGACACGGCAGAGCAGGCGGAAATCGGGCCGCTGGACGAAAGCCTGAAATGGGGCCAGCCCGCATGGCGGCCCCGCGCGCCCCGCACCGGCAGCACCCTGCGCATGGGCTGGTCGGCAGGGCAGCCGCAGCAGCTGATGCTCTTTGTCGATTGCAAGACCGATCTGGCCGCCAGGATGCGCGACATCTACCCCGATGTCGGGGAAAACGACGGGCGGCGGCGGATTGCCCTGGATCTGGAGGGCCCGCTGCCCGAACAGGCCATCGCTCATCTGGCGCAAATGACCTTCTGCTACCATCTGTCGCGCCGTCTCACCCGCACCGTAGGCTGAAGCCCGCGCAGCGCTCGGCAGGGCTTGGCTGATCGGACCGCGCCCCCTTCTCCTTGTCCTGCAGCCTTGTTAGCTGACCGTTCACCTAAGAATCGGCAACACGCGCAAGGCGCGAAGAGGCGTTAAATGAGCGACACGGAACCGCAACAACCCACCCCCCGCAATGTGGCCGACCTGGCCACCTCGGCGGCCCGTCTGGACCGTACAGCCCTGATCGGCATTTTCGGCAGCGAGGCCGCGCCCGGTGCGCTGGTCCGCACGCGCAATGGCCGGATCGCCCGTGTGGGCATCGGCGACAAGGTCGCAGGCGGCACTGTTGCCGCGATCGGAGGGGACCAGCTGGTGCTGAACGTGGGCGGCCGGGCGAAGGCCCTCAAACTGCCCAGAGGCTAAGATCCAGGCCCTGGCAACTATTGACGGCGCGACCGTGGCAAGGCACATGGCAAACATGACAAAAACCGCATTGATCACCGGCGCATCGCGCGGCCTGGGTGCCGCGCTGGCAGAGGCGCTTTGCCCGACCCATCACATCATCGCCGTGGGCCGCACCACCGGCGCGCTGGAAGAACTGGATGACCGCATTCAGGCCCGGGGCGGCGCTGCGACCCTGGCTCCGATGGACGTCACCACGGCCGAGGCCATGGCGGTGCTCTGCCGGGGCATTCACGACCGCTGGGGCAAGCTGGACCTGTGGCTGCATTGCGCCATCCACGCCGCCCCCCTTGCCCCCGCCGATCACGTCGATGCAAAGGACATGGAGAAATCCCTTGTCTGCAATGTCACCGCCACCGCCCGGCTGATCACCTTCGTCACCCCCCTGCTGGGAACATCCGGTCAGGCGGTGTTTTTCGACGATCCGCGCGCGGGCGAAAAGTTCTTTGGTGCCTATGGCGCCTCCAAGGCGGCGCAGATCGCGCTGGCCCGGTCCTGGGCGGCGGAAACGGAAAAGAACGGGCCAAAGGTGCATATCCTGACTCCGGAACCGATGCCCACCGCCACCCGTGCAAGGTTCTTTCCGGGCGAGGACCGCCACAAGCTGGCCGATCCGCAGGCCCAGGCCGCTGCGGTAATCGCGCAACTCTAGGCACCCATCCTTTTTCAATCGGCCTGACCCGTCCTTGCCGCCCGCGCGGCCCTCGCCTATCAAGGGCAAAAGGGCTTTCCATGCGCATTCTCATAACAAACGACGACGGCATCGCCGCACCCGGCCTCAAGGTGCTGGCCCGTATCGCCGCAGAACTGGCCGGAGCAGACGGCGAAGTCTGGACCGTGGCACCGGCATTCGAGCAATCAGGCGTCGGCCATTGCATCAACTACGTCAAACCCACGATGATCAGCGAACTGGGCCCGCGCCGCTATGCCGCCGAAGGCTCACCCGCCGATTGCGTGTTGATCGGCGTTCATGACGTGATGAAGACCGCCCTGCCCGACCTGGTGCTGTCGGGCGTGAACCGGGGCAACAACTCGGCCGAAAACACGCTTTATTCCGGCACCATCGGCGGTGCGATGGAAGCGGCATTGCAGGGCTTTCCCGCCATTGCGCTGTCGCAGTACTTTGGCCCTGCGAACCGTGATCTGGACGACCCTTTCGAGGCGGCAGCGGCCCATGGCGCAGAGGTGATCCGGCGCATTCTTGCGGTCAGCCCGGAGGATCAGGGCGATTACCGGCTGTTCCACAATGTGAATTTCCCGCCGGTTCCGGCCAGTGCTGTCAAGGGGACGCGTCTGGCCCCGCAGGGCCGCCGCCCCGGCGTGGTCTTTGCAACCGAACCGCATCTGGCCCCCTCGGGCCGCCGGTTTTCCTGGATCAAGGGGGGCAACCAGCAGGTCATGACCGCCCCCGGTTCCGATGCGGCGGTGAACCTTGAGGGATATGTATCGGTCACGCCGATGCGGGCCGACCTGACGGCGCATGACATGATGGACAGATTCGCGGGCATCAACACGTGACCGATGAGGAACTGACAGAAGCCGAACGCAAGATGCAGTTCCTCTATGCCCTCCGCTCCAAGGGGGTGACGGACACCCGCGTGCTGAACGCGATGGAAACCGTCGATCGCGGGCCCTTCATCAAGGGGCTGTTTGCGCAACGCGCCTATGAGGACATGCCGCTGCCCATCGCCTGCGGCCAGACCATCAGCCAGCCCTCCGTGGTGGGGCTGATGACCCAGGCGCTTGAGGTCTCGCCCCGCGACAAGGTGCTGGAGATCGGCACCGGATCGGGCTACCAGGCGGCAATCCTGAGCAAGCTGGCGCGCCGGGTCTATACCATCGACCGGCACCGCCGGCTGGTCCACGAGGCGCGGGTGATCTTTGAGCAGATGGACCTCAACAACATCACCGCGATCACGGCGGACGGCAGCTTCGGGCTGACCGAACAGGCCCCCTTTGACCGCATCATCGTGACCGCCGCCGCCGAAGACCCGCCCAGCCCGCTGCTGGCGCAGCTCAAGGTCGGGGGCATCATGGTGCTGCCGGTGGGCCAGTCGGACACCGTTCAGCACCTGATCCGTGTGCGGAAAACCGCTCAGGGCCTTGAATATGACGAAATGAGGGCTGTTCGCTTCGTTCCGTTGCTCGAAGGGTTGGGCAAGGACACATAATTGCGCTATAAGTGCGGCAAATCCCCGGGATTACACGGGGGAGGATACATGAGGACATGCAGATGCGTCATTCATTCATGCGCCGCCCCGTGCGGCTGAGCTTTCTGGCCGGGTCCAGCGCCCTGTTGCTGAGCGCCTGTGCGGACCAGCCACTGGACTTTGACCTGCGCGGGAATCTGGGCAGTTTCACCACGGCACAGGCCGCGACAGCCCCCCTCGCGGACCGGCCCAGCCCGGACAGCCGCGGTGTGATTTCATATCCGAATTACCAGGTCGCGGTGGCCCGGCGCGGCGACACGCTGGCCGATGTGGCCGCGCGCGTGGGGGCCAGCACCTCGCAACTGGCCAGCTACAATGGCATCGACCCCACGGTGCGCCTGCGCAAGGACGAGATCATCGCCCTGCCCAACCGCGTTGCAGAACCATCCGCGGCAACCGGTGCCGCGTCGGGGCGGCCGGTCGATATCTCTTCGCTGGCAGGCGGCGCGATTGACCGCGCGCCTTCGGCACCCGGCGTCCAGACCGCGACGCTTGCACCGGCCTCCCCCGCTCCGGCGGCCACCGTGCAATCCGCCCGGGAACCGATCCGCCACCGCGTTGAACGGGGCGAGACGGCCTATACCGTGGCACGGCTCTATTCCGTTCCGGTTAAGGCGCTGGCAGAATGGAACGGGCTGGGTCCGGATTTCGCGGTGCGCGAAGGTCAGTTCCTGCTGATCCCCGTCCCGCAACAGAATCCGCCAAAACGCAGCACCGCCGGTACTGCAACCCCGGCAGCCGTTCCGGCGCCCGAGACCACCACATTGCCCGGTCAGGGCAGCCCGACACCGACGCCGCCATCCGCCAAGACGCCCCTGCCCGAGGATGACACCGCCAAGCCGCTGCCGCCTGCCGCCACACCGCAAAAGCCGGTCGCGGATGTAGGCAAGACAACCGCCAGCACCTCCAAGGCCAAGATGGCGACCCCGGTTCAGGGCAGCATCATCCGCGGCTATGCCAAGGGCAAGAATGAAGGCATCAACATCAAGGCCGCAGCGGGTGCGCCGGTCATGGCCGCCGATTCAGGCACCGTGGCCGCCATCACCAAAAGCGCCGAAGGCGTGCCGATTGTCGTGGTCCGCCACGAGGGCAACCTGCTGACGGTCTATGCCAATGTGGCCGGCGTCAGCGTCGCAAAGGGCGACAATGTGGCGCGTGGCCAGCAGATCGCCAAACTGCGCGGCGGTGATGATGCCTATGTTCATTTCGAAGTTCGCAAGGGTTTTGAGAGTGTTGACCCGGCCCCCTACCTGAACTGACCGGCCTGCCGCGCGCCTTTCGGCGCGCGGAAAAACACCTCTGAAATGTCCCGTATTTGCCTTAAATGCCCGGCTTCTGCCGCAAGGCTGCCGCGTTGCGGTATTAGAAACAATCCAACGCAAATTGTTGCGATTGGATATTCCGATGCCCGTCCACTACGGCTACACGAACACGATCTACGGCACCCAGAGCACGATCAACGGCTCCGCGCATAACTATGCCTTTGCGCCGCCCGCAGGCTCTACCTGGCGCTACACCGGGCCGGACACATATTTCGTGGTCGACGAGAACACCGGCGCAACCCAGTTCAACGGCGACCCCACGAACGAGGTTGTTTCCCCTCAGGAGCGGATCGGCGGATTTGGCCAGCAGACCACAGATGTCGGCGGCACGCCGCGTCAGGTGATCTACGATTATACCTTTACCGTGACCGATGGCACGACAACCTGGCGCGTGGCGGTCATTGATGTCGACCTGAACAACGACAACGATCTGGACGATGCGAACGAGGACGGCTTTTACCTGGTCTTTCCCGACGGCATGCCGCCAGCCGATACCAACCTCACCGCCAGCGGGATCACCGACAACAGCGACCTGATCCCGCACAGCAGCCTTGGTGCCAGCGTGGTATGCTTTGCCAGCGGCACCCTGATCGAAACGGCAAAAGGCCCCGTCGCGGTCGAAGCGCTCTGCCCCGGCCAGCTTGCCCTGACCCGTGACGGCGGGCTGCAACCCATCGCCTGGATCGGCTCGACCACGGTGGCGGCGCTGGGGGACCTGGCCCCGATCGTGATCAGCAAAGGCACATTGGGCAACACCCGCGATCTGGTTCTGTCGCCCCAGCATGCCATCCTGTTGCAGGACTGGCGGGCCGAGCTTCTGTTCGGGCAGGAGGAAGTGCTGGTGCGGGCCAAGGATCTGATCGGCCATGACGGTGTCTACCGGCGTCCCGGCGGGATCGTGACCTATCACCACATCCTGCTCAAAGCGCATCACCTGCTGCGGTCCGAAGGGCTGTGGACCGAAAGCCTCTATCCCGGCGACATGACCCTGCAGGCGGTCAACGACACTGCGGGTGCGGAGATCAGAAAGCTGTTTCCCGACCTTGCAGCATATGGCCCCAAGGCCGCCCCCTGCCTGCGCACCTATGAAGCCGGTCTGCTGGCAACCTGAACTCAGGCGACCCGCACGCCCTTGCGGCCCGCGAGGTCGATAAAGTACTGCCAGGCCACCCGGCCCGAACGGGACCCGCGCGTGGCCTGCCATTCAACCGCCTCGGCGCGCAGGGTTTCCGCGTCGATCCTGACCCCGTAGGCATCGCAATAGCCCCGGATCATCGCCAGGTATTGATCCTGGTCGCAGGCGTGGAAACCAAGCCAGAGGCCAAAACGGTCCGACAGGGAAACCTTTTCCTCGACCGCCTCCGCCGGGTTGATGGCGCTGCCGCGTTCGTTTTCGATCATGTCGCGCGGCATCAGGTGGCGGCGGTTGGAGGTGGCGTAAAGCACCACATTGTCGGGCCGCCCTTCGATGCCGCCATCCAGCACCGCCTTGAGCGACTTGTAATGGGCATCGTCATGGCCAAAGCTGAGGTCGTCGCAGAACAGGATGAACCGTTGCGACGCACCGCGCAGCAGGTTCAGCAGACGCCCCACCGAGGGCAGATCCTCGCGTTGCAACTCGACCATGCGTAACGCCTCATGTGATGCATGAACATCGGCGTGTATCGCCTTTACAAGACTGGATTTTCCCATGCCCCGCGCACCCCAGAGCAGGGCGTTGTTGGCAGGCAGGCCGGCCGCGAACTGGCGGGTGTTCGCCAGCAGGGTATCGCGCGACCGGTCCACGCCGATCAGCAGGTTCAAGGGCACGCGGGAGACATGCTCCACCGGTTCCAGCCGGTCAGGCCCGGTGTGCCAGACAAAGGCCGCAGCCGCGTCGAAATCGGGTGTCGGCAGGGGCGCCGGCGCCATGCGTTCCAGCGCCGCCGCGATACGGTCAAGCGGGTCGTCTATCACTTCAGATCGCCCTCATCGTCTTCGGGATCCTGGTCAAATTCCCTGACCAGCGGATCTTCTTCGACGTCGTCGTCGTAATAGCCATCCGCGCGCAATTGTGCCTCGCGCTTGGCCTCTACCCGGCTGACAAGGAAGATCGACACTTCATAGAGCCCATAGACCACGACAAAGAGGATCAGCTGCGTCACCACATCCGGCGGCGTCACCAGTGCCGCCAGCAGCAGGATGCCCACAACCGCGTATTTGCGCACGTTGCGCAGCCCCTCGGTGCTGACCAGCCCGGCCTTGCCCATCAGGGTCAGCAGGACGGGAAGCTGAAAGCACAAGCCAAAGGCCACGATCATTTTCAGCGTGATATCAAGGCTTTCGTTGACCTTGCCGTTAAAGACGATGTCGATGCCCGACTTGCGCGCATCGCCGTCGACCACCATGGCGGTCAGATAGGAAGCAGCATCAGAGAAGCCCAGGAAGAACTGCATCGCCAGCGGCACCACCACGTAATGCGCAAAGGCCGCCCCCAGCAGGAACAGCGCCGGCGAGGCAATGAGGAACGGCAGGAAGGCGTTCTTTTCGTTCTTGTAGAGGCCCGGCGCCACGAAACGCCACAATTGGGTGGCGATCACCGGAAAGCTGATTGCAAGCCCGCCCACCATCGAGATGCGGATCAGGGTAAAGAAATACTCCTGCGGGGCGGTGTATTGCATCACCGGGTTCGGATTGCCCAGGTTGCGCATCGTGTGCTCGATCGGCACCAGCAGGAAATCGAGGATCGTGCTGCCGAAGGAAAAGCAGATGATCATGCCCACGATAAAGGCCAGCACGGACCGGATCAGCCGGGTCCGCAGCTCTGCCAGATGTTCGATCAGCGGCGCTGCGCTGTCGTCGATATCGTCGGTGGCGCTCATGGCTTACTCTTTTTTGGCCGCTGTAGCGGCGGGCTTGGCCGCCGGTTTCTTCGCGGCGGGCTTCCTGGCGGCGGGTTTCGCGGCAGGTTTGGCTGCCGTTTTTGTCGCGGCCGGCTTTTTGGCGGGTGTTTTCCGGGCCGGGGCCTTTTTCGCAGGTGCCTTCTGTGCGGCCGGCTTGGCGGCTTCCGCCCTGGGGGCGGCCGGGGCGGCCGGGGCGGTCTCGGCTTCCAGCGCATCGGCGCGGGCCAGGGCCTCTGTCGCCTCGCGCTGTTTGCGTTCGGCGGCGGCGCGGGCGGTCTTGGCCTGAATTTTCTTCACATCCTCGGCCCGTTGCGCGGCCAGCTTGCCGGTTTCGCTGTCGGGGTCGATGTCAGCGAGCGATTTGGTCGCCGATTTGACGCCATCCATCGCCGCCCCCAGCGGGTTTGTCGCCGCCTTGAGAGAGGTGTTCAGGTTCGACGAGATTTCGCGCATGCCGCTGCTGTCGGCCGCGTCGTTCATCGCTGTGGTGAATTCGCGCGCCATGCCCTTGGCCTTGCCCACGAACTGCCCCACCTTGCGGAACAACACCGGCAGGTCCTTGGGGCCCACGACGATCAGCGCCACGATGCCCACGACCAACAGCTCGGTCCAGCTCATATCGAACATGGGTGATTACACCTTGTTCTTTTTCGCGCCCTTGTCGGCAACCTTGTCCGTCTTGGGATGCGTGCCGGTGTCGCTGTGGCTGGGCAGGTCCGCGCCATCCAGGTCTTCGACCTGCGTCATCTCGGTCTCGCCTTCGCTGACGCCTTTCTTGAAGCTGGTGATGCCCTTGCCGACTTCACCCATCAGGCTGGAGATCTTGCCGCGCCCGAAAAGCACCAGCACAACCACCGCAATCAGCAAAAGGCCCGGCAGGCCAATATTGTTCAACATCTCGATTCTCCCATCTAAACCGTGGTGCCCCGGAAAGGGGCCATTTGTTCCTGTCTACCGCCCGGCGCAGGCGCCATGAAGGGCGAAAGCGGTGCACGGATGCCGCCGGACCCGCAGAATTGCTCTTTTTCGCGGGTGCGGCACCTCAACTGACAGGTTTATGTCAGTTGGACCCTGTCATAGGCAAGCTGTCAATCACCAAGGAGAGCAAGATGACACAAGAACACGTGAGCGAAATCGTCACATTCCGGCTGATCCCCGGCAGCGACGCAGCGGCCTTTACCAGGGCGGCGGCGGATCTGGCCCCGTTTATCACACGCAGCGGCGGAATGATACGCCGCACCCTGTCGGTGGATGAAACCGGGCTCTGGACCGATCATGTCATCTGGGAGGACATGGCCGCCGCCCAGCGTGCGGCGCAGGGGATTTCCAAGGCCCCGGAGGCAGCGGCGCTGATGGCGATGATTGCCCCCGGCGAGGTTCAGATGCGGCATGCAAGGATCACCTTGCAGCAGCCCTGACGCGGTGTCAGTCTAGGCCCGATGCGCCGCACGGACCGCCTTTTTGATATCATCCAGATCCTGCGCGACGGGCGGCTGCACCGCGCGCAGGACATCGCCCGCAGGCTTGAGGTGTCAACCCGCACGATCTATCGCGATATGGATACGCTGGTGGCCTCCGGCGTGCCGGTGGCAGGCGAACGCGGCGTCGGCTACATGATCACCGAGGCCATCACCCTGCCGCCGCTCACCCTGACCCCGGCCGAGCTGGAGGCGCTGAACCTTGGCATTGCCGTGGCCACGCAGATTGCCGATGCCGAATTGCAGGCGGCGGCCCTGACCCTGGCCGACAAGATCGACGCGGTGCTGCCGACCCAGACCATCGCCGAGGCGGACGCCTGGAAATTCGCCGTCTACCCCTTTGCCGATGCGACCCATAATTTCACCCATATGCCCGTGGTGCGCGCGGCGATCAAGGCGCGGCAAAAGCTGCGGCTGGTCTATACCTCCAAGGAGGCGATGGTCACCACCCGCACCGTGCGTCCGCTGCATATGGAATACTGGGGCCGCGTCTGGACCCTGACCGCCTGGTGCGAGTTGCGCGAGGGGTTCCGGGTCTTCCGGCTCGACCTGATCGAAAGCGCGGAGGCCCTGCCGGAGTTGTTCGTGGACGAGCCGGGCAAGCGGTTGAAAGATTACGAGCCTTGACCCGCACCGCGCGCGCCGCCGGAGTTTTCGAAAACTCCGGTCCGTTTTCTTCGAAGAAAACGGCATCGCCCGGTTGTAGCTGGCCGCCGGATCATCCCTTCAGCCGCCAGGTCCCGATCTGATCCGGCAGAAACGCCTCCACGCTGGCCTGGGCCATGACGATGGTTTCACCGCCCGCAGGCACGTTCAGCCCGCCGAAGACTGCGCGCACCTCTGCCCGGCCGCGCGGCAGTTTGGCGGTCAGCGCGTCGACATCCACCTTGTCCGGCTCCTGCACGGCAACCGTGACCTGCACGCGCATCTCTTCATGCGAGAGCCCCGTCACCGCAAACAGGGGCAGCGAGGAATGGCGCAGCGCGTCCTCGATCGCCCTGGCGCAGGCCTTGGTGTAATCCATGCCGTGCAGGTCGTTGCCCATGCCCATTTCGATGATCACACGTTGCTCAGCCATCGGCCCGCTCCATGTCAAAGGCGACGGAGAGGGCGACATTCGCCATGATCGTCGGATGGTCATCCCCCTCGGGGCGCGGCACGTCCAGCCCTCCGGGGTGCAGGTTCACCGTGACATGGCCATAGGGAAAGACCGCGCGCAGCGCCCCGGCGTCCACCTTGTCGGGCTGCTGGACGCCCACATCAAGGGTGATGCGCATGTCCTTCTTGTCAAAGCCGAAAAGCTCGGCGAGGTTGATCGAATTGTGCCACAGGGCATCGCGGACCGCGCGGGTCGCGGCCTGGGTGTAATCGCCCCGGCGCAGGGAGGACCCCATGCCGAATTCCACCATCAATGTTTCAGGCATTGCGCCCTCCTGTCACCGGGAAAACAAAACATCTGTCGCGGCGCACCGTCAGCCACATCACCGCCCCCGGCTGCGGCAGGAAGACATTGGGCACCGTCGCCTTCAGCCGCAGCCCGCTGTCGTCCAGCACGAATTCCACCAGTGATTCATTGCCCATGAAACGGGCGCGTTCGACCACGGCGCGCGCGGCGGTGCCATCCGTCGCGGTGGGGCGCGGCCCCTGGCCCGCGCGGTCAAAGTCGATGCGCAGGTGCTGGGGGCGAAAGACGATGTCCACATCGGTGCCATCCGGCACACCGGGGGCCAGGAACTGGCCAAAGGGCGTATCGGCCAGCGCCCCTTCGACCCGCGCGTGCAGCATGTTGGCGTCAGAGAAGACCGCGACCGCCGCGCGGTCCACGGGGCGGGTATAGACGTTGTAGGGCGCGCCCTGCATCACGATCCGCCCGTCGCGCATCAGCGCGATTTCATCGGCCATGCGCATCGCCTCGTCCGGCTCATGGGTGACCAGCAGAACGGCGGTGTCCTCTTCCTTGAGGATGCCCAGCGTTTCATCGCGGATGCCGTCGCGCAGCCGGTTGTCTAGACCGGAAAAGGGTTCGTCCATCAGCATGATGCGGGGCCGCGGTGCCAGGGCGCGGGCCAGCGCCACGCGCTGCTGTTCACCACCCGACAATTGATGCGGAAAACCGTCGATGTAGCGTTTGAGGTCCACGCGCTCCAGCAGTTCCTCGATCCGGGCACGTTTCTCGGCGCGGGTGCCCTTTTTCAGGCCAAAGCCCACGTTGTCGGCGACGCTGAGGTGCGGAAACAGGGCAAAGTCCTGAAACATCAGCCCGATTTCCCGCCGCTCGGGCGGGACGCGGAAGGTGGTGTCGCAGATCAGCTTGCCATCCACATGGATCGTGCCGCTGTCCTGCATTTCCACCCCTGCAATCATCCGCAACGTCGTGGACTTGCCGCAGCCCGACGGACCCAGCAGGCAGGTCACCTGCCCCGGCATGATCTTCAGGGAGACGCCATCAACCACCGGACGGCCATCATAGGACCGTTTGAGGTCTTTGATTTCGAGGCGGGGAACTTCGGCAGTCATGGGTATCCGATTAAATCACTCGGAGATCAGCTATCAGCCCCGCCGGGTCCCCGCAAGCACCGCAGCAAAGCCCATCGCCAGAACGCACAGGCAAATGATCAAAAGCTGCTCGTATTTGTGACCCTCCGGCAGCAGCGCGGCAAAGACCGGCCAGCCCCGGCCAAGATAGGCCAGCGCGCCCAGCATCGCGGCGCCAAATGCCAGAAGGTACGACCAGCGCGCGACCCTGCGGCCCCCGACCAGCGCCACCGCCAGCACCGGGGTCAGGAACATCGACGCGGTGCCGGATACGGCGACGGCATCGAACAAGGTGGCATTGCCCCAAAGCGTCAGCAGCGTGCCTGCCACCATGAAGCCCACCATCACAATGCGCCCGCCCGACAGGCTGCGCGGGGCGATGCGCCATTCCTCGACCATCAGCCGCGCGGCCGAGGCAAGGGCGGAATCCAGCGTGCTGAGCGCGGAGACCAGAAGCGAGATCATCAGTGCCACAAAGACCCAAGGGGGAAACATCACCCCCCAGGTGCCGATCAGCTCGCCCTCATAGGCCGCGCCGGTCAGCCCCGCCTGAATGCCGAAAAAGCCGAAGCCGATGATGCAAAGGGTCGATATCCAGAAGGCATGCAGAAAGGAGGCCCTGGTTGTGGCCTCATCCGCGATAAAGCCACGGTCCATCATCACCGGGTCATGCGCCGGGTAGGAAAAGACCTGCAGCAGCGCGACCGCCAGCAGCACCCAGCCGTTCCAGGGGCCGGAGGTGCCGGGCGCCGTCAGCACCGCAGCGAAGGAGAACTCCGGCCCGGTCACAAGCGCGAGAAAGGCCGCGCCAAAGACCGCGAGAAAGACACACATCTGCACCACATCGGTGCGCAGGGCCGCCGACAGCCCACCCCATGCGGAATAGGCCAGCCCCAGCACCGCGACGACCAGGATCGCCGTGGTGCCGCTGCCTGTGAGTACGGCATCAAAGATCAGGCCGACCACAAGCAGGTTGGCAAAGACTTCGGACAAGAGCCGCAGCGCCACGACCAGATTGTAACAGGCGGTGCCGCTGCTGCCGAACCTGTCGCCCAGCCAGTCCTGCATCGACCGCGCCCCGTTGCGGCGCAGGCGCGCGACGATGAAACCGCCGGTCAGGAAGGATCCGTAATAGGCGGCATAGGCCAGCGTGCCCGCGATGCCATAGTAATACCCCAGGATCGCGGCGTTCATCAGGGAGCGGGCGAAAATCCAGGTGGTGACCTGGCTCAATACCAGCACCCAGAGGCCCGGTGCGCCACCGCTGGCGGTCTTGCCGCCAAAGAACCCTTCGACACTGGCGCGCCGGGGAGCGGCCAGAAGACTGGCCAGAAGAAGCGCCGCAAAAAGGGCAATGAGGAGGCTGGATTGCATGAGAGGCGTCCCGATCTGTTCTGTTTCGGGTCAAGTCGTAGATCAGCCACAGCGGCAGGGCGAGACAGCACGACCCAGCTATCCGAAATGTGATGAGCTGCGGTCAGGCAGCAGTCAGATCGAATTGCGCCTCTGCCACGTCCACCCCGTTGACCTGCACAATGATCCCATGCTTGCCGGGATGCAGGGTAAAGGTTGTGGCATCGCCCTTGAGCTTATGGGATTTGCGCAGGCTCAGCTTTTGTCCCGCCGCGATCTGCGTCGCTTTCAGCTTGAAGACCTTTTCCGCCTCCTTGCCGCCGGGCCGGGCAAAGCGCAGGCGGTAGTCCACCATCACCGGCAGGTCCTGCGGGGCCTCCAGTTGCAGCGAGAAGGCCAGCGCGCCGCCAATGGCGAGGCTTTGCGCCTCAAGCGTCAGCTGTGCGGTCACCGGCACATCGCGGCGGTAGCCCAGCAGGTCGAGGGCAGCCGCATCGCCCTGTTTGATCAGGGTGCGCAGGGCGTGGCGGGTCATCCAGGCCAGTTCCTTGCCGTCCTGCCGGGCCGATTTTTCCCAGCCGCGCAACAGGTTCACCACCCGGTCCGGTTCCTTTTTCGCGATATCATTCAGGTGGTTGGCCACCGATCTTGAGACATAGCGCGTCGGGTCGGCATGCAGCCTGTCCAGCAGCGGCAGGGTCTGATCGCTGGTCAGGGTCACGGCCCGCGCCCAGGGCAGGCGCGGCCTTGTGCCCTCGCTGACCAGACGGCGCACGTGATAATTGTCATCCTCCACCCAGTGCGAAAGCCGGGCCAGCGTTTGCTCGGGCCAGCGGTTCAGGAAGGGGCGGATATAGTATTCCATCGAAAACCGCCGGGTGGCGGCATGGATCAGGTCCAGCGCGCGCTCGCGGTGATTCTCCAGCCCGTGGCGCACCGCCAGTATCCCCGGCACCGCATGGATGAAGCGGCCAAAATCGTCGTCGCGCAGCGTCGGGTCCAGCGGCGGCGGCATCATCGCCTCCAGCTGATCCGCCATGGTCGGAAAATCGGCGGCCAGATGCGGTTCAAGGCAATCGGCGATCCAGTCGAGCCGCTCCATCAAGGCGCGCTCGGCGAAACCGGCCAGGGTTTCCTGCTGAAAACGCGTCGCGTCGAATCCCGGCAGGCCGGCGGCATATTCCTCCGCCAGCTCCCCGATGCTTTCCGCGTTGAACAGGTGATCTTTCAGCGAAAAAGGTTCTGCCATGGTTACAACCCCATGCCGCAGGTGCGGGTGATCGGGACCAGATCACGGTTCAGGCGAATGCCCGCATCGCGATGGATGCGGGAGGCCAGACCGCCGAACTCACCCGCAGAACCGAGCCGGGCAGCCTCGCTTACCGCCTTTTCGACGGCGCGGACGTAGGTCTCAGCGGTCTTACGGCCCCGCCTGCGCTCAAGTTCGCGCAGGGCACAGGCCGAGGCGGCGCGGCGCGCCGGGTTCCAGCGCGCACCGGCGGGATCAGCACCCATCACCGTGAGCATCCGCGCGTCGATCGCCCCCTGCGCGGCTTCAAGCCGTGGCAGAAGTTCATCTGCCCCGAGGGGCAGCGCCGCCACGCAGAGCGCGGCGGCATAAAGGACAGGTCTGAACATCCGCCAGGCTCCGCTCACATGGTGAGGTTGGTGGCCCCGCCGTCCAGCAGCAGGTTCTGGCCCACGATAAAGCCCGCGTGCTGCGAACACAGGAAGGCACAGGCCGCGCCAAATTCCTGCCGGGTGCCATAACGCCCCGCCGGGATGCCTGAGGCACGCTCCTTGCGGGCTTCCTCCAGCGTGATGCCCTTGGCCTTGACCACACCTGCATCGAGCGAATCCGCCCGGTCGGTGGCGTGGATGCCCGGCAACAGGTTGTTGATCGTCACGCCCGAGCCCGCGACCTGCCGCGAGGTGCCCGCGACATAGCCGGTCAGCCCGGTGCGGGCCGAGTTCGACAGGCCGAGCACACCGATGGGCGCGCGCACGGATTGCGAGGTGATGTTGACCACCCTGCCCCAGCCCCGGTCCATCATGCCCGGCACCAGCGCCTTGATCAGGGCGATGGGGGCCAGCATGTTGGCATCCAGCGCCGCGATGAAATCGGAGCGGTCCCAGTCCTTCCACATGCCGGGGGGCGGGCCGCCAGCGTTATTGACCAGAATGTCGATCTCTCCGGCGGCGTCGATCAGGGTTTTCTGCCCTTCCTCGGTCGAGACATCGGCCGCGACGGTGGTGACCGACACGCCGTAGGTGCTGCGCAGCCGCTCTGCCGCCGCCTCCAGCGCCTCGGCACCGCGTGCGTTCATCACCAGGTTCACACCGGCCTCTGCCAGTGCCTCGGCACAGCCCAGTCCCAGCCCCTTTGACGACGCGCAGACAAGTGCGGTTTTTCCCCTGATCCCCAGATCCATTTGCGATTCCTCCTGATTGGTTGTCAAAGACCTAACATGCCCCGCCGGGGATGCCAGCAAAACACCGCGCGCTTGACCCAAGTGCGACACAATTCTAGCGTAATCCGCTGACCAGATTTCCAATTGACCCGAGGTTCCGATGGCCCGTTCACGCCCTGCTCCTGCCCAGTCCGCCCCGGTTTTCAGGGCCAGCGACATCCGGGCGACAGATGGGGCAAATATGGGCGATACCCTGTCCTTTGCCGCCGAACTGGTGCTGGATGACATCTATGAGCTGCCCTATGGCGTGGCGCCCCTGCGGCTGTCTCTGCTGCCTTCCATGAGCAACCGGTTCACGGTGGCCGAGGACAGCGAAACCGGCACGCCCGGTTCGGCGCTTCATCTGGACAGCGCGCTGATGTTCATGTCGCCTGACGGCCAGACCCAGGAGGCGCTGTTGCTGGTGGAGGTGGATCAGGACGGATCGGCGGTGGAAATCTATCTCTTGCCGATGGCACAATTGCTGCCGCAGGTGGAATACCGTCTGGTGGGCATCGACACCAAGACCCCGCGCCGCAAGTTCGCGCAGGTGGGATGCGTGTCCTTCACCCGCGGCACCCATATCACCCTGGCCAGCGGCGAACAGCGCCTGATCGAGGATCTGGTGGTCGGCGACCGGGTGCTGACCCGCGACGATGGCGTGCAGGCGGTGCGCTGGATCGGAGAGAGCACGGTGCGCGCGGTGGGCGATTTCGCCCCGATCCGCATTGCCGCCGGAACCCTGAACAACGAGAACGACCTGATTGTCAGCCCGGACCACCGCCTGTTCATCTACCAGCGCACGGATGAGGTGGGCGCGGGCCGCTCTGAGCTGCTGGTCAAGGCGCGGCATCTGGTGAACGGCTATACCGTCACCCTGCTGGACGGCGGTTTCGTGGATTATTTCCAGCTTTTGTTCGACAGCCACCAGATCATCTATGCCGAGGGGATCGCGGCCGAGACGATGCTGATCGACACGCGGACCCGGGCCATCCTGCCCGATGATCTGTCACAGGCCATGGGGGAGGTCATCCCCGGCCATTACGACCTGCCCCATGCCGGGCTGGACGTGAACGAAAAGCTGTTGAAACGCCCCGACGCCGCGGAACTGCTGCGCAAGGCCTCCACCCGCTGAGCGCGTCGCGACGGACCGCCCCCCGCGCATGAAAAGGGGGCCGGTGACGGCCCCCTGTCGGTGTTGCGGGATCGGGATCAGAAGATGAAGTCGGATGCATCCAGATCGTTGCGGTCGACGCCTTCCAGCAGGATGGTATTGCCACCGCCCGCGTCGATCAGCACGTCCTGCCCGACCTGGGTCGCATGGTTGGTCAGCAGGTCGTTCAGGTCTCGGATCGAGGAGACAAGCCGCAGGTCGATCCGTTCAAAGACGTTGTTGGCGTCAAAATCCCGGATCGTATCCTGGCCGAAGCCGCCACCGAAATCGGCAAAGACAAAGGTGTCGGCGTTGAAGGCACCGACCAGCAGGTCGTTCCCGGTGCCGCCGACGATGGTGTCGAAGCCGGCCCCGCCGGTGATCTCGTCGTCACCTGACCCGCCATCGACAAGGTCATTGCCCTGACCGCCGAACAGCCGGTCATTGTCGCCCTGACCATAAAGCCGGTCATTGCCGAGCTGGCCAAAGAGCGCATCGGTTCCGAACCAGCCATAGGCCACATCGTCGTCGTCGCCGCCAAACAGACGGTCAAACCCGTTGCCGCCCAACAGGGTATCTTCGCCCTGTTGGCCAAAGAGGTTGTCGGCCTGATTGCCCCCGTTCATGAAGTCATTGCCGGAACCGCCATACATCAGGTCGAAGCCGGCACCGCCATCCATGGTGTCATTGCCGGTGTCACCGAAAAGCAGGTCTTCCTGATTGCCGCCTTCGATCACGTCGTTACCGGCACCACCGCGCAGGGTGTCGTTGCCGTTGCCGCCATTGATGATGTCATTCCCGCCCGCGGCCGAAACTTCGTCGTTTCCGGCAAAGGCGCTGATGTCATCCGCGCTTTCGCTGCCCACGATGAAATCGGAGGTTTCCTCGCCAAACAGGTACAACACGCCGCTGTCGTCGGGCGTTGTCACGTCATCGGCCAGGAAACCGTCGGACAGCAGGATCACCCACATGCCGCCAAAGTTGGCAATGCCCATGGCGTTGTAGTCCAGCCCGATCAGCGCCTGTGACCCGGCGGTCGAGTTGCTGAGATAGGCAAACACCTCTGCCGCCGTGGCACCGGGGTTCCAGGCCGCGAGGATCTGGGTCTGCGACAGGTCGATCCCCGCCGCATCGGCGATGCTGTCCAGCGCGTCCTGATAGCTTTGCCCGTTGGTCAGCATCTCGGCCCAGGTTGCCGCAGCAGCGGCAGACGCCACGCCGAACGGCGCTTCGGCACGGTTGCCGATCCAGTCCACCGCGATCCGGTTGGCAAGGGCCGAGAGCGCCGCGTTGAACGCGTATTCGGTGCCATCGGTCCGTTGCTCGTTGATGTAATCGGCCAGATTGGCCTCTGGCGTGGTCACACCATCACCGGGCCGCGTGCCCAGTTCCGCGGCAAAGACACCGATATCGAAAAGGTTCGCGGGATTGTCGATGGTGACATTCAGCGCCAGATCGGCAGGTGCTACCACGGTGCCCTGATCGTTGATCTGATGGCCCTGGTTGATCCCGATCGACAGGTAATAGGCCAGTGCGCTGACCGCGGCACCGGAATTCACCGCCTCGGCGGCATCGGCATAGGTGTCGAGATAGAAGTCGGCGTCAAAGATGTTGGCCGAAATGTCGACATCGCCCGCAACCTCATCAACCCCGATCAGATCGCCCGGCAATGCGCCGCTGTTTTCAAGGTTCGCCTCGTTCAGCAGGTCATCGTACCAGCCGTTCGCCGCATTGCGCACAGAGTTGCTGAGCCCGAAGGTATAGATCAACCCGGTGACGAAGCCGCCCAGGACGCCCGCAATCGGTGTGCCGACAAATGAAACGCCGGCAGTGACGGCACCGGTCGCGGCCATGCCGGTGAACATGTCCACAATCTCGATAAAGGCCTGTCGGGGCGCGTCATTGGAATTGTAGACGTTGTCGATCCGGTTGCCGATGTCCAGCACCAGGCCCAGAACGCCAAAGGCCTTGCCGATCTTGCCCAGGATACGTGCCGCGTCGTCGGCATTGTCCATGTTGTCGATGACAAGCTGGAAAATCTCGTATTTCTTGGCGTTGAAGTCAAAGACAAGCGCCCCGGCCACGCTGGCAAAGAGATCGTCGATCAGATCATCCTCGGGCAGGCGCGTCGGCGGGTTCACATCCACGATCACCGAATAGGGTTCGGCATCGGTATAGCCCGGCAGCGCGCTGAGCTGGATGATGTTCACCCCCTGCTCGAAGGTCACGGCCAGTTCGCGCACATCGTTCGGGTTGCTGTTCAGATAGACCCGGATCGTCGCGGTCAGCTGTTCGTTCGCGGTCAGGCGGATGTAATCCTGCGTGTCCACTTCACTGACGGAATCGGAAAAGAAATATTCGGTATCCGCCTCGATCACGCCAAGGTCGCGGTCGACCCCTGCGGGCACGGTATCCAGCAGTTCGATGGTCGGCGGATCCAGATCCGCAATCGGATCGCCAAAGACCACGGTATCGACGGAGAAGCCCGCGTCATCAAAGCTTTCGTCGATGGCGGCCACCGAGGCAATGCCGAGATCAGAGGCAAATTCGAAGGTCAGAACGCCAAGTCCGCTGTTATGCGCGACATGGATGACATTGCCCGCTGCATCGCGGAATTCGATGCGGGTGCTGCCGACATTGTCGAAATAGCCGACATCCAGGCTGACGTAGTTTACCGGGTTTTCGAAATACAGGAACACCGGGCCACGGTAACTGGTATTGGCCGCAATGACCGGCGATTGAGGCTGGGCCCCGTCGCTGACGATCTGACCCACTGTCGTAACAGTGTTGTTGTCGAATTCAAATGTCGGGTTGGTCGTGAAGCGCGGTTGCTCTGAAAAGGTGATGGTGGTCAGGACCTCGGGCACTTCCGTGGTCGGATCCTCTGCAAGCTGAGTCTGGGGCATGGTTCTTCCTTAGGTCGTTAAAATATCTGTGTCAGTGTGAATGACGAAATGGATTGGCGGGTAATTCCGGGCGCGCGTGAAAATGGCCAGCTTTGGAAAGGCGCATGGCGCGGCGCTGCCGCAACAACAGGATGAAAAACTCCCCCCGAAATTTCTTGCACAAATGCAATTTCCGGGAAGATTACATCCTGCGAAAAATCGCGGGAACTCCCCAGACAATAACCAACCCTATGACCCAGAACCCCGCAATCTTCAGCAACACCGAGGTCTGGGCATTCGACAAACCCTTTTCGCTCATCGCCGCAACGACAAGCAAAAGTCCCGAGGCCAAATACGCGAAAAGAACCAGCTTATCTGCAAAAAACTGCATCGCGGTTCCATCGGGAAAATAGACCGACAGGCACCTCAGTATTGCCAAAACGACCGCGCTGATCAAGAAAAAGTACAGCATAAGACATCTCCCCCCGAGAAAAAATTATCTGGTCAGAGCAAATCTGCCCTGTCAATCACCTGATTTGACAGCACTCCTGCGCGCGCCTCAGCCTTTCAATCGTTCGACAATTGTCTGCGCCGTGACCGCCCCGATGACCGCGCCGCCATCTGTTACGTCGAAACAGCTTTCCGCGCCGCCCAACCGGCTGATCAGATCGGCCACCGGCATTTCCGCATCGACCGATGCGTGTTCGCCGGTCCTGGCCGCCCCCATCACGTCGCGCGCGGTCAGCACGCCAAGCGGGTTCATGTTGGCCACGAATTCGGCCACATAGTCGGATGCCGGGTTCGAGAAAATCTCGCGCGGGGTGCCGACCTGCACGATCCGCCCGCCTTCCATGATCGCGATGCGCCCGCCCAGCTTGAAAGCTTCGTCCAGATCGTGGCTGACAAAAATGATCGTGCGTTTCAAATCGCGTTGCAGTTCCAGCAGTTCATCCTGCAGGCGGGTGCGGATCAACGGATCCAGCGCCGAAAAGGGTTCATCCATCAGCAGGATCGGCGCTTCGGTCACAAAGGCGCGGGCAAGGCCCACGCGCTGCTGCATCCCGCCCGACAGCTCGCCGACCTTGCGATCCGCCCAATCGGACAGGCCCACCAGTGCCAATTGCCTGTCGGCTCGTTCCAGTCTTTCGTCGCGCGGCACCTTTGCCAGTTCCAGCGCCAGCGCCACGTTCTCGCGCACGCTGCGCCAGGGCAGCAGGCCGAATTGCTGAAACACCATCGACACGCATTCGCGGCGGACCTTGCGCAGGTCGGGTGCCGAACAGCCCTGCACATTGGCCGACCATGCGCCGTCATTGACGGTGACAGAGCCGCGCACCACCGGGTTCAGCCCGTTGACCGCGCGCAGCAGTGTCGATTTACCCGAGCCGGAGAGGCCCATCAGCACCAGGATCTCTCCGGTGGCCACGTTGAGCGTACAGTTATGAACGCCCAGCACCTGCCCGGTCGCCGCCTCGATCTCGGACCGGCTTTGGCCCTGGTCCATCAGCGGCAGCGCCTTTTCCGGCTTGTCGCCAAAGACGATGCTCACATTGTCGAATTCTACCGCGTTGCTCATTTGCGTGTCACCCGCAGCATCCGGTCGAGCATGATGGCCACGACAACGATGATCAGCCCGGATTCAAAACCGAGCCCCGTGTTCACCTGGTTGAGCGCCCGCACCACCGGCACCCCGAGGCCATCTGCCCCCACAAGCGCCGCGATCACCACCATCGACAGCGACAGCATGATGGTCTGGTTCAGGCCCGCCATGATCTGCGGCAGGGCATAGGGCAGTTCGATTTTCCAAAGCGTCTGGCTGGGCTTTGCGCCAAAGGCCTGGGCCGCCTCAAGCAGCGCCTTGGGCGTGCTTGAAATGCCCAGCTGCGTCAGCCGGATCGGCGCGGGCAGCACGAAGATCACCGTGGCAATCAGCCCCGGCACCATACCGATGCCAAAGAAGACGATGGCCGGGATCAGATAGACGAAAGTGGGCAATGTCTGCATCAGGTCCAGCACCGGCGCCATGAAACGATAAAGCCCAGGACGGTGCGCCGCCGCGATGCCGATGGGCACGCCCACGCCCATGCAGACCACACAGGCCGACAGCACCAGCGTGAGGCTTTCGGTCGTTTCCTCCCAATAGCCCTGGTTGAGGATGAAGAGAAAGCCCACGATGACCAGCGCAGGCACCTTCCAGTTGCGCTGGATGACCCAGGTGAGGGCCGCAAAAACCGCGACGATGATCAGCGGGTTCGGCGTTTGCAGCACCCAGAGGATCGCCTCGATCAGCGTCTCCATCGCCACGGAAAGGCCGTCAAAGAACCAGCCGCCGTTGATCTGCAACCATTCGAACGCGCCTTCGGCCACGTCGTCGATGGGTATCTTGTTGTCGGTCAGCCAATTCATCCGCGCGTCCCCGTTACGTCAGGCAAGATCATAAAAATGCCCACCCCGCCGGGGGTGGGCATCTTTCATTCATTGATGGCGATCAATCCAGTTCGTCCTTGACCGCTGCCATCGCGTCGCCGCCGTCCTTGGTGGTCACGCCGTCCAGCCAGCCATCCAGCACACCGGAATTTGCCTTGAGCCATGCTTCGGCCGCATCGTCCGGGTCTTTGCCGTCATCCAGGATCGCGCCCATGATCTCGTTTTCCATCGCCAGCGAGAACGACATGTTCTCCAGCAATTTGCCGACGTTCGGGCATTCGCCGACATAGCCTGCGCGGGTGTTGGTATAGACGGTGGCACCGCCCAGATCGGGGCCAAAGAAATCATCGCCGCCCGACAGGTAGGTCAGTTCGAAATTGGCGTTCATCGGATGCGGTTCCCAGCCGAGGAAGACAATCGGCTCGCCCTTGCGGGACAGCCGCTGGACCTGCGCCAGCATCCCCTGCTCGGAGCTTTCGACCACTTCGAAATCCTTCAGGCCAAAGGCGTCATCATCAATCATCGACTGGATCAGGCGGTTGCCGTCATTGCCCGGCTCGATTCCGTAGATCTTGCCGTCCAGCGCATCTGCCTTGGCGGCGATTGCATCGAAGGAGGTGATGCCCATGTCGGCGGCGGCCTTGTTCACCGCCAATGTGTATTTCGCGCCTTCGAGGTTGGCACGCACGGTGTCCACGGTGCCTTCATCGCGGTATTTGGCGATATCGGCTTCCATCGTGGGCATCCAGTTGCCCAGAAAGACATCAATGTCGCCCGCGGCCATCGAGGTATAGGTGACCGGCACGGAGAGGATCTTGATCTCCGTCTCATAGCCCAGCGCATCCAGCACGACGGTGGCAGCGGCGGTGGTGGCGGTAATGTCGGTCCAGCCAACGTCGGAGAAGGTGACCTTGTCACAGCCTGCGGCGGCAACGGCGGTGCCGACCGTCAGGGTAAGCGCCGTGGTGGCAAGTAGGTTTTTCATAGGTGATCTCCCGATATTGTTTTTCTGTAGCTACAGGAAAACGCTCCCGCACGACTTTGCAACCGGATAAATGGATTGATCGCCGGTGCCGCGCCCCCTGCCCGTTGCTGTTCCATCATTACCGCAAAGGGCATTGCGGCACAAACGACCCATAGCCAGCCCCGCCAACAGCACGCCATCGGGTGCCGAACCGGGCAGATGTCCGGGCCTGGTCATTTCCAGCCAGGCCAGGACGAAAACCGACTTTGCGATGCCATCAGGGTCAAAGGGCATCCGCCGGTGGCAGAGTTGCCGCACAGATTAATGTCACGCAACCAGAGGGAAAGTTCTTCCCGTTCGCCAAAGTAGTGATATAACACCTATGGTTACCCCTACCCCAGAAAGTTCAACTATGCCGAATACCGAAACAATGACCAAATTGTCGTATCGACAAGGCGAGGCATTGGGTCGGATCGAAAATCAGCTGGACGGCAAATACAGCGGCTGGCTGGTGGGCGCAGAGGATGGCACTGAACCGCTGGTCCTGAAAAACGGTTTTCCGGTCAAGCTGTTACGAAAGGACATTCCGCGTCGGGATGTCAACAAGAAAGTTGGCCTGCCCGGTGATCTCGGGTTTGAATTCTCTGCCGAGGGCATTGAAATCGGAGACCGGCTTGAGCTGCATGCCTGCAACGGAGAGCATTCCTGGCTCGTACACGTCAAGGTTGCCGAACAGCGCGTCCCCGCCGGGGCCATCCTGCAGCAGGTCATGAAGGCCAGAGAGGTTGCGACGCACCCCGACAGCGTTGCAATTGCCTGCTGGGAATCGAGCCATAATCCCATTGGCCGCGCCCATGTGCTTTACAACGTGATCGCCAAACATCGCCCGGCCTTTCTGTTTTCCTTCAACTTCCCGGAATTCGGGACGAGGCTATGGGCACCCTTGGAGAATGACAGCTTCGACAGGATCGTCATTCCCTGGGAAGAAAGACATCAGTATTTCGCGCTCTTCCAGATGGTCGACCTGCATTTTCCGACGATTTGGCTGAGCAAACCCAGGCTGCCCACGTTCGAACTGGCGGCGCGGATTTCCGGCAAGACCACAAAGCTGATTCTGGATCACGACGACAACGATCATCATTTTTCCAAACAGACCAAGGCAGATCGGTACTATGGCCCGAATTCCGTGCCGCTGGCCTCTTACCTGCAACAGGGTATCACCGCGCATACCGCTGCAAGCGCCACGCTGGCCGAGGAATGCGACGCCGAAATCGTGCGCCACGCGAGAGCCACGCATCACACCATAACGCCACCGGCGGCAAACCCCGCGGCCATCAAGATCGGCTTTATCGGCACCGTGCGGCCCCACAAGGGGCTGATCGAAGCGGCGCGGGCCATACGGGTCTCAAGCTGGAACCTGCAGATTCCCCTGGAATTTCACGTATATGGTGATTTCAGCCCGGCCTCTTTGAAAGATGACCTGACCGAACTGGGCGTCATCGTGCAAGACAATGTCAGGAATGCCGACCTGTTCGACCTGATCTCCACCTTCGACCTTGTTCTTACCGGGTTTCCGACACAGGGCGTCAATGACGAGAACATTACCCGCTATCAGATCTCTTCCAAGATCGGCGATGCGCTGGCGGTGGGCCGCCCGGCGCTTGTCCCCTACAGTCAAAGCGTCGCGGATCTGGAGAACATCAAAGGGGTCTTCATTTTCCACGGATCGACGTTTTCTGCCGCCGTCAAGAATGCCCTGTCCCTGCAAACGGAGATCGGGCTACCGCATCAATTCTCGTTTGACGGCGCTTACGAGGCCTTTCACGCAGCCGAGGCAAAGGCCGGAACACCGCCGATGAGCTTCAGCCTTCTGGCCGAAGACAAAGCCAGGCAGGCGATTGCGCCCCAGGACACATTGGTTCTACTTTGGAAACAAAATGATGCCGGCATCTACGGCCGGCGCATCGATCAGATCGCGCGGTCCTACAAATCGCTGTTTCCCTCCTTCCGGGTAATCGTGTTGGAGTTCTGCCACCGGACGACCTATGATTCCATTCTCAAGCAGACCTTTGAATTCTCGGGTGATGCCAAGATCGTCGGCCCCGCAATAGAACGGAAGATCGCAAGGTCCTTCCGGGACGGTTTCGATGTCGATTACCACACCATCCTTCATACCTCTGTCGGGTCGCTGAACGAAGACTTCATGGCCTACCTGATCGAGCAGCGCATATCCCCGACGCACAGCACGCTGATCCTGTTTCCGGTCATTCGTTTTCTTGAAGAAATCTATGATATCATTTCGCAATTCCGCTGCATCATCGACATCGTGGACAACCAGTTTCCATGGTCGAACGACCAGACCAAGAGATATGTGGGCGCGCAGTATTTCAGCCTGATCTCGATGGCCGAGACGCTTGTCTTCAACTCGCAGTTCAACGTGGACTTCTTCAAGGACTACGGAATGATCTCGGACCGCGACATCGAGAGCGGCAGGGTTTCGGTCATCCCGAACTGGTATACCGGCGCAGACGAACAGCCGCCCGAGGCGCAAAACGGTGACGAGACCGGGTTCAACGTCATCTATTCCGGCAACATGAACGACCGGATCGACTGGGGTCTGCTGGAAAGCCTGACCATGATCTCCGATGACATCACCCTGCACCTTGTCGGCGCGGCAAGGCGGCAGATTCCCGCGCTGAGCAGGCTTACCGCCAGAAAAAACGTCGTCTACTGGGGGCCGATGCAGGAATCACAGGTTCTGAACCTGTTGCGCAGATGCGATCTGGGCATTCTGCCCCATGTGTCGGACGAGATTTCACGCTACATGAACCCGCTGAAGGTACATATGTACCGGGCAATGGGCGTTCCTGTCATTTCAACCGAAGTGCTTGGCCTGGCGGCGGATGACGGTCTGTCCGTCTTTCCCGATCATGTCGGTTTTCTGGACGCGGTAAAGCTGGCCTGGGAACAACATCACCTGTCAGGCAAACCCTCCCGGATCGACCTGCCGAAAGCCGAAACGAACCCCTCGGCGCGCGCCTATATGAAAATCATTATCCAGTCATTTGCGGGCAGGAAGGACGTAAAAAAGGTGCTGAATATTCAAGAACCCAAATGTCTGCCGGAATTGCTCCCGCCTCTCGACTGCTAAGACCACCAATACAGGCCATCCCGGCCCCCATTATCCAGCCGTCGCCGAGATGCGGTGACCAAAGTTCTGCACTGACGGCTGACTGAACTTACTTCGTGCAAGGAGAATTGAATTTGCAGGAAATCCAACAAAACGGGCTTTGTACGATCTGCGGATACCAGGGAAATTTTCCGCTCGGCAACGAGCGGTCCCTGCGCGAGTCCTATGCCTGCCCCAACTGCAGATTCACCCTGCGCTGGCGTGATCAGGCCAGCGTCATCATCGACGAATTCGGTCGCGGACAGGCCCTGTCGATCGACGATCTCGTCTCGAAGAAGCTGCTGCAGGACGTCGCCATCTACGAACCTGCTCTGCGGGGGCCCTTTGTCCAGCGGCTGCGGGGGCTGAAGAATTACACCAGGTCCTATTTCCGGCCAGATGAACCGCTTGGCACCGAATCGTCGGATGGCGTCCGCAACGAAGACCTGACCCAGCTTACCTTCGACGAGGACAGCTTTGACCTGATCATCTCATCCGATGTGATGGAGCATTTGCCCAACATCGAACTTGCCTTTGCCGAGACATTGCGCGTGCTGCGGCCAGGCGGGGTGCATGTCTTTACGATCCCCAATGATTTTCCCTTCCCCGACCGCACGGAGCCGCGCGTGAAGATCGTGAACGGCCAGGAGATCTTTACCAAGCCCGCGCGTTATCACAATTCCGGAGACGGGACGAAATGTCTGGTCTACACGGATTACGGGGCCGATATTTCCGACATGCTGCGTTCGCTTGGCGGCCGGCTGGCGGTGGTGCGCCGCAGCATCGCCCATAATCCAAGCTATTCCAACGCAACCTTCGTGCTGCGCAAGATCGTGTCCGCCGGTGCGCGGCGCCCGGTCAGCCACCTCGGTCAAAGTCCGGCGTTGGGACAGCCGCCGTAAAATCCCGCCCCCGCCCTCGCGAAATCCGGGGGCGGCGCGGTCGCGGCTCAGGCCCCTGAACTGGAATGTCCGATTTGTCAGGGAACGGAATTCGAGGCCTTCAACGGGCGCAACAATGCCCGGTGTACAAAGTGCAGAAGTGTGGAACGCAACCGGCTGATGTGGATGACGCTTGACCGGCTTGGCGGTTTCCAGCCCGGCAAACGGGTGCTGCATCTTGCGCCGGAGCTGGGGCTTGCGCGCAAGCTGACGGAATTGTCCGGCGAGGCCTATCAGGGCGCTGATCTGGATGTGGAGCGCTACAAGAGCAAGTTCATCAAGATGCGCAAGCTGGACCTGTGCACCGACCTGGGCGAAATCCCCGATGCCAGCTACGACATGATCCTGCACAGCCATGTTCTGGAACACGTGCCCTGCGACGTGGAAACCGTCCTGCGCGAGATGGACCGGATTCTGGCACCGGGCGGCGTTCATTTCCTGTCTGTCCCGATCCGGGGCGAAAAGACCGTCGAGGATCTGTCGCCGGATCTCACCGATGCCGAGCGGCTCGCGCGGTTCGGGCAGGAGGACCATATGCGGATCTTCGGCTCTGCCGACCTGCAGGCGCTGCTGACCGGGGTCTGGGGACCGGGCGAGCACCTTGTCGAACCGATCCAGTTGTTCAAACGCGATGATCTCCGCCGCGCCGTCATTCCGACTGTCGCCTGGCAGGGCATATCGGGTCACAGCATCTTTCATTACAAGAAAGGCGCGCGCCCGCCGGCGGAGGCGTTTTCGCCTCCAAAGCGGAAAAAGCAGCCTCCAGCGCCCGAACCCGCCGCGCAATCTTGGGCAGCCCCGGCTGCCAATGCCGCACCGATCCTCTCGATGGTCCGTGCGGAACGCGACGCGATGGGGACTGTCTTTCCTGCCGAAGATGTCCCGCCCGGGTCTGATGCCATCCTGGGGCTGGGTGCGCTCCGGCGCGACCAACCCTGGCCGGATTTTCCATGGGACGAACACGCGCCCTTTCTGCTGGCGCTGGATTGCAACGGCGACGGCGGCCGCGAGATCATACAAAGCCTGCTGATCGAAAAAGATATCCGCCTGATGGTCGAAATCGGCTGCTTTCTGGGCGGATCCGCCCTGCACTGGCTGAACACCAAACCGGATCTCGAACTGATCGGCGTGGACCCCTGGAATGGCAACTGGGCCGAATATGTCGAGAGCATGTTGACGCATCCGACGATGTCCCGTCACGTCGAGCACCTTTCCGACGGCGAAGTGGAACGGATTGTCGGCCTGCTGCTGGAATACGGCAACTACCCCGTGGCACTGAACAATCTGCGCGCCTACAAGGACCGCTTTTATCCGCTGCGTCTCTCGTCACCCGAAGCATTGTATTATCTGCGCCGCCGCGACATCATCCCGGACCTGATCTATATTGATGCCTTCAAGCATCAGGTCGACCTGCAGATCGCGCATCATCTTTTCCCGGATGCCATCCTGTGCGGTGACGATTGGCTTTGGCCGGACGAGACCGGCAAGTTCGTCATGCAGGATGTGGTCAAGAACTTTGCCTATGAACAGGGTTTCGAAGTCGAGGCCAAGCGTCAATCCTGGGTGCTGCATCGCCGATGAGCACAATGAGCCCGTCAGTCCTGCACAGGTTCAAGGGTCAGGATCGGCCCGACATATATCCGCAACGGCGTTTCCCGGACGCCCTCGCGCAACTGGACGTGGTCGGCGGGGGCCGTGGAAGAGATCCTCAGGCCCCGCAGTTCCCTGCCGCGCATCCTGTCAAAGGCCAGGACGCCAATCCTGGTCGTGTTGCTGTGGGGATCAATCGTGGCCAGAGGCATCGCTTCACCCGAAGGGTCCAGTGTCACGGTGTTGCGCCCACCGCTGAGGTGATAGAGGTGCACAAGGCCCTGCGCCCGTATCGTCCGGTCCAGCTCAAGTATCGCATCGCCCCCCTCGATCCGCGCGAAATCAAGGGACAGGCCAAGGCAGTCGTGGCGCTCTCTCGGCCAGGCCGACAGCGCCTTTGCGGTCGACAAGACCCTGCGACGCAAACGCGGACGGGGCAGGCAGCGCCCCGTCAACGAGGGCTCGCGGCGCAGGAAATCGGTCAGAAAGGGCGTCAGCGTTTCCGCCATGGCTTCGCCCCCCTCTTTCGTGGTGTGCGTTTCATCGCGCATCCATGCCGCGATCTGATCGGCCCCGTGCCGTTCGATCCAACCTGCGGACAAGTCGATCAGCGGCAAATCCAGTTCCGCGCAGAACCGGCGGACAAGGCCATCGAAATCGAGATAGACCTGCCCCGTCCAATGCCGCAGGTGCAACATGAAGGCCGCCTCTGCCCCGCAATCCTGAACCGTGAGGAGGATATCCGCCAACAGCTCCCGACCGTTCTCCTCGGTCGAAAGCGGATGCATGGCATAGGCCGAAGAATTGATTTCCAGCAGCACATGGGTAAACGGCCCCAGCAACTCTGCCGCCGTCCGGATAAACGGGGGAATGACCTGCGGCTGCAAGGCGCCCAAACCGACGCGAAAGGCTTCCAGCCCCGGCCAGGCCTCCTGGAGACGTTCGATTGTCGGGACGGAAAAGCCATTTGTCGTGGCCACATTCGAAAACCCGATGATCAAGAGCCTTGGTTCAGTTCTGGTCATTTGTGCCGTCTTCTCTTTGCCATTTTATCGCATAAGATGATACGCTTTCCAGATATGCAATTCCAAGTTGTTGGATGCGTCAGAAGGAACCACCGATGACGCAAGTGCCGGACGCCCTGCACCGCCCTGCCCCGGCCACTTGCGGCTTGCTGCCCGAGGTCGTCCTGTCGCATGCGGACACCAGACCCCGGCAGATTGCATTTCACTACATCAACCCGGCAGCGCCATCGCAGGAGCTGACCTATGGCGCGCTGGCGCAGAATGCACGCGCCCTGGCAGGCGGGCTTTTGGCAGCAGGCTGCGAAAACGGCGCGCGGGTGGCCCTCATCTGCGGCCATGGCCCGGCATTCATCACCGGGCTTGTCGCCATTCTCATGGCCGGATGCGCGGCTGTGCCTGTCGTCTTCCCTGCGGGGGCCATCATGCGGTCGCGCGCCGCGGCAATCCTGCGGGAGGCCGGTTGCGCGGCGATTCTGACAGGCGCAAGCCGAGCGGAGATTGAGGCCGCAGGCGCGGACGAGCTGTTCGCCGGGCATCCCCTGCTGCTGATCGACGAGCTTGCAAGCCGGGGCGGGTCACAAAGCAACCCGGCATTGCCCCTTGTGCGGCCCGAGGACGTGGCAATCGTGCAATATACCTCGGGCTCGACCAGCGCACCGCGCGGGGTGCTGGTGACCCATGCCGCCCTGGCCGTGCAGCAACGGGCAATTGCAGCGGCGGTCCAACCGCGCGCGCAGGAGCGGTCAGTGACCTGGCTGCCCCCGGAGCATGATATGGGGCTGATGGGCGGATTGCTGTTCAACCTCTGGCGGGGGCATACCACCTGCGTGCTCTCCCCTGCGGCCTTCATCAATCGGCCGATCCGGTGGCTGGAGGCGATCAGCCGTTTCAAGGCGACCCTGTCGGTGGCTCCGAATTTTGCATATGACCTGTGTGTGCGGACCATCCCGCAACACCGCCGCGTCGGGCTGGACCTGCGGTCCTGGCGGGTGGCGTTGAACGGTGCCGAACCGGTGCAGGCGACGACATTGGACAGCTTCGCGCAGGCCTTTGCGGACTCCGGTTTCGACCGCCGGGCCTTCCTGCCCTGCTATGGACTGGCGGAAGCGACGCTACTGGTCGCGGGGGCAAGCGGGGGCAATGGTGCCACAACCGGCTGGTTCGACCCCGAGGCGATGGCACAAGGCATCGTCGCGCGGGCCGGGGCCGGACAGGGGCGGCAGCTTGTTTCTTCCGGGCCGGTCCGGACAACCGGTGGCATACGAATCGTTTCAACCGATACCGGTCACCCCTGCCCGCCGGAGCGGATCGGCGAGATCTGGATCGCAGGCGACAGCATGGGCAGCGGCTATCTCGGCCTGCCGGAGGCCAGCCGGGATACCTTTGGTGCCTATACCGCAACGGGGGACGGCCCCTATCTGCGCAGTGGCGATACCGGCTTCCTGCTTGACGGAGAGCTTTTTGTGACCGGTCGCATCAAGGACATCGTCCTGTGGCATGGACGTACCCTGCACGCCGCCGATCTGGAGCGGGCGCTGGATGGTGTCGAACCCCGCGTCCGGCAACGGCGCCTTGTGCTTCGGCAAACCGGCGCGGGAGAAATTGTGTTGATCGCAGAAGTTCCGCCAAACCGGGATGCCGCGCCGATGGCCACAGCAGGCCAAGACGACCAGGCGCTTGCATCGCGTCTTTGGCGGCGGCTGTTGGCAAAAACCGGGGTCGAGGTCGATCAGGTCATGCTGGTGCGCCCCGGCACGCTGCGCTGGACATCCAGCGGCAAGATCAGGCGCGCCGCCAGCCATGCCCGCCTGCAGGATGAACCGGATCGGGTGATTTGCGACTGGAGGCCGGACCATGGGAAATCCCGGCAGGCGCAGCTTGCCGGGCTGCGCGCGCTGGCGGACAGCGCCCGCAACGGCCCGCCCGATGCGGCGGCGCTGCGGGCGTTCTTTCTGGCATGGGTCGCTGCCGCCACGGATGTGCCGCTGGATGAGGTCGATCCAGACCTGCCCTGGAGCGATCAGGGGCTTGATTCCCTGATGATGACCGACCTCTCGCTGGATCTGGAAAGCGTGCTCGGCGCGCAGATCCGGACCGAGGACCTGTTTGATCAGCCCGACCCGCGCATGTTGGCCCTGACATTGGCTCGCCGGATGGTGGCAGCGCAGCCATGACGGCGCAGGTTCCCATTGCGGTGGTTGGCATGGCCTGCCGGTTTCCGGGCGCAGAGTCTGCGGCGGACCTGGCTGATATGCTGCGGACCGGCCGGATCGGGACGGGCCCTGTCCCGGCTGCGCGTCTGGCGCTGATGGGAGTAAAGGAGCCGCCCGCCCCGGCGATGGGCCTGCTGGCGGGCATCGACAGCTTTGATCGCCACCCTTTCCGCATCTCTGCCAATGAAGCGCCGCTGCTGGATCCCCAGCAGCGTCTGGTTCTGGAAATGGCCTGGCATGCCCTGGAAGACGCGGGCCTCTCCCCGGCCCGTCTCGACGGCACGCCGGCGGGTGTCTATGTCGGCGTGGCATCCAACGATCATGCATTGCGGATGGCGCGGTCACCGGATTTCGCCAGCAATGCCCATCTGCCCAATGCGGTTCAGAACGCCGCGGTCTCCGGCAGGGTCAGCTATTGCCTTGGCCTGACCGGGCCGTCGCTGACGGTGGATACGGCCTGTTCTTCGGGGCTGACCGCCGTGACCCTGGCCGGGGACGCCTTGCGCCTGCAACACTGCGATATTGCCCTGGCCGGCGGTGTGAATGTGCTGCTGGACGCGGCGGGTTTCATGGCATTGGGGAAAATGAATGTCCTGTCACCCTCGGGCCAGACCCGGCCTTTCGATGCGGCTGCGGATGGTTTCGTGCGCTCCGAAGGCTGCGGCATGCTGGTGCTGAAACGGCTGCCGGATGCGCTGGCGGGCAACGACCGTATCCACGCCATTCTGCCGGGCTGGGCGACGGGACAGGATGGGCGCAGCAACGGGTTGAGCGCCCCGTCGCGCGCCGGTCAGGCGCGGGTCATCTCAGGCGCGATGCGCTCTGCCGGGGTCACGGTGGAGGACATCGGCGCAATCGAGGCGCATGGGTCGGCCACGGCACTGGGCGACGCCATCGAAACCCTGGCACTCGCGGATGTATTTTCCGGCAGAAAGCAGCCTCACGCTGCGCTGGGGTCCATCAAGGCCGCTGTCGGTCATCTGGAGGCCGCGGCGGGTATCGCAGGCCTGATCAAGGCCATCGTGATGGTGCGCGACAACATCCTGCCCGGCCAGCCCTGTTTCGACGACCCCTCCCCCCGGGTCGATTGGAAATCGCTTCCGTTTCAGGTGCCGCAGACCACAGGCCCATGGCAGAGCCCGCGCCGGATCGCAGGTGTCAGCTCTTTCGGGATGAGCGGGCTGAACTGTCATGCCATTGTCAGTTCTGCCGATGATCGCGGAGTGGCAGATCCCGCTGCCACGGTGCGGGCGACAGCCACCAGCCACCTGTTCCTGCTTTCAGCCGCAAGCCCGGCGGCGCTTCGGGAGCGGGCCAAACAGCTTCTTGCCGCGCTGGAGGACCCGCAGGTCTGCCTGCACCGGCTCGCGGCCACGGTGACGCGGCGCTGGACCGGTCTGAACCGGCGCGCCGGGTTTCAGGCGCGCAGCATCGCCGAGGCGAGAGAGGCCGCAGGCAGGATCGCGTCCGCACCGCCACAGGACCCCACGCGGCTGTTGGGCCCGGTGATGCTTGAGACGCCGGAGCCCTTGGCCGGGGCCGATTATGCCAGCCTGCGCCGGGCCTGCCCGGACCTTGTTGCATCGCAGGCCGAAGGTTCGGATGCCACCGCTGTCCCCGCCCCAGGCGGGGAGATCGCGACAGCCCTGCTTGCGCTGCATCTTGCCGGTGCGACGCTTGATCCCCGGGCCCTCGCAGACGCAGACCCCACGTCACCGGACCTGCCGGGATACCCATTCGACCGGCAGCGCTGCTGGTATGTTGACGCCCCATGATCGGTCACGTTGAAAACAGGGATAAAGGTCAGGTTCGGCAGCGGGACACAATTGCCGTCACGCCTGCGCATTGATGCTCCCGCCCTGCGCCTCAGCTCACATTGGATGTAGCGCTGCCGTTCACCGCAAGCACCAGCAGATAGCCGGAGACATCTTCCTCGATGGCGCGCCCATAGGCGTGCATCGCATTGGCATGCATTACCGTGGCAAAGGGGGTGGCAGTATCGTCAAGGATGTCTGTGATCTCAAGGGGTTGCAGACCGGTTTCAACCAGGGTCCGGGCATATTCGCTGATCGAGGCTTCACTGTTGGCGGCGGGAATGAAGGTTGTCGGCCTGCGTGCCAGAACATCGGTCAGGATCAGGCGTCCGCCGGGCACAAGCACCCTGCGGGCCTCTTCGAAAAAGCGGCGGCGGGGGTGGAAATGCATGGCGGCTTCGACAGCATGGATGCAATCAATGCTCTGATCCGGAAAATCCAGCGCCGTCGCGTCCATCTGCCGGAAAGTTATGCGCGGACCGGCGTGATGGCGTTCCGCATGGGCGATCTGGCGCGCGGAATAATTGATCCCGGTGATTTCTGCCTCCGGGTAGGCTGCCGCGAACAGCCCGGTACAGGCGCCCAGCCCGCAGCCGACATCCAGCAGGGTGCGGGTGTTGCCGCGCCCCTGATCGGTCTCCACATGCAGTTGAACCAGCCTTGCCGCGGCCTCGGGCAAGGTGGTGATCTGCCCGCCATCGGCGCTGCGCCAATACCCATAATTGTACAGATCACTTGCACCGAAAAGGCGACGCAGTGCAGGATGGAGAATAGCGAAATCATAATCGCTTTCCTTCAATCTCAGGTCGCGGTCACTTGACATGGATACCCTTTTGGTTGTCCTTGGAAGAAAACGAATATAGCATTCCAGATGAATTGCTATCTTTCATTTCACCGTTGAAAGGACCTCCATGGCCAGCACCGGAACATCACAGCAGACCATGGACGCGACTGCGGTCAGCGACTGGATGGTAAATTACATTTCGTCCATGATCGACATGCCGCAGGAGTCTTTCCCGGTCAACGAGCGTTTTGACAATTATGGTCTGGATTCCGTCGAGATCACCATCATGTGCGGCATGATGGAGGAGCAATACGAAATCGAGGTCAGCCCCGGCGAAGTCTTCGACAATCCTTCGGTTGCCGCATTGTCCGCGCATATCGCGCAGCGGATCAGCGAGCGTTCCGCCACAGTATGACAGCGGACGCGCCCGGATCGGAAGGCTCGGGGGAGGTTCTGATTTCCGGCATGTTCGACATGCTCAACTTCGGCGATCTGATGTTCCCCGTGGTGGCGGCACATGAGCTGGGCCAGCGCGGTTACCGGGTGCAGGCGCTATCGCCAACCGGGGCCAAGGTCGCCCTGAAGCAGGCCTTGCCGACGCGGCCCCTCTGGTCCGCCCTTGATCCCGACAGGCAGTTTGCCGGCATGCTGATCGGCGGCGGCTATCTCGTTCATACCCACCGGATGGACAGCCTCAGGGAATATCGCGGTCAGGGTATCGGCGCGGCGGTTGCACCCGCCGTCTGGCTGGGATCGACGCTGGCAGCGGCATTGCGTGACCTGCCCCTTGCCTGGAACGCGCCGGGTGTGCCGCATCCGCTGCGTCCGGGTGTCGACGCGCTCGCGGCTGCGGCCTTTGGCGCGGCGGATTACCTCTCGCTGCGGGATGCGGGCTCGGCCCGGATGGCCAAGGCCCCCGAGGCAAAGATCGTGCCGGACCCGATTCTGGGCCTTGCCCGGGTCTGGCCGCGGGAGGGGCTGGCAGAGGATTTCCTGCGTCTCTGCGCGCAGATGGGGCTGGAACGACGGGATCGCATTCTGGCCGTTCACGTCCGGCAAAGATCGCTTGGGGGTGAGCCGATCCCGTCTTTTGCGGATGGTTTGGCGGCAGCCTGCGTGTCGCTGGATCTGACGCCTGTGCTGATCGGCCTGGGCACGGCACATTCCGACGACCGGATCGCTCGCGAGATCACTGCGGCACTGCGCGACCGGGGCATCGCGGCGGCAGCGCTGGACCGGCCAGAGGGGTTGCGCGATGTCGCGGCCCTGCTTGCCCATGCCAGGGCCTACGCAGGCTCTTCCCTGCACGGCTATATCGCGGCGGCGGCCTATGGCGTGCCGGGGATCTTGGTGGCACGGCCAGCCTACCGGAAATTCGACGGTCTGGTGGCCCATCTGGAGCGCCCCGGGGACCTTGTGAACAGCTGGGACGCGGCGCTGGCGGCACTGCCCGGAACATGTGCGGCCCCGCAGACCAGATTGCCCGACGCCGTGCCGGAACAGCTTTGCCAGCATTGGGACAACATTGCCGCCGCATTTGCGGCCGGACCGGCCCCAAAGCGGCAGGCAAGGCTGCGTTTCGCAGCGCTTGCCATGCGCGCCGGACTGGAACAGGCGGGACCGGACTGGGCGATGACGCCTTTCACAACCGCAAAGGACCGCGCAGCCGCGCTGGATGGCACCGACCTGCTCGAAATGGAGCCTTTCTAGATCATGACACAGCAATCCCCTGCCCGCCTTGCCGGATTGGACGAGACCCAATGCGAGACCTTTCGCCGCGACGGGTTTCTGCACCCGGTTGACGTGATGCCCGAGACCGAGGCCAAAGCCCTGAGAGCGCAGATCGAGGCGCTGGAGGCGCGCAAGCACGGGCGTTTGTCCGGCCTGACACGTGCCAAGCCGCATCTGTTGCTGCCCTACCTTTGGGACGTGGTCCATGATGCCCGTATCCTTGACAAGGTCAGCAGCCTGCTGGGGCCGGACATCATCTGCATCGGCTCCAGCGTGATCGACAAACCCGCCCGCTCGGACGGATATGTCGCCTGGCATCAGGATGCGACGTTCTGGGGGCTGACCGAAAACCAGGGTGCCACGGCCTGGCTTGCCCTGAGTGACGTCACAAGCGGCTCCGGCGCCATGCAGGCGATCCCCGGCACCCATGCGCGCCAGCTTCGCCATCTGGACACCGCTGACGACAAGAACATGCTGGGCGCCAGAGAGGCGGTCGACAGCCAGCCTGACCTCAGCCGGGCGGTCTGGCTGATGTTGAAACCGGGGCAGATGTCGCTGCACCACCCGCTGGTGCTGCATGGGTCGGGGCCAAATGCCTCTGACGACCGCCGCCTGGGCTTTGTGATCCGCTATACATCCGCACAGGTCCGGCAGGAGGGGGGCTCCGCGACGCTGGTGCGCGGCAGGAACCTGGCGCAGGTCCCCCTTGAAGTCCGGCCAGAGGCGGAAATGGACCCGGCGGCACTGAAACGGCACGCCGATATCATCCGCCAGGCCGCCAACGTCATCCGCACCGCCAAGGCGCGCCATCTTGCCGAAGCGGCGGCTGGCAAGGACCAACTGCAATGACGGGCACATTTGCACAGGATTTCGCGCGCGAAGGCTTTGCCAGCCCGATCAGGGTGATGTCGCAGGCGGCGGCGACAGAGCTTGTGGGCCGTCTTGAAGAGGCCGAACGCCGGCTTGGCCGGGAAGGGTTTGCGCGGCTCAATGCAAAAAGCCATCTGCTATATCCGTTCCTCTGGGACCTTGTTCATGATGACCATATCCTTGATCACGTCGCGCAGATTCTGGGGCCGGACATCCTGTGCTGGGGATCGAGTTTCTTTTCCAAGGATGCCGGATCCTCCAGCGTGGTGCCATGGCATCAGGACGGCACCTGCTGGGGGCTGGATGCGCCCAAGGGGGTGACCGCATGGCTTGCCCTGACCCCGAGCACACCGCAAAGCGGCTGCCTGCGGGTGGTGCCGGGCAGCCACCTGAGCGCCGTGCCCCATGCGGTCAGGAACGCCCCCTCCTCCATGCTGCCGCTGGGCGAGGAAGTGGCGGGAGAGGTTGATGAGGCAAATGCGGTGAACTGCCCGCTCGAACCGGGTGAAATGTCGCTTCACCATGTCACGCTGGTGCATGGGTCTGCCCCCAATCAGGCGACCTCCGGCAGGCGCATCGGTTTCGCGATCCGCTATATCGCGGGCGATGTCAGGCAGTTGGGCGATCAGAAGGGTTATGCCACACATGTGCGGGGGCGCGATCACGGAACCTATCTTCTGGAGGAGCAACCGCAGGCCGATCTCGAACCGGCGGCCCTGCGACGCTACCGCGACATCCTGCGGCACTCGGCCAGTCTGGTGCAGCGCCAGGCGGCGGGGCTGGATCAGCAGCCGCGCTAGCTGCGGGTCAGCGCGCCTGTTGTTGCATCATAAAGCCAGCCGGGCGCGCGTTGCTTGCGCGGTGGTTTGCCGCGCAGACGAAGATAGTTTCGCGTGGCTTCCTTTACGATTTTTACCGCCTGAGCCGGATCGGAAGTCGATGTGCCGCCGTGGATCTGATGAAATGTCGCGACCCCGGCCATGCGGATAAACTGTGTATCGGCCTGGTTCAGCGCCCGGTCCAGCATGTCGGGATTGCACATGCCGCCGCCCGGCTCCGTAAAGATGGGATCAAAGCCGCCAAGGGCCGACCAGGTGTCGCGATGCAGGAACAGGGCATTCGATTCCAGTATCGGCCCGGTGACCTGGGCCTCTTCGGGCCATGACACGGCGAATAGGTCCGCTGCCGGATCGGGCCAGCCTGCCTGCGCCAGCAATGCGTCCTCGGTCGCCCGGTCATATCCATGCTGCGTTGCGCTGGCCTGACGGTCGAAGCCGAACTGGCGATTGGGAACGGCAATCACCGGGGCCGGATGCGCCTCGGCTGCGCGCGCCACCGCAGCCAGGAGCCCGGATGACGCCATGCGCGCGCCGTCGATCCATGCGCCGACGATCCTGCCCCGCGCCAGTGACAGCGCCTGGTTCATCGCCTGGACCGGCGACGGGGCGGGGTTGCTTGCCGCGATGATCTGCGGGACCGGTGTCATCTTTGGCGCGACAGGCAGATGTCCGGAGCCGTTGTCGACCACGATGATTTCCCAGCTCAGCCCGTCGGCACCCTGCTGAAAAGCGCGCGACAGCGACCACAGCGTGCGCGGCAACTCGCGGTCCATCCGCCAGCATGTGATCGCGATTGAAATATCGGGTGCCGCCATCTCAGCGCCTTCCGTTTGCGAGACACTGGGCTTAACCTGCACAACGGCACCATTCTTTTAAAGACAGGCCCGCATATGCGCACATCGGAAATCAATTCTCAAGCCTTCGGCCCGTCCACGATCCGCGAGGCGGCAGACGCCAATCGCGATCCCATCCTGGTCGGCACGCCCTGGCGGCGCGGCTATGGTCATTGGCAGGTGTCGCGCATGCGGGATGTGCGCGCCGTGCTGGCGCACCCGGACACCACAACCGACGATCTTGCTTTCAGGGTGTTTTCCCGGTTCCGTGAAAAGCACGGTGGTGTTGACAGCATTTTCCGTCTGTCCCGCCAGATCAGCCGCGCGCACCGCACCCCCAACGACGCCGAGCGCATGGACGCCATCACCGTCACCAAACGGTTATTGGAATGCCTGCCCGCGCAGGATTTCCGGTCTCCCCTCGCCGCGCTGGTTTCTTCGGGCGAAACCGAGGCTGACGCGATGGCAATGGCAGTGCAAAAGCCGATCATGGAATGGCGCGCCGCGGCACTTGGGATCAACGCGGCCCTGGGTCAGGAAATCGAGATCGACAGCATTGACATATTGGCAAGCCTCGACCGCACCGCGATCCCCGATTTCATCAAGCTGGAGCCAAAGGCCGCGCGCATCATGGGCAATCTCTCGGCGATGAACGCCGGTTGGTCCGCCGGGCAGAAAATTCCGCTGATACATTTGATTTCCCCCGCCTTTCTGGCAATTGAGCCCCTGTCCAAGACCAGCGGTCTGATGCTGGCGCATCTGGCCGACAATCCGGACCTTCAGGAGACGCTGCGCAACCGCGCGGAACTTCGCCCGGCCTACCTGCAGGAGGTGGAGCGCCTGCTGGGGGCAGTGCGCTATGTCGCCCGCCAGATCGGACCCGCCGGTCTGGATCTGGGTGACATGCATTTGCCGCCCCATTCTCTTGTGTCCTGCGATCTGGCGGCGGCCAACCGCGATCCGGAGCTTTGGCAAGACCCCGAGGCGTTCCGTTTCGACCGGCCGCGCCTGCAGACAGCCACCTTTTCCTTTGGCTCTCTTGCCTGCACCGGCAGCCAGTTGAGCCGCCTGTTCCTCAGCACCCTTTTGGATGCCGCTCTGGAAACCGTGCGCCTTGCAGCACCGTTCACCGCAAAGCCGGATGACCGGAGGTTCGCCCGATGGTCGATGATACGGGGCTACGAGAGCTGCCGGCTGCGTTTTGCCGCAATCTGATGGGGTAAACCTTTGAATTTCGGATCATTGCAACCATAGCGATAAGATGCAAAGTATCATGCCATCAGTGGTTTGTATCTTGTCTGTTTTGGTTCATTTTTAACGCCCCACCCGCCCGTAGCGGTCCGGAGAATCCCATGCCTGCTTCCAATGAGCGCCGTATCGCGATTTTCGGCACTTTCGACGTTGAAAACTACGGCGATCTGCTGTTTCCACTGCTGGCACAACAACGGCTTGCGCCTGCAGCCATGGATGTTGTCGCCGTCTCACCGACCGCCGGGGCGACCCGCTACCGCGATACGGTTCCGGTCATTTCGCTGGCGGAATTTGCCAAAACGGCGGACAGCTTTGACGGCATCCTGATCGGCGGCGGAAACATCGTGCACATCCGCGATTTCGGTCTGCCGGGCTATGATGAAAATGCCTATCCCGCCCTCTGGGCAGGCGCAACCGCCCATGCCCTGCGTCATGGGCTGCCGGTGGTGTGGAACGCGCCCGGTGTGCTGGCGCCGGAAGGGACAGCGCCCGGCCCGGACTGGCTGCAGCGCGTCGCGGCAGCCGCCAACCGTTTTGCCGTGCGGGACACACAAAGCGCCGATGCGATGGCGCGCTGGGCAGGCCGTCGCCCGGAGGTGATGCCGGACACGGCAACCGATCTGCCGCACCTCTGGCCTGAAACGGCGCTGAGGCGGCGCTTTGCCAGGATCAGAAAGAAACTGAGAATCCCGAAAGCGCGGCCGGTGATCGCGCTCCACGTCAAGGCACGCAGCCTGCGCAGAACTTCCGTCGCCGATTTCGCGCAACAACTGGATGCAGCCCTTGAAGCCGCCGGTGCAACCGCCGTTCTGATCGCGATCGGGCGCTGCCATGGCGACCACGAACTGGCCCAGGCGCTTCATGCCGCGGCGCCCCGCCATACCATTGCTTACGACGATGCCGATACCCTGCAAGACATCGCCGCCGTCATTGCGGGGGCAAACGCCTATCTTGGGGCCTCCCTGCACGGCCAGATCACGGCTGCAGCCTATGGCGTCCCGGCGCGGCTGGTCGCCGTGCCGAACCTGCACAAGTTTGAAGGTCAGGCGATCCAGATGGACCGGACCGCAGATGTCGTGGACAGTTGGGAAACCGCGCTGAAGGATCTGCCCCGTGTTCTCGAACAGCCCAAACAAGCCCTGCCTGACGCAATCGCGCCACAGCTTGAGGCGCATTGGAACCGGGTCACCCAGATCTTTGCCGCCGGGAAACAAGCTGCGGCGCATGCCGACATCTTTCCAGATGCCGCGATTGAAACAGCACTTGCCGACGCCGTGGCAGAGATGCGGCAGGGATCGGCGGCACCCGCCAGATCCGGCAAGGACGCGCCCCCACCCGCCGATGACACGCCCCCCCCCTGCCCAGCCGACATGGGACGCCAGGGCGTTTAACGGGCTGATCGCCGATCAGGACTATGCAGCGGCAGACACCTATGTCGGCAGCCATCTTGCCCAGACCCCTGCGCATCTGCCCGCACGTCTGGGCGAAGTGCGCCTGGCAATGGCCCGCGATGAACCCCAGAAGGCCCTCGATCTCTCCGCGAAACTGGCCGAGGAATCGCCGGCCAACCCCTGGGTCTGGAGCACCCATCTCAAATGCCTGGCCAAGGCGGGACAGACAGATGACGCCATGGCTTGGTATCTCGCCGGGCTCGATGCGCCGGACATCGACGAGACCATCCTGAAGGCCGCAACCGGTGATGTGTTGTCGTCGATGCCCATGCAGGCGCAGGTCGCCTTTCTCAAGACAGCGCTCGAAAAACGCCCCCAAAGCACGCATTTGATGCTGCGCCTGGCAATGCGCGCTGATGTGAGCGGCGATTACCAGCTTGCGCTCGACCTGTTCAGGAAAGTCGAACAGGACGGCCCCCTGCCCGATTACGCGGCCAAGGTGCGCAATCATCTGCGTTCAATCGAAATGTCCCTGCCCGACGCCCTGGACCGTCTGCAAAGCGATGTGGAGGCCGGGGCAGCGGATGTTGTCAGCCTGTGCAGGCTGTGCAGGCTGGCTGCTGCGGCGGGGCGGTTCGACCTGTCGGTTTCGGCGCTGCGGCGGGCGCTGGAACTGCATCCGCTGGAATGGCGGACGGTCTACAGGCTCAATCGTGTTTTCCTGACGCGGGCCGAGGACAGGAAGATATTCGCAGCCCTCAAACGGCACGCGACAACCAAGGCGCCGGAGCCCGCCTGGCTGCTGCAATACGCGCTTTTCGCCCTGCGCGCCGGATACAAGGGCGAAGGCCGTGAAACCCTCTTGCTGCTTGCCGAAACGGAGCTTCTGGGCCCGACCGCGCGCAGCCTGCTGGCCGCGCTTGATGTCCTTGGCAAGACGCGCCCGCGCAAAGCGGTGCTTGGCGACGGCGATGTCAGGATTGTCAGAAAGCGGGGCGCAGAAAATATTGTTGTGGTGTTTGAAGGCCTGATCGGCGGGCTGAGTTACATCAACAGCCGGTATCTGGATAAGGTCATGGCGGATATTCCGGCACATATCATCTATCTGCGCGATCCCCACGGGCAGATATTCCTCAAGGGTGTGCCCGAGCTTGGCGCAGATGAAGCGGCAATGCAGGCGGCACTGGCCGCGATGATTGCAAAGCTTGGCCAGGGCAAGGTGGTTGCAATCGGAGGATCGGCCGCCGGATTTGCGGCCCTGCGCACCGGCCTGGCAATTGATGCGGATGCCGTCATTTCACTGGCGGGCTTTGTCACGCCCGGCACCGCCAAAGCCGGGGACGCCGACCATGCCCGGCGCGGCATGGCAGAGATCTTCGGAGCCGATCTGGACGCCTTCGATCTGCGCCCGCAGCTTCGGTCACACCCCAAGCTGCAACTGACACAGGTTGTCGGCAGCAACTACGCGCCCGACATGACCCGCCTGCGCGCGCTCGACGACATAAAGAACGCAAAGGCCATTGTCCTCGACGGTATCGACACCCATCACGTCGCCTTGCCCGCGGTGGCGGACGGCACCCTGAAACGCCTGCTGAACGACGCTTTGTCATAGCTATGGAAAAGGCACTGAGGTCGGAAACGCGCGCATCCTTCGGCAGCCAAAGGGCCAAACCGGGCGGTGCCGCTGCTGTGAAATGGGTTGAATGGCGGGCCGAAGACGGCGAAACCGGGAACTACACCTACGCTATAGCTCTACAAACTGATTCACAAACTCGATGGCGTCGCAACTGACGACCATCAAAAATATCAGAGTGGACCTTCATGCACCGCGCAGCGAAAGTCAGCTTCGAGCCCGGAGTGACTTAACCACACAGGGCAGCGCCTGGCCGCGGGTGGGCAGCGGAACGTCCGTGGGTGCCACTTTATTTCTAATCTTTGGCGTGGGGATGATGAACTGCAATACGGTGAGAAAGCGCCCGCCCATGGGGCGGTCGGGCGCTGCCCGGCGGTGCTGCGCACCTTGACTCCGGGCTTTGGTGGACGGCAGCTTCGTCCGCTTAACTGACCTTCACACGTGTCGCAGCGAAAGACAGCTTCGAGCCCGAAGTGACGCAAAGCGCAAGCCGGGCCAGCGCCTGCCCGGGGTGGGCGATGCTGACCTTGGTTCATGCCACTTTATTTCTCAACCGTGATGAATCCTAACGAGGGAACAACTAGCCTCACCAAATCGCCTACCCGAG
>Ga0189278_10197_pt1 | contig 43052 bp, 34 predicted proteins | sample N26A9minimetaG_FD_130326 | JGI IMG/M metagenome (GOLD analysis project Ga0189278, IMG submission 130326) | Marine microbial communities from the Costa Rica Dome - N26 A9 mini metaG | ecosystem: Environmental > Aquatic > Marine > Oceanic > Photic zone | place: Costa Rica: the Eastern Pacific...
GAGTTAAGCCTTTACATATAACTTATGCGGAGAGCTGGTTCACCTTTACCTACCTTAACCTGAAGTAAATCTCATTTAAGTTTTTTACTTCTTCAAATAATCCAGTTGTCTAAACCTAAGGCATCTGGAGAGGGCATTTCAGCCTTCTAGTAAACTATTAAACTGTTCATAAGGTGAGGCATTTTTGAATCATCCTTTAAAGTGTCAGACGACTCCTCAAGTCAGAAACTTATTCGAGTCGGCTTCCTATTTAGATAACTTATTTACTCAAGAGCAATACTTTATTTTTGCCTCTCCCTCTTACCGCTCGAAGACCAAGTACTGCCCGTGCACCCTCTCCATTTGTAGAGGGCATTTCAGCCTTCTAGTAAACTATTAAACTATTCATGGGTGAGGCATTTACACCTTCTTTAAAACAAACTCTATCACAGATACTTAAAAATAAGTCGTCCAACCACTTTGAGTGGTCGGACGACTACTCCTAGTTAAAACAAAAAAAGCCGACTCTTTCGAGTCGGCTTCCTATTTAGATAACTTTTTTACTCTTAGTACAAGTACTCAAGAGCAGTAACATCATAGTTACCAAACTCACCATCTTCGCCTGAGCTAAAGCAAGCAAGCATGATAGAGTTCATGTCCGCACCAGTTGGAGTACCAGGAACGTGAATAGCACCTACGCCACCGTCACCTTCGTTTCCACCTGATCCACAAGAGATCGAACGATCAAAATAGTCAGTGTGTCTTAAACCAACTGAGTGACCAATTTCGTGAGTGATTACGTGCTCAGTTACGTTAGTTCCGTAGCTACTAGTCCCAGAGTTGATTTTTACCCACTTGTAAGGGCTACCACCACTTGGGAAGCCAGCAGAACCACCGCCTCCACCACTTACTCTATACACTACCATGTCTTTAGACTGGTAGTTAGTACCGTAAGTAAGGTTGAACTGAAGACCAATGTTTAGTCTGTTGTAATTGTTAACCGCCCACTGAAGTGCAGTTTGCATAGTGTTATCGAGACCATTGCTGTTGTTACCAGTGTAACCAATGATATCGATAGTGTAATTAGAAGAACTTACAAGGTTGTTAGTTCTGTACTGCTCACCAACTGGTCCTTCATGAGCAATCTTACTGTCTAACATCTTTCTAAAGTTCTCCTGAGCGATAAATATATCACCCTCCAACATAAAGCCAGATTCTTCTCCGCCACCAAGCGTTGGTTGCTTAGTCGCTTCGATGTCACTTACGTCAAAGCCAAGCTCAGTAAATTGAGCCATCACTTCTTCAGTAACTTCTAACTTGTCAATTGGTTGTACATCTTCCTCCTGTGTACAAGAGGTAAAAGTTGTTGCTGCAAATGCTGTTGCAGCGAAAAACATAACAGAAATTTTTAATTTCTTCATTTTTAAAATGGTTTAGGTTTACAGATTATTTAAATAGCTTCGTGAAGGTAGAGTTAGTATTTGAGGAATAACAGATAGAATGGCGTTAAACCTTACATGCATTATAATAATCCGTATTCTATACTAAATACGATACAATATTTGTTTATCTGCGTTTAACACAGACTTTTATATTTTTCAATATGTAACACTACCTTAGACTCAACCTGTAACACCATATTTTAGTTAAAAGATGGCCAAAATAAGACATGTATTTTTGATTTTGATTTTACTTTTCGTTTTTCCATTTCTTGGAAAAGCACAAAAAACAAGCCTCGATCACCCATGGTCGAAATTTATAATCACACAAAGTGATCAAAATAAAAAGCAAGAAACTTCTCCTTACTATCTTATAAACTGGAGTGAAGTCGATGATCACTCAACAATTACATTAATAAGAAAGCTTGACCAATCATACGCGATTGTTAAAATCGACCCAAAATCCACTTGGAGCAAGAATAAATGGCCTGCAAACAATCAATGGAAAGTAAATAATCAATTTAAATCACTGCCACCCAACGCCTTAAGTACCTTCTACATTCGCACACTAGATGAAAGGGCACTTTCGGTGGTAGCCTCAAGTGAGCTTTCTATTACATATATCAATGCGCATACCCTTAAAGTACAATGCACAAAATCTCAAATAGATGACTTAATTGATAATAAAGATATAGTTGCTATAAGTGTAGAATCGCAGTCTCCTAAAGTCGATAGTAGAGTTATTGATTTGAACCACAATGTTAATACTGTGAACCTGGTTCACAACAAGTTTCCTACCCTCAACGGAGACGATATTGTACTTTCACTTCAGGAACAATTGTATCAACTTGAAGATATCGATATCCGGGGACGAGATTTACCTTCCGACTTTAGCTCTGATATAGTAGACAACCATGCGACAGACATGGCCACCATTGCGGCTGGAGCCGGAAACTCTTTTGTCAATGGCCGTGGGGTTGCCAAACATGTTACCATCACCTCATCCGATTTCGCTGATGTCCTTCCCGACTCGAAAGCTGATTACGAAGCGCTCAATGTATCTGTGCAAAACCACTCTTATGGTACTCGTATTGAAAACTTCTATGGTGTACAGGCCGAAGCTTTTGATCAAAGTGCCAATGACAGCCCATACTTATTGCATGTTTTCTCATCCGGAAACTTGGGGTTACAACAAGACACAGTTGGCACTTACTCGGGAGTTGAAGGCTATGCCAACCTTTCCGGTAATTTTAAAATGTCTAAAAACTCACTTGTAGTTGGGTCGGTAGATACTGTCGGGCGTACAATCCCATTTGTATCAGTTGGGCCAGCATATGATGGGAGAATTAAGCCCGAATTAGTCACTTATAGTACCAGTGGCTCATCCAATTCAGCGGCATTGGTATCTGGCGTTACAGTGCTTCTCCAGCAAAGATACTTAGATGAAAATGGCAGCTTACCCGAAGCATCTCTTATTAAATCATTATTAATCAACAGCGCAAATGATGTTTATAATCCAGGCATCGATTTTAAAACTGGGTATGGAAATGTAGATGCAGAAGCCTCTTTACAAAACTTAATCGATCAAAAGTATTTTACTGGCTCCATCAATCAAGGCCAAACGAATAATCATACTATTACGATTCCAGCCAATGCTCAAAATTTAAAAGTAACCATTGTCTGGAATGACCCCGCGGCAATTGCTAACAGCAACATTGCACTAGTCAATGACCTTGACTTGTCTTTATCAAATGGTACCGACTCATGGCTACCCTGGGTACTCGACCCCACACCGGATGCAGCACTGTTAGATCAAGCACCGATTAGGGGCGAAGATCACCTAAATAATGTGGAACAAATATCTATTGCCAATCCAACAGCGGGCATTTATACGATTAGCGTTGAGGGAACGGATATTACTACTGCCACTCAGCCTTACAGTATCGCCTATGATTGGGAAGTTGGCGATCAGTTTGAGTGGACCTTCCCAACATCAACAGACAATATGCCTTATGATGGAGAAACTGACAGCTATTTTAGATGGAGAAGTACACTAAACGATGCTTCTGGAACAATTGAATACTCCACAGACGATGGAGCTACATGGCAAAATATAGCTAGTGATGCAGATTTAAGTAAGGGACATTATCGATGGGTCCCACCCGAAATTAACAGTCGTGCAAAAGCTCGTATAACGGCTGGTGGAATGAGTTATGAAACAGGCGAGTTTAGTATCTCCAGGCCTACCAGGATGTCTGTGGGCTTCAATTGCCCTGACTCAGTAATGCTGCAATGGGATAAAATTGCAGAAGCCAGCTCCTATGATGTACTTACTTTAGGTGATAAATTTTTGGAAGTAGCGTCCACAACAAACGATACCTCAATTGTCTTATCTAAAAGTCAATTTTCATCAAAATACTGGACAATCAAACCAAAAAGTAGTGGTGGAAAATCATTTATCCAGAGCTATACAATCGATTATGAATTACAAGGTGTGGACTGTTACCTCATATCATTCTTTCCAGAAATCACTCGAGATAATAAATTCTTTTTAAATCTTGAGGTAGGAACAACTTATGGCATTGATGAAGTCGTGTTTCAACGTTTTGAAGATGGAGATTTTATCGATGCTTATACTGTAGAACCACAATCAAATATTACAAGTGTTGAGGAAATAAATGCTTTTCAGGGTCCCAACAGACACCGAGCTATCATTAAATTCGGCAATGGAGAAGAATTGATCTCCCAGGAGTCTTTTATCTATTATCTGTCGGATACACCATTCCTTGTTTTCCCAAACCCTGTAGAACCGGGAGATGAAGTGGGCGTGTACTCTAAAATCTTCGAAGCGGGCACTACGGTTGTGTTTAGCCTTTACAACAGAGAAGGACAGAAAGTGCATGAAGAACAATTGGTTTCAAACCGTGAGTTTTTCGACACGTCTTACCTGGAGCCAGGCCTTTATATATATAGAGCTACTGCCGGAAAAGAAATAACCACAGGCAGATTGGTGATTATGGGTGACTAAGGTTTTACATCATTCAAACTCCAGTCATAGTCCATGTAGTCTATATCTGCACCTTCTTTGAGTTTAACCTTTGAGTATTTATTAAGGTACTCCCTTAAGCTACCCTTTTTGGTAAAGTCCTTGGTAAACCAGCTAAATATTTTAGACACTTCTGCTTCATTGGCTGATATTTGATTTCTCTGATTATCATTAATGAACTGAATGGCCATTTCTTCTAATTGCTTTTCCAGCTTATCTGCAACAAATGCCTCGTTGCGCAACGGAGGACATGAAAAAGAGGCGCAATTGATAGCAAAGTGTATTCGGGGTTCTTCAAATTCTTTTCTCAAAATATCATGCTCTATCTGGTCAAGGCTGGCTTCTTCGCCACCTATTTTGAAGAATTTCTTATGCCACACCGTATTAACACCTGGTATTTTAAATGTCGGGTGTAGATCCTGAATACTTTCAAGTGGGTAATTGTCGATAATCAGCTTAATTGTAAATGCATTGTAAGCGTTAATCCAATAGGCCAGCTGCTCTTCCCTACTCCACTTTGTTTTATCTGGCGCATTGTTACTCAACAGATCGAGGTATTGCTGAAGCTTGGCTTTATCATTTAAAAATCCCTTATAATCTACCATCCCATTAGCGCGTACATGTTTTTTGGTGAGCATATCCCATATCTCATGTGAGGGCGGGTTGTCTGATGTTTCTCTTTCTATGCCAGAAGCAGAACAAGCTACCACCGTAATGCCTATTAAAAATATGGCTAAGTAAAATTCTATCTTTTTCATAACTGATCTTTTTAAAACCAACGTATTTCCACAATCTCTGGATTCAACAATCATGCCCCATGTCGTTTTGCTGACTATGCTTTGTTTACATACTTCCTCACTACAGACAGCATTTTTTCCTGCGGAGCGCCAATAGAGTAAAGAAAAAATACATATGAATATATAAACTGAAGCCTGAATGCGCCATTTACTCGATAATCACGTGCTGATGTTACAGCATTTTTTTTAATGATAGCAAACGAAGTTTCTTTCCTAGCCCTTGAAATTAAATCATACTCCTCCATCAGAATCATATCCTCCTTAAAGCCACCCAACTGATCAAACAACGACTTCTTAATATAAAGTGTTTGTCCACCCCCTCTGCAAAACCAAAAAGGCAACCTTGAAAAGAAATTACAAAACCTTAGAAATGGATGATTCCAATCAAAGATAGAAGTAAAACAACCTGCCTCTTTACCATTTTGAAGCGCTGACTCTATATACTCACCATAATTTTTTGGTGGTTTAGTATCTGCGTGCACAAAATATATGATTTCACCCATTGCCTGAGACACAGCATAATTCATTTGAACTGCCCGACCTTTCTCGGGTGCTGATAGCACCTTAACTCCGACTTCTTTAGCCCTGGCAATAGTATCATCACTGCTTCCGCCATCAACCACAATAACCTCAATCTCTACAGATCCCTTATTTTCATTTAAATAAGTGATGAGAGCTTTGATACTTTGCGCCTCGTTATATGTGGGAATAATTAAGGAAATCATAAGTTTGTATTGTCATCTAAACTACGTGACAAACAGTAGATTTGGATTTAAAACCACCCCAAAATTTATCCCCTAAGAAATTTGCCATCAGGTTTGGGATAAATAAATGAGAAATTCTATCTTTGCAGACCGAAAAATTTAATAACTAAATTATTATCACATGAAAAATTACGAGACGGTATTCATTTTAAATCCCGTTTTGTCTGAAGAGCAGATGAAGGATACTGTCGAAAAATTCGTGAAGGTTTTAACCGACAACGGTGCTGAAGTAGTAAATGAAGAACAGTGGGGACTAAGAAAATTAGCTTACCCTATTCAGCACAAGTCAACTGGTTTTTACAACCTTGTAGAATTTACGGCAACTCCTGAGCTTGTAGACAAACTTGAAACAGAGTACAGAAGAGACGAAGCTATTATGAGATTTTTAACCACTTCTCTAGACAAGCACGCTGTTGAGTACAACGAAAGAAGAAGAAAAGGTGCCTTTAACAAAAAGAACAAAAAAGCTAAGGAGGAGCAAGCAGCATGACATTACAAAACGAACCAATCAACAGAGGCGAAAACAAGCCTAAATACTGCCGCTTCAAGAAAAACGGCATCAAATACATCGATTACAAAGATCCTGACTTCTTATTGAAGTTTGTAAACGATCAGGGTAAGATTTTACCTAGAAGAATTACAGGCACTAGCCTGAAATTCCAAAAGAAAGTGTCTCAGGCTGTAAAAAGAGCGAGACACCTGGCATTATTGCCTTATGTAACCGATTCTTTAAAATAAAGACTGTATTGAAATGGAAGTAATATTAAAGCAAGATATACAAGGACTTGGTTACAAAGACGATATCGTTAATGTGAAGCCAGGTTACGGAAGAAACTATTTGATTCCTCAGGGTATTGCAATTTTCGCAACTGATTCAAATAGAAAAATGGTAGCTGAGAATATAAAGCAAGCTGCTCACAAAGCTGAGAAAATCAAAAAAGACGCTGAAGAAGTAGCTAAGAAAATTGGCGATATCACTTTAGAGCTTAAAACAAAAGCTGGTGAAAGTGGTAAAATCTTCGGTGCTATCACTACTGTACAGGTAGCTGAAGCTTTAAAAGATAAAGGATTTGATGTTGACAGAAAGAAAATCTCTTTCAACACAACTATCAAGGAACTAGGCGAGTACACAGCATCTCTTGATCTTCATAGAGAAGTACAACACGAGATCAACATCAAGGTTGTAGCTGAGTAATCACCTTTGGTTTAATTTAATGGTGAAAGCCGCTTCGTTCATTCGAAGCGGCTTTTTTATTTTATTTTTTAAAATATTTTTCAATCTAGTTTAGATATCTTTTATTTGTAAGTTAATTTGATTTTTTTAATTATATTTTATGATTTTTCGAATACTTTTCACCGCCCTTTTGATTTCAACAACAGGAATTAAAATCTACTCTCAAAATTTATCTAAGTACACAGAAAACGGTTTACCACTGCTTATTAATTCTGGAGAAAGAATCAACAAAGGAATTGAATTAAATAGTAACGGAGATTTCGAAGAAGCACTACAAGAATATGAATATGTGCACCCCAGTGATACCAATTTTGTATTCATGCAATCGGAAAAGATTAATGCCCTTTATAATCTGGAACGGTACAATGAAGTAATTGAAATATGTCTGAAGTATATAAATCAAAATACTCCAGAAAGGGCTGCTTTTTATAGACTGTTAGCACAATCATATGCCAAATTAGACAATAAGACTGATGCTTTAGCGACCTACCAAAAAGCACTTAAAATGTATCCGTACAGCCCAGATTTGTTGTATAACTTAGGTACGTTTTACCTGGGAAATGAAAATTATGAAGAAGCTGAAAGACAATTCAAAAAAACAATAAATATAAATCCTTATTATTCTAATGCTCATTTGATGCTTGGGAATCTCTCTGTACTAAAAGGAAAAAAGGCGAGAGCTATGATGTGTTATACCTTCTACCTATGCCTCAATACTACCAATAACAAGGCCTTAGTTTTATATAATAATATGCTTAATGATGGTATTGAGTTTGAAGGTGAGCTCGATGAAGATGAAAAGTTGTTTTCTGAATTGGAATTATTGGTTCAGTCAAAAGTTGCTCAGAATGATAAATTTAAGTCAAATATTGATTTCGAAGCTCCTGTTGCACAGCAGACGGAGTTAATGCTACAGCAAGTTAAATATAAACCTAACACCCAAGATTTCTGGATGGAATTTTATGTCCCATTTTTTGAAAAAATTAATCAAGCGGGATATCGGGATATAACCGTATATTTAATTCTCACATCGACAAATGACAAAACTGTTGCCAAAAGAATAAAACAAGGTAATGATGAACTCAGCCAAATGGTAAGTGTGGCCGAATCATTTATAAATGAATACCGCGCTAATAAAGAGATAGATGGAGCTGATAGAAAAAAGAGTTTCTGGTATTACGATAATAATAAGCTTGCTGCCATTGCGACTCAAGTTGATGATAAAATAGTTGGCTCATCTATCTACTACTATACTAATGGCGAAAAGTCAGCAGAAGGGGAATATAAGGATGGCTTTAAAGAAGGAAAATGGTCTTATTACTATAATAACGGCCAACTTAAAAAAACAGAAATCTATACAAAAGGCGAAATAAATGGACAGTTACCTTTTTATGATGAGGACGGTCAAAAAATGTCTGAAGCCAACTATAAAGGAGGTGATCTAAATGGAGAAGTAAGAACATTTTACCCTTGTGGGCAGGTAAAGGAACAATGGAGTTACTCTAATAATAATAAACATGGCAGTGGGGTTTCTTTTTCAGGCACGGGCATAAAGAATGTAACGTACAGTTATGATAGCTCTAAGTTCCATGGGCCTTACATTATTTATCATCTAAATGGTCAGGTCAGTGAACGCTATAATTACAATGAGGGGCTGCTGAATGGCGATTATGAAAGTTACTATTACACCGGCACGCTCAAAACCAAAGGCAGCTATAAAAATGACTCCACAGATGGAGAATGGACTGGTTATCACTCTAATGGAGCAGTTAAATTTATTGGAGAGTATGAGAATAGTGAGAAAACAGGCACCTGGAGATACTATAACTATAAGAACATCTTAACTCAAAAGGAGCGCTTTATTGATAGTGTCGGAATATCTGCAACAATCAGTTATTATGACTATTTAGGTAACCTGGAAAAAGAGACCTATTACGATGACAATAAAGTTGTTGGTATAACAAATTACAATCGACAGGGAGAAATAATCGATAAATATTTTGATAAAAAAGGCGACTTTAAATTCAAGGAATATTACTTAGACGGACAGTTAAAGGCTGAGGGGAGTTATAAAAATGGAAGTCTAAATAATACCTACACAGCCTATCATAATAATGGCAATAAAGAATTAGAATGCTCTTATGCAAACGGCCTTCTGGAAGGTGTATATAAGCTGTATTATGAAAGAGGCAGTATAAAGTCGGAAGTTAATTATACTGAGGGATTAGAAAACGGACTATATAAATATTATCATAAAAATGGGCAGATTAAACTTGTTGGCTGGGTTATAGAAGGTCAACAACAACAGCTTTGGTTATCTTATCACCCGGATGGTAAAATCTCAGATGCTGACTATTTATACAATAATAAGCTCAATGGAGAGTCAGTAGATTATGACCCTATAGGAAAGATTTATAACAAATACATGTATGACAATGACAGATTAATAGAGTTTTGGCAATATGATACCCTCGGGAATGTATACAATCATGATCAATTAAGTCATGGTACAGGTGATTATATCATAAAGTATATTAATGGCAAAACACGTTATAAAACCACCTTACAATGTGGCATGTTAAAAGCGGATCAAGTTAACTATTGGCCAGACGGTGAGGTATTAAGAACTACTACGGTTAAATATGAAACTCAAAATGGCCCTGTAAGGACTTATTACCCTAATGGAGAAACAAAGCTAGTTGGAGATTATATTAATGGAATGAGTGAGGGTAAATGGGAGTGGAAATATGAAAATGGTGAAATTGATAGTCATGCGTGGTTTCTTAATGACGAAAATGACAGTTTGAATATTCAATATTACGACAATGGCCAAATTAGGTCGACTTGTGAGTATAATCAGGGCATTAGGGTAGGTAAGTGTCATTATTATTCACCTCAGGGTGAGTTGCAAATTGTAAAAACCTACGACCCTACTCATTTAATTGAGTACAGCTATTACGACAAAAGTGGAAAACTAATATCTAATCAGGTCAATGATGATTACAAAGTAAATTCATATTATAAGAATGGCCAATTGTCTGTTGACCATACATATAAGAATCAACTTTATCATGGTAAGCAACAGTACTTCTACTCAAATGGCAAATTACTAAGGGAGTTCTTTTATGATAATGGGCTGAGTATAAATGAATCAAAAACATATTATGAAGATGGATCACTCAAATCAGTCCATCCATATAAAGATGATATACTTAATGGTAAAGTATTGACCTATTATAAAAATGGAAAACTAAAATCGTCAACTACATATATAAACGATTTGAAGCAGGGTGAGGCACTTGAATACGATATTGATGGAACCTTAACTTCCAAAGTATACTATAGAAATGACAACCCGTATTAAAATGTTCACTAAATACTGCTCAACCGTTTTAAGTCTACTTTTTATTTCAACATTGGCTACTGGACAGTCAAATTTATTTGAAGAAGTAAAAAAACTATATCCTGATGAAACTGCCGTATTCACAAAGTATTATCTGGATGTGGATATTGCAATAGAAAAAGATGAACTGGTAGTAACAAGTAATCGAATTGAAGAAAAATTACTGCTTACTGAGCGAACATCAATGCATGCAAAAGATCAGATCTATTCCTCTTCATTTGAGGAGTTATCTGACATTGAAGCATACACCTTAACCCCTCACAAAAACAAGTATAAAAAAGAAAAAGTAGAAGCATTTAAGGAAACATATGACAAAAATTCGTCAGTCTTTTATGATGACACTAAAGTTTTAAATTTTATTTATCCTGCAGTTACACAAGGTGCGAAAACCTTCGTTTCTTATACTCAAAAACACAGTGAACCTCGTTTTACCCCTTCCTACTATTTTCAAACATATATTCCTATTCTCGATGGGCGATATAAAATCACGGTAGACAAGGGTGTTGACCTAGACTTTTTCATTAGAAATACAGAGCACATTCAATTAGACTCAACCACAATTGATGAGAAGGATCGACTTACCTACATATTTTCGGTTAAAAATTTAGATAAGATTGAATATGAAACTTCCTCTCCCAACATTCGATATTTCGCACCACATCTCAACGTCTTGATTAGATCATTCAAACTCTCCACGGGCAGACAACCTTTGTTGGAGGACGAAGTGGCTCTTTTTAATTGGTATAAAACTTTTATAAAAGATCTTAAGGATCATGACAGCAACAACCTAAAGCCAATAGTCAGTGAGATCACATCTGGTCTATCTACTGACTTGGAAAAAGTTAAAGCAATCTATTACTGGGTGCAGGAAAACATTAAATACATTGCTTTTGAGGATGGAATGCGTGGACTGATTCCACACAATGGAGAATACGTGTGTGAAAAGAGATTTGGAGATTGTAAAGACATGGCTAGTATTTTAATTAATATGATGCACTTAGCTGGAATAGATAGTTATTTCACTTGGATTGGAACAAGAGATATACCATACAACTACTCCAAAACCCCTTCCCCTATTGTTGATAACCATATGATAGCAACATACATAGAGAATGGCAAGTACTACTTCCTGGATGCTACTAGTCAATATTCTCCTTTTGGTTTGCCATCATCCATGATTCAAGGCAAAGAAGCCCTTATAGGAAAAGGTGAAACTCCTGAAATAGTAAAAGTACCTGTCATTGCTAAGGAAAAGAATATAATGCTTGACTCTCTTACCTTGCAGTTAAATAATGGAATAATAGAAGGTTTTGGTAAAACCACATTAACAGGTTATGCTAAAGTGTTTAATTCATACCGGATAATTACAAAAAATGAAGAATCAGTAAAAAACTATCTATTGAAATTATTGGCCAAAGGGAGTAACAAATTTATCCTGAACGATTATACTGTTGAAAACATTGAGAATATGGACAAACCCATTAAGATTCAATATTCCTTCAATATTAACGACTATTATAATCAGGTTGGTAATGAGATTTATATCAACCCAAACCTTGACAAGTCATTTATCGATGACATCATTGATGAGGATAGAAACTACCCAAAAGAAAATGAATACAAGTACATCAATCATATAGTTACTAAACTCATTATTCCAGAAAATTATACTGCATCCTATATACCAGAAAATAGTTCATTTAAGAATGATGTCTTTGGGTTTGAAATAAACTACCAGAACACAGAAGGTGCCATCTTAATTGAAAAGAAGTTTCACCTGGACTACCTCCTCCTGGAAAAGCAGGACTTTGAGGATTGGAACAAAGCTATAAAGTTAATGAGTCAGTCACTCAGAGAGTCAATTATATTAACAGATTCTAAGTCTTAATCTAATATGAAGTTTCAAATTTTACTAATTGCCTTATTATCATGTTCTCAAATTTTAATAGCCCAAAACGATTATGATTGGGAAACAAATCGTGAAATATATCAAGTAAGTGATAGTAGTCACAATGAAATATTATTGAGCACCTACGAACAATATGACTATGTCTTTGAAGGACAACAATTAGTCATGTATCATACCTTACACTATATTGTAAAGGTCAACAATGATGATGCTGTAAGCGCAAACAATCGCATTTATATTCCGATGGGTAATACAATCGAAGTGTTGGAAGTGAAAGCTCGCACTTTCAACCCAGAAGGAAAAATACAGCTTCTTGATCAAAATGAGATTAAAGAGATTAAAGATGACGAGGCAGATGAAGGCTATAGAATTTTTGCGATCGAAGGAGCAACTGTAGGTGGTGAAATTGAATATTTATACAAAAGAAAAATGTATGTTGACTATTTTGGTCTCCAGTACATGCAGTTTAAAAGCCCGTTAATAAATGCAAGCTTTAAAATAACAAGCCCGGAAAATCTGTTATTTGCATTCAAGAGCTATAATGGCCTGCCAGAAATACAACAAGACACCACTGTAACATCACATAATGTGTATTCACTTAAGGTGAAAAACATTTCACCCTTAAAAGAAGAGGCCTTTTCAATATATAATGAACATCGAAAGAAAATTGCTTTTAAAATCAATTATAATACAATTAGCGGTCGTGTAAAACTCTTTACATGGGATAAGGTTGGTAAAAGTATTTACGAGCGCATATATACATTGGAAAAGAAGGAGGAGAAAACTGCTGAGAAAATCTTGAAAAATGTAGATTATAAAGGAGAAGATAAGTTATTGAGAGCAGCTGCCATTGAGGGGTATGTAAAGAAAAATTTCTTTTTTGAAAAGAATGCTAACAACGCTACACAAAATTTTGAATTCATACTTAAAAATAAATTTACTAACTCACTTGGGTTAACAAGGTTATTGGCAAACCTATACACTTTTGATGGATTTAGTCCTGAAATAGTACTTACATCCGACCGCTCTAAATTCAAATTAGATACTGAATTTGAATCATATGGATACCTATCAGATTACCTCATTTACTTACCCTCAATTGAGAAGTATGTTGCCCCGTATAGTCCTGAAGAACGGCTTTTTTTAACACCTCCTCAGTTCACTGCAAATGCTGCTCTTTTCACTAAGTCCTTGGAGCTCATGGGTGAGAAGTATCCCGTCACAGAAGTAGGGTATATAGAAGCTGAAAGCTCAGATGATAATTTTGACAATATGGACGTAAAAGTAAGCTTTAAAGAACATTTGGATGAGAATCAAATCACCCTTAACCGTAGCTTTAAAGGATATCAGGCTTCTTATATAAAATCAATCTACCCTCTGATTCAAGACGAAAACAAAAAAGATCTAAAAAAGAATCTGGTTAAATTTATGTCGCAAGATGCTGAGATTGATCAAATGGAATTTGCAAACACTACATTTAACTATGAGAACTGGCAAGATCCGCTTATTTTGAATAGCACTTTTAGTTCTAAAGCCTTCATAGAAAAAGCCGGTCCTTCACTATTATTTAAAGTGGGTGAATTGATTGGACCACAGTCTGAATTATACCAGGAAGATGAGCGCCTATTACCTGTAACAAATGAATATAACAGAAGCTATTTAAGAAAAATTGAAGTTGACTTACCTGAGGGGTATGTTATCCAAAACCTCAAAGATCTGGATATTAATAAGGAAGTGAAAAATAAGGAGGGTGAAATAGTTTTTCTGTTTAAATCGACTCATACTTTAAATGAAAATACATTAAAAATCACTATCGATGAATACTATAACCAAATCTATTATCCAAAAGATAAATTTGAAGACTTTAGATCCGTAATTAATGCAGCCGCAGATTTCAATAAAATTGTTCTAGTGCTGAAAAAATCATAAATCAAAGGTTTTGATTATTATCAAGCCGCTTCGTTCATTCGAAGCGGCTTTTTTATTGATTAAACACCACCCTAGTCGTCTAACGACTTTGAGTGGTCTAACAATTTATTGAATATAATTAAGTAACTTATAAGACATTTCTCAAACACTACTATTTATGAAAACCATGACATGCAAACAGTTAGGCGGAGCCTGCGATATGGAATTTGAAGCCAACACTTTTGAGAAAATGGCCAACCTCAGCAAGCAGCATGCTATGGAGATGTATCATAAAGGAGATCAACCCCACCTTGATGCTATGCATGAGATGCAAAAACTCCTGCAAAATCCTAAAAAAATGCAGCATTGGATGCTAAACAAGCAACAAGAATTCGATGCGCTTCCAGAAAAATAAGTAAGTATTCGGTTAAATTTCATTTCAAAGGAACTTTATGAGTTTCTAGCGGATATAATGACCTCTCATCTATCATCAAACAATTTCACAGCCTTTACAGCGTAGGTAAGTGCATCAGTGCAAACTGATTGTAACATGTGAAACTAAACAAGAAGAGAATGAAATACTTATTGAACACAGTAACCTTGTCTATGGTATTACTAATGGCTGTAAGTTGTAGTGACGATGATGAAAGCGTAAACGAAAAGGGTCAGGTGGCATTTACAATGAAAGGAACCAATAGTGATGCTGGTGCCAACTCTGGCAGAGTAATGAATGATTTGCAAATTACTTCTGCTACGGCTGCCATAACAGAAGTGGAACTGGAATCAGAAAATGATAATGATTCCACTGATTCAGAAAACGAAGTTGAGTTTGAAGGCCAATTTGTAGTTGACCTACTGGCTGGAACAAGCGATCCCGCATTTGGCACCTCAGAAGTAACTGCTCAAACGTACAATGAGTTGAGCATCGAGTTTGGTACATTCCTTGAAAACAATGCTTCACTTATTATTGAAGGTATTTATACCAACGACAATGGTGAGGAAGTGCCCTTTAAATACACACTTGATAAGGAACTGGAAATCGAAATTGAGAGTGATAATGGCTTTATTGTGAATGCCGGTAGCGTAAAAGAAATTACTGCTGAAATTGATTTTGCAATACTCTTCAGCAATATAGATTTTGACCTTGCTGATGCCAATGCCGATGGCCTTGTAATTGTTAATGCAAGTCTCAATACGTATGTATACAATCTTATTAGTCAGAATTTTAATGCAGCTATTGAACTGGAAGTTGAAATAGATTAACGGTTCATATAGTTTTGACCAAAGCCCGGCCTAACAGTCGGGCTTTTTTTTATATAAGCTACATGAACTATCCCGGAACATACAGCACGCCAGCTTGTTATTTTTGTGACAAAAGAAAAAAAGAAATGGAAAAAGTATTAATAGCAGGCGCCAACGGCAAAACAGGTACTCAAATCGTTAAAATTTTAAAACACAGAGGCCATTACGACCCGGTGGCGATGATTAGAAAAACAGAACAAAGTGAGAAGTTTGAACAAATGGGGGTAGCTACAAAATTACTTGACATCGAAGATGATATGTCAGGTCAGTTTGATGGTATTAGCAAAATCATTTTTGCAGCTGGCTCAGGCTCAAGTACAGGCAAAGAAAAAACCATAGCCGTTGATGAAAAAGGTGCAATGAGCATGATAGATGAAGCGAAAAAGGCGGGCATTAAAAATTTTGTGATGCTCAGTTCGATGGGTGCGGACGACCCCGCCAGTAATGGTAAAATATCACATTATCTTGAAGCCAAACATAATGCTGACGAACATTTAAAATCAAGCAATCTTAATTATTGTATCGTGAGACCGGGTCATCTGGTAGATGAGGACGGAACAGGTAGCATTGATGCAAGTCCGAAGCTCAATAAATATGGCGATATTTCCAGAGCTGATGTTGCACAAGTATTAGTTCTGGCCCTTGATCACGCAAGTATTTCAAACAAAACAATTGAAATACTTAAAGGCGATAAAACAATTGAAGCGGCTCTCGCAGATTTACACTAATCGCTTTTCTCTTTAAGTGTCATTAGCTAACCAGAGATAGTTTTGTATGATGAAATGCTCTGTATTTCTGCTTAGCTTTACTTTATATGTTTAGAACAGAAGTAATTATTCCACATAGTAAGCGTAAGCTAGGCCATAAAGACCCTGTCTTTACCATTGGCTCGTGTTTTTCAGACTGTATAGGAAATAAATTTCGAGACTTTAAATTTGATGTATTGGCCAACCCTTTTGGCACAGTATACAACCCAATATCAATAGCTAACCTACTTGATTATGCGATCCAAAATAAACCTCCGGAAGAAGATACATTTTTAGAAAATCAGGGGTTGCAGGCCAATTATGATTTTCACTCCTCTTTCTCCGCACTAGAAAAAGAGACAGTAAAAAAACGTATCGAATTAGCTATTGATCAGTCAAATAATTTTTTAAATAAGACTCAATGGCTAATTGTCACATTAGGTACAGCATGGGTGTATGAAAGGTTAGACAATGGCGACATTGTCTCCAACTGTCACAAACTCCCCTCCAGGCTTTTCAATAAGAGGCTCCTATCACAGGAACAAATCATAGCAAGCTTGGAACCTAAGCTGGCAAAGCTCAAAGAACTTAGACCAGATATGGAGGTAATACTCACAGTATCGCCAGTAAGGCATATAAAAGATACTTTGCAACATAACAACGTGAGTAAGTCAACATTAAGACTTGTTTGCGAGCGCTTGGTCAATGAAAATAGCTTTATACAGTATTTCCCTAGCTATGAAATCATGATGGATGATTTGCGGGATTACAGATTCTACAAATCAGATATGATCCATCCCAATGCAGATGCTGAGGATTATATTTGGAATCAGTTCAGCGAAACGTATTTTGATAGAAAAACACTGGATATAAATGCAGAATGGGCTAAAATCAGAGCAGCCTTAAATCACAAGCCCTTTAACCCTACATCAAAACAGCATCAGCAATTTATTAAACAGACAATAGACAAGCTACATCAGCTCAAAAATGTGCTGCCTATTGATGAAGAGCTAACACAATTAAAAGGACAACTGGTATGATGACGAAAGCAATTTCAATAGCGACCATCATTGCCATCTGTATAAGTTGCAGTTCACCACAAACGAATACTCAGAATATGGAAAACCCAACTACACATAAAGGAGAACCTAATCGATTGATAAATGCCTCAAGCCCCTACCTTCAGCAGCACGCCTATAATCCTGTTGATTGGTATACGTGGGGTCAGGAAGCATTAGAAAAGGCTAAAAAGGAAGATAAACCTATCATTGTAAGTATTGGGTATTCCTCCTGCCATTGGTGCCATGTCATGGAGCGAGAGTCATTTGAAAATGACAGTCTTGCGGAAATCATGAATGAGCATTTTGTTTCGATAAAAGTCGACCGTGAAGAGCGTCCCGATGTAGATCAAATCTACATGGATGCTGTTCAAGCCATGGGTCAGAATGGTGGGTGGCCTTTAAACGTATTTCTCACATCAGACCAAAAACCATTTTATGGTGGGACGTATTTTCCACCTCAATCCTGGGCGCAGCTATTGACAAATGTTGCCAAGGCCTATGAGAACAAGCGTCAGGAAATAGAAGAATCTGCAGACCAACTCACCAACGCGATTTCAACAAGTGAAGTGATAAAGTTTGAGTTAGATCCGTCAGATGAACCATTTGAGACTGATGTGCTTAAAGATGCCTATATCTCGCTTTCAAAGAAATTTGATCACAGAAGAGGCGGGTTCGACCGGGCACCGAAATTTCCGATGCCGGCCAACTGGCTCTACCTGCTGCGCTACTACCATTTCTCAGAAGATAAAGACGCACTCAGACAGCTGGAAGCCACGCTAGATGGTATGGCTAATGGCGGTATTTACGATCAGGCCGGGGGTGGATTTGCCAGGTACTCAACTGATGCCGACTGGTTGGTGCCACACTTCGAAAAAATGCTCTATGACAATGGTCAATTGATGAGCTTGTTTTCTGAAGCCTACACCTTAACTTACAAGGCGCTTTACAAAGAGGTGGTATATCAGACTACCGACTGGCTGGAGAGGGAAATGCTTAAAGATGGTGGCTTTTACTCAGCACTAGATGCAGACAGTGAAGGTGAAGAAGGCAAGTTTTATGTATGGACACTGGAAGAATTTAATAACACTGTCGGTAGTAACGCCCAATTAATGGCCGATTACTATAATGTGACAGATAATGGTAACTGGGAGCATGGAAAGAACATTCTACATAAAACCAGAAGCGATGAGGAATTTGCAGAGAAAAATGACTTGTCTATCGAGGCTCTTCGTAAAATAGTAGAAGACACGGACGCTAAACTGCTCAAAGCAAGAGCCAAGAGGATAAGACCCGGGCTTGATGACAAAATCCTATCAGGTTGGAACGGCCTTATGCTCAAAGGACTCGCTGATGCTTATGAAGCGTTTGGTGATGAGCGTTTTTTAAACCTGGCCATAGGAAACGCACAGTTTATAGAGAAAAACATGATCGACAATACCCAGCTTTATCGTAGTTATAAAGATGGTCAAGCTTCTATTGATGGGTACCTGGAAGACTATGCTTTTGTAATTGATGGTTTTATTGCATTATATCAGGTGACTTTTGACGAACACTGGCTCTCTATGGCCAAATCGCTTACAGATTATACACTCGAGCACTTTTATGATGCAAAAGAAGGCATGTTTTACTTTACTGACGACAGTTCTCAAAAGCTTATTGCTAGAAAAAAAGAAGTGTTTGATAACGTAATACCAGCTTCGAACTCACAAATGGCCATTAACCTCTATCTGCTAGGCGTGATTTATGATAATTCTGACTACAAAGAAAAATCCAAAAACATGCTTTCTCGCATGTCCAAACTGATTAGTGATCAGGTGGCCTATTTGTCAAATTGGGCAATATTATACAGTTATATGGCCACTCCAACTGCAGAGATATCTATTGTCGGAAACAAGGCTGCTCAATTGAGAAATGGATTATTCAAAACGTATCACCCCAACAAAGTTGTGATGGGGGCAAAAGATTCAAGCGAACTTCCACTGATGAAAGGAAAATACCCCATCAATGAGCAATCTACCATTTATGTTTGTTATAATAAAACATGCAAACTGCCTGTACATAATGTAGAACAGGCATTGGAACAATTGAAAAAATAACCATGTCTTTTATTGATGAGAGGCCACTTATTGAAGGTAGGCATCATATTGAAGCTTACCTGATAAAAGGTGAAAGACAAACAATTGAATTTAAGCAACGGCTTACCAAGCCTCAGAAGATCGCAAAGACTATTACCTCTCTTGCAAATACTGATGGCGGTATTCTAATGATCGGTATCCGTGATGACAAAGCCATAGTTGGCATCGATGTCGAGCAGGAAAAGTACATATTGTATGATGCGGACAATCATTTTTGTGATCCTCCGGTAAAGTTATCTGTCACTGAAGTATTGGTGCCTAAAGAAGAAAACTCACATCAGTTGGTAAGTGTTCTGGTTGTGGAAATACCTAAAAGTGACTCTAAGCCACATAAAGCTCAGTATAAGCCGAATGAGTGGCAAGTCTATATCAGGCACAAAGACCAGACACTCATAGCCGGAGCTAAAACTGAACGTTTACTTGAAACAGACTATGAGCCGATTAAAAAGCCTAAATTGAGCAAGAACCAACAGCGTTTACTTGCTTATTTAGCAAAAAACGACCGGATTACGCAGAAAGAATATGCTGCACTAGTTAACATTTCAGAAAGACGCGCTCGTAGAGAGCTGTTAGAAAACCTCAACATCGGTATCATCAGGGTGTTGGAACATGAACAGGAAGATGTTTATGTTCTCTAATGTGCAACAGTTACCCCATTTTAAATGTGACTGGTAAAATAACCTTCTGTTCTTCTTCTTGCCCTCGCTTTAAACAAGGTTTCCAAGGTTTGGCTTGACGTATAATGCGCAACACTTCCTCATCACAACCTCCGCCAATTCCTTTAATAATTTCTAAGTCAGTCAATTCTCCTTGTTCATTTACTATGAACTTCACATATACCTTTCCCTGAATTCCCTTTCTTCTCGCCTTAACAGGGTATCTCATACTTCTTTGAACGTAAGCATAGAACTCCTCATATCCTCCTTCAGGGAAACCCGAAATATAAACATCTCTATACTTATAAATTTGTCTTTTATCATCATAGCTTTCACCTAAGATTAATTTTCCATTTTTATACCCTTCTTTATAATAAGGTTTTCCATTCTCATACCAACCTTCCCATTCTCCAACTTTTACTGATTCCCTTACATACCCTGCTTCCACTAAAATTGATGAATCATTGTAATGCTCAAATAGACCGTTGCCATTTATTACTTGTTGTTTACCTGTGGAATCATAATAAGACAAGTATTTTACTAGACTATTTCCGTCATCACCTACAAAGTACTCAAGGCTGTGTTTTTTTTGTCCGTTTGGGTACCAGTACGTCCATTTCCCAACTTTTTTCCCATCTCTATAAACTCCCTGGCTATTAAGTGACCCATTATTATAGTAAAAGGAAAACTGACCATGAAAAATACCATCCTTTATGGAAGTTCCCTCTCTGTATACTTCCCCATTTTTATAATAGCGTGGCAGACTGAAGACTTCCTTACCTTCATATTGAGAAAAGCTCAGCTCACTTTCCAAACTGTAAAAGAAATAATCTTCATTAAAGACTTGCTCACCTTTTAAATCAAAATAGAGGGTATCTTGAGCAAAGACTATGGAGTGAGTTGTTAAAAGCAAAAGTAAAATTTTCTTCATCTGCCAAATAAAACCAAATTCTTTAGAAATACCATTTTAAGATTTTGAAATAAATGCTTCTCTAAGCTCTTTTATCAGTCCATTTCCTATTTTTGGCAAGCATGTCACAACTCGAGTTCAATTCTACATCAGAAGATACACGCACCACATTATTTGCAGATATTGTGCTCCCCGTGCCTATACCAAAGATGTTCACCTACCGGGTACCCTTTGATCTCAACGAGGCCGTAGAAATCGGCAGCAGAGTCATCGTACAGTTTGGCTCAAGAAAAATACTCACTGGAGTCATTGGTAGAATACATGAGACACCCCCTTCAAAATATGAAGCTAAATATATTTTAGAGTTACTGGATACCACACCTGTCATTCAGCCACAGCAAATCCAATTGATGGAATGGATTGCGTCCTATTACATGTGCACCATAGGAGAAGTCCTCAATGTAGCTATGCCCTCTGGCCTTAAGCTAAGTAGCGAATCTCGTGTGCAACTACACCCACATTTTGATTATTACGAGTCAGATGTATCATTTAACCAGGCTGAAGCTATTTTAATCGAGGCTTTACTGAAAAATGAGTCTCTTACTTACAGTGAGGTTAGTGACTTATTAAAGGTGAAAACCGTTTATAGCCTGATTAAAACGTTAGTAGCCAAAGAGGCTGTAATCATTTTTGAAGAGGTAAAAGAAAAATACAAACCGAGAAAAGAGAAACGCATCAGACTCACTCCTGATTTAGCTGCAAATCAAGAACTACTGGAAGGCGTATTTGAATCTATCTCCGGAAAAGCTAAGCAGGAAGAAGTGCTCCTGCATTATCTGCAGCATATTCCTGTGTACAACAACCCAGACCTTAACCAAAAGGGATTAATAAAAAATCAATTTTTAGAGGCAGGTTTATCTCCCTCTTCATTAAAGACTTTAATTAAAAATAAGGTCTTTGAGGAGTTTGAAATCATTATATCAAGATTTGAAAACTACACGGAGTCATTAAAAGAAATTGTTCTCTCGGAAGAACAGGAAGTTGCCAAAGAGGCCATTCATAATGCTTTCAACAAAAATAATACAGTTTTACTCCACGGTATTACAGGTAGTGGCAAAACCGAGATCTACATCAAACTCATTGAAGAGGCTTTAGAAAGTGGCAACCAGGCCTTGTATCTGTTACCTGAAATTGCACTAACCACGCAAATCGTAGTTCGACTCAAAAAGGTATTCGGAGATAAGATGGGTGTCTATCACTCCAAATTTTCTGACAATGAACGCGTAGAAGTATGGAAGGGTGTACTATCCGGTCGGTATCAATTTGTTGTAGGCGTACGCTCTTCGGTCTTTTTACCCTTCGACAACCTGGGGCTAATTATTGTTGACGAAGAGCACGAATCTTCATACAAACAATATGATCCGGCACCAAGGTACAATGCCAAGGATGTTGCTCAGGTGATCGCCAAACAACAGCATGCTAAAGTCCTATTGGGCTCTGCCACACCGGCCATTGAAACGTATTACCTTGCTCAGCAAGGTAAATTTGGGCTGGTACAACTGGATAAGAGGTACGGATCAGGTGCCCTGCCTCAATTCGAGGTTGCCGATATGACCAGGGAACGAGCCAAGAAAACACTAAAAGGTGAGTTTTCAAGTGTGCTAATCACCGCCATTACAGAGGCATTAGCAAAGGAAGAGCAGGTCATTATTTTTCAAAACAGAAGAGGGTACTCGCCCTATATCTCCTGTGAGCATTGTGGCTGGATTCCGAAATGCACCAACTGTGCAGTAAGTCTCACCTACCATCAGTATAAATCTGAAATTAGATGTCACTACTGTGGTTATAAAGAACCCATGCCATCAAGTTGTGAGGCCTGTGGGTCGACTGCCCTCAAGACCATAGGTTTTGGTACAGAAAAGTTGGAAGAAGAACTATCGCTTCTCTTTCCACAAGCAAAAATTCAACGCATGGACTTAGACACCACCAGGCGAAAACACAGTTACGAAACTATTATTAACGACTTCGAAACGGGAAATATTGATATACTCGTTGGCACCCAAATGGTGAGCAAAGGCCTTGACTTTGATAATGTGAACCTCGTAGGTATCGTGGATATTGACAGAATGCTACATTTTCCAGATTTCAGGTCATATGAGCGCACATTTTATCTCAGCACCCAGGTAAGTGGCCGGGCAGGTAGACGAGATAAAAAAGGTGAGGTTGTCATTCAAACAAGAAATACAAAACAGCCTGTACTCTCACACATTATCAACAATACCTACGATATGTTCTTTCAAAATGAAATAGCTGATCGAAAAACCCATGCCTATCCCCCATTTACGCGATTGATTAAAGTAACAATCAAAAATATAGATCCAAAACTCGCTCAAACAACGGCATACAAACTGGGAAATCTTCTAAAAGAAGGGCTGGGACAATCTCGTGTATTAGGCCCTGAAGAACCAGTGATTTCTAAAATAAGAAATGAGTATTTAAGGGAAATATGGATCAAACTTGAACGTAATAAAATAGACCTCAACAAGGCTAAAAGCCTCATCGAATCCCTCGCATTAGAGGTGACCAACGAAAAAGCATTAAAGAGTTCTAAAATTGTTTTTGATGTCGACCCTTATTAAATCACCTTTTACAAAACACAATCCAATGCAATTCCTATTTTTGCAGCCGTGAAAAATATCACTGACATACTACTATTCTTTTGTTTTGCATTCTTTGTCTTTATAAGCTGCGAAGAGCAGGAGTTAGAAATTGACAATCTTTCGCCATCTGTGAGTGCTAAGTTCGTTAACGCTGACAGTCTGCAAAAGCTAGATGTTTTGATTGCCGATATCAACGAACAAATTGCGCAAATTACTGACAGCAGCGAAGTACTAGATTCGTTAATTGACAGCGGAGACCCAATAGACTACAGTGCTAATTTTGAATCATTAGATGACAAAGAAGATAGTCTAAAGAGTGCTAAAAGCACTTATAATAGTGTTAAAACTACCATTAACTCAGGCTTATTGTTAGTCGATCAAATAACAGGGAGTGGTGCCGATGCTTTAACTTTTGATGGAGATAGTCTGACAGGTTATAACCTACCACTCGATGTACGGTCTGATTTCTCAGAACTTTTAATAGAAATACAAGGCAATGCATATAGTGTAAACTTTTCTTATCAAAGAGACACAATACTAGCAGAAGGTGCAATAATCATTGAAGCCAACAACCTTAATATCGTAAATGCCACTGGATTTGATAGCGTTTACTTTTTTTGTGATACCATAAACTGCAATAGCAATGAAGCGAGTGCTACATTTTTCTTTTAGCCTATTGCTTATATCAGCCTTAAGTATCACCTGCATTGCTCAGGAGGTGTCAGATTCTACCATCCGGGTTAATAATCAATCAGGCTTAGAGTTGTCATTCGACTATGGCAAGTTATTTACGCTCGCAGCCGACTTTGAATCAAAATGGTCTGGAGGTGTTGGCTATCGCTATAAAAATAAGGTTATGCTTTCTATAAATGCTGGTGTAGCTACTTTGGATCCTCAAAACGCCTTTGAAAACGGCACCTATCACGCTGAAGGGCAATTTGGTTCGGCTTCACTCAATTATATAATTACTATTAAACCTGGTAACTACTTGTATTTTGGGTCTGGTTATGGAGTGAGTATGTACGAAGACTCCTATAGCTATATTATCGGTAATAGCATTTGGCCTACAGCTACCGAAACCCAATCAAGAAAAGACCTCCAGGCCGACTGGGCATTTATCAATATTGGCTCAGAAAAACAGCTTAAAATTAACGGCCTCTTTTTAGGTGGTGTTTTTAGTATTAGAAAGCTTCTCAACTATGACGAGTTTGAGCCGGTGGACACCTATGCCATACCTGGCTACGGACGCACTTCTGACAGCACAATTCCTGCGCTTAATATTTATATTAAATACTTATTTTAAAAATCCCACTCATCATTGAGAATAGGAATGGCATGATGTGCGGTAAGGTCAAACTGGCAAGGCACAACCGAAATGTAGTTGTTGGCGATAGCCCACTCATCATTATCTTCTCCCTTGTCGTGATTTACAAAATTTCCTGCTAACCAAAAATATCTTCTACCATTTGGGTCTCTACGCTGATCAAACTCTTCCTGCCATTTAGCATTGGCTTGTCGGCATATTTTCACTCCTTTAATTGCTTCATTACGTTTTGGAGGGAAATTCACATTAAGAGCAACCCCTTTAGTAAGACCCTTATCCAGTACTTGCTTGGCTATCTTTTTCACATACCCCTTCGTGTGAGAAAAATCGGCCTCTGAAGAATAGTCACACAACGAAAAACCAATGGCCGGCATGCCTTCAATAGCCGCTTCTATAGCGGCCGACATAGTGCCTGAATATAATACACTGATGGCCGTATTACTCCCGTGGTTTATTCCACTTACCACAAGGTCGGGCTTTCGATCTTTCAGCACAAAATGTTTGGCCATTTTCACACAGTCGGCCGGTGTGCCTGAGCACTCATAAGCTGTGACTCCATCAAAAATATCCGTTTCCTCCAACCTAAGTGTGTTGCCAATTGTGATCGCATGACCCATACCAGATTGTGGTCCATCTGGTGCCACAACCACGACATCTCCCAATTCCTGCATGATTTCAATAAGGGTACGAATTCCTTTGGCAGAAATGCCATCGTCATTAGATACAAGTATGAGTGGTTTTGACATAAGATAAGGATTAATACTACTCTTCAAAAAGTGAATTATAGTAAGCCACTGTCTTGATCAAGTCGGGCCTGCTATCTACTCTTATTCGATTGGTTTTAAAAAATTTCTTAATTTCTGAAGATTTTCTACTCATCACACCTCTGAGTAAATCTTTCTTCTTTCCTCCAAATTTTATGATTTCCCCTTCGTCTGTAAGAAAATAATGCGTGTAAACCAAGACCAACCGTGTGTAACTTCCTGCTACCGCATACGGATAGTTGGCCACCTGATACTCTACCGCTTCCCTGCTGAGCAGTGTTAATTTTCTTCCTTCCAGTACCAATTCAAAAATGATCGGTGCATTGTAATTGCCACTTAGATTATATGGGAGCACATAAAACCTTCTATACCTATTAGAAGTCTCGTCAAAAATCTCGAAGTGCAGGAGTTTACGAGCAGTATAGGTTTTTATCGTTTTCTTGTCATCAGAAAACTGTACCAGGTCAGTTTCCAAGTTATATTTGATCTGACCTTTAAGCGTATCTCCATTGACTAAAACCAACTCACCATCATGCCAAACTTCAGAGGGAAATTGTGCATAGGCACCACATGCCAGTAGCATTGCAAAAACAATGAGCAGAGTTTTCTTCATTGGCTATTTATCTTTTAGAATTTGGTGCCCCATTTTGTCTCTCTTGGTCTGTAAGTATTTTTCATTATGTTGATTTGGTGCAATTTCGATTGCCACATTGTCCACAATTTCCAGACCATAACCGATTAAACCTACACGTTTTTTCGGATTATTAGATATAAGTTTAATCTTCTTTACACCTAAATCTCTAAGTATTTGAGCCCCAACACCATAGTCACGCTGGTCCATCTCAAATCCTAATTTTTTGTTGGCTTCTACGGTATCAAGGCCTTCTTCCTGAAGTTTGTAGGCTTTAAGTTTATTTACAAGGCCTATTCCTCTACCCTCCTGGTTCATATATATTACAACACCTTTTCCTGCTTCTTCCACCATCTGCATAGCACCATGCAATTGACCTCCGCAGTCACATCTGCAAGAACCAAAAATATCGCCCGTTACACATGACGAATGCACGCGCACCAATACCGGCTCATCAGCCTTCCAATCTCCTTTTACAAGTGCTAAATGATTTTCTCCCGTGTTAGTTTGCTCATAAGCCGTAAGCTTAAAGTCACCATACTCAGTGGGCATGTTCACTTCCTTCACTTCAGCCTTTATCAAGCTTTCCTTATCTACCCGATACTGAATAAGGTCTTCGATAGAGATAAGCTTGAGATCAAATTTCTTAGCCACATCAACGAGATCATTCAGCCTGGCCATGGTGCCATCTTCATTCATAATCTCTACCAACACACCAGCTGGTCTAAATCCTGCTAGTCTGGCGAGATCTATCGCTGCTTCGGTATGGCCGGCCCTACGTAGCACACCTCCTCTTTTAGCTTTTAATGGAAATATATGCCCTGGCTTACCAAGTTCTTCCGGCTTGGTTTCAGGATCTGCCAATGCCTTGATGGTTTTAAACCTATCATGAGCAGAAATACCTGTTGTACAACCATGCCCAATTAAATCTATCGAAACAGTAAAAGGAGTCTCAAAAGCGGCAGTATTTCTACCTACCATCAATTCTAACCCTAACTCCTCTGCTCTATCTTCAATAATTGGGGCACAGATCAATCCTCGACCATGTGTCGCCATAAAATTGACTATATCAGGAGTGATACACTCTGCTGCACAGACAAAGTCACCTTCATTTTCTCTATCTTCATCATCGACCACAATGATGACTTTACCGTTTTTAATATCTTCTATAGCATCTTCTATGCTATCGAGTTTTATTTTATCTTCTGCCATGAGTTAATTTTAAAGTCGCAAAAATAGCTTTTTATAAAGTACTATCTAAATCGTTCTGGTCAATCAACAATATTTTTAAAAAGGATGTTCGGAAATGTGATAAATGATAGGTAATTACTATCTGGTTACAACTACGCCAAGCGCATTGGCCAGCTCCATTTCAGATTTTTTCAATTCGGCATGCAGTTTAAAAAGTTGCTCTGACTCTTCTTCGTTTGCCGCTTGCTTCAGTTTGGCCAGATTTTCAGAAATGATTTTTTGTATCACACGAAATTTCAACCTTAATACATTGGTATGCACAACATTTTCTAAGACATCCTTTTCTTCAGGCACAAAGATTTGAAATTTCTCACCCCAGTTGGGACTGACTTCGTAACGATCAGTAACAAGATCAGCTACGATTTTCTTTACCTCTGGGCTTCCATTTGAAATTAAATATTGACTATCTATGACCTTCCCCTCAGCTAGTTGTTCCTTAAAAATATCTAAGATTTCTTTATAAACCGGGGTGGTAAATTCAACCTCGTCTAATTCGTCTAGCAGATAATCATATAGCTTATATTCTTCTTCGATCTCATTAAAGCCATAGCTAATTAAAATTCTAATGCTTTCACGCTCCTGAATAGCAATTAATTGCCCCTCATCAACCGTTTTACCTTCTGCAGACTCTTGAATAAGGGCTTCAATAGCGTCATTGGTATGTGCCTCTCGCGAAGTGGGCTCCTTCTGCTTTCGCTTTTCGCTGATCAGCAGTTTATTCATTTCGGCCAGCAGAATTGACTCCTCAATCTCTAACAGTCTGGAAGATTCCTTGATATAAACTGCCCGTTGTACAGGATCAGGGATTTTAGCAATACTGCTAACAATCTCTTTTATTGATGAAGCCTTTTTAATAGGATCATTGATAGCCTCATCGGCATACAGCCCCGCCTTGAACTTGATGAAATCTACTGTATTATCAGCTAAGAATTTTTTAAACTCTGAGGTTCCAAGTTTTTGTGAGTAGCTATCCGGATCCTCCCCTTCAGGAAAAACCACCGTCCGCACGTTCATTCCAGCCTCGAGAATCATGTCAATGCCTCGTAATGAAGCTTTGAGGCCAGCGGCATCCCCATCAAACAATACAGTGATATTCTTAGAAAAGCGACTGATTAATTTGATTTGATCCTCTGTGAGTGATGTGCCTGAAGAGGCCACCACATTGTCAATATCAGATTGATGAAGTGAAATAACATCAGTATAACCCTCAACCAGATAGCAGTTATCCTCTTTTCGGATGGCTTGCTTCGCCTGATAGATTCCATACAGAATTTTGCTTTTATGATAGACCTCACTTTCAGGTGAATTGAGGTACTTAGGTTTGTCGTCCTTTTTTAAAGTACGCGCTCCAAAGCCAACCACTTTGCCAGAAACATTGTGAATGGGGAAAATTACTCGCCCTCTGAAACGATCGTATTTCTTTTCTTCACTCTTTACGACCAAAAGGCCAGCCTTTTCAAGCAGTTCTTCGCTGTAGGCTTTTTCGGTTGCCTCCTTGAGCATGGCATCCCAGGCATCGATACTATAGCCTAACTCAAACCGGTCAATGATTTTCTCATTGAAGCCTCTTTCCTTAAAATAACTTAAGCCAATCGAGCGGCCTTCATCCGTTTCTTTAAGGTTGTGTTTAAAAAACTCATTAGCAAAGTTGAGTACGATGTAAAGGCTATCTCTTTCGTTTTGCTTTTCGGCCTGCTCATCGGTCTGTTCTTCTTCGATGATTTCTATACCATACTTCTGCGCCAGGTATTTAATCGCCTCGATATAGTTTAGACCATCATGCTCCATAATGAAGTTGATGGTATCGCCCGATTTTCCGCAGCCAAAGCATTTATAGATGTTTCGCTCGGGGGTTACCGAAAAAGAGGGTGTTTTTTCATCATGAAAAGGGCAGCAAGCCCATAAATACCTACCGCTACCCTTTCTTTTGAGGGTCACAAAGTCTGATATAACATCTTGTATATCAGCTCTGTCTTGAACTTCCTGTATGGTGCTTTTAGAAATCAAATCAGCGGTGGATCAGAATTTTCAAAGATAAAGTTTATTTGACTGAACTTTAAGTTTTTGTCTACGCTTATTTTACAAATTATATACCTAAAAAAACAACAATATCCGCTAAATTGCGGCTTGAAAGCATTTTTGGAAAAGAGCAGGGAAGATTAATATGAAATTTGATAAATCAGACGTACTTAAAGCCTTATCAACTGTAGATGACCCGGACTTAAAGCAAGACCTGGTGTCACTCAATATGATTAAAGATGTTGAGGTGTTTAGTGATGCAGTGAAATTTACTGTAGTTCTCACAACTCCGGCTTGTCCGTTGAAAGAGTTAATAAAAAAGGACTGTACGGCAGCCATACATGAGCATCTTGATGCAAGTCTTGATGTGGAAATACACATGACTTCTAATGTGACTACGGTTAGAAATAATACACCTGTCTTACCAGGAGTAAAGAATATCATTGCCGTGGCTTCGGGTAAAGGTGGTGTGGGTAAATCAACTGTAACAGCTAACCTTGCTGTTGCACTGGCAAAAAAAGGAGCTAAAGTTGGGGTAATAGATGCTGACATTTTTGGCCCATCAATGCCAACCATGTTTAACTGTGAAGGAGAGCAGCCCGGTGTGAAAAATGTTAATGGTAAGAACATCATTCTACCTTTAGAGCAATATGGCGTAAAACTCATATCTATTGGCTTCTTAGCCCCGGCAGATAATGCGGTAGTTTGGAGAGGCCCAATGGCCAGTTCTGCATTGAAACAGTTTATGACCGATGCCGACTGGGGCGAACTCGATTATTTACTTATCGATCTTCCTCCGGGTACCAGCGATATACACCTTACCTTGGTACAAACTGTACCTGTAACCGGGGCAGTGATAGTTACCACTCCACAAAAGGTAGCACTTGCAGATGCCAGAAAAGGGCTAAATATGTTCAGGCAGCCGCAAATCAATGTCCCTGTTTTGGGAATTGTAGAAAATATGTCTTATTTCACTCCTGAAGAGCTACCAGACAATAAATATTATATTTTTGGTGAAGGTGGCGGACAGAACTTATCGGAGAAGTATGATGTTCCTTTACTCGGACAGATTCCAATCGTTCAGAGCATAAGAGAAAGCGGAGACAACGGTTTCCCTGCAGTAATGAAAGAGGGAATTACAGCAGACGCATTTACCGACCTGGCAGAAACACTTGCACGACAAGTAGCTATTAGGAATGCCAGTAAGGAAAAAACAAAACCAGTAGAGATTAAAACTGTATAATGGAAACTACAAATATTACCGATTTAACAGCACGCATTGAAAAGGCGTTGGACAACATCAGACCCTACCTGGAAACTGATGGGGGAAACGTTAAAATTTTGGAAGTTACTGATGATATGGTAGTTAGACTTGAACTTTTAGGAGCCTGCGGCACTTGCCCGATGTCGACTATGACATTGAAAGCAGGTGTTGAAGAAGCTATTAAAAAGGTTGTTCCTGAAATTACAGCTGTTGAAGCTGTAAACATCACACTACCAGACGATCCTAATGCCAAGTTACCTGACAACATGTTGTAGTATTTATTGGTAAGCTGGAAACGTCACCCACATATAAAAACATAATTAAAAGCCTGTCAAAAGCAGGCTTTTTGTTGATCATGCTAATGGCAACATTTAGTTATGGTCAGGAAAAATGTGCTGTAGTACCCTACCAAAAACAGCTTAAAACAAAACACCCAAAGCTGGAAAACACAGACGCATTTGAGCAATGGATGCGGAAAAAGCTGAATCAGCAAAAATCAGTGAGTAATAGAGCTTTTCAGGAAGAGGCAGAAGTAGTGACTATTCCTGTTGTGGTACATATCATACATAAAGGGGAAACTGTAGGCAGTGGATTGAACTTACATGAAGATCAGATCCAATCACAGATCGATGTCCTCAATGAAGATTTTAGAAGAACAAATGCAGATGCATCCAATACTCCAGCGGTTTTCCAGCCCGTAACTGCTGATGTTGAAATAAACTTTGAACTTGCCAAAAGAGATCCTGAGGGATTAGCCACAGATGGTATCATCCGCATCAGAGGTAATCAGGATAGCTATTCCATCGGTGAACAATACGACATGAAAAGCCAGAGTTATTGGCCTTCAGAAGATTATCTTAATATTTGGGTAGCAGACTTAAGTGGAGGCTTTTTAGGCTATGCACAATTTCCTGTGTCTTCTCTGGAAGGCCTGGAGGATGCCAGCAACTATGCACTCACCGATGGAGTTGCCATAGATTATCGGGCATTTGGCTCAGAAGATAAATATCCACCAGCTAGCCTAAGTGAGCAATACAACTTAGGTCGTACCACCACACATGAAGTAGGGCATTTCCTGGGCCTCAGGCATATTTGGGGTGATAATAGCCAATGCAGCGTTGATGACTTCTGCGATGATACACCTCAATCGGTAGGCGATAATGGTGGCCTTGGCAACTGTACCTTTCCCGGACCCAATTCATGCGGAAGCGATGATATGTTCCAAAACTACATGGACTACACAGACGATGTCTGTATGAATCTTTTCACGTTAGATCAGAAAGACCGCATGCGAGTAGTACTCGACAACAGCCCAAGAAGAGCAAGTCTTAAAACCTCAAAAGGTGATGATGCCCCTGTATTTGTTGCCAATGACCTCGGTATAAGAACAATAGTTACCCCGAGACCGTCTGAGTGCGAAACGATATTTACTCCTATGCTGGAAGTACGCAATTATGGAAGCAATACCATTACAAGCTCTCAAATAACAGTAAGGGTAGATGGTGCAGTGGAAGAAACTTTAAGTTTCAGCCACTCTTTAAACTACCTCGATGTTGACACGGTAACTTTTAGTGACATAGCCGTTGGCACAGTTGGGAACTACACAATTGAATTTGAGATAACGGCCACCAACAGCACTACAGATGGAAATGCAGATAACAATGTAAAAAGTGTTAACACATTTATTCCTGAAAGCACTGATATACCTGTACTAGAAGATTTCGATAACTTGCCAGCCCATTGGACGGTACAAAATGTCGATGAACTCATCACGTGGCAGCTAGCAGACGCTCCAAATGTTGATCCTGATAATCAGGCGTTTCAAATGGAGTTTTATGACTATGAACAAGAAGGTGAACTAGACCTATTCGTCTCGCCTTCTATTGATCTTTCAAATAGCTTAACGGCCATACTCTCGTTTGACGTCTCATACGCCAAATATAGCGGTGTAAATGATGAAGGTTTGATTATTACCGTCAGCGGCACCTGTGGTGATGCCCTTACCGAAGCCGATACAGTATACGCTAAATTTGGAGATGAATTAGCAGTCAAAACAACCACCTCCTATTTCACCCCCTCAGGAGAGAGTGATTGGGTCACGGAGGCTATCAATTTAAGCGCTTATGCCGGCAGTAGTACCGTGCGCATATCATTTATCGCGAAAAATAATTTTGGTAACAACCTCTATCTCGACAATATCGCCATTGTAAGTCAGGATGTAGTCGATATTGCACTTGAAGAAATTATATCTCCTACGCGTGTGGCCTGTGAAGCAGACGAAATTAAACTCACAGTTAAAAACGTGGGTGTAAAGCCCGTTGGATCATTTGATATTCAATACATTTTAGATGGCGGCCCTACAGAAACATTGAGTTGGCAAAGTAATGACTCTTTAATGCTTGCTGATGAGGTAACTGTTACTTTTCCCACTCCAAGTCTGCCAGAGGGAGAACATGAGCTTGCAGTGTTTGTATTAAACCCTAATGGTAATGAGGAAGTAAATACAGACGACAACTTTCAATTGTACAACTTCATCATCGATGGAAGCCAGGAGCTACCGCCAATCAAGGAAAGTTTTGAAAGTTTTGGAACGACTAACTGGACGGTATCGAACCCTGATGCTGCTCAAACCTGGCAGACCACGAGTACTAACTTTGGTAAATCAGCTATACTTCAAGGCAGTAGTTACGAAATCACCAATGAGAAAGACTGGCTGGTAACTCCAACGATGGATTTCAGTCAACTACAAACGGCTAGCCTTAACTTTGACGTTGCCTATGCCAACAGTGCCAATGGCACCGAACAACTGGAAGTATTAGTCTCTACCGACTGCGGTAAAACATATCAAACGGTGCTTTACAGCAAACTAGGTGATGAATTAGCGAGTACTTCACTATCGGAAAACTTTATTCCTGAAAGTGATAGTGTCTGGAGAAATGAAGAAATAAACCTTGATTTCTTACTGGGTGAAACCGATGTACGTATTGCATTCGTAAGCACTAATAACAATGGTAATAATTTGTATCTGGACGATATCCAAATTTATGTAACTGAGCACGATGATTTCGATGCCAATACCCTATACCCTAACCCAAGCAAAGGCAAACCTGTAAGCCTTACATTTGACCTGAATCAAAAGGAGAATGTTACTTTATTGGTTTATGATCGTGCCGGACACATTCTAATTGAAAAAGAGTTTCCTAACACCTTAAACCAAACTTATCTCATGGATTTATCTCAATATCCTGAAGGAATTTATCTGGTAAAAGTGGTGGGCACTAGTTTCTCTTTTGTAAAACCTCTGATGGTGTCAAGATAAAGGTCTGCTTGACTTTTAGGCACTAACTATTTCACTATATTTGATCAAAATCTGACTTACATATTTATATGAGTAAAATTTCTGTAGCCATTTTATTTGGTGGAAAATCGGTGGAGCATGCGATTTCCATAAACTCAGCAAAAAACATCTATGAATACATCGATAAGGACAAATTTGATGTTTCACTCATTGGCATTTCCCAACAAGGACAGTGGTACTTAAAAGATACAGTAGATGGAGACTTTAGCCACTGTACACTACTACAATACTCATTAGATTCAGATCAAAAAGGTTTTGTCAATACGAAGGACGACTCCTTGATTAGCCCTGATATAATCTTCCCTGTACTGCATGGTACCGATGGCGAAGATGGAAGCATACAAGGCATGCTCACTACTATGGATCTCCCTTTTGTTGGTACAGGAGTATTAGGATCGGCTATTTCTATGAATAAGCTTTACAGTAAGCGGTTGATGAATGCTGCCAAAATTCCAACCAGTAAGTTCATAGACTTCACGGACGATCAAAAGGAATCTATTTCATTTGATGAAGTACGCTCTCGGTTGGGTCTACCTTTTATGACTAAGGCAGCCAACTTGGGTAGCTCAGTGGGCATTTTTAAAGTGGTAGATGAAACTACATTTAAACAGGCCGTGGATGAAGTTTTTAAATATGATCATACCATGCTTTGCGAAGCCTTTATTGAAGGCCGCGAATTGGAATGTGCCGTGATGGGCAATGAAAGTCCTGAGGCTTCTACACCCGGTGAAATTGTAGTGAGTCAGGACTATGAATTCTATACTTACGAGGCCAAATACCTCGACCCTAAAGCTGCATCCATTGAAGTACCCGCTGATATCACACCTGCCATTGCTGAAAAGATAAAGGAGCTATCAATTAGAGCTTACCGCACTTTACATTGTGAAGATTTTGCCCGTGTAGACTTATTTTTACAAAATGATGGGGAAATTCTCATCAACGAAATCAACACCATTCCTGGTTTTACCAACTCCAGCATGTTTCCTATGATGTGGCAAAATCATGGCATTTCTTTTACAGATCTCATCACTAAACTTATCGAGTTGGCACAGGATAGGTTTGAAAAACACAAAAATCTAGTAAAGACGTATAAGCCTGCTTAAGAAACTCATATAATTTACAAGAAATGGCTAAGTTTGGGCGTTAAGTAATTTCAGATGAAAATACCTTCTAATAATCTCAAAGGCGTATTGATCAATTTGGCAGCTGTAATAGCTGTGATTGTCGGAGGTACGCTTATATTCTTTTATCTTTATTTACCTTCTTATACCAATCACGGGGAGTCCATCACGGTACCCAACTTAGAAGGCCTTCATATGGACGACATCGATGAGTTTCTCACACAAAGGAGCTTACGCTATGAAGTAAATGATTCCACTTTTACTGAAGACCACCCACCGCTTACAATCATTAAACAGTACCCCAAGCCGGGATCTCGAGTTAAAGAAAATAGAAAAATATTTATCTCTGTAAACAGAGTAGAGCCACCAACAGTACCTGTGCCAGAGTTACTCGACCGGTCACTTCGCAATGCCGAAGCAGTATTAAAGAGTAATGAGTTGAAAAGAGGTAACATTCAATATAAACCAAGCCCTTTTCTCAATCTTGTATTGGAAATGCAAATAGATGGTGAAAAAACAATGCCCGGTGAGCTTATTGCCAAAGGTTCGACAATAGACCTCGTTGTTGGAGATGGCTATGCCAGATCAAATTTTGATGCTCCTAACCTACTGGGAAGAGAATTGGAGGAAGCGCAGTTTATCATTTTGGGTTCTAACTTACAAATGGGATTAATTACGGTGGAAGGTGATACTGCAGATAGTGAGATTATTGTATTTAAGCAGGCACCAAGGCCTGGTAATAGGGTGAAATTAGGCGACCCTATAGATTTGTGGATCGCACCAAAATCTGACACTTTAGAAATCGAAGGCGTGGAATCTGACATATCAGCTAACTGATAGATGAAATTAAAGAATGGATGTATAGCGATTGTTTTATTGCTGCTGGTAAATGCAACAGCCAGCGCCCAACTTAAGCTATACCCTATTCAACAAAAGCATAAAACGGCTAAAGGTAAACCTGCCTATGGCCGTACAGCATCTAATACTGTTACCATACCGATATTTGAGGAGTTTTCTCAATCCGGTAACCAACCTGACACAACACTTTGGCAAAATAGCGCCAATGTATTTATCAGTAGTGGTCGAGGCTTTCAACCACCGACACTCAATGTGGCCTCATTTGATGGGCTTCAAGCCGATGGAGCACCTTATAGCCCCATTTCTGATAGTCAGGGCGAAACAGACGCTTTAACAACTTGTCCTATCGACATCAGTGCTTTTAGTGCATCGGATAATATTTATTTGAGCTTCTTTTACCAATTCGGTGGCTTGGGTGAAAGTCCTGATGCTTCAGATTCTTTACGAGTAGAGTTTATGGATGTCGACTCTTCATGGGTTACAGTGTGGCCGGCAGAAGGCGAAACTTTAGACAGAAGTGGCGATTTCGTTCAGGTCATTCTTCCTGTAACAGCTGATGAATATCTGCATGACGCCTTCCGTTTCAAATTCCAGGCTTTTGGAAGGCAGTCAGGGCCTTTTGATGTATGGAATGTCGATTACATTTTTATGAATGAAGGCAGAAATGCCAATGACAACAGCTATCCCGATCGGGCCATCGCCAGCCAATTGAGTTCTGTGTTTAGTAATAATTATTCAGCTGTTCCCAGGCTGCATTATACAGATTCCTTAAGACAAGGCTTTTTCACCATTACTAACCTCGACATTGACGATGGTTCTCAGGATTACACCATCAACGTGAAGGCAGTAGTAACCGATTTCCTAGATAGTGTTAAATCTGAATCGACATTCTCAGTGAAAGATTATGTACCTCAACCACCATCGAGCCCTTCTTCCATTGCACCTGGCGAGATTAATTCCATATTCATTCCCGGGATAGTGCCCGAAAATGCAATCAATGTGGAAGTAGATTCCACTTTCATCACCTTTAACATTAAACTTAACTCTAAAGACAGCGCTGACAGAGACTCCATTGAGTACACAAATTTCTCTATTACTAATTTCCAGGTTAACGACTCTACCAAACAGTCTTTTACAATGAAAGACTACTACGCCTATGACGATGGAACAGCAGAAGTTGGAGCCGGACTCAACTTCAGCGGCAATCGCTTAGCATATGAATATGAAATACTCGGGGATACGCTAAAGGACCTCATTGCCTTTGATATTTACTTCCCATTTGTAAACACTTCACCTAATGGCAAATCGGTAGAACTCACGGTTTGGAAAAGGTTGGACAATCAACAATCCAGTATTTTATACAAGCAGCAAATCAATATCAATGTAGCCCAAGGACTCAATAACTTCACCCGTTTTATGCTTACTGAACCATTGACTGTTGAGGACTCAACCATATATATCGGATATAGACAAATCTCCAATGGAGACCTTTCAGTTGGCTTTGATAAAAATTCTGATACCAGTGATAAGATTTTCTTTAACCTTACAGGTGATTGGGAGCAAGATCCCAATACAAAAGGGAGCTTGATGATGCGACCTGTATTTGGTGAAGTAGAAGACGTAATCAGCGGCCTTCCTGATGTTGAAAAATTGGAGATTAGAGTTTACCCCAATCCAGTACATAATATATTACAATTACAAGGTCGTTTCAATGGCTATTCGCTGCACACCATGAGTGGAAAAACCATAATGGAACAGCAGTCTGCCGATTCGCAAAATTCCTCTATCGATATGAGTCAATTACCAAAAGGTTTATATTTGCTAAAGATATCAACCGGATCGGAGATCATATTAAAGAAGATAATTAAGCAATGATGATTTCACCTTCAGAACTTAAAGCAAAACTAACCCAGGACGATATATTGGTCATAGATGTGCGAGAGCCCTGGGAGTATGAAGAACATAATATTGGCGCCAAAAACATTCCTCTGGCCAATTTGCCCCACAAATTAGACGATTTAGCCGATCACAAAGACAGTGAAATCATTGTGCATTGCCAGTCTGGTAAACGAAGTAACCAGGCGATGAAATACCTTTGCAAGCAAGGTTTCTCCAATGTTAAAAGTGTAGAAGGCGGGCTAAAGGCTTATTTAGAAGAGGCTTGAGTGCTGAGAGCTTGGGGCTTAGAGCATAGAGGCGAGAGGATTGTGTTTTGAGTTTAGAGGCTCGGTGGTTGAGAAAAATAAGTTACACTAAGTGACTCAAAGAAAGCACAAAGAAGCACAAAGGCTTCGAGAGCCTCAGCCTGACAAACGGTACGTCACCCAGCTATTCGTAGTTTGTAACTACGAATCTACTTTAATCTTACAAGTTGTTTAAGATCCCAACGGGATTACTTGCAGGGCGGTACTATATCCCCTTGAGGGGATTATAGGGGTGAACTTCATTTATGCCGCCACTCCCCTAACCCCTAAAGGGGCACACCTTACCCGCAGAAAGTAGTCATCCTGAACTTGTTCCAGGTATTACGAAGCAATCTCTAAAGCTATTCGTAGTTTGTAACTACGACATCGAAGAATCTCTCATATATCATCTTTCATTTTTTGTCTTGACACAAAAAACGAAACAAAAAAAGTCAAGGCTGTGGCTAAATTCCTAGAATTTTGTCAGAGGCTGCAAGGAATCCTGAACTCATCACGCTTATGGCGTGATTCAAACAAAGGATTCCATCGAGTACTATCATGGACAAAACTCCTTAACGGAATTGAGCCAAGGCCAGTCGTGTACTTGTCACCCTGAACTTGTTTCAGGTATGACGAAGCAATCTCTATAGCCATTCGTAGTTTGTAACTACGAAGTAGAAATAACTACTGCATTTAGTACAATTCCGTAGTTGCAAACTACGGATAACACGGTGCTCTTTTCCGCTATGTGCTTAGCGCCTTACTCTCAGCACTACGGAATTATAATCGGGGCCGGACTGAATGAAATGATAAATATCACCAAGGCTATCCAACCCAGGACCTTTCTTTTCATATCTAAAGGCTCCTCGATGGGTGTAATCGGATGGTAAACCCCTATGAAACGACTGACTATAAAAGCAAAGAATAACCACCCTGAGTAACCCTCAACACTCGGGTAGACAAAGGTCACCAAAAATTGTGTGGCAAACACACCTAATGCCAACAACCACGTAGTGGTAGGGTTGAGCTTAAGGCCTTTAAATAAAAAATATAAAAATCCGCCATACAGTATAATGGAAACATAAATGTTCATTCCAAAAAGTACTTCCCCTTGATCATAAGGTGTGATAATACCCATGCCGGCATAGAGTACAAACCCCACAAAAACAATTTGAGCCACTAACCGATGCATTTTTGATCCCAACAAGCCGTACAACACATGTCCCCCATCCAGTTGACCTAAGGGCAACAAATTGAGTGCTGTAAAGAGCAATGCCAAAAATCCTGCGAACAACAACGGATAATGCATCATTTCATGCGCATTAGGCATTCTCTCCGGATCAGCTAACACTTTCTCAAAGGCCATAAATGTAAGGTTACTCCCCAACATCATACCCAATCCCTGTTGTTCGGGACTGTTGAAACGAATGGTATCCGGGTACATTGACATGTCTCGATCAGTGAGTGCTTCGATGTCACTCTTCAATGCAAAAGTATCCTTAGTATAAACGATTTCTTCATAATTATCACCAAAAGCCAGATATTCAGGGTGTATTTCGAAAATATGATCCTTTTCTGGTAGATGTGTAAAGCCATACACTAAAAAGCCAATTGCGACTATGTAACCGGCCAAAGGCCCGCTCAAACCAATGTCAAAATTCTGTTTCTGAGATTTTACAAACTCCTTTATCTTGATCAAAGCACCCATGGTACCGATTAAACCAGGAAATGGAGGCAAAGGAATATAGTACGGCAATGAAGTTTTCACCTTATGATACCTGGCCGTAAAATAATGACCAAACTCATGCACGGTAAGAATGAGTAGGAAAGGCACAGAATATTGCATACCTGCAGCAAAATCTGCCCATGTATAAGGCGTAAATAACCAAATGCGACTATTTACCCAAAAGCTACCAGCCAATGTGGTGGTGAAAAATGTGACAATGAACAAACTCGCATGAATGAGGTACTGCTTATATTTTTTCTGCATCAAAAATCTCTTTCAATAGGTTAGGATTAGTTACCTGATAGGTTTGTAAACCAACAGCCTGTGCGCCCTTAAGGTTATCTAAGTTATCATCCAAAAATAAGGTTTTTGATGGATCGAGTTGGTGATCCTCCAGCACTTTCTCATAGATTACGGCACCTGGCTTGCGCATACCAACTTGATGTGAATAATAGGCCTCTACAAAATAATCGTCCAGTGATTGATAGTGAGCCGGTTCAAAAGCCTCATTTACCTTTTTAAGGTGAATGTTGTTGGTATTGCTTAGTAAAAATATCGGACTTTCAGCTTTGAGCTGGTACAACAAATTAAGTCTCTCGCGAGGAATATCTAAAATCATGGCATTCCAAGCCTCATCAATCTGCTGATCGGAGAGCGACACTTTAAGCAAGTCTCTGATGCCATTTCTAAAGTCTGTATCCGTCACTTCTCCCCTTTCATAAGCATGAAATAAAGTATCGCCCCAGTATAGCTCCACCATTGTTTCCGGATCAAGACCAGCATGGTTAGCCAATTGTTTGATGGTACGACCAATATCCAGGTTAATGATGACTCCACCTAAATCAAAAATATAAGCCTCGTAAGTGTTAATTTTTTCTGACATACGCCTATTGTAAAACAGCCCAAATATAGGCCTTAGTTTGAAAGTGCCCATGATCCTTAAGAAAATCGGATTTGTTCACACAAAAACACATGAAGTGCACTAATTTTATGAAACACAAAACACGCACTCTATGAAAAATATCTACTTATATGCCCTACTGATTGCCACATTTGGTTTTGCCTGCCAAGGTGATAAAAAAGAAAAAGCTGCCAAACCCCAGAAGGTAAGTATTGCTGAAATTGAAGACGGTATAAGAAAACATATCGCTAAAAAAACCGAAGCTGACAGTGGCTATTTCAGGATTAAAGATGGTGAGAAAGAGCTCAACCTCAAGCTGGTAAGAGTGCATACCGAATACCTTTCGAACCTTGGACCTCAACGCTATTTTGCCTGTGTAGATTTAGCTGAGATCGATGGTAATGTGTATGACGTTGATTTTTTCTTAGAAGGAGCAAGAGATGATATGCTGGTCACCCAAACAACGGTGCACAAGCTCAATGGAAAGCCTTTTTACACCTGGAAACAACGGCCAGACAAGACCTGGCACAGGGTTGAAGTGGCTCAGGCTTCGAATCAGCTGTTGGGTGTGATTGAAGGTGAAGATGCTTTTACTTTCACCTATGAGGCACAGCTTCCTGAACTCAGCAGTAACGCTCAACTATGGATGCCTTTGGCACAAACAGACGATTTTCAGGAAGTAGAGATTGTGTCTATTGATGCGCCAGTAGAGCATCAGGTTTTAAAAGAACAGCAAAATGGTAATGACATTCTTTATCTATCGCTGACCCCTGCCGCCAGTGGTAAAACAATTAAGGTTATTTATGAAGTAAAACGAAAGGAGAAGTCTTCTTATACTTCTGATGAAGACAACCTTGAAAGGCACCTGCAGGGCACAGAATTGCTGCCTGTAGGGGGAAGATTTCAGGATATCGTTGATGAAATCCTAGTGAAAGTGCCTGAAGACAATCAGTTGATGCAGGCCAGAGCCATCTATGACTACATTATCGATAATGTGGCCTATAAGAAAGTAGGCGTTTACGGCACGGGCGATGCCAACTATGCCTGTGATGCAAAAAGTGGCAATTGTACTGAGTTTCATTCCTTCTTCATCTCTTTAGCCAGAACGGCTGGGATACCTGCGCGATTTGCTATTGGGGCTTCCATCCCATCTGAGCGCAACGAAGGGGGCATTAATGGCTATCACTGCTGGGCTGAATTTCATGCTGAAGGCAAATGGTGGCCAGTCGATATAAGCGAAGGCAATAAGTACACACCTTTGGCAACGTATTACTTTGGGCACCACCCGGCCAATCGTATTGAGTTAAGCCGAGGCCGTGATTTGGAAATGGATCCTGGCCCTGCCTCTGGACCGATAAACTTCCATGCTTATCCGTTATTGGAAGTAGATGGCAAAAAGGTAGATGTGAAGACTACTTTTAGTTTTGAGAGAGAAACTTCAGGAGCGGAGAGTTAGACGCAGAGCGCAAAGCGCGGAGAGCAGAGGGCAGAGGGCATAAGTGTAGCGTGCATGGAGCTGTGAGTTATTACACAAAGTGGCTCAAAGAAGGCACGAAGAATCACAAAGTGATGACGCAAGTTAGTCGTCTGACCACTCAAAGTGGTCTCATATCTTACATTAAGTTAAAATAGAGTTAATTTTATTTAGGGTGGAACTATAAGTGGTCTAGATATAACACTAGGTTAATATCGTTCGTCAGGGA
>Ga0189278_10198_pt1 | contig 42913 bp, 30 predicted proteins | sample N26A9minimetaG_FD_130326 | JGI IMG/M metagenome (GOLD analysis project Ga0189278, IMG submission 130326) | Marine microbial communities from the Costa Rica Dome - N26 A9 mini metaG | ecosystem: Environmental > Aquatic > Marine > Oceanic > Photic zone | place: Costa Rica: the Eastern Pacific...
AATTCATGGATCTCTCATTTTTTAAACTTTTTTATCATGGAAAAATCTGACTTCAAGTATTTTGTTGGCGTGGACATATCCAAAAAGTCCTTTGACATCGCCATTATCGAAGGGGACGACACGGCCTCGTTCGTGTTCGACAATTCACAAAAGGGCACCAGGGCGTTCATAAGGCTGCTCAAGAACAGGGGCATACCCTTGGAGAGCACCCTGATATGTCTGGAACATACCGGGATATATGGCAGGCTGTTGATCGCAAGGTTGTTGGAAAAACAGGCCAATTTCTGCGTCGAGATGTCGTTGAGGATCATCCGGAGCCTGGGTATACAGCGTGGCAAGAACGATAGGCTGGACGCCATCCGGATCGCACGGTACGCCGCCAAGAACCACAACGAGGTCGAACTGTACAGGCCGTTACCGGAAATCTTGGAAAAGGTCAATGCCCTGCTCAAGGTAAGGGACCAACTGGTCAGGTTCAGGGCCGACCTAGGTAAACACCCCAATGAACTGAAGACCTTCGACCCGGAACTTGGGAAGCTCGTCCAAAGGCATATCAAAAAGACCACCAAGTGCCTCAATGATGAGATCCACCGCATGGAGGGGGAGATAGAGGCCCTTGTGCTCTCCGATGAAAGGCTGAACACCACGGTGCGACTGGCGACGTCCGTTACGGGGATAGGTCTGTTCACGGCTCTATACTTCACCATCTACACCAATTTTTTCACCAGGTACGAAAATCCCAAACAACTTGCCTGCTATTGCGGCGTTGTGCCCTTCGAGCACACCTCCGGTTCCAGTATACAGAAACGCTCCAGGGTACACCATATGGCCAACAAGATGATGAAAAAGCAATTGCACATGTGCGCACTTGCGGCTGTCAGGCACGATCCCGACCTGAAGGCCTATTATGAAAGAAAGGCCGAGGAGGGAAAGAATAAAATGCTTGTCCTCAACAATGTCCGAAACAAGCTTGTCCTTAGGGTCTGTGCCGTGGTAAAACGGCAAACGCCCTATCAAAAAAGTGTCGCTTGATACCAATATCATCGAATTGTTCACTTTGTTCATTTTTGCCTTGTTTTTAACATGGAAATCGAACAACTCCCATTCAGTCGTAGTTCTGAATACCCTTTTCAATCCCCGATTGCCTTTTTATGTTCCTTTTGGTTCATATGGTCAATCAAGTTCTGCATGTCCTCACCTATCTTATGTTCCAATACCCTGGCATAGATCTGGGTAGTGGACAGTTTGGTATGGCCGAGCATTTTTGAAACGGTTTCAATTGGTACACCATTGGAAAGGGTTACCGTTGTTGCAAAAGTGTGCCTGGCTGAATGAAAGGATATGGTTTTGTAAATACCACAGGCCTTTGCAATCTCTTTTAGATATTTGTTTGTCTTCTGGTTGGAAAGCACAGGTAGTATTTTTGTATCGGTCTCTGGACTGTCCCAATACTTTTCAATGATTTCTTTTGCTTTGGGCAATAGGGGCAGTTTTACACTTTCCGATGTTTTTTCCCTTTTGGTATAGATCCATTGGTTTCCATCAATACCAAGTACCAGTTGATTCTTTTCAAGTTCCCGGACATCGATATAGGATAGGCCAGTATAACAAGAGAATAGAAAAGCATCCTTGACCTTTTCATATCCTGCTCCTGTGAAGTCCGTTTCTTCGATGAGCCTAAGTTCCCTTTCCGTTAGATAACTGCGTTCAGTTTTATGAAAACGGAGCTTATAGTTAATGAAAGGGTTTTTGTCCAACCATTCCAACTTAACGCCCAGCTTGACCATTTTCATCAAACGCTCCAAGTGTTTCATCGCCCCATTATTGGTACATTTCTTTCCCTTTTGGAGTTGCGGGCCGTTCAGTAGATAATGTTCAAAATCGGTAATGAACTTATAGTTCAATTGTTTCAAACGGATGTCGGGGAGTTTGTATTTGGATTCCAAAAAACGAAGGAGATACTTTTTGGTCCCATAATAGTTTTTCATCGTTCCGGGGCGGAGTACACTCTTTTGTGTTTTGTTATGATACTCGATAAGTTCAAACAGGGTATTATGTTGCTCGTCCTGCCCTAGATAACGGGCCTTAATGGCCTGTGCCGTGATCACCTTTTCTTCCCGCAATAATACCTTGTGGGTGTCCATAATCTGGGCATATACCTCATCAAGGTAGCTGTTCAATAAACGGGCCTTGTGGGTCAGACCATGGAGCCTTCCCTTGTTTTCATCCCATTCATTCACCGAAACATATCGTTTCAGACTAATCTCAGCCCGTTTTCCATTGACGGTGATTCGGGCATAAATGGTCAGCTTTTGGGGATTATTTGAAATGTCCCGAGTGAAGAGAAGTACTTTTAAAGTGTTGGAATTGCGCATAATACATAACTTTTGGGTTTGACAAAACAGGTTTGCAAAACACCCATAAACAGCGTCAAACTGTAGCTAAATTATGCACAAGGAACGTACCGAACCATTCACCGAACTCTACACCTTTTATATGTATTTAAATGATATCAAATGAATGCATAAAAAACAAAAAGCACTGTCAATCAGTCAGTTGACAGTGCTTTGATACCACTTGATTAATGGTTCGTCGGGATGACTGAACCATCCATATGATTGTATGTTATTGTAAATCAATAACTAGCACTGATACTTAAAATCCTGCACACCTTATTGCACATTTCTGTATGGATTGAGAATAAGTACATGTCCTCCATGGATAAAAATAGTCAAAACTGCTCAAAAAGTACCAAATATTTTAAAAACCATATTCACGTTATGTAAAATCTGGAGAATCCTTCCAAATTAAATAGTGAATCACTGTGCGTTTTAGATATTTGGTAAAGCAAAGAAAGGACATAAAAACCCTGAAAACAATTAGTTTCCATATACAACTTTATTACAATTTATTTATGAATTGATTGTGCCTCCCTATAAATCCGATCAAAATTTAACTTTAATGCCTCGAGTGTTTTTGATATAGGTTCAGGTAGGCTTCGGGGAATGCTTGGTTTTGTAAAGCTCACTTTTTTATCCTTTCCATAAAAGAATACTACAAACTCCCCCTGTTGTAACCCATAGAAAGCATCGGCCCGTGTCTTGGCAATGAATACTACATCATCGCAATTTTTTATACTGATTTGCACGCGCTTTTTTTACCGTAATCCGCAGGTAGATATCATACATTTTCGGGTCATTGCGTTTTTTCTTACGAAGAAATTAATTTCTAAAGTACTGTCTATCTGTATGTTGTAGTGGTTTAAGTTGAACAAATGTTAGTGGTCAGACTGCCCTTAAACCTCAATTGTCCATACTTAAAGCTACAACAATCTATGCATCGGTGTGCACACCTTATTGCACACAGAAAATTTGGATTTAGATTATATCAAATGGATACATAAAAAACAAAAAGCACTGATAATCATACAATTAACAGTGATTTGATTTCGCCTACATGGCGTTATGTCCGGTTTACTATACTAAGTCTTGTAAAATTAGCCTGTAATTAAAAAGCACCGAGATGGTATCCCGGTGCCTTCTAACTAAACAAATAACAAGCTCTGTAGTCAGGGACTAATAACCTGGGTTTTGACTAAAACTTGTATGAAGAATCATTTGGGTTTCAGGAATAGGGAACAAAAGCTCATATTCTTGAATGTCATAGTCGTTGCCTCGATATGGAACTCCAGACCTATCTATGGTTGGGTTTTGCAGTTCCTCTTGTCCGTGAGCATTTAGTAGGGCGAGCAATTCCTGATTGGAGTAGAGTCGCTTTAGGTCGAACCACCTATGGTTTTCAAACGCGAGCTCTACCCTTCTTTCCTGAAAGATAGCTTCCCTTAATGCTGTCTGATCCAAACCGCTTAATCCAGCAAGACCGGCTCTGGCACGCACCTGATTTACCAAATCAATGGCCTCTTGGCTTCCACCGGTCTCTTCATTGATGGCTTCGGCCAGCAACAGTAACACCTCTGAATATCGAATCACAGGCCAGTTATCGTCCGTTCTTCCTGGAACACTATGTTCATTGATATATTTGTTGATATAAGGTACTTCAACCACCGAATCATCCACATCCACATAACTTTCCTGCAAGGAAACATCCTTTCTCACATCTCCTGGTTCAAATGCGTCTATGATACTATTGGTCGGCATGTTCCAACCATTGGTAGCTTCTGTGGCGTATCCTGTAATGACTCCATTTGAATTGATTGGTGCAAAGATATAGGCAAAAACACTGTTCTCACCCAAATTGTTTCCTCCTTGATACTGTACTTCAAAAATAGATTCTGCATGATTTTTGTTGGCTGGATCGAAAACACTGGCATAATCCGGTAGCAGATCATAACCTAAACCGGTTACCTCACGCAATGGATCAATGGCCTGTGCGCTCTGACCTATCGTAAGATATACCTTACCCAATAGAGCCAATGCTGCTCCTTTAGGAGCTCGCCCCACTTCAGTAGAAGTATAATCCGATTTCAATGGCAGTAAATTGGCAGCCTCCTGAAGGTCGGTAATGATCTGCGAATAAACTTCTGCGGAAGGAGTACGTGTCCTCTCATAAGAATCGTTGACACTTTCAATGGGTTCAGTCAACAATACAACATCCCCAAAATATTGTGTCAAATGAAAGTAGTGGTACGCCCTAAGAAATAGCATTTCACCAGTAAACTGATTCCGCCTTCCTTCAGGTAAATCGGCCCCTTCCATACGTTGCAATATACTATTGATGTTATGGATACTGTTGTAGATTTGTTTATAGGCCTGATCCAAATTGAAATTGCTGGGTTCATAAGTCCAAAAGTCGATGGATTCAACACGGTCGGCCTGCCCTCTGTCCTGCGGGTTTATCTGTACGGTAGTATTATCCGTTACCAATTCGGTAAAAATATACTGGTTGGTAACGATGTTCTGCAATTGCCCATAAACCCCATTTACGGCCTGTTCAACCTGATCCTCATTTTTGTAAAAGTTATCGGAAATGATGCTGTTTGGGTCAGTAAGTTCGAGGAACTCATCAGTACAACTTGTCATGAGCAAAAAGCCAAGGCCTAATGTCAATATGCTATTGTATAATATTTTTTTCATGATATTCAATTTTTTAGAAGTTTAGATTCAACCCTACAGAAAAAATCCTGGGTACGGGATAAGTATCATTGTCCACACCGATCGTGACAATTTGTGGGTTGAGTGGATCTCCACTGTTCGCCTCCGGGTTGTTACCAGGATAGTCCGTAATCAAGGCTACGTTTTCAACTGTGCCGTATAAGCGTACACTGAACTTATCACTAAATTTTGGCAGATTATACCCTAGGGTAATGTTTCTGAACCAAATATGACTTCCATCAAATACAAATCTGGAACTTGCCTCCCTGGTAAACTGGAAATTGCCTGTACCAGCCCAGCCTCCAACACCTGGATTCTCCGGTGATCTCCATCGATCGATCATTTTGGTCGAGGTGTTGAAAACACCATCCACATTCATAATGAAATGCTCCACATTCCTATAGACGTCGTATCCTTGGGCACCCAAGAATCCAAGACTCAAATCAAAGTTCTTATAGTCCATATTAATGTTAAGACCCCACGTGAAGTCCGGGTTTGGATCCCCAATGATATCCCAATCCTGTGTGTCATAGGTGATTTCACCATCTCCATTTACATCTCTATATCGATAGGTTCCGATAGTATTTCCTGGATGCGATGGACCTGCCGCAATCTCCTCCTCGGTCTCAAAAATTCCATCGACCACAAAACCATATAACATTCCTATAGGTTCTCCTACCCTGTAGATGTTGTTGGCACCATAATAGTTATTGCTGGTGAAAATTTCATCAACATCATTGTTGATTTCCAAAATCTCATTTCTGTTAAAGGCAATGTTGAAGTTTGTGCTAAGCCCAAAATCACCAAAACGATCTTTATAGTTTAAGGCTATTTCAACACCTTTGTTTTCAACCTTACCAATATTGGTCAAAGCCGTATTAAATCCAGAAATTGCAGGCACCTGCACAGGAAGCAACATGTCCTCTGTAGTTCTTCGGTAATATTCCGCCACTACCCCAATTTTATTGTTGAACATCTTAAAGTCCAGACCTATATCCAATTGCCTCGACGTTTCCCAAGTAAGGTCAGGATTTCCAAAGTTCAAAAGGGTCTGGCCTCCGACCAGCTGTCCTCCAAGGACATAATTGGTGGCCGATAGACGTGCCAAATGGGTATAGTTACCGATGTTGTTGTTTCCGGTGACACCCCAGCTCGTCCTGAGCTTTAAATCAGTCAAGAAATTGTTCTCTGGAAAAAATTCTTCATTGGATATTCTCCAACCTGCTGAAAAGGCAGGGAAATCTCCCCATTTATTATTGGCTCCAAAACGTGAGCTTCCTTCTCGTCTATAGCTGGCAGAGAACAGATACCTGTCGTCATAATTATAGTTTAACCTTCCGAAGAACGCCACTAAGCCCCAATCATCCACATTGGAAGAGGCCAGGGTTTCCGGAGCGCCTGAGATATAAGGAATCAAATCGTTTGGAAATTGGGTTCCTGAACCCGATAGTTGGTTAACGGTTTCCTTTTGTACTACATAGCCAATAGTAGCGTCTATTTTGTGTTTGTCGAGCGTGGTCTCATAGGATAATAAGTTATCCCAACCATAATTTAATATCGTTGCTGAACTTTCAGAACCATTGGCAACCTTTGGTGGTGGTACGTTCCAATTAGGTATGGTCGATGGTGAATATTGTCTATTTCTGGTATTGGTCAAAGACGCATTTACTATACTCTCAAACTTGAATCCTTTGGCTGGTTTGATGGAAATGGAACCATTGGTCAACAATATGGATTGATTGGTTCTATTAATTTCCTCGGATAGTCGCTGTACCGGGTTGGGGTATCCAAAAACACCATCCCTTCCTCCAATATACTGGTTGAAACTACCATCTTCGTTATATACTGGATCTCTTGGGTCGGCCAAATAAGCTGTATTGATGACTGAGGTAGTAAAGTTACCTGTGTTGAGCGCCCCTGGATTATTGTTCTCTGTCAACGTTCCGGAAATGTTCCAATTAACGCTGATATAATCATTGAGCTCGCTAGATAAGTTTAATCTCGTGGTTATCCGATCAAAATCTGTACCTATAATGGTCCCTTCTTGATTAAAGTATCCCAAAGACAATGAGGTCTTCACCTTTTTTGTTCCATTCGATATATTGAAGTTGATGTCTTGAATGAAAGCACTGTTGTTCAAGATTTCATTGAACCAGTTAGTGGATGGAATCGCTTGATTTGGAAACCTCCAAGCCAGCGGTATGTCGTCCGGCGAAGGGGCGACACCATTGGCCCTTCTAAAGTTCTCGCTAATTCTTTCATTCTGAAATTGAACAAATTGCTGTGCATTAAGCACATCAATTTTCCTTGAGTCAGGAACCGTCTGTAACCCTTGGGTCATGGAGATTGACATACGGGACACTCCCTCTTTGGCCCCCTTGGTCGTGATAAGCACAACCCCGTTGGAACCTCTAGCCCCGTATATGGAGGTAGAAGCGGCATCCTTCAATATCGTTATACTCTCTATATCATTGGGGTTCAATGTCTGACCAATGGAATTCCCAATGGGGAACCCATCGATTACGTAGAGCGGGTCATTTGAAGCTCCTAAGGAGCCATTACCCCTTACCCTAATCTGCAATTCCTGTCCTGGTGACCCATTAAGTTGATTTACCTGCACACCCGCGGCCTGTCCCTGAATTAATCGGGAAGCATTGGCTACCGGCACATTTTCCAAGGTACTTAAGTCAACCTCGGAAACAGCGGCTGTGACATCTGCTTTTCTTTGTGTTCCATAGCCCACAACGACTACTTCATCCAAAGCAGCTACGTCTACTTCCATGCTTACATTTAATGTGGACCTGCCATTAACGGGAACCTCCACAGTTTTAAAACCAACATAGCTGAAAACCAAAACATCGTCTGAATCTGCGTCGATTTCAAAATTGCCGTCAAAATCAGTCGTCGTACCATTTCCTCCGTTCTTGGCAACCACTGAAGCTCCTATTATGGGTTGATTGTCATCGGCAGAAGTGACAACCCCGCTTACGGTTTGTCCCTGTGCCCCCATGGAGAAAACAAGAACAAATAGCAGGAGTAGATATAATCTAAAGCTGCTGGGTTTACATTTTTTGATCATAGTTATTAAGTTCTTTAGTTAATTTATGATAACAATGATATCCTTTTGTTCAGACTATTGTATCCAGTACTATCCTGCTCCATGGATATAATTGTCAATTTTAACAAATACAAAAAGCCCTTTCGGGCTTTTTGCTAATTATTACAATCAATCTACGTTCTCTTTATTCCTTTCTTAGAATACGTACAGGGCCGAGTAACCCAGAAGGTTGTAAGGAATCCTTCTCCTTAAAAAACGGGTATGTTATAAATGTGTAACGGTCGGATGGCCTTTGTGTTCCATTGGTTATCCAATCTGGCCATTTGCCATTTTTGATACCGTCATCCATATACTGTTCATCCCCGATCAAACGATTGGCCCATTGGTTTGCCACAGTAATTTTGATTACGTTCTCTCCTGGCTTAAGGGCGCTTCCTATGTCTATTTGCCAAGGAGCGCACCATACGGTCCCTTGCTCTTTGCCATTGACAACTACATCAGCTATTACCTTTACCTCGCCCAGATCCAGCACGGAAGTCTCTTCAACTTCTGCTGCAGCAAGCTCAAATGCCGATGTGTAGGAAGCGGTACCAGAATAGAATTTGATACTATCGTTGGTACTTTGTGACCAATCGGTAAGAGTTTCAAAAACAGTTTCGGAGGGACCTCCCCAATTGGCTTCGAATTGAACAGTCCAGGGACCTGTTAATTTCTTGATTTCTTTCAGCTCAGAAAAGTTTGTCAGATTGCCCTTCATATGTAAATCTTCAGCAAAAATGACAAAGTAAGACTCGTAGGGCGCAAATTCCAACGCTATTGTGGTAATATCCGAACTAGTGTCAAATTGAGGCAGCGACCGTATTTCTCCGCTAACCGGGTGCCAAAGCATCGGTTCCTTTTGAGCAACCCTGAAGGTTACTTTTCGAGTAACCTTTTCATCAAGGGTGTTTGATAAAAAATAGATATCGATACCTTTCTTTTTTCTGTGGATATATCGAAGCTCTTCACCAGTAACGTCTGGAACCACTCCCATGCCCTCCAAAACTTCCGTAATGGACTTATAGGATGGGTAAAGGCGATCTCCCTCATTTTGGGCCAAATTTCCGCCGAAATAAAGTGTTCCTCTACCTATCTTTTTGGTTTCCAAAGTAGGAGAGACCTCTGTACCGCCCCAAATTTCCCGTGATAATGCCAGAACCTGTTCGTCATTTTCTGGATAATTGGTTAGACTGGGCGATTTAACATAGGGGTTACCTATTATCATTGCGCCATCATTCAACAGCTTTTTTATAAAGCTTAGCAATTCTGGTGTAATGGCGTCCATATTGGGAAGTACCATTAGCTCATAACTTGTAGCGTCTGGGAAGGCAATCTTTCCATTTTCCACTTTCGCCTTGTCCATTAAGGTTTGGGGAGCCACTCCATCAAAACTGTATCCTTTTTTGTCTTTAAGCCACCCTTCTCCGCCAAGGGCCGAAGCAGGGGGTTGAAAAACATGGGGCACTCCTTCCGGCGTTAGGAATAAAATATCTGAAACAGCGTCTCCTTGTTGAAGTAAGGTAGAACATTTGGCCAAATAATCATGGTATTCCCCAACAAAGGGCCACCACGTTTGACCACGGTCCCAATGCACACCATACTGCCCCATGGTCATTCCAGGGCGCAAACTGTCGCCCAAAGGCTTGTGTGCAAAAGTGTGAAATACAATTCGGTTCACTCCACCCGCAAATGCCCAATCCCCAATATTTTTAAGCGAAGCAGGGTGGTGATTCAATTTTTCCAATTTATCGGACGTAAAAGCTTCTGAGGGAACAATCTTTTTCCCATTGACATGGGCAATGGAAGATGCTTCTATCACGGCATAGTGCGCATCAAAAGTATCGGTCCAGAACTCGGCCATGGGTACATCAGCAACAGAACCAAGCATCATATCGTTAGTAGGGTTCATATCATAGGGCTCTATAGAAAGACCAAGGCCCAACTCGTTGGCATACTGTTTCAGAAAGCCTGCATGATTTTCCAATATCAATTCTTGGGAAGTAATCCTCAAATCCCATAAAAACCTCTCGGTAACATCGCGGTTTTGAACGAGGTATCCAGCATACGCGGGATAAAAAGGCAATGGATCATAACCTCTTCTAGCTTTAAATTCGGCCCTAATGTTGTCAGTCCAATTTTGAGCCCCCATTTCCCAACTATCCATATGCAACATTTTTAGACCGCCCTTTCCTTCTTTGTTCAAAGGGCCGATTCGATCCAAAATTCTACCTAGGAACTGGTCCAAATGATTTTTAATGCCTATAGTATCGAATTTATCGGATTCAAAACCAACCCCTGGCAAAGGAGCTGGTCTCGTAATGGCACCATTGTTACGGGCAACGAAACGCAAAACAGTCCATTCCCCTGCAGGTGCATCCCACTGAAGATTACCTGAATCGTCCATCTTATCGCTCAGGTCCAATATTTGAGTGGTGTCCACCCCTAAATCATCTAATCCATCCCTAGTCTCAGGGATAAAGGGAATCGATCTTGGGTCCGATGTAAACGGATATCTGTAAACCAACGACTTCCGCTCCAGATTAGTAACTTTTGTATCTGTACCGATTTTGGGAAAAGCCAAAACGGCAATATCATCGTAATAGGTTTTCCATTGATCCGCCAAAGACTCAGGAAAAGATTCCAGTCCAAAAAACGGTCTGTTGGGTTCAGGTATTGGAAGTGTGACATTGATGGTTTTTCCACCTTCGATTTTGGTGGCACTTGCCACCATATGCCTCATGGATTCCTTACCGGGCACCCATGGACCACCACTACCGGTCCAGCCCGGCCCCACACCAAGGGTAATAGCAATATCCAGTCGCCTCGCTTCCCTTTCAGCATGGGCAAACAGTTCCAACCATTTGTCACTCATAAAGTCTACAGTTCCCCTTGGCACTCCGACATTGACCTCCAAAAACACCAAATGACTAATCCCAACTTCTTTCATGGATTCCAGATCCTTGGTCATCTCTTCCTTGTTCATATTCCCATCCATAAAATACCAGTAAACTCCGGGATGTGCTTCAAATGGGGGATTATGAAATTTATCGACCAGTGTATTAATGGTGTCGTTTTCAACACCCTCCTTAGTGCCGCAAGCCACAATTGAACAGAGCATGAGACAACCGATTAAATACCCTGTACTGCGTTTGAAATTTATTTGCATTGTTTGATTATAATTTTTGTGATTCAATATTATATGTTCCAGACCCTAGTTCAAGGAACACTAGATCAGTTTCATCTTTTTGTCCTGTTTTGGGGGTTGCTTCCTTTCCATTGATGATATACCTATGATTTTGGATATAAGGAAGTACCAGTTCGGCCTTTGAATTGACCGGAACCTTGAGTTCCATTTGCAATCCATTGGATTCCCTTTTCCAGTCGACAACGATATTTCCTTGGGGGGACATATAACTTCCTTTGGCTCGTGTAAACTCATCTGAAAACAAGGGTTTTATGGTAAAATTGGTATAACCTGGGTGGTCTTCGTTGGCCTTTAGCCCCAGTATCGTGCTGTACATCCACTCCCCTATGGCGCCATAGGCATAATGGTTATACGAATTCATATTGGGTGTTTGGGTGGACCCATCTGGTTTTATCCCGTCCCACCGTTCCCAAATTGTGGTGGCACCCATTTTTACGGGGTATAGCCAAGATGGATACGTATCCTGAAGTAGTAGTTTTATAGCGATATCAGTTCTACCATAACGCGACAATACCGGGTTTAAATAAGGGGTTCCCAAAAAACCGGTGGTCAAGTGCATATCGTATTTTTCGATATTCGCCACCAATCGATCCATCGCTACAGATATCTTATCCTCCGGGAGCATTTCAAACTGTAGCGCCAAAACATATGCGGTCTGCGTATCCGATACCAACATACCATTGTTGGTCAAATATTCCTTTTGAAATGCTTCTTTTACCTCTTCCAACAGTTCACCATATGCTATGGCATCCTCTCGGTAGCCCAATATTTCTGCAGACTTTGCCAAAATTTCTACGGAACGTGCATAGAAGCACTGTGCAATCAAATATTTGTTTGTAACTGCCGCCATGCCATCATTGTCATCGTCAGGTCTATAAAACAGCCAATCACCAAAATGAAAACCGTCCTTCCATAAATGATCCTGTGCTCTATTTCTGATATAATCCACCCATTTTTTCATACTTTGGTATTGTGTGGAAAGGATATCCTTGTCACCATAGGTCACATAGTGATTCCAAGGTATAATGGTGGCCGCATCTGCCCATCCTGCCGAAGCAAAGGCATTTTCATCCAAAAGGTTCGGGACAATATAGGGTACAGCCCCATCGGCACGTTGTTCCAAGGCCAAGTCTTTTAACCACTTTTCAAAAAATGACTTTACATCCATATTGTAGGAGGCCGTATTAAAAAACACTTGGGCATCGCCTGTCCATCCCAGTCGCTCATCCCTTTGCGGACAATCAGTTGGAACATCAATGAAATTTCCCTTTTGCCCCCATACGATATTGTGTTGAAGTTGATTGACCAGTGGATTGGATGTCTCAAAATATCCAGTTCTTTCCATATCCGAGTATAGAGCAACTGCCTCAAAATCATTCACATTTACTTCTTCCAGTCCCTCTACCAAGGCATATCGAAAACCTTGAAAGGTAAAATGGGGGTGGTACACTTCGTCTTTAGCTCCATTGAGTATGTAGGTGTTTGTCTGTTTGGCCGCCCGTAAATTTTCGGTATAAAACAGACCGTTCTTATCCAAAATCTCAGCATGCCTAATTTTGACCGTATCCCCTTTTTTTCCCTTCAACTTGCATTCGATCCAACCTACCAGGTTCTGACCGAAATCAAGCACCTGTTTACCATCAGAAGTTTTAATGATCTTAGGTTGAAACCGCTCTTGCTTTCGAACCGGGTTATTTTCCGTGCCGACCAAAGGGATATTATCCGTAGTGTCCAACAGCACCTTTTTTAAACCTTCAGGACGACCACTGGGGCCATACCAATCATCCCTTTCTCTATTGGCGTCATAGATTTCACCATGGTAGATCTCAGAGTCAATGATGGGTCCAAAACCATATTCCCAATCTGGACCTGTAGCGATGATGTCGGTGGTACCATCTTCGTAGGTCAACATGACCTGTGCTTTTAAGGCCAGTTGATGGCCATAATGATCATTCGCCTCTTTCCATACCAAATCGCTTCTGAACCAACCATGACCAACCGTAACGCTCAGTACATTGAAATCGTTTACTAATTCCTTAATATCATAGACCTGATATTGAATACGCTTGTCATAAACCGTCCAGCCTGGGGTAAAATAATCGTTTCCTATGCGGGTGCCATTAAGATAAGATTCATACATCCCTTTTGAAGTGATATAAAGACGCGCATCCTTAACTTTTTTCCTGATATCAAATACATGTCTGAAGTAAGGAATTTTACGAGCTATATTATCTTCCTTTTGTTGCGTAATCCATTTTGCTTTCCATTGCTCATGTCCGAATAATCCCGTGGTCCATTTGGACTGGCCTTCAAGGGGAGCAATTGCGGCTTCAGTGGTCCACACCATTACCTTCCAATAGTAGGTTTGATTGGATACCAGTGAATCTCCCTTATATTGAACATCGGTATGGGAAGAGGGCACTTTATTGGAATCCCAAACAATAGCATTTTTGCTAAAAACACTATCCTTACTAACGATAACCCTATAGGCCATCTGCATCACATTAAATGCATCGGACTCGATCTGCCAAGAAAACTTAGGTTCGGTATTATGGAGGCCTTGAGGGACTTGTTTGCCATCCACGCGCAAACGGTGCAGCCCCTCCGAGCTAAAAAGAGCATGTGAAATACAGCAAAATAGTGCTGTTAAGAAGATTTTGAAATTCATTATTGCAAATGTTTAAACCTTAAAATTAAGGGTTATCGAGACCCCTCGCATCCTGTACAATACTGTAAACACCAAAACAATGTATCCAAAAAATAACTATACCTGAACAGGTAGGCACAGGATGAATCATGTCATATTTACACCAATATTGCTGGGATGTAATCTTATAATGCTAAAAATACATGAAAGAAGACTTAAAGGTCGGGCTTTTTGGAATTGGTCTAGAAAATTATTGGGAGCAATTTACCGGGTTAAAAATGAAACTGGAAAACAACCTTGCTCATCTTGAATCTGAGATGACCAAGATGCACCCGGATATTTTAAACCTGGGACTCATAGATTCCATTGACAAATCCAGAAAAGCAGGTCTTCGATTTAAAAAAGAGAATGTCGACATCCTTTTTTTATATGTAACCACCTACGCCCTTTCGGCAACGGTGATTCCATTGGTTAAAATTGCGAATGTTCCCGTGATTATCCTTAATCTCAGTCCGGAAAGGGCCATTGACTACGATGCCTTTAACAAATTGAAGGATAGGACAAAAATGACCGGGGAATGGCTCATGCACTGTTCGGCCTGTCCAGTTCCGGAAATAGCCAATGTTTTTAAGCGAATGGGAATCCATTTCCATGAAATCAATGGTGTGCTCAATGATCCCACAGATAGTTGTTGGAAGGAGATAGCAGGATATATCGATGCCGCCAAGGTCGTCAACAGCTTATTTTATAACAATATGGGGGTAATGGGACATTATTATAATGGGATGTTGGATATTTATACTGATTTGACAAAAGTCTACCGATATTTTGGAGGACACATTCAAATTATTGAGGTCGATGAACTGTCTGCGCTGGTGGACACTGTGGAAAATGAGGAAATCAAACAGAAAATCACGGAGTTCGAAAATGAATTTGAGATAATGGACGATTGTAGCGAACATGAAATACGAAGGGCAGCGAAGACATCGGTCGCCCTGGATAAAATCGTGAATAAATACAATTTGGGTTCGATGGCCTACTATTATAAGGGAACTGGAAATATTCAGAATGCCAATGCCATGAGTTCCATCATTCTTGGGAACTCTTTACTGACCATCAAAGGAATACCGGTAGCAGGAGAATATGAGATAAAAAATTGCTTGGCCATGAAAATAATGGACCTATTTGGTTCCGGAGGCTCCTTCACGGAGTACTACGCCATGGATTTTGATGACGATGTTGTCCTGATGGGACATGATGGACCAGGGCATACTAGAATTGCCGAGGGCAAGGCAAAGGTAAAACCTTTACAAGTCTACCACGGAAAAGTGGGCGACGGGCTGTCCATTGAGATGTCTGTCAAGAACGGACCGGTAACCTTGCTATCCATTATCGAAGGCAGCAATAATGATTTTGAATTACTGATTGCAGAAGGGGAGTCGGTTCCAGGCCCGATCTTGGAAATAGGAAATACCAACAGTCGCTACAGATTTAAAATTCCTGCCCGTGATTTCGTGAAGAAATGGAATGCACACGGTCCCGCCCATCATTGTGCCATTGGTGTGGGACATATTGCACATAAACTTAATAAATTGGCCCACCTCATGGGTATTCAATCAAATCAAGTCGTATAAGTTACTGTCATGGGTTCATTATTTGGTGTACTTTTTCATGCTATAGGAGGTATTTCCGCGGCTAGTTTTTATGTCCCCTACAAATCCGTTAAAGGATGGCCTTGGGAAGTCTACTGGTTGATCGGAGGTGTTTTTTCATGGATCATTGTTCCCATTGTGGTCAGCTATCTCAGTATTTCAGATATGGGTACGCTTTGGCAACAATTGGACTGGGCATATGCCTTTTGGCCCTTTGTATTCGGGCTCCTTTGGGGGATTGGTGGATTGACCTTTGGTTTGGCCATTCGAGACCTTGGGGTGTCATTGGGTATCTCGCTTGCCCTTGGACTTACGGCCGTATTCGGCACACTTATCCCTCCCATATTTGACGGAAGTATTTCCACGCTGTTCACAACTACAGGAGGAATGATTGTCCTCGCTGGCATCCTATTGAGTCTTCTAGGCACCTATTTTATAGGTAAGGCAGGTATTTTGAGAGATCGAGAAAAAAAAATGGGGGACTCAGACCAACGGAGCCTAAAAAGAGGTGTTCTCTATGCCATGATATCAGGTTTACTCTCGGCCTGCTTTGCGTTTGGTATCGCAGCAGGGAAGGATATTGTCCATCTAACGGAACCTAACGTGCGCAATGACCTTTTTGTCAATAGCTTTTTGTTTGTTTTCATCATGTTGGGTGGGTTTATTACCAATGCACTTTTTTGTTCCATAAAAATTGTGAAAAACAAATCATGGCTGGCTGTTCAACAAACTTCAACATCAGTTATTACAAAAAATTCACTAAAGTGTGCTTCGGGAGGAACCATTTGGTATACCCAATTTCTATTTTACGGAATGGGCACCACCTTTCTCCAAGAGCTGGAATTCGCCAGTTGGACCCTACATATGTGTTTCATCATTTTCTTTAGCACCATATGGGGCATTATCCTAAAGGAATGGAGCCGAACAAGCTCCAAAGTACTCCTGCTGTTGAGCACAGGCTTGGTTGTGTTAATCATTAGCACAGTTTTTATCGGATTCGGAAACAGTAATTTCATTAGTTGATTATGACCATTAGATATTTTTTTATTTTGACAGGGATCATTGCGGGTTTATTGGTTTCGGTATCCTGTAGCTCAGACCAAAAAATAAACGAAAAAATCACAGAAACCTCGGGTACCGATTATTATCCAAGCGGAAAGCCTTATACACGCTGGTGGTGGAACGCGCGCATCTTGGATACCACGGATATAAAAGAACAATTACATTGGCTTGATGCGAATGGTTTTGGTGGTGTAGAGATTGCATTCATCTATCCAGTAGATAAAGACCCCTCCACAGAAAGAACCGAATGGCTGAGCAGTGAAATGGCCAGCATGGTCGAGTTCACAAAGCAATATGCCGATCAATTGGGAATGGGTTGTGATTTTACGTACGGGACGTTGTGGCCTTTCGGTGACACGCAAACTCCCGCAGAATATCAGGTCAAGAAGTTTGGTAAGCCTGGTTTTAAACAAACGGAAACCAGGGGGTGGGTGCTGCCCGACACCTTGTTCATTATCGATCATTTGGACAAGGAGGCCTTTGCCTATTATGCTAGTAGGTTGGACCCTATGTTCGAAAATGTGGCAGGTTCCGGAAAAAAAACCGCCTTTTTTTGTGATTCCTGGGAAGTGGATACCCAGCATATATGGAGCAACGATTTTGAAAAAGATTTTAAGGAGTTGTTCGGGTATGATATTGTGCCTTATATGGAAAACATCTACAATGAAAAGAACAAGCACGCACTTTATGATTACATGAAACTGGTTTCCCAAAAAACAATGGAAGGGTTTTATATTCCTTTTCACCAAAAAACCCATGAACTTGGAGGTTTTTCCCGCGTTCAGGTGGCCGGAGCTCCTACCGATCTGATTGAAGCTTACGCATTGGTCGACGTGCCGGAAACTGAAGCCATGTTGTATGAGCCCAACTACTCAAAAATCGTAGCCTCTGCCGCTGCACTAGCCAATAAAAAAACCATCACTTCGGAGACCTTCACGTGCATCTACGGTTGGCCGGATTACCATATGTTCGAGGAGAAAATCGAACACCTCAAACTAGTTGCAGACGCACTTTTTGCCAATGGTGTCAACCAAATATTTTGGCACGGTTACAATTACAACCCCGTAGATAGTGACAGCATATCCTTCTACGCCACAAGCCATGTGGGTAAAAAGGGTGCGCTCTCCAAACACTTGGCCCCTTTTAATGATTATATGGGAAAAATTAGCCGATTGATGCGAAAAGGCAACACCTATACCGATATCGCAGTATATCTACCAAAAGAAGATAGCTGGATGGCGGGTTTTTACCCAGATTCCCTTCAGATGCCATGGTCTTGGGGCCAATACGAACAACGTTATCTGAAATACCCTGAAGAATTAAAGGGGTATCATCCATTATGGATCAATGGCGGATTTATGGAAAAGGCCAGTTTAGTTGAAAACAAGTTGGCATTGGGAAACAACCTATTCAATGCTTTGGTCATTGATGCTGACTATTTGGATATCGACAACCTGAAAATCATTTTCGACAAAGCTGTAAAAGGACTGCCAATTTTTATCAAGCATCAACCAAAACAAGCTGGAATGGTCAAAGATGTTGCATTTACTGAAATGCTTCAAAAAATGCTATCTCTGCCGAATGTTGTCGATAATTTTAAGGAATTGAACATTCCCCAACCGATTATCGAGGGTGAATCAATTCCTGAGTTTTGGATCAAAAAAGAAATGGACACTTATCACATATTCTTTGCGAACCCGAAAACTAAAGAATTAAAGTATCCATTGGATTATGATATGGGCCTGGCTCTTGAAAAATATGACTATCCCATAACGATAAATATCAATGGCAAGTCGATTGCTACCAACCTTACATTCTCGGATGGTGAATCCCTACTCCTTAAGGTTGATGACAACGGAGTCCTAAGTACATTGGACATCAGCTATTTTAGTCAACCTTAGGTTTCAATTGGACCACATCCCCAAAAGTGTAGCTTATACTTTGTCCCTAAAAAACGATTTGAAAAACATCCCCAAAAAGCAAACGAAGACATTCTTTTTGGGGAATCCTGCATAACGCCAAAGAAATCATATCCACACCAATATGGACACTATAACGAATCCCTATCTATAAAATTAAAAGGGTTCCTGATACAAAGCGCCATGTTTCCTGATATGGCTTGGGCAGCATACTCCCCCATTTTTCTAAAATCCGTAGTAATCACTGAAATCTCTAGAAGTTCTTTTAGGGCGGTATCGTTATAACTGATAACTCCTAAATCGATACCACATTTTAAATTTTGTTGCTTGGCTTGCTTAATTAAATGCACCAAATCGGTTTCCTCGATAGTTATGTAAGCTGAATGCCTGCTGAGAACAGTCTCGCTGGTAAAGGCATCTATTACCTCAAAATCAATATCAAATATTCCGCAAAATTTCATGAAGCCCCTAAGTATTCTTCTAGGATAAGGGTAAATGACCTTTGTTGGAAAAACCAAGACAACTTTCTTATACTTCTTGATCTTTTCGGAGGCACTTGATAGGGCTTCAAAAATATCGTTCTCAAAATCTTGTGTAATCCGAGCTAGACAATTCGATATCCTTGGCTTGTCATTGTCCAATACAATCAGTTTCTCCGGTGGTATTCGGGAAAGTGCATTATCTATTTCTTCCGAAGAACTTATATGTTGCTGGTGGGTATCCTTGAAGTGCGGCATGACTACGTAATAATCATAAGCACCAAGGTGCTTATCCAATAAATTTAGGAACAATTGTGAATCACAATGATAAATACAAAGGTTAACATGGGCACCCAACCCCAACTGATCCACCATGGCTTGGTAAATCTGCATTTTGTAGGAACTTAATTTATTAATAAGAAAACATACATTGGTCTTGCCAATCAACGAAGTCCTATTGATAAAATATCCCTTTCCTTTGGTGGCAATTACAATCTTTCGTTCTTTAAGAACTTTATATGCTTTTTCGACTGTATCCCTTGACAGATAATGCGTTTCGCTCAACTCATTGATAGAAGGTATCCTATCCCCTTTCCGAAGTTCTTCCATTCGTATCGAATCGATAATGGATTCTACCAACTGCAAATACTTGGGAACATTGGAAGAATGATCGACCGAAATACCTAAAGTACATTCCATAACTTAATGAGGTTTTGTTTGTTAATTTTATGTGGCTACGTCTATTAAAAGCTTTTCTGGAGAGGAATGTTATGGGTTTACGCTCCTATTAAATATGTTCCCAATTCCAAGGGCTCATATTTTGAATATATCAAAATGTTAATTTGTGATGTGAGCAACCCTTACATTTTAGCGTCCTACGCTCCTACATTGCTACCTTCAAATGTATTATCAACAATAATAAGTTCATATATTTGTAAAATCCATATACAAAATGAATATTATTTGTATTTTTTGATATGAAGTCCTACAAAAAATACCTTGTTTCAAGTCAGGATGACCATCAGGGCCTAGGGATTGAGATATTAAATATCGGTCATAAAATTTATGCCCCACAGCAATCCTATCCCGACATCGACCATCCTGAAAGCTACCTGTTCAATTGGGAAGAAGGACGTTTCCTTGAAGAATATCAAATCGTATACATTTCCAATGGAGAAGGTATATTTGAAGTCAATGGACTACCGCCACAATTGGTGGGACCTGGCACCGTTTTTTTGCTTTTCCCAGGAATATGGCACCGGTTCAAACCGAACCAGGAAACAGGTTGGGAAGAATATTGGGTGGGGTTTCAAGGTGGATATGCCCGGTATTTACTTGAGCAAAAGTGTTTTAGTCCAGAAAATCCAGTGATTTCTGTTGGACTGATTCCTGAGTTTTTGGATACTTTTTCCAATTTGATCTCCACCTTAGAGGAAGAAAGTACTTCATTTGAAAAATTGGCCTCGTTCCATGTAATCAACCTTTTGGGAATCGTATATGCATCCGTGCTTAGAAGTAACAGTGACCGAAGAGAGAAAGAAGAAGCAGTTCGTAGGGTTCAAAACGAAATCCATGCACGATGGAACCAGTCCGTGGACATCCATGAGTTATGCAAGCACTGTGATGTTAACTACAATTCTTTCAGAAAATCCTTTAAGGAAACTTTCAATACTTCGCCGGGCCAGTACCTACTGATGTTGCGGCTGCGAAATGCGGTTAAATTAATCAAGGAAACCAACTTATCTATTTCTGAAATTGCATACGAATGTGGTTTTAATTCAGAATTCTATTTTTCAAGATTGTTCAAGCAAAAAATGCACTGTAATCCTTCCGACATCCGAAAAAAGGGTACATAAGCCAACTTCGCAATAGGGGAATGCGAACCATCCAAAAAAAGACCTGGGCAGCTCACTTTAGAATTCTACCTATAAGACATCGATACCCTACAGTACAGGACAGTGACTTCCTTTTCTTACTGTATTTTCAAAGCACTAAATGTAATCTTATTATGAGAACAACCTTGACGGAGCAACAGATTGCTTCCTTTCAAACGAATGGCTTTGTGGTTATTGAAGACTTTTTGGACGGTGCTGAATTGGAACATTGGAGAATAGTATTTACCGAAGCCATTAGCAATAGGTCGGGGAAAAAATTTCCAGATCAAAACATCAAATCAGGTGAAGCGGATAATATCAATAGTGAAGCGGATTATTTCGGAAATGTCTTCGAGCAGCTGGTCAATCTCTGGAAAACGGATGAGGAGATGAAAAAACTCATCTTGGACCCGAAAATCGGGGAAATGGCCGCTACCCTTGCCGGGGTCAACGGGGTAAGGGTCTGGCATGACCAAGCTCTTATTAAAAAACCATGGGCTAACCCAACAGCATGGCATCTGGACACTCCTTATTGGTCCTTTGATTCCCGGGATGCACTTTCCATATGGATAGCACTTGACGATGCGACATTACAAAACGGCTGTTTGTTTTTTTTGCCCGAAACACACACCAAGACACGATTGGAGGATCCGGGGATCACCAAAAACATGAATGCCATTTTCGAGTTTTATCCAGAATTCAAAAGTATTGATTCAGTTGCTGCACCTATGAAAGCCGGTAGTTGTTCCTTTCACAATGGACTTACGGTACATGGGGCAAATGCCAATATGACCTCTGGGTATAGAAGAGCCATGACCTGTGCTTTTATGCCCGAAGGGAGCTTGTTCAACGGCAAGCAAAATATCCTATCCGACACGCAAATTGCATCACTTGAAATTGGAGATGTATTGCAGGACGACACTCAGAATCCAATAGTATTTAGCAGAAAAAAATAGCATGGAAATCAAATTCTTTGGAGCTTGGTGGGGACTAGACCATCTGGGCCTGAAAGGAATGGTCAAGAAAGTTAAATCTGCTGGATACGATGGTATTGAAATTGGTATTCCAAAAGACGAAAAACTTCGGTACGAACTCCAAAGACTCTTGGAAGACTTTGATTTGGAAATTATTGCGCACCAATATGAGGCAACAGGTACAAATCCCGCTGAATACGCGGACTCCTTAAAATATTTTATGGATATCGCTGCTGCTTTCAAACCAATTTCGATCAATTCCCACACAGGAAAGGATTTTTGGCCCATGGAATCCAATCTACAATTTGTAGACCTTTGTGACCCTGTAGAAAAAATCTATGGGGTCCCCATCCTGCACGAAACCCACCGAGGTAGATTTTTGTATGCGCCCTCCGTTGCATCTGAATATTTTCACAAGAGACCAAACCTCAAGATCAACTTTGACCTCTCCCATTGGTGCTGTGTCTCGGAATCTCTTTTGGAAGACCAAACGGAAGCCGTCCATTTGGCCATAGCTAGGGCGCACCATATTCATGCACGGGTAGGTCACGCCCAAGGCCCACAGATTACCGATATCAAAAACCCATATTGGGACAACGAAATCCAGGTATTCACTAATTGGTGGAAAGAAGTATATCTGGCAAGAAAAAGGGATGGTAATCCATCCATTACCATTACCCCTGAGTTTGGCCCCTTACCCTATGCCCCAATCAACGATAAGGGTACAATGGCCTACATCAATTTTTTTGAACAGAACCTCATAGTGATGGAATACCTTAAAGAATGTGAACAACAGTGGAAACTAGAACTATCCCAATGAAATTCTTATCTAAATCCATTTCAGCGGTACTTGCCGCCGGAATTATGTTATTGAACCTTAATTGCTTCACAATTGAACCAGAAGCTGATGATGAGGAATTATCCATAGAGGCCATGAAACAGCTCTTCGCGAATCCTAGCGAAGACAATAAACCATGGACGTATTGGTATTGGATTAATAATCAAATTTCAAAGGAAGGGATAACAAAGGATTTAGAGTCCATGTCAAAATTAGGCATCGGTACTGCATTGATTGGAAATATCTACCTCGATGAATTGGAACGAGACAGCAGCGAAATCAGGGACATGCAAATCAAAACAGTTGACATGCTTGGCGATGATTGGCTTGAACTGACCAAACACGCAATTATGGAAGGGGGAAGATTGGGGGTTGACATCGGTCTCTTCAACTCCCCTGGTTGGAGTCAATCCGGTGGACCGTGGAATCGACCCGAAAACTCAATGCGGTTCCTCAAAACAATTAATAACTCCGTTTCAGGAGAAGGCAAAAAGGAAGTACGATTAAAACAACCTGATGGCTATTTTGAAACCATTGCCGTTTTGGCTATTCCGGAAAAGATTCCCCGAGAAATGCCAAACCCCGTTGATTTGGGAGCTATCAAAAACTTGACTTCACCTGAACATTTATTTGATAACAATAATACAACCGTAGCGGAATTTCATGGAAATGGAACAAGTACAATTTCGTTTGATTACAAAGAAAACGTTGATGTCCATGGTTTTGAATTTTATCCCAATCAATCCACCTTTAAAGCCAACTGCAAAATTTACTTTCAAATCGAAAGTGCATGGAAACTGGTAAAAGAGGTTGTCATTGACCGTAGCAATGACATGGATATGTTGGGCTTTGATGATTATCCTCCAGTGGCAGTCTCCCTCCCTGGCATCAAAACCACAAAAGTTAAGCTATTGTTTGAAAACATCGAAGTCATAGGGGACCGGAAATCCGGCTTATCTGAAATTAAAGTCCTCTCCCGACCAGTACTAGAGTACTACCCCGAGAAGTCATTGGCCAAAATGCATCAAACCCCTCTTCCTCTGGAAGATGCCTATACCTGGCCACCCCAAAAGGAACCGAAGGATAGTAGTTTCCTTATTGACAAAAACGAAATTATAGATCTCACTGACAAAGTTGACACCAATCAAATACTCCAATGGGAAATACCGAAAGGTAATTGGAACATCCTTCAGATTGGGATGACCTCGACAGGAATAACCAATAATCCAGCGGCCCATAATGCCAAGGGGCTGGAGGTTGACAAACTCAACCGAAAGCAGTTGCAACATCATTTCGATGCCTATGTGGGGCGTATTTTGCAATCTATGGCTCCCGAGGATAGGAAGGCTCTAAAGTATGTAATTGCAGACAGTTATGAGACCGGTGCACAAAACTGGACTGACGATTTTCATTCCCTCTTTAAGGATAAAATGGGATATGATCCCATTCCCTGGTTACCTGTACTTACCGGAAACATTATCAATTCTGCAGACGAATCCAATCGATTTCTGTGGGACCTCAGAAGGCTCGTTGCCGATCAAATTGCCCATGAGTATGTAGGTGGCCTACGGGAACTATGTAACGAAAACAATCTGGAACTCTGGCTCGAAAACTACGGTCACTGGGGGTATCCGTCCGAATTCTTACTATACGGTGGACAGGCAGATAGAGTTGGCGGTGAGTTCTGGGCCGAAGGGGACTTGGGCAGCATCGAGTGCAAAGCAGCTTCATCTGCAGCCCACACTTATGGTAAGAAAATAGTTTCGGCCGAATCCTACACCGCTGCTTTCAAGCATTACGAAAGACACCCAGGTGCGCTAAAGAAGCGCGGGGATTGGAGTTTTACCCAGGGAATCAACCATGTAGTCCTGCATGTTTACATCCACCAACCTTACCCCAACCGTTATCCAGGGGTGAATGCATGGTTTGGAACAGAGTTCAATCGGAACAATACTTGGTTCGATCGATCGAAGCCATGGGTGGATTACCTGAGAAGGTGCCAGTTTTTGTTGCAACAAGGTCTCTATGTAGCCGATATTGCCTATTATATCGGAGAAGATACGCCAAAAATGACAGGGTCAGCCTATCCTCAATTACCAGATGGTTATTCATTTGATTATATCAATTCCGATGTACTCCTGAATGATATCACAATCAAAAACGGAAGATTTACACTACCAGACGGCATGTCCTACAAAATACTGGTCTTACCAGACGACACAACAATGCGACCCAAAGTATTGAGTAAAATCGATACCCTTGTTGCCCAAGGAGGGGTTATCATGGGCATACCTCCTTCATATTCGCCCAGCAAGAAGAATTATCCGAATGCGGATACGGCCATCCAACAAATGGCCCAAACGCTATGGAAAACCAATGACCCTAGCACGAACCATTCAAAACTACCAATAAAGTATGGTGCTGGATATCTATTTCCTTATACTGATATGGAAGACATCCTTTCTAAACTAGATACTCCACCTGATATCATTGTTGACCAAGAAACACCCATGCTATGGACACATCGCTCCGATGGAAACCGACATATATATTTTATTACAAATCAAAGTGATGAAACCATATTATTAGAACCTTCCTTTAGGGTTTCCAACCTATTTCCCTCATTTTGGGATCCTGTTTCAGGTGATGTACGTTCATTGCCCAAATTCATCCAAAACAATGGGTATTCGCAGGTCCCTATCCACTTATCACCCCAACAAAGTGGTTTCGTGGTATTTACAAAAGAAAAACCTTCTTTCACCGACAAAGCTATTATCACCACTAATGGAAGTCTCGAAACAAGCATAAATATCAACGGTAATTGGAAGATTTCCTTTCCGAATGTGTTAACCGGGGACACCTTATCGATAGCAGAAGAACAATTAAAGGACTGGACCGAATATACCAATGAATCCATCAAGTATTTTTCCGGCACCGCACAGTATACTACCCACTTTGATGTAAACCAGGTTTCGAACCTGAAGGAGTATTATCTAAAAATCGGAAAAGCTGATGTAATTGCCAATGTGAAACTAAATGGCCATCGAGTTGGTGGGCTGTGGACACCGCCTTGGACATTGGATATCACAGGCTTTTTAAAGGAAGGTACCAACCTTTTGGAGATCGAGGTCGCCAATCTATGGAAAAACCAATTAATTTATCAATCCAAACTTCCGAGAAAACAGAGAAAAACATGGTCGTTTGTAAAGGACGTTGTAAAAGAAACAGACTCCCTAAGCCCATCTGGGTTAAAGGGACCCATACAAATCTTATCCTATTGAATTATGGCAAACATTTCACAATCCAGTACCAAACCCATCCGATTGGGCATTAAAATGGAGGTCTTCCCCGAGATGATAGAAGACTATATCAAAATCCATAACCCCATTTGGACAGCGCTAAAAGCTGTTTTCCGTAAACATGGTGTCATTTCTTATTCCATTTTCCTAGACCGACAAACAAACAGTTTGTTTGCCTATGTGCTTGTTTCCAATATCCAAGACTGGAAGGCTATTGCAACAACCAAAGTCTGTCAGGATTGGTGGAAGGAAATGAAGCGATTGATGCCTACGGGTTCCGATAACAGTCCGATTTCCTTTGCCCTTGAAGAAGTGTTCCACTTCGAAAGTTCCAATGATGAAGCAAAACCCTTGAACGCCCTCCAATAGATTGATTATGGCCTGACCCATCGATCAATTGGTGATTAATTAGTAACTTTTTGTCAAAGAATAATGACTGGATTGCATTTTAATCCTGGGATGGATGCGTTGGCCCCAAATGACATATATGTTATTGCACAAACCAATAGGTGAAAAAAGAGGGCTGCGACCTAAGATAACCACCTTTTTTTTATCCAATCAGCATACTGCAGGATTGTTTGAAAAATTACAACAGCTACCTTGCAGTTAATTAAGTCACTATAACAAAGTATGAAACAATTTAAACACGTAGATAACCTCTGGGATACTGCCAAGGCAAAACAATTGGGAGATAATCAAGTAGAATTATTCCTCTATAGATCCAATATTTTGGGTTCGGACCTTAGGATTACCAACTATGGAGGTGGGAATACGAGCTGTAAGACCATAGAGAAAGATCCTTTGACCAACGAAGAGGTCGAAGTAATGTGGATTAAAGGATCTGGAGGGGATATTGGTACCCTGACCCGATCGGGAATCGCAGGACTTTATACCGAGCGCTTGAGAAACTTAAAGAAAGTTTATAAGGGTCTCCATGATGAGGATAGGATGGTGGGACTATTTAACCATTGCATCTATGACTTGGACAGCCGTGCCCCATCTATCGACACCCCTTTGCATGGCCTGTTGCCCTTTAAGCACATTGATCACTTGCACCCCGATGCTTTGATTGCCGTTGCCGCCGCAAAGGACAGTGAAAAAGTGACCAAGGAAATTTGGGGAGACACCATGGGCTGGGTGCCATGGCAACGACCAGGCTTCGACCTTGGACTTCAATTGGAAAAGTGCTTGAACGATAACCCCGGAATACGCGGTATCGTATTGGGGAGCCATGGTCTGTTCACTTGGGGAGACACTTCATATGAATGCTACATCAACAGTCTGGAAGTCATAGAAATGGCTTCTGAATATATTGAGAAAAAAATCAAGCAGCAAGTCAGCGTCTTCGGTGGACAAAAAGTAGCATCCTTGCCAGCAAATGAACGAAAGGAAAAAGCTGCTCAGTTAATGCCATTGTTACGCGGTCTCTGTTCTTCAGAAAACCGTATGATCGGGCATTTTACCGATGCGGATGTGGTCATGGAATACATCAACAGCAACGATCTGGAAAGGTTGGCGCCTATGGGAACCTCATGTCCCGACCACTTTTTGCGCACTAAAATCCAACCCTTGGTACTAAAACTGGACCCTGAGGAAGATTTATCCAACGCGGATGACATTCTCAAAAAGCTGGAGCCTGCCTTTGAACAGTACCGAAAAGAATATGCAGCTTACTACGAAAGTTGCAAGCATGACAATAGTCCGGCCATGCGAGACCCCAACCCGGTCATTATTATCTATCCAGGAATTGGGATGTTCAGCTTTGCCAAAAACAAGCAGACCACCCGTGTGGCGAGTGAATTCTATATCAATGCCATCAACGTAATGCGCGGCGCAGAAGCCATTTCGGCCTATACCTCTTTACCAAGACAAGAGGCCTTTGATATTGAGTATTGGTTATTGGAAGAGGCGAAATTGCAACGGATGCCCAAAGAGAAGCCTTTGTCCAGAAAAGTGGCCTTGGTCACTGGTGCTGGAGGCGGAATCGGTAAGGCCATTGCGGATAAACTTGCCGAACAAGGGGCCAATGTGGTTTTGACGGATATCGCCGAAGACCGATTAAAAGAGGCTATAGAAACCTACCCAAGGGATGTAGCAAGCTATGCGGTGTGTGATGTAACCAGCTCAGTATCCATAGAAGATGCTTACAAGTCCGCTTGTTTAGAATTCGGAGGTGTGGATTTGGTGATACACAGTGCAGGTCTGGCCATTTCAAAACCCTTGGCAGAGACCACTGAACAAGACTGGGACTTACTTCAAAACGTACTGGTAAAAGGCCAGTTCGAACTCTTTAAACAAGGAGTGGACATTATGAACAAGCAAGATCTGGGCGGAGATATCATCAGCATCGCCAGCAAAAATGGTTTGGTGTCCGGACCCAACAACGTGGGCTACGGAACCGCTAAAGCGGCACAGCAACACATGGTCCGTTTATTGGCAGCAGAATTGGGCGGTAAAGGGATACGTGTGAATACCGTAAATCCCGATGGTGTTATCGTAGGTAGCAAAATATGGGAAGGTGAATGGGCCGAAGGCCGTGCCAAGGCCTATGGCATTGAAGTGGAAGACCTGCCGGCCCACTATGCCAAACGAAACCTGCTCAATGAAATTATATATCCAGAAGATATAGCCAACGGAGTATTCGCTTTTGTAGGGCTATTGGATAAAAGTACTGGAAACATTATCAATGTAGATGGTGGCATGGCCAACGCATTTACAAGGTAGCACTTTAGATTTCAATCTGTTTTCATTACAAACAATGGCTACAGATATTACCTTATAAGGTATGACCAGCGCCTTTGTTACACTATTTTTGAGTTGGTTAGTTTAGTTATTTGTATCCGCTGGTTGGCGTGGCATAAACCAGCGGATTTTTTTCAAAAAAGCATTACCCTATGATTATAAGCAAAGACCGATTAGCAGCCCATAACCAAGAGAGTATTGAAAAACACAGCCGAAGTTTTGATTTTTTGGCCAATACCCTAGCCAATAAAGGTTTCGACGTTGAACATATCGTAAAGAAAATAAGCGATTTTCAAGTAGCCATCCCCAGTTGGGCATTGGGTGCAGGAGGAACACGTTTTGGTCGATTCTCATACCATGGTGAACCGGGCACTTTGGAGCAAAAAATTGAGGACGTCGGACTCATTCATGCGCTCACCAAATCAGCTGGTGCCATTTCACTGCATATACCTTGGGATGTGCCAGAAGACACCGAAAAGATAACGAAATTGACCAAATCGTTGGGGCTCACTTTTGATGCCATGAACTCCAATACCTTTCAAGATCAACCCAATCAAAAGCATTCCTATAAGTTCGGGTCCCTCTGCAGTACGGACGATAATGCGAGGCAACAGGCCATACAACACAATATCGATGTCATCCGACTGGGTGAAAAATTGGGGTCCAAAAGTTTGACCGTATGGCTGGCCGATGGTTCCAGTTTTCCCGGACAGAACAACTTCCAGACCGTACTCAAAAATACGCAGGACAGTTTGAAACAGATTTATGGCGAACTACCTGAGGATTGGAAGCTCTTTATTGAATACAAACCTTACGAGCCTAATTTCTATAGCACGGTAATCCAGGATTGGGGCACCTCCTTTATGTTGGCCAATGAATGTGGCCCAAAAGCCTATACCTTGGTCGATTTGGGTCACCATTTGCCCAATACCAATATCGAACAGATTGTGGCCACTTTAATGATGAAGGGCAAGTTGGGAGGATTTCACTTTAACGACAGCAAATATGGGGACGACGACCTTACTGTAGGGAGCATCAAACCGTATTCCCTATTTTTGATATTCAACGAATTGGTGTACGGCATGGAAAACAATCCACAGAATCCCTACCCTGCTTGGATGATAGATGCCAGTCACAATCTAAAAGACCCTTTAGAAGACTTGATGCAGTCATTGGAGGCCATACGCTCGTCCTATGCAAAAGCATTATTGGTAGACCAAAAGGCCCTTCGTGATGCACAACAGAACCATGATGTGACCTTGTGCCAAGAAATTTTACAGAAAGCCTATCTTACGGATGTACGCCCACTATTGGAGCGGGCCAGGATATCCAACGGAGGAGCGCTAAACCCATTGGACACTTACAGAAATTTGAAAGTCCGTAAAAAATTAGTGGACGAAAGAGGCAAACATAATATGGCAACTGGCCTATAATCCGGAGCAAATGGCACAAGAAGTAATTGCGGTTTTTGACATTGGTAAGACCAATAAAAAGTTTTTCCTTTTTGATATGGACTTTAAGGAAGTCCATCGCGATTACACCTATTTGGAAACCATTGAAGATGAGGATGGATATCCATCAGAAGATATCAAAAAGCTTCAGGGTTGGATAAAGAACACTTTTCAGGAAGCACTCAAATCAAAGGATTACAAAATAAAGGCGGTCAACTTTTCATCCTATGGCGCAAGCTTTGTCCATTTGGATGGTATGGGAAAGCTGGTTACCCCTCTCTACAATTATACAAAGCCTATCAATGCAAGCATCATTGACAAGTTCTATGCACAGTATGGACCCGAGATATCGTTTTGTAGGGAAACAGGCACCACCCGTGAGGGTATGCTCAACTCGGGCATTCAATTATATTGGTTAAAACACGAAAAACCGGACGTATTTTCAAAAATCAAACATTCGCTTCATTTACCACAATATCTAAGCTATTTGTTTACGGGAATTCCGGTCAGTGAATATACCAGTATCGGTTGCCATACGGCGCTTTGGAACTATGAAAAGCAGGATTATCACGACTGGGTCTATCAAGAGGGAATCCATAAGATATTGCCATCGATAGTGGATACGGGCACCAGTATCAACTCCAAACTCTTTGGTCACCAAATCAAGATAGGTGTGGGTATCCACGACAGTTCAGCTGCCCTGTTGCCCTATATCCGTAGTATTGATAAAAAATTCCTACTGCTTTCCACAGGAACCTGGAGCATTGCCCTCAATCCATTTTCAAAACAACTCCTTACGGACGAGGATACGGATTCCAATTGTATCAACTACATGCGTATCAATGGAGCTCCCGTAAAAGCGGCACGCTTGTTTCTGGGGAATGAATACAATCTTAAAATCAAGGAGCTTGAAAAGCACTTTAACGTGGGTGACAATTATCACCAATCTGTCTTGTTTGATCCAAACATTTATCAGAAATTAAAAGATAATTTTTTACATAGGTTTGACTGGAGCAGTCTTGAGGTTACAAAACCTAAGTCCGTTGCACCAATGGACTTTAACTCTTATGAAGAGGCTTATCACCAATTGATGATGGAGTTGATGGAGCTACAAATCGATCGTATAAAACGTGCCATTGGAAAGGACCATATCAAACAGTTGTACATTGACGGAGGTTTTGCCAATAATCAGATTTTTGTGGAATTATTGGCCAAAGGCCTTAACCATATGGAAATCAAGACTACCGACGCATCTCTTGGGTCCGCCCTAGGAGCGGCCATTTCCATTTCCAATGTGCAATTGGATCAAAAGTTTCTTGAAAAAAACTACGCTTTAAAAAAACACAGACCCTTAATTACCAATTAATATGGCCCAAAGTTTCGATACCCGATATCCTTCCGTTGACGATCTGAGGGAAAAAGCCAAAAAAAGAATCCCACGCTTTGTCTTCGAATACTTGGACGGTGGCTGCAACGAGGATGTGAACATCCACAGAAATACCTCGGAAATACGGGACATTACCCTAAAGCCTACCTACATCAAGGACTTTAAAGGTGCCTCTATAAAGACCACGCTTTTCGGGGAAGAATACGATGCCCCCTTTGGTGTCGCTCCCGTGGGTCTCCAAGGGTTGATGTGGCCCAATTCCCCTGAAATACTGGCCAAAGCGGCCCACAAACACAATGTGCCCTTTATCCTAAGCACCGTGACGACCATGGATATTGAACGGGCCAGCGAACTTACCGAAGGTAAGGCTTGGTTCCAATTGTACAATCCAGCGGAGGACGCGGTCAGAAATGATATTTTGGATAGGGCAGCAGCTGCGGGATGCCCTGTTTTGGTGCTGCTTTGCGACGTACCCACCTTTGGTTACCGACCCCTCGATTTTAAAAACGGATTGGCCCTGCCCCCGAAGATGACAATGGCCAATATACTTCAAGTATTGGGCAAGCCAACTTGGGCCATGCAAACACTTAAATATGGCATACCCACATTTGAGACCTTGCGGCCCTACACCCCTGAAGGACTCAATCTAAAGCAATTGGGCAAGTTTATGGACAAAACCTTCTCTGGAAGGCTAAATGAGGAACGCATCAAGCCCATTCGGGACAAATGGAAAGGCAAGTTGGTATTGAAAGGCGTTGCATCTGAAGAAGATACCGAACAGGCTATTCGGTTGGGATTTGATGGCATCATTGTTTCCAACCATGGCGGGCGACAATTGGATGCTGGAGAATCTACCATTGCCCCACTGTCACGTATTGCCACGAAATACAAGGACCAGATTACCATCATGATGGACAGTGGCATGCGCTCCGGTCCTGATATGGCACGGGCACTGGCCAGAGGGGCCGAATTTACATTTATGGGACGCTCCTTTATGTACGGAGCTGCAGCCCTGGGCAAAAAGGGGGGCGACCATACCATGACCATATTAAAAGTACAATTACAGCAAATCATGGATCAATTGTGTTGTGAGGATATTGGTGACCTACATAAGCACCTGATCTAACCAGCATTCACCTAAGAAGTAACGATACAAACCAAACCGCATGAGCCAATACAATATTGATGAAGAAATCGAGGAAATCGCAGGTGGCGAATTCGAAAGGGAACCAGTGCCCCAATCAAAACTTAAAAGCTGGAAAAGCTTTTTGGGGATGTATGCCGGTGAGCATGCAGCAGGTACCGAGTTTGTAATCGGGCCACTTTTTTTGACCACAGGGGTCAGCGCCTTTGACTTAATTATCGGACTTCTTTTGGGGAACCTCTTGGCCGTGCTCAGTTGGCGTTTCCTTACCGCCGAAATAGCCGTTAAATATCGGCTCACGCTCTACTATCAGTTGGAAAAGATCGTGGGGAAAAATTTAGTGACGGTTTACAATCTGGCCAATGGCATCCTTTTCTGTTTTCTGGCGGGAGCCATGATTACGGTCTCGGCCACCGCCGTTGGTATTCCTTTTGATATGGAAATGCCCAAGTTGACCGATACCATGCCGAACGGAATTACCTGGATCATCATCGTTTTGGCCATTGGGGCCGTAATCTCCATTATTGCGGCCAAAGGTTATGAAACCGTTTCCAAAGCGGCCAACTATATGTCCCCTATCATAGTGCTGGCGTTTTTGGCGAGCGGCATTGTGGCTTTGCGCGATCTTGATGTGAACAGTTTCTCTGATTTCTGGAATATTTGGGGAGAAGGCAGTGAACCTTTTCCAGGCCAAATCAAATATACCTTCTGGCATGTTGCCATTTGGTCTTGGTTCGCGAATGCGGCCATGCACGTGGGCATGTCCGACCTCTCCGTGTTCCGGTTTGCCAAAAAGGCAAGTTCTGGATGGACCACTGCGGCAGGGATGTATGTAGGCCATTATATGGCATGGATCGCTGCGGCACTACTTTATGCCGTTTACTTGGAATCACCAGAAGCACAAGCTGCATTGGCCGGTGGAAACGCTCCCAATGTAGCTCCCGGTCCCCTAGCCTACAATGCACTGGGAATCTTTGGTGCCATCGCCGTGGTGCTGGCAGGGTGGACAACGGCCAACCCTACCATTTACCGGGCAGGTTTGGCATTTCAAGCGATCATCCCTAAAACCTCTACTTTTTGGGTTACCATCATCGCGGGCAGCGTGGCGACCTTAGCTGGACTCTTTCCTGCATTTGCGATGAAATTATTGGACTTCGTGGCACTCTATGGCTTTATTTTGGCACCTATGGGAGCTATTATCGTGTTCGAACACTTTTATGGGAAGAAAGCGAATATCATACTGGATTATGCGGAAAAAATGAACATGAAATTCAATAGTGCGGTGTTTTGGGCATGGGCCATCAGCTTCGGGATTTGCTATGGTATTTCTGTTTATTTTGATGTCTTTTTATCCTTTATGACCTTGCCCGCTTGGTTACTTTGCGGTGTACTCTTTTTGATGATGTCCAAAAAGAAAGTGGCCACCGTTTAAAAGCTCTCAAAGAACGTACCATTGTAGTGTATATTCAGACTAGTCCGTACAACACCATCTTTACAACTTATATAACGTTCAATTCATTTAGATTGTAGTGTTGAGCTATCAGAACCATTGAAGGGTTTCAGATTCTATGCTTTGGTATTATACTTAAGGTTATTCAAATCCATTTTTAGCATGCTTGAAAATAATTATAATGCTAACATACCAAGCTAATATCTGGTAGTATATTGTCGTCCTTAACCAATTCAAAAGCCTTAATAATTACTTTGTTCCCACTATATCTTCCTAATAGGATATCTTATAAGACAATGCTTCTTCTTAATCTTTTGTTCTGTGCTGCTTCCATGGATATATGAATTTCTCCAGTTTCGTAATTGATATTCCTTGCTAAGCCCGCCGTCCCTCCTTTTTTGGGTGGCAAAACAACAACATCCCTTTCTGTAGCCGGCATAAAGCCAGACCCCTCCCATCAGAGGGGTTTCTTTTTTATACGGCTCGTACAGCAAGGGATGCCGTATCCCATTTAGCATCAAAAAAAGATGACAGCGATGGCGCTACTGGAAGTAAATCAAATACCACAAAACATGAAATCGTACACATCCCATCTATCGGAAGCAGCACAAAACCATCAAAAAAAGGAAGACGCTCCAGATACCATAAGTAAATCAGTTGCCTTCGACTCTTATGTTGTTTTTGATGGGGATGTGGTTCGGTTTTTCAATAACGAGTTCAATTATTTTTTAACCGCCCGCTTTGGGCATAAATCCTTTCAATCATGAGCAATTTCAGAAATCATGTACAGTTAATCGGAAATGTGGGGGAAGACCCCAAGATCACCCCCCTCGATGGAGGACGCAAAGTGGCCCGTTTTCCCATGGCCACCAATGAGTACTACACCAACAACCAAGGGGAAAAGATCCAGAACACCGACTGGCACCAAGTCGTGGCCTGGGGCAAGACCGCCGACATCCTCGAAAAGTACACCGCCAAGGGCAGTGAGATCGGCGTACAAGGGAAAATCAAGACCCGTTCCTATACCACAGAGGACGGCAACCAGCGCTATGTGACCGAAATCGTGGCCGATGAAGTGCTGCTTTTGGGCTCCAAAGCTTCCCAAGAGGACAGTGAACCAAAGACCCCTCGGTCAAAGACCTCTAAAAAGACATCCGCCAAAAAGGATGCCTAGCACCTAAGGGATGTCCTTAGGGCATCCCTTCTTTTCTTTTTTGTTCAATTCAAATTCAATTTCCATGGAAACAAACATCCAACACCTTAAAGAACAGCTAAGCCAGTTTTGCGGCTCGCAACAGATTTTTACCCTTCCCCTCTGCCGAACACGGTACACCGAGGGCATCCAATTCCTTGCACAGACCGCCAATGCCTTTTGGCTACTGACAGACGCCTCCGTGATGGGCAAGAGCCTTAGGGACAAAAGCCGATTTATTACCATCGACTTTAAACGCTATTCCCCATCCGAAGTGGAGACCCACGGCTATGATGCCGCAATCACCTACACCGATGGCAATGGTACCGTGCTTGCCCGACAACAATACCATTTCACGGATTTTCCCTTGGAACAGATCCGCCTCTTTTTTGTGGACAATACCCTCCTATTGCCCTCCGAATACTAAAATGGTCGAGGGGATGCCCAAACAACCCTTAGCACATCCCCTCTATCATTTTTCGAAACACTCAAAATCCAGAAAAATGACCCCTAAAGTTAACGAAATAAAAATCAGCTACCGGGAGCATACCCGAATTTCAGAAGCTCCACAATTGACCTCTTCCCGGGATGTGGCCGCACTATTGCACGCCAACTGGGATGCCGATACCCTTGCCCTCAAAGAATCCTTTAAAATCCTATTGCTCAATAATTCCAATAGGGTCAAAGGTACCTATCAGGTATCCGATGGGGGCATCACGGGTACCGTGGTGGACCTGCGCATCCTATTTGCCGTGGTACTCAAGACCTTGAGTGTGGCCATTATCCTTGCCCATAACCACCCCTCTGGGAACCTCAAACCCAGCCAGCCCGATAAACAGCTGACCCAAAAGATCAAACGGGCCGCTGCACTATTCGATATCAAAGTCCTTGATCACCTGATCATTGTACCCAATGGGGACTACTTCAGTTTTGCAGATAATGGTATGCTGTGAGTTGCCAATTACGACAGACTTTAGATCAGCTGTAAAAATTTTGAGCCATCCCATTGGGGTGGCTTTTTTGGTCCTATGAATTACCGTCTACGCATTAAAATACAACTCTTTTTTTATCATCTTTTCCGTCTGTTTTTCCAATGGTGTTGATAATACGGTGAGACAATACACCCACCTAAATCATCCCTTCCTATTTAAAAGAAATTCACCCCTTTTTACCATTTGCTGCAAACTCCATAATTCCACCTGCTACACCTTCTTAAAATTTTATCCCTTTTTCGTTCGATGGCTCGTGCGTAATACCTTGAATGGGCGATGAATTTTGTGCTGCGCACAATAAGGAAGAGCAAGAGGGCAACACGGCCAGCCGGTGTTGCTTGCATTCATTTTCAAATAAACCACTGTTTTACAGTGGGTTATTACTCAAAAAGTTTTTACACAAAGGGCTTTGAAGACCCCGATTTGCGGCAAATGCCCCCGAAACCCCTATAAACAGGCACGGATTTGCGGCAAATCCAAATCAAAAACATCTATGGGAACTGAAAGTTTTAGTAATATACGCTTCAAAAAGGACACTGCCAGACGGTTCCAGTCCTTCTCACGGATGTACTATAAAACGCATACCCTGGCCCTTTCTGGGATGCTCGATTTCTTTACGTACAACGAAATCTCTCCTCACGAAAACCTCGGTAAGCGCATGGGGCTGATCATGGACTTCCTCCAAAAGTTCCGGGACTTTACCGCCAAACGGAACAATGCCACCATTGCTATCATCAAGGACCTCGAAAAACACGGTATCATGCCCACCAAGGCGATGATGGAACTGCTCTTTGAAGGAGGACCTACCTCCACAAATCAAAAGTCTGGTGATATCCCTAAAACCGAGTTGATTATTCCCGAGATTCAAGGGATGGACCTCGATACCGAATTTGCACTGCTCGAAGAACGCAAACAACGACAACTGCTGGAACAGGAACTGGCCCAGCTTAAAACCCTAATCAACAAGCAACTCCTTAATCGGGTCAAGGTCATCCGACCAGCACTCGGTGCTCCTCGGCTCCAACTGGAGATGACCCTCTCCGAATGGGAAAAACTCAAAGAACATTTTAAAACACCATAGCTATGTACATCACTATTACACGACAACATCTCGGGGAGACTTTTTCCCAAAGCGCAGCAGATTTTGTGGACTATCTGGAAAAGGAAAACAAGGCACTTGCCCCCGAACAGCAGGAACCTTTTTTTAACCAACAACAAGACCATATCGATCCCAAGACCGTGGTCCAAGAGATTGATGCCAATACGGACCGCCTCAAACAAAACGAGCCCAAATTCTACTCCCTGACCATCAATCCCAGCCAGCGGGAACTGGCCGCCATCCAAAATGACCCCGAAAAGCTCAAGGCCTATGTTCGGGAGGTGATGAAGGATTATGCAGCTTCCTTCTATCGAAAGGAACCCGTTCAAGTGGAGCAGTTGAAGTATTTTGCCAAAATCGAAAAGGAACGTACCTATTCAGGAAGGGATCGGGAAATCCGTGAAAACCGTCCCTATCGCGCACAGATCGCCAAACTCCAGAACGATTTGGCCAAGGTCAACCGTGGGGCCCTGCAAGAGAATCCCAAGCTCATCCAGCGGGATATCGATCGGCTCTACAAACAGATGCCCCATAAATTGGATGGAAAACCCATCACAGCCGGGATGCAAAAACCGGGTTCCCAAACCCATGTGCATATCGTGATGAGCCGGAAGGATGTCACCAATACCTATAGTCTGTCCCCCGGGAGCAGCTATCGGGAATCCGAGGCCCAACTCCATGGGCAGACCGTGAAACGGGGATTCCGAAGGGATGAGTTTTTCGAAAAGGCCGAAAAAACCTTTGACCGGATGTTCAAATACAACCGGAACTATGTGGAATCTTACAACGCCCGAAAGACCCTCGACAAGGACCCCAAGGCCTATTTCTCCAAAATCATGGGGCTTCCCGCATCAAAACGAGCCACTGCCCTCAAATTACTGTCCAAGACCGGGGCCAAGATACCGCTGCCCAACATTCCGACCAGTAAGGTGGCCATCGCCCGAAAGACCCTCGCCCGCTTGCAAAAGGCCGCTGCCCTTGCCCGAAAGGCCAGCTCCATTGAAATCTAGCCCCTACACCTATGGAATACTTGGATACTGTTGATGCCTTTTTTACCGACCATTGGTGGCTACTATACCTTCCATTGGGATTGGGCATGCTACTGTTCCAATATGTCCAACGGTGGGGTGTTCTGTTTTTATCAGTGATATTTCTATTGGAAGGGGCCTTATTTGTTTATTTCTTGGGATGGGGCATTTTAGTACCCTTGCTATTGTATGCCCTACTTCCTTCGCTATTTCTGAATATGCTTTTCGGATTGTTGTTTTATATCCGTGAAGAAGAAGACGCCATTCCCCCGAAATACCGAGCTCGGCTAACACTGCGTAGCGGTGCCCTGACGCTCAAAAACATTCGACGGGGGATTTCCATTATCGGTTCTGCAGGGAGTGGGAAAACGGAATCCGTGGTCCATGCCTTGTTGCGGCATTTTCAGAAGCATGGGTTCTGTGGGGTCATCCACGATTACAAACATTTTGAGATTACTGAATTGGCCTATCCCCTCTTCCAAGACCAAGGCATTCCTTTTCATATCGTGTCCTTTGATACCATCCACCAACGGGTGAATCCCATAGCGCCCAGATACCTGCCCGATGAGGAAAGCGTGAACGAGGTCTCCCGTGTCCTACTGGAAAACCTTCTCGAACAACGGGAATCAGTAGCCCAGGGTTCATCGAAGTTCTTTAACGATGCTGTTGAGGGACTGCTTGGGGGACTCATTTGGATGCTTCGCACCCATCATCCCAAATACTGTACCCTTCCCCACCTTATCGCGGTATATCAACTATTGGAGCCTGAACATCTCATCCAATGGCTTAGCCAGGATCTAGTGGCCAAGGCGATGGCCGATGCCTTTATCGCAGGCAGGGACTCCGAACGCCAGACTGCCGGGGTACTTTCCACACTCGCCAATGCCCTTAAGAAAATATCTACCCAACGTATATTCATGGCCCTCTCCGCCGATGAAGTTGACCTGGACATAAACAATCCCGAACACACTGCTGTGCTGTCCATCGTGAACCATCCCAAATTTGAAACCGCCTACTCCCCCATCATCGCCACCATCCTCCATACCGTTATCAAACAAATGAGCCTTCGGGGTCAAAAACATTCATTTGTCTTGATGGAAGAGGCCCCGACCATTCGCCTGCTCAATATGCACCGTATTCCAGCTACCCTGCGTAGTTATGATATCACTACGGTCTATGTCATGCAGGACAAGGCCCAGAACGATATGATGTACGGCGATAAGGCCAGTCGGGCCATTCTCTCCAACCTCTCCTATCAGTTTTTTGGGAAGGCCAACGACCCGGATACGACCTACTATTATGAGCGTTTTTTCGAATTGGTCAAAAAACCCATACGGAGCGTGAGCAAGAAAGCGGATTTTATGGCCTCAGATACTCGGATTACTAATATTGAACGCGAAGTGGGAAAGGTCCGGTCAGAAGAATTCTTTCGGTTGCGGCAGGGGGAGTTTATTGCTTTTTCGGACGGGAAGGACAGAAAAGTACGATTTCCGGTGCCAAAGGCCGTTCGGGATTTGCCAAAGCCAACCTACCCTTCAAACAGCCCTGAAATTGCTGCCAACTTTCAGCGGATACATTTGGAAGTCAAGGGGTTGTTTCAAAAGCAATGATAAAATTCCAAACCCCATAAAATGCCTTATTTTAGCTTTGCTTTTATCTAATTAGAGATTTGCACACCGGTGACAAGATAGATAAGCAATAGCGGTTTCGTTGGTTACTCGAGCCGTTTTTGCATCCATTTAAGGCTCTTCCTTCCTTAAATTTGGTAGTTATAAATCGGCTACTGCGCATACACAGGTCCGTTACCAAAAGTTTAAATGAACAATTGACTATCTTTTTTTCGATTTAGTACCTTTAAACAAAAACTAAATGGAACGGGGAAATATTATATTATACGATGATAAGCCCAATATAGAAATACGGTTAGACAATGACACCATTTGGTTGAATCAGAGACAAATGGCAGAACTTTTTGATAAGGATAGCGATACTATTGGTCTGCACCTGAAAAACATATTCGCGACCAAGGAACTGGATAAAAAAGCAACTACCGAGAAATACTCGGTAGTTCAAAAAGAAGGTAAAAGACGGGTAAGGCGTAATGTGCTCTTTTACAATCTAGATGCCATAATTTCTGTTGGCTATCGCGTTAATTCTAAGCGAGGAACCCAATTTAGAATTTGGGCCAATAGTATTTTAAAGGAATATTTGGTAAAGGGCTATGCCGTAAATGAAAAAAGATTAGCTCAAAAAGAAGAGGAAATCCAGATACTAAAAAACGGTATATCCATATTGGGAAGAGCGCTGGAAGAAAAGTCAAAACTTGAAAACAATGAATGGCTGAAGCATTTCGCTCAAGGCCTTGAATTACTAGATGACTATGACCATGAAAACCTTGATGTTAAGGGGTTAACTAAAAGAGAAGCTGTTTTTCCAAGTATGGAGGAATATCAAGAACTTATCCGACAAATGGCTACAGCATTTGATTCTGACTTATTTGGAAAAGAGAAAGATGAAAATTTTCAAAGCTCCCTTGCTCAAATTACCAAAGGTTTTGAAACAGAAGATTTTTACCCCACTATTGAAGAAAAAGCCGCCACGCTCCTATATTTGATAACAAAGAATCACTCTTTTGTTGATGGTAATAAACGAATAGCCGCCGCTTGTTTCCTTAAATTTTTAAGTGCAAACAGCATGCTCGTTTCTAAATTCGATAAACCAATCATAAGCAGTGATACCTTGGCCAGTCTAACACTGTTTATCGCTTCCAGTAAACCAGAGGAAATGCAGACGGTAAAAAGATTGGTGATTAGTGTTTTAAATAGAAACAGATAATTGCAAGTCCAAATAAACGATTGCATTACCAACAAACCAGAATCAAATGGGAACTAGAATAGTCTTATATATAATCATACTTTCAATTTTCGGTTGTAATAAGGACAACGCAAATAACGAAACTGAGATTCAAGGCACTTATAAAGGGATTTTTGAGCGGGATGGTATCGTTTCAAATGTTGAGTTGACATTATATGGCGGGACTTGGATAGGTGAAAGTGAAAGGTCCAAATATCCTGCATTATGTAATGGTACTTATTCTATCTCAAGAAATGTTATTTCCTTCGAGAATGCCTGTGCCTGGACAGCTGAATTTGATTGGACGCTGATATTGAGTGACGACTGGAATTATGACATTAAAGGCAATTTATTGGTTTTAATGAAGTCGAATGGAGATAAATATGAATTATCTAGACAATAAGAGATAATCTAATGGCCAACTTATAACCTAAAAATAACGATTATTTAGTTGGGGTCACCAAGTAGTGCTCATAACTGATGCGATCGGATTGTTTACAAAAGTTGAAATATGAGTTTAACCGCAAAACATGTAGAAGACTTTTTTAAAAGAATTGACAACTTGGACGTCTCCCAGGAGCCCAAATTTGGTAAAATGAATGCTTGCCAAATGGTTTGTCACTGTACTGATTTTTTTAGAATGGCCATTGGGAATAAGAAAGCACATGAATATGGTACTATAAATCCGACTGAAATCCTCGAACTCTCAAGTTCAGGACAGACCGTGCCCGCACCAAAAGGCTTCGGTCAAATCGAGGGAGAAGGGACTCTTCCTACCAATTTTGAAAATGACAAAACCATCTTAAAAGAACATATTCGAGAATTTTCGAATCTGGGCAAGGTTACTTACGAAAACCCATCAACAGCCGAGTGTAATGGCATCAAGGACTATACAATGGGCTCATGCAACTAGGTTTTTTGACCGTATAGTAAGCGAAGCGAGGTCTTTTTTTTTTAAATAGCTGTGTACAAGTAATTTGTATGGATTGCCTTAGTTAGCCTATTTTTACTTGAATTAGTATTGATTCATTGAATCGAGCACGAACCCAATCCAAATGATCAATGAAAAAAATTGTGCCTTTGATTATAATGGCTTTTATGTTGTCTAATTGCTCCGAAAATGATGGCGGTATAGACTGCGCCCTTTTTGATCCTGGCTTCCCTTCGTTGTATGTCAGACTGATTGATCAAAATGGAGATAATCTAATTGGGAACGGAACCATTGACCCGAACGAAATAATACTCCTAAAAGGATTGGGCTTCAGATACAATCCGCCCAATGAATTTGCAGTTCCAGATTCCGATATCAGGAAGTTCGACAATACAATCAAGCTGTATATCCCGAATGAGTCTACTTTTCAATATATCATTAAACTGAACGAAACTGATGTTGTTACCTTGGATATTTCTGCTCAACG
>Ga0189278_10200_pt1 | contig 42752 bp, 45 predicted proteins | sample N26A9minimetaG_FD_130326 | JGI IMG/M metagenome (GOLD analysis project Ga0189278, IMG submission 130326) | Marine microbial communities from the Costa Rica Dome - N26 A9 mini metaG | ecosystem: Environmental > Aquatic > Marine > Oceanic > Photic zone | place: Costa Rica: the Eastern Pacific...
AATGCGCGTCTCAATGCGCCCTCCCAGGCTCGGGCGCGGCCCTTCGTTCGAAAACGTAACGCTGAGCGCAGAAGAACGATTTACCTCCGGCGGCAGCCGTTTCCGGGTTTGTCAGCAATCTGACATGTCATTTTTGACATGTCATTTTTGACATGTCTTCATTTGCGGATCAGCACCGGGCGCATAAAGCCAAAAACGGGAACCGCTTCCGGGCGCCCCGGATAAGCGTTTCCAACAGGTTGCAGCGCTTTACGAACCGGATAAAGGCAACACCCCGGGCGCGACCACTGACAACGGCTCAGCTGCCGTGCCCGCCCACATAAGCATTCCGCGCGGGGCTTTGCCATTCGGTCAGGGCCGCAGGCTCCGGCGCAAAGACCTCCACCAGCAGCGGATGACAACTGGCAACATCCGAGGAATGCAGGGTCGAACAATCGCCCCCCGGGCAGGCGCTGAGCGCGCCCAGCAGGTCCACCTCTGCAAAGAACTCCAGAAAATCGCCGGGCCGCACCGGGCTTGCCTTCATGAAATATTGCCCGGTGTCGCGGGTGAAACCGGTACACATGAAGACATTCAGCACGTCGTGAACATGGCGCTCCGCCTCGGAGAGGTCCATGCCCAGATGTGCGGCAAGGGCGCGGGTCAGGTTGGAATGGCAGCAATGGTGATACTGGCCGCCTGACAGCAGATTGTGGGTATAGGGATCGCAGCGGGTGCCGATCACATCATGCACCGACCCGCCGTAACCGTCGATGCCGTACCAGCCCAGCGTATCCGCCGTGATCGTGGCCAGCGGCCGCAGATGGGGAAAGGCGGACCACATACGGTCCCCCCGCGTCAGATGGGTGCCATGCAGGGCGCGGGTCTTGCCGGAATAGAACCGCTCGGAAAGGTCATTCAGATGCCACAGGTTCAGGTCGCCCACCTGCGGCCCCTCGACACTGGTGATCCGAAAGAAATGGCCCGCAGGCACCGTGAACACACCCGCCTCGCGCGGCGGCACGATGACTTCCGCCGTCTTTGCAAGACTGGCGCGCGCAGCGTCATAAAGCGCCATGTCCGGCGGCGGCAGGGTCTCCACCGGATAGCAGATCACGGGTGCCACCTCGCGGCGGGCATCGGCGTCAGGCGGGGCAAGGGACATGGCGGATCTCCGGTTTGGTCCTGGCAAAGCTGCCCCCGCGCGCGGGCAGAGTAAAGATGCCTCAGCATCACAGCCCAGCCCGCCCCCGGTGCAAAGGGCTTGCCTGATCCTGCGGCGGGCGCAATCATGGCCCGGGATCAAGGGACGGAGGACAGGATGCGGATCATCGGAGCGATGCTGGCGCTGCTGCTGGCGGCAAAGGGCACCCTGGCGCAGGAAGGCTGGGGCAACCTCGATGCGCTGCTGCTCAGCAACCTGTCGACCACCGGCAGCATGGAGGCGTCTTACTGGATGCCCGACAGCCCCGATCCCGCACAGGCCCGGGTCAGCCTTGGCATTGCCTATGTCCATATCCCGGGTTCGGCGGGCAGCGTCGCACTTGGGGCCGGGGTATTCCGGCAGACGGCGCAGGGCTGGCAGCTCTCCACACCCGTCTACAACCTCTTTGGTCACGAGCCCCGCGCGCCGCAGTTCCAGAACGGGCAGCTTCAGCTGCTGACCACCATGCCCGGCCCCGGCGAGCCGCGCTGCTGCCCCACGCAGGAGGCGATGTGGCGCATTGATCTGACCACCGGGCAGGCGCAGCGCCTGTATTGACCTCAGGCGTTCTGTCCCGCCATCCGGCCGGAATGCAGGCAACCGCCCAAAAAGGTCCCTTCCAGCGCGTTGTATCCGTGATACCCGCCGCCGCCAAAGCCGCAGACCTCTCCGGCCGCATAAAGGCCGGGCAGCACCGCGCCTGAGGGCGTCAGGACGCGGCCCTGCACATCGGTGTGCAATCCCCCCAGCGACTTTCGGGTCAGCACATTCAGCCGCACCGCGATCAACGGCCCGTTGGCGGGATCAAGTATCGCATGGGGCTTCGCGGTGCGGATCAACCTGTCGCCCCGATAGGCCCGCGCCCCCCGGATCGCGGTGATCTGCGCATCCTTGGAAAACGGGTTGGTCAGCTGCAGGTCGCGCGCCCTGATCTGCGCGCGGATCTGCTCCAGCTCCAGCGGATGTTCCGGCGTCAGCCGGTTCATTCCCGCCACCAGCCTCTCCAGATCATCGGCAACCACGAAATCCGCGCCCTTCTCCTTGAAGGCCTCCACCGCCGGGGTTGCCCCCTTGCCCAGCCGCGCCTGCAGGACCTCGCGCCAGCCGCCTTCGGTCAGATCGGCATTCTGCTCCGAGCCGGACAGGGCGAATTCCTTTTCGATGATCTTCTGCGTCAGGATGAACCAGCTGTGCTCCCCCGCCTGCAGGATGCGTTTCAACGTCCCCAGCGTGTCGAAACCGGGCAGACAAGGCGCTTCCATCCGGGTGCCACGCGCATCGAACCAGAGCGAGGATGGCCCCGGCAGGATGCGGATGCCATGGTTGGGCCAGATCGGGTTCCAGTTCTCGATCCCCTCGCAGTAATGCCACATGCGGTCGGTGTTGATCGTGCCTGCCCCGGCCTGCACCGCGATCCCCTGCATCTTGCCATCCACATAATCCGGCACCCCGGACACCATCCGCGCGGGCGGCGCGCCCAATCTGTCGCGCGGCCAGTTGGCCCGCACAAGCTCATGGTTCCCGCCGATGCCGCCGGTGGTCAGCACAATGGCCTCTGCCCCGTATTCGAACTGCCCCGTGACCCTGCGCGAGGTGCTTTCCCCCCGCGCCGCGGTGCTGTCCTCCAGCACATCGCCCTGCACCCCGGTCACGCCGCCATCACGGGTGATCAACCCGGTCACACGGTGCCGGAACGCCAGTTTCAGCTGCCCTGCGGCGGCATGTTCCGTCATCAGCCGGACAAAAGGTTTCACAACGCCGGTGCCGGTGCCCCAGGTGATGTGGAAACGCGGCACCGAATTGCCATGCCCCCCCGCCAGCGCGCCGCCCCGCTCGGCCCAGCCCACCACCGGAAACCAGCGCATCCCCAGATCGTGGCACCACTGGCGCATGCCCCCCGCCGCCCAATCGACAAAGCTTTCGGCGCAGGCGCGGGGGTTGGCGTCTTCTTCCCGGTCGAATTGTGCCGATCCCATCCAGTCGCTCAGCGCCAGCTCGGCGCTGTCGCGGATCCCCAGACGGCGCTGTTCGGGCGTGTCGACCATGAACAACCCGCCCAGCGACCAGAAGGCCTGCCCGCCCAGCGACTGCGGTGCCTCCTGATCCAGCAGGAGCACCCGGCGCCCCCGCTGCACCGCCTCATGGGCGGCGGCCATCCCGGCCAGCCCCGCCCCCACGATGATCACATCTGCCTGAAAAGATGTCTGTGTCATGGCCTCCCCCTTTGCCTATCCTGCCCACCGTCACCCCGAAGGCGACTTTTCATGACGCCGCCGCCATTCGCGGGCATAGACCGATTCCTCGCTGTGCTTGCGGCTGTTGGCGGCCTGTCGGCGCGCCTGTTCCCCGGCGGTTTCCGCGCGCACCTCGGCCTGCCGCATCTGGGCCGCACGTTCAAAGGGGATCACCTGCACCATCGGCGTGCCTGCGGGCATCCGCAGCGCCCCCCGGGTGCTGGTCCACAGAAACGGGACATTGACGGGCACATCCAGCGCATCGCAGTCAACTGTCCCTTTGAACGCGGCAAAGGGCAGATCGGAAGCCCAGCGAAACTCCATCGCGCGGGTCTGCGGGTCAACCACCGTCCAGATGTCGAATGGGGTCGGAATGATCCAGCCCTGTGCCATCACATCGGCCACCGGCAGACAGGCGCGCACCGTCAGCCCGGGCAGCCCATGGGAATCCTTCATATCCATTTCGCGGTCCAGATCGCGAAACCATTCGGGCAGGAATTTCGCCGCAGGCTGCGGCGCGGGGATGCGGCCCAGCAGGTCGGGCGGGCAGAGGAATTCGATCTTGGTCATGACCGCAGCCTGCGCGGGTCAGGACCGGAAAGCAACTGTGTTCAGAGACCGGGCCGGTTCAGCCTTGCCAGACAGCGGTCCGGCTTGCCCTTGGCGCGAAAGGCCTCGGCCCCGCAGGTCACGCAATTGTATTTCATCAGCGCCCCCCTGGCCCCCGCGCGGTCCTCGCGCCAGCGGCATCGGCGGGTGTCCGCGTGGCGGTGGGCATAGATGGCGACGGCAATGACCGCGATGACAAAGAAGATCGGTGCAAGCATGGTTCTGACGTAAGACGCGCGGCGGGTTATGACAGCCGCCGCGCGCCCATGTGTTCAATTGTTCAGGATCAAACGGTCCGTTCGACCATCAGTTTCTTGATGTTCGCAATCGCCTTGGCCGGGTTCAGCCCCTTGGGGCAGGTCTTGGCGCAGTTCATGATCGTGTGGCAGCGGTAGAGCTTGAAGGGGTCCTCAAGGTCGTCCAGACGCTCGCCCGTGGCCTCGTCGCGGCTGTCGATGATCCAGCGGTAGGCGTGCAGCAGCGCGGCCGGCCCGAGATAGCGGTCGCCGTTCCACCAGTAGCTGGGGCAGGAAGTCGAGCAGCAGGCGCACATGATGCATTCATACAGACCGTCCAGCTTCTCGCGGTCGTCGGTGGATTGCTTCCACTCCTTCGCGGGGGCCGGTGTCTCGGTCTCCAGCCAGGGCTGGATCGAGGCATGCTGGGCGTAGAAATGGGTCAGGTCCGGGATCAGGTCCTTGACCACCGGCATATGCGGCAGCGGATAGATCTTGACCACGCCCTTCACCTCGGCCACGCCATAGGTGCAGGCCAGCGTGTTGATCCCGTCGATGTTCATCGCGCAGGAGCCGCAGATCCCCTCGCGGCAGGACCGGCGGAAGGTCAGGGTCGGATCGATCTCGTTCTTGATCTTGATCAGCGCGTCCAGGATCATCGGGCCGCAGCTGTCCATGTCCACGAAATAGGTGTCCAGCGCCGGGTTCTTGTCGTCATCCGGGCTCCACCGGTAGATGTGGAATTCCTTGAGGTTGCCGGCCCCTTCGGGCTTGGGCCATGTCTTGCCGCTGGTCATGCGGGAATTCTTGGGGAGCGTCAGCTGAACCATGTAGCATCTCCTGTTCTGGCGTCGCCGCCGGTTTCAATCAGACCCCGCCAGGGGGCGTTCAATTCCGCCTGCCCTAACGGACAAACAATGTGTTCTGTTCGGCCTGCATCGCGGCCCTGAAGCCCAGACCTTCGATCATGCCCAGCAGGTTGCTGTCCCAATCCGCGGCGTGATCGGTTTCCACCAGCATCACATCCGGCAGCCAGCCGCCCGCCGCCAGCAGCGGGCCAAGGGCCGCAGGCTCCGCGCCCTCGACGTCGATCTTCAGCACCGAGACATCGTGACCCGCCGCCTCCTCCACGAAATCCAGCAGGGGACGCACCGGCACCAGCCTGCCGCCACTGCGCGACCGCCGCTTGACCGGCAGCAGCGAGGCCTGGCCAAAGTTGTTTCCGTGAAAGTTCAGCATCGCCTCGCCGCGTTCCGCGCCCAGCGCGCAACCTTCGATCCGGACCATATGGCCCAGCCCGTTCAGCTGCACGTTATGGCCCAGACGCCCGATCATCACCGGGTTCGGCTCAAAGGCGATCACCCGGCTGCCCTTGCCCGCCGCAACCGCCAGCGGCACGGCAAAGGCCCCGCAATTGGCCCCGATATCCAGAATGAAGGCATTCTTGCCCTCGACCACTTCGGTCAATGCGGTCAGCGATTTCATCTCGGGCGGCTGGCCATAAAGCCAGATCATCCGGTCGGTATAATTGTCGCGCGGGTCCACATACATGCGGATGCCCGCGAATTCGACCACCGCAGGCGGCAGCGCCGCCATCAGCTTTTGCCGCAGCGGCCGGTCCGCCGCCCGGAACGCCGCGCGCATCGCCTCAAGGGTCAGCGATTCCGCGACCGGCTCGAAGGTGGGATGCGGCAGGGCGTTCATGGGTCAGCTCAACCCGGCTTCGAGGGTGCGCGCCTTGAGACAGGTCTGCGTGTCGGGCCGCGCCAGGATGTTGCGCACGATGGTCACTGTCGAATCGTCCACGCCGACAACGGCGGCACGGGCGAATTCGCGCACTTCCAGCGCATCGGCATAATCAATGATGCAATCGGTGAAAGGCGTGATCAGCTTCTTGGGGACCTGCGGGAAACGGGTGGCAAGGGTTTCGGTGACAACCCCCTTTGCCCCCGCCCGCGCGGTGCTGTCCACCGCCTCGGTCACTTCGGTACAGCCCGCTATGGCCAGGGCAAGAACAGCGATGCCTGCAAGGCGCATCTCAATACACCCGCGCCTTGGGGGCGATCTTTTTCAGGTCGATGCCGCCTTCGTTATGGCTGGTCAGCGGCTTCAGATGCACGCCACGGAAGCCCAGCGAGGCCTCATTGCCCTTGAACCAGATCAGGCTGTGCTTGCGCCAGTTCTCGTCGTCGCGGTCGGGATAATCCTCATGGGCATGGGCGCCCCGGCTTTCCTTGCGCGCCGCAGCGGCGGTGATCGTGGCCACCGCATTGGGCATCAGGTTGGTCAGCTCCAGCGTTTCCATCAGGTCGGAATTCCACACCAGCGACTTGTCGGTGACATGCAGGTCATCCAGCTTGCCCGCCACGTTCTTCATCTTTTCCTCGCCCTCGGCCAGGGTCTTGTCGGTGCGGAAGACGGCGGCATCGGCCTGCATCGTCTTTTGCATCTCAAGGCGCAGTTCCGCCGTCGGCACATGGCCGCTGGCATAGCGCAGCCCGTCGAACCGGCTGAACGCCGCCTCGACCGAGCGCTTGTTGGGCACCGGCACCGGGGCATTGGCATCCACCACTTCCTTGGCGCGGATCGCGGCGGCGCGGCCAAAGACCACCAGGTCGATCAACGAGTTCGAGCCGAGGCGGTTGGCCCCGTGCACGCTCGCGCAGCCCGCTTCGCCCACCGCCATCAGGCCGGGCGAGACATTGTCGGGCTTGTCCTTGGTCGGGGCCAGCACCTCACCCCAATAGTTCGTGGGGATACCGCCCATGTTGTAGTGCACTGTCGGCAGCACCGGGATCGGCTCTTTCGTCAGGTCCACCCCGGCAAAGATACGCGCGGATTCGCTGATCCCCGGCAGGCGCAGGTCCAGCGTTTCGGGCGGCAGGTGGTTCAGGTGCAGGTGGATATGGTCCTTGTTCTCGCCCACACCCCGGCCTTCGCGGATCTCCATGGTCATGCAGCGGCTGACCACATCACGGCTGGCAAGGTCCTTGTAGGTGGGCGCATAACGCTCCATGAACCGCTCGCCTTCGGAGTTGGTGAGGTATCCGCCCTCGCCCCGCGCACCTTCGGTGATCAGGCAGCCGGCACCATAGATGCCGGTCGGGTGGAACTGCACGAATTCCATGTCCTGCAGCGGCAGGCCGGCCCGCGCGGTCATGCCGCCACCGTCGCCGGTGCAGGTATGCGCCGAGGTGGCGCTGAAATAGGCGCGGCCATAGCCGCCGGTCGCCAGCACCGTCATCTTGGCCGCAAAGAGGTGCATGGTGCCATCGTCCAGCTTCCAGCACAGCACACCCTGACACACGCCATCTTCGGACATGATCAGGTCGATGGCGAAATATTCGATGTAGAACTGCGCGTTCTGTTTCAGGCTCTGACCATAGAGCGTGTGCAGAATCGCATGGCCGGTGCGGTCGGCGGCGGCGCAGGTGCGCTGCACCGGCGGGCCTTCACCGAATTCGGTGGTATGGCCGCCAAAGGGCCGCTGATAGATCTTGCCTTCTTCGGTCCGCGAAAACGGCACGCCGTAGTGTTCCAGCTCATAGACCGCCTTGGGCGCCTCACGGGCGAGGTATTCCATCGCATCGGTGTCGCCCAGCCAGTCGGAGCCCTTCACCGTGTCGTACATGTGCCACTGCCAGTTGTCGGGGCCCATGTTGGACAGCGACGCGGCAATGCCGCCCTGTGCGGCCACGGTATGCGACCGGGTCGGGAACACCTTGGAGATACAGGCCGTGCGCAGCCCCTGCTCCGCCATCCCCAATGTCGCGCGCAGGCCTGCACCGCCCGCCCCAACAACAACCACGTCATACTCGTGGGTTTCATACTCATATGCAGCCATGTTCGGTCTCCCCTCGGGAATGAATGGATCAGAGCGCCAGGCGCGCGATGGCGAAAACGCCCACCGCCGCCGCGCCGTAGCTGAGGCAGGTCATCAGGATGATCGCAAGTTTCTGCGCCGTCCCGTGCACGTAATCCTCAATCAATACCTGCACCCCGTCGTTGAAGTGCTTGAAGCCGACAACCAGCGTCAGCGCCGCGATGATCGCGGGGCCCGGACGGCTGTAATAGGCCAGGATCTCTTCATAGGTGCCGCCCAGCGCGCACCCGAAGGTAAAGACAAAAAGCGGGATCAGGATCAGCAGCGCGACGGAGCTGACCTTCATCGCCCAGAAATGGGCGGTCCCGGTTTTGGCGGAGCCGAGGCCGGTGGCGCGTTTGCGGTCTGTCAGATATGCCATCAGTCTCTCCTTACACGATAATGACGGTCAGCACCGTCAGCAGCACCGCACCGCCGATGCAGGCCCAGCCCAGCTTTTCCGCCGTGGGCACATCCAGCGCATAGCCGTTGTCCCAGATCAGGTGCCGGATGCCGGCCAGCGTGTGATACCAAAGCCCCAGCACGCTGAAGAACATGATCAGATCGCCGAACCAGCTGGTCACGAAACCGTTGACCACGTCGAAATACGCTTCGCTGGTCGCCGCCGCCAGGAACCACCAGACGATCAGCAGCGCCGCGACCAGCATGGCATTGCCGGTGATGCGCGTCAGGATCGACGTCATGGAGGTCAGTTGCGGGCGGTAGATTGTCAGATGCGGTGACAGCGGGCGGTTGCCCCGGTTTACATCGGCCATAAGTCTGGTCCTTTGATGTGAGTGGCTGTATTTTGGTCCTTGGCTGACCTAGTGATAGCGGTTTTTGCAGGAGTGTCACGAGGGCTGAACAGGCTAACACGCGGTTTTATGGGGAAGCTTGGCGGAAAAATGCAGAAATCCGCAAGAATTTTCGTTTTGTGATCACACGGATATTTTGTGTGATCACAGACCTGCGACTCACTTGCCCATTTTGACGCCAGACCTGCGCCTGTGAGACGCACGAGGGTCCGCTGTGCGGGGCGAAGCCGCCCTTTGCAACGAAACCCCAAGCCGCGCATCGCAGGGCCGTGGTGCGGCGATCCGACCGTCGTGACTGGCACTTTATGGCAGCCAGGCACTTCCAAGTTATCCGTGGAACATGACAGCAGCCAAATCGCCGTGCCAGGGGACGGCCCGGCGATGCGCGGCGGCCTGCGGCCTTGATTCCGCGCGGGGGGGGCAGGGCTCTTTCCCGCCGTTCGCAGCATTTTTCACGAATGTCCGCTTGGCCCCGCCCCCTACTTCAGACGTAGCGCCACGCTCCGGGTCAGCGAAGTGACGCAAAGGTCGGTTTTTCCCGGCCATGACAACATACGCCCCAAACGCAAATGCCCCCGCAGATAGCTGCGGGGGCATTGCACATCATCCTGCCAGACCAAAGCGGCTGGCGTCTCTCCAGAGATCAGCTCAGGCTGCTGTCGATGCCCTTGCAGGCGTCAACCAGGCCTTTGACCGCCTTGACGGAATTGTCGAACATCGCCTGTTCGTCCTTGTTCATGGAAATCTCCACAACACGCTCCACGCCGCCTGCGCCGATCACTGTCGGCACGCCGACATAGAAACCGTCCAGACCATAGGCACCGTCCACATAGGCCGCGCAGGGCAGGACGCGTTTCTGGTCTTTCAGATAGCTTTCGGCCATCTCGATGGCGCTGGTCGCGGGCGCATAAAAGGCCGAACCGGTCTTCAGCAGGCCCACGATCTCGGCGCCGCCATCACGGGTACGCTGCACGATCGCATCCAGTTTCTCCTGGCTTGTCCAGCCCATCTTGACCAGATCCGGCAGCGGGATGCCGGCAACGGTGGAATAGCGCACCAGCGGCACCATCGTGTCGCCATGGCCGCCCAGCACGAAGGCCGTGACGTCTTTCATCGACACGTTGAACTCGGAGGCAAGGAAATGCCGGAAGCGCGCCGAATCAAGCACGCCCGCCATGCCGCAGACCTTTTCATGCGGCAGGCCGGAGAATTCGCGCAGCGCCCAGACCATCGCGTCGAGCGGGTTGGTGATGCAGATCACGAAAGCGTCGGGCGCATGGGCCGCAATGCCCTCGCCCACGGATTTCATCACCTTGAGGTTGATGCCCAGCAGGTCGTCGCGGCTCATCCCCGGCTTGCGGGCGACACCGGCGGTCACGATGCAGACATCGGCACCGGCGATATCCGCGTAATCCTGCGTTCCTGACAGGGTCGCATCAAACTTGCCCGCAGGGCCCGATTCCGCGATGTCCAGCGCCTTGCCTTCTGGCGTGCCTTCGGCAATGTCGAAAAGAACGACATCGCCCAGTTCCTTCAGTGCCGCGAGGTGTGCAAGTGTACCGCCGATTTGCCCCGCGCCGATCAGCGCGATTTTGGGTCTGGCCATGGTATGTTCTCCGTCAGGGTTGCATTTCGTTGCGGCATAGCGAAATGCGGCCCGTGCTGCAAGTTCGGCCTTTCAACCACCCCGTTCCGGACCGCCCGACAGAAAAAGGCCGCCCAAAAGGGCGACCTTTTCGAACAGCATGACCGGTTTTCAGTCATGTTCCGGGTGTTCAGTCCTGATATTCAGGCATCTGTTCCAGCTGTTCCTTGGTGCTGTTGATGTAGAAGCGATAGTCGCTGCCATCTTCGCTTTTCAGCACCTGGATGTCGTCAAAGCTTACCAGAACCGGCTTTTCGCCAATTCCCAGGAAACCGCCCACATTGATCACGGCTTCGGTCAGCTTGCCGTCATCGCCGACCATCAGGTTGTCGATCTCGCCCACGGTCTCGTCGTTGGAGCCATAGACGTAAGAGCCGTTGATCTCTTCCGCCGTCAGCTTCTCGACCTCGGCCATCTCGGCATTCTGGTAACCTTCGCGCTCATAGGCCGGACGGGTCATCTCGTCCTGCATGTTGTCGGCGGTGGTGGCAACGGCGGCCCCGGCGTCCTGTGCCGTCTGCTCGGTTGCCTCAGCCGCGTTTTCAGCCATGTTTTCAGCGTCCTGCGCCGTGGCTTCCGCGTTCTGCTCTAGGGTCTCGCCGTTCAGGGCTTCGCCCTGCATGTTGCGGTCGAACTCCGGCAGCGCTTCCAGCGCTTCCTTGCTGGTGGAAACCACGAGGAACCGGTCATTCATGTCACCGTCCTGACGGACAACCGTGATGTCGTCCATCGAAACGGCCACGTCACGTTCGCCCAGCCCGAGGAACCCGCCAACGCCAAGGATCACGGCGCGCACGCTGCCATCCTGGGCCACGATGATGTCGTTGATCTCACCGATGTCGTCCCATTCGGCCTCGGCCCCCGCCGCAACGGGCTGGTCCGCATTGACACCCTGTTCCGCATTATAGATGCGCATGCCGATCAGGTTGCTGGCATAGAAATCGCCCTGCTCGAATTCAACCGCACCCATGTTGGTGTTCACCTCTGCGGTTGATTGCGCATAGGCGCCGCCCGTCAGGGCAAGGATGACGGCAGTTGTGCTCAGAAAGCGTTTCATAATACTACTCCTTCGTATGTGTCCGGTGTCACGCACCGATTGAAGGACGAACTGACAGATGCCAGGCAAGTTCCACGGAAAATCCACTGATTTCAGGTGGGTATAAACTAAGACATGCTGACCTTCGATCTGTTCTTCTTTCTGGTCGCCGGGCCTGCGGTCTTCTTTGCCGGGGTGTCCAAGGCGGGCTTCGGCTCGGGCGCGGCCTTTGCCGCTGCCACCATCCTGGCGCTGGTTGTCGAACCCGGCCTGGCACTTGGCGTGATGCTGCCGCTGCTGATGCTGATCGACGCCAGTTCGCTCAGACCCTACTGGAAGAAATGGAGCACCCGCGACGCCAGGCTGCTGATCCTCGGCGGGCTGCCCGGCATTGCCCTGGGCGCGGCGCTCTACCGGGTCGCCTCACCAGATGTGTTCCGCCTGCTGATCGGCGGTGTCTCCGTCGGGTTCGTGTTCTGGAAGGTCAGCCTTGCAAGGGGTTGGCTTCCCTTGACAAATTTGCGGTTTTCCGACCGCGCCGGGCTGTTCATCGGCTCGGTCACCGGGTTCACCACCTTCGTCAGCCATGCGGGCGGCCCCCCGGCGGCGGTGTTCCTGCTGACACGCGGTCTGACCAAGACACAGTTCCAGGCCACCACCGTCCTGATCTTCTGCGTCTTCAACCTGATCAAGTTCTTCCCCTATGCCGCGCTGGGGATGTTCACCAACCAGACCTTTACGGCCAATCTCCTGCTGGCCCCCTTCGCCCTGCTGGGCACCTGGGCGGGGGTGCGCGCGCATCACGTGGTGCCGGAAAAACTGTTCTTTGGCATCACCTATGCCCTGCTTCTGATCACCGGGACCAAGCTGATCTGGGACGGCCTGACCTGACGCCGGACCACCCCATTCATATGTCACCTGACATATGACTTTTCTGAAAATTTTCCGCCCTTAGGCATCCTGCCCCCGGGCGGGCAGCGCCTCCGCCACCTGTTCGAAGGCCTGACCGGAGGCCACAAGGCAGGTCATCCCGCCCGGCATTGTCACCGTGATCGTCCAGCTTCCCGTCTCGTCAGAGGCAAAGACCTCGACCACCGCATTGTTCGCTCCCAGCCCGATGGACTGGCGCGTCTCGCCATATCCCTCCGCCAGCCGCGCCACCACCACATCGCGCGGCCCGCAGTTGCGCCGGGTCTGCGCGGCCACATCCGTGGTTGCAGCCAGATAGGCCACCGCCCCCGCCGTCAGCGCGGCCAGATTGAAGATTTTCATCATCTGCTTCATTTCACTGCCTTCATTCGAAAGGCTGCACCCTGATCGGCGGACCTGTCCGGGCTCTGCCCGTGCGACCTGGGTGGGCCAGGTTACGTGCCAATGTGCCTGCTGACCGGGTGTCCGGCGGCCCTGCCGGAACCATCTTCCCCTGGACAGGCGACGGGGCAAAGGATGCGGGCAACTCCCTGAAATACTGGTTAACGATGCGTACGGAACCTGTTCAATTTGATTTTCGCTGCGCTGCGGCGTGTTTCCCCTTGAACTTTTCAATCAAAAATGAGCATCTGCGCGCAACAATATGTCCACACGCCGCCGCCCGGCGCGGCCAACCCCATCGGAGGCCCCATGTCCAAGATCACCCGCCCCCTGCGTTCCGCGCTCTATATTCCCGGCTCCAAACCCCGCGCACTGGACAAGGCCCGCAGCCTGCCCTGCGATGCGATCATCTTTGACCTTGAGGATGCGGTCAGCCCGGACGAGAAATCCGCCGCCCGCGCCACCCTGGCCGGGGCGCTCGGCGAAGGCGGCTATGGCGCGCGGCTCAAGGTGATCCGCATCAACGCGCTGGACACCGAATGGGGCAAGGACGACGCGCAGGCCGCCCGCGACATGGATGCCGACGCGATCCTGCTGCCCAAGGTGGGCAGCCCCGCCGACCTCGAAGCCCTGGCTGAAATCGTCGGTGACAGGCCGCTCTGGGCGATGATGGAAACCCCCGGTGCGATGCTGAACGCCCCCGCCATCGCCGCGCACCGGTCATTGCAGGCCATGGTCATGGGCACCAACGATCTGGCCAAGGACCTGCAAACGCGGTTCCGCGCCGACCGCCTGCCGCTGATGACCGGCCTCGGCCTCTGCGTGCTGGCGGCCAAGGCCCATGGCTGCGCCATCATCGACGGGGTCTATAACGCCTTCAAGGACGACGAGGGCCTGCGCGCCGAATGCGATCAGGGCCGCGACATGGGCTTTGACGGCAAGACGCTGATCCACCCGGCACAGCTTGAGGTGGCCAATGCGGCCTTCTCTCCCACCGAGGAAGAAGCCGATCTCGCCCGCCGCCAGATCGCCGCCTACGAGGAAGTCATCGCCTCCGGTCAGAGCGTCGCGGTGGTGGACGGCAAGATCGTGGAAAACCTGCATGTTGCAACTGCCCGCGAAACACTGGCAAAACTGGAGGCAATCGCAGCCCTCAGCGCGGAGTAGCGCCATGTTCCTTCTGATCCTCGGTCTCATCCTCTGGGTGGGCGCACATTATTTCAAACGCCTCGCCCCCGATGCCCGGGCGAAACTCGGCGAACCCGGCAAGGGGCTGGTGGCGGTTCTGATCGTGGCCGGCGTGGCGCTGATGATCATCGGCTACCGCGGCGCCGACTTCATCCCGGTCTGGAATCCGCCCGCCTTCATGGTCCATATCAACAACCTGCTGATGCTGCTGGCCTTCTGGATCTTCGGTTCTTCCGCCGCCAAGGGGGCCAAGGCCTGGCCCGCCTACAGGACACGCCATCCGCAGCTGCTCGCGGTCAAGACCTGGGCCGTGGCGCACCTGCTGGTGAACGGCGATCTGGCCTCGATCATCCTCTTCGGCGGGCTGCTGGCCTGGGCCGTGGTCAGCGTCATCCTGATCAACCGCGCCGAACCCGGCTGGACCCCGCCCCCCCATGCCGGGCGCGCCACCTACATCCGGCTGGTGGTGATCACCGCCGTCATCTTTGCCGTGGTCGTGACGATCCACAGCTGGCTGGGCGTCTCGCCCTTCCCCTCCTGAACCCGCACGGAGCCTGCATGAAACTCTATCGCTTCCTGTCCGAAGAAGACACCTCCGCCTTCTGCCACAAAGTCACCGCTGCCCTGAACAGGGGCTGGGAACTTTACGGCTCACCCACCCAGACATGGGATCACGCCGCCGGAGTCATGCGCTGCGGCCAGTCGGTCGTGAAAGAGGTCGAAGGCACCTATACCCCCGACACCAGGCTGGGGGACCACTGATGGCCAAGACCAACGCCGGGCGTTTCTTCGAGGATTACACCCTGGGCGAGACCATTCGCCACGCGGTGCCGCGCACCGTCACGTCGGGTGAACGGGCGCTCTACCACATGCTCTACCCCGCGCGCCACGCGCTCTATTCCTCCGACCAGTTCGCCCAGGGCTGCGGCCTGCCCTTCAGCCCGCTGGACGATATGATCGCCTTCCATGTGGTCTTTGGCAAAACCGTGCCGGATGTCTCGCTGAATGCCGTGGCCAATCTCGGCTATGCCCAGGGCCGCTGGCTGAGCCCGGTCTGGCCCGGCGACACCCTGCGCAGCGAATCGCGGGTGATCGGCCTCAAGCAGAACTCCAACGGCAAGACCGGCGTGGTCTATGTGCGCACCACCGGGTTGAACCAGCATGACGAAACGGTGCTGGAATATGTCCGCTGGGTCATGGTGCGCAAAAGGAACCTCGACGCCCCCGCGCCCGACACGATTATCCCCGAGCTGCCCGCCGCATTGGACGCGGGCGATCTGGTGATCCCGAAGGGGCTTGATTTCACGCACTACGATTTCGAACTGGCGGGCGAGCCGCACCGCTGGGGCGACTACCAGGTGGGCGAACAGATCGACCACGTCGATGGCGTCACGGTGGAAGAGGCCGAACACATGCTGGCCACCCGCCTGTGGCAGAACACCGCCAAGGTGCATTTCGACACCTCCGCCCGCCCCGACGGCAGCCGCCTGATCTATGGCGGCCATGTGATCTCCATGGCCCGGGCGCTGTCCTTCAACGGGCTGGCCAATGCGCAGATGGTCGTGGGCCTGAACGGCGGGGCACATGCCAACCCCTGCCTTGCAGGCGACACGATCCGCGCCTGGTCCGAAGTGCTGGACAAGGCCGAAACTTCCACCCCCGGCGTCGGCGCCATCCGCCTGCGGCTGGTGGCGACCAGGGGGGGCGCGCCCTTCAGGCTGAAAGGCGAAGACGGCAAATACCTGCCCGAAGTCCTGCTCGACCTCGACTACTGGGCGCTGATGCCGGTGTGAGATGTGGCGCAGGCCGGGCCGTCGCCTGCCCGGGGGAGGCGATGCTGACCTATGTTCATGCCACTTTATTTCTCAACCGTGATGAGCCCCATCGGGGACACGCCCAGCCTCACCAAATCGCCTACCCGGGGCACGGGCAGGCGATGGCCCGGCGCCTTCGGCTTGTTCCGGGCCTTGGCTGCTAGTGATCGACGGCAGCTACACCTCGCACAGCCCCCCCTCGGCCATTTTCCCATTGCATTCTGCCCGCACAGCACTTTCCCTGTACCGGACCCTGCTGGAGGCCCAGACATGACCCGCCGAAAACTCTACCTCGGTGCCCTGACCGACAACCGCCGCTGGGACAGTGTCAATATCCGCCCCGACGACGTCATCGTCGCCTCCCCGCCGAAATGCGGCACCACCTGGATGCAGACCATCATCGCCCTGCTGTTCTCCGGCGACCCCGATGTCGAAACCGAAGTCGCTCTCCGGATGCCATGGGTCGACATCCGCCTGCGCGAACTGCCGGAGGTGGCCGCGCGGCTCGAAGCCATGTCCCATCGGCGCTGCCTGAAAAGCCACACGCCGATGGACGGTCTGCCGCTGGATGACCAGGCGCAATATATCTGCGTCTTCCGCCACCCGCTCGATGCGCATTTCTCCTACCGCAAACACCTGCGCAACATCCCCATGCACCTGCTCGACTTCTGGTATCCGGAGGATGACCGCGACGGCACCACCTTCCGCCGCTTCCTGGACGGCGGGGCCGAAGGCTTCGATACCGATGCCATGCCGCTTGCGCATATCCTGCAACACTACAAGGCCGCCACCGCCCTCGCCGAGCGCCCCAATGTCGCGCTGTTTCACTATGCCGACATGACCCACGATCTGCCCGGCACCTTTGCCAGGGTGGCCGGGCTGCTGGGCATATCGCACCCCGCCGCCCTGATGGAGGCGCTGATCCAGGCCGCCACCTTCGACAACATGAAGGCCCATGCCGCGCGGTATGCACCGGGCGGCGGCACCGGCTTCATGAAGAAGGATTCCGATTTCTTCCACAGCGCCAGTGGCGGCAAATGGATCGGCAAGCTCAGCGATGCCGAACTGTCCGCCTATGACGCCATGATGGACGCCCATCTCGGGCCACAGGACCGCGCCTGGCTGGAGCACGGCGCGCAGGGCAGTTCCGCCGGATGACGGGCGGCGCGGCGCGGCCCCGGCGCACAGAATCCCCGCGGCCCGCACCGAACCCCAAGGGGGTAAAAAGTGAACTCCAGACCCGGGTTCACCCATGTTTCATTGACATCCGCTTAAAGTCGCCGATTTTGTGATCACACCTTTTCCGCGTGTGATCACAAACAGCAGTTTCCACTTTCAATATCCCCGCAACTGAGAAAGTCTGGTTCCCGACAGATAAGACTCGCGCGCGCTGCGCCCTGCTCTTGAACCAACTACGGGATCCTTTTGCGATGAACATCCACGAATACCAGGCCAAAGCCCTCCTGCGCAGCTACGGCGCGCCCGTCTCCGATGGCCGCGTGGTCCTCAAGGCCGAGGACGCCAAGAACGCCGCAGGCGAGATGGATGGCCCGCTCTGGGTGGTCAAGGCGCAGATCCACGCAGGCGGCCGCGGCAAGGGCAAGTTCAAGGAAGCAGATGCCGGTGACGCAGGCGGCGTGCGCCTGACCAAATCCGTGGAAGAGGCCGCCGAACAGGCCAAGAAGATGCTGGGCCGCACCCTGGTCACGCATCAGACCGGCCCGGCGGGCAAACAGGTCAACCGCATCTACATCGAAGACGGCTCCGGCATCGAAACCGAACTCTACCTGGCGCTGCTGGTGGACCGTCAGACATCGCGCGTCTCCTTTGTCTGCTCCACCGAGGGTGGCATGGACATCGAAGAGGTCGCCGCATCGACGCCCGAGAAAATCCTGTCCTTCTCCGTGGATCCGGCCACCGGCTACCAGGCCTTCCACGGCCGCCGCATCGCCTTTGCCCTCGGGCTGGAAGGCAAGCAGGTCAAGCAATGCGTCGGGCTGATGGGCCTGCTCTACAAGGCGTTCCTGGAAAAAGACATGGAGATGCTGGAGATCAACCCGCTGATCGTCACCGACGGCGGCGACCTCAAGGTGCTGGACGCCAAGGTCAGCTTTGACGGCAACGCGATCTACCGCCACGCCGACATCGCGGAACTGCGCGACACCACCGAGGAAGACCCCAAGGAACTCGAAGCCTCCAAATACGACCTGAACTACATCGCGCTGGACGGCGAGATCGGCTGCATGGTCAACGGCGCCGGCCTGGCGATGGCCACCATGGACATCATCAAGCTCTACGGGGCCGAGCCTGCCAACTTCCTCGACGTGGGCGGCGGCGCGACCAAGGAAAAAGTGACCGAGGCCTTCAAGATCATCACCTCCGACCCGCAGGTCAAAGGCATCCTGGTGAACATCTTCGGCGGCATCATGCGCTGCGATGTCATCGCCGAGGGTGTGATCGCCGCGGTCAAGGAAGTGGGCCTCAAGGTGCCGCTGGTGGTCCGCCTCGAAGGCACCAATGTCGAAAAGGGCAAGGAGATCATCAACAACTCCGATGTCGATGTGATCGCTGCTGACGATCTCAAGGACGGTGCCGAAAAGATCGTGAAAGCCGTCAAAGGCTAAGTCCCGAACCAAAGGCCATCTGATGCGCTCCCTTCGCCTTGTGACCCTGACCGTAACCCTGACCGCATATCTTGCGGCAGGGCCGGTTCTGGCGTCCGGAAACGAGGCGAAGCTGGCCATCGACAGCTTCAACGCCTGGTGCTTCAAGGCCGGCCAGACGGAGGCCCAGGCCCGCGACAACATGCGCGCGGGAACCGCCCCCTTCACCCTGACCTTCTGGGACGACAGTCTTGAGCCGCGCCCGGCGGATGCCCAGCGCGGCGTCGAACGGCGCTGCGAAGTGGCCTTTGACGGCGATCATACCGCCGCAGCCATCGAGGCGCTGCGCATCCAGATGGCGACGCCGCCGGTCTTCGGCACCCCGATTCCGCTGCCCGATACCCATGCGGTCACCCCCGGCACCACCCTGATCGAGGGGCGCGAACTGCTGCGCGGCCGGGTTGCCGTGGTCCATGTGGGCCTGCGCAACGCGCCCCATGCCCCGGTGACCTTCATGGCGGTTGACCGTCTCTATGACGGGCTTGGCCTGCCGGAGGGATCATGATGGATCAAAGCGCCCCGCGTCCCTGCCCGGTCTGCCACGGCACGGATGCCACCCCGCTGCCCGCCTATTCGCCGGACCCCTGGCAGGTGGCCACCTGCAATGGCTGCACCATGACCTATCTGCAAAATCCCCCCGCCTACGAGGCGCTGGAAGAGGATTTCGCCTGGGAAAAGACCTATGAGGACAAGAAAGCCGCCTCCAGGGGGTCGACCCGGTTCAGCCCCTATGTGCGCAGGCTGCGCAATGCGCTGGGCATGTACCGTGACAAGACCAACAGCTTCCGGCGCTGGTTCAACGATGGCCATGTGCTCGACATCGGGTCGGGCTGGGGCCAGCGGATCACGGCACCGATGACGCCTTACGGCATCGAATTGTCCACCGCGCTGCACAGGATTTCGGACAAACGGATGCGCGCGCAGGGCGGCTATTGCCTGCATGGCGCGGGCGCCGAGGCGATCTGGGATTTCGACAAGGGCCAGTTCGACGGCATCGTCATGTTCTCCTATCTCGAACATGAAACCGATGTGACCGGCGTGCTGAAGGGCGCGCACCGGGCGCTGAAACCCGACGGCGGGGTCTTCATCCGCGTGCCGAACTTCGCCTCGCTGAACCGCCGCGTGATCGGCCCGAAATGGTGCGGCTTCCGCTACCCCGACCACGTCAATTACTTCACCCTGTCCAGCCTGCGCAAATGCGCCGCGCAGATCGGGTTCAGGACCTGGCTGGTCAACCGCTTTACCCTGCCGGTCGACGACAATATCTCGGTCCTGCTGCGCAAGTCGGCCGCCTGACACAATGGAAAGAATGATGAACCACAAGAAACAGACTCCCGCAGGCCTCGCCGGTATCCTCTTGCTGGGTGCCGCGCTGTCGGGGTGCAATTACAACACCGCCAACGATGGTATCCGCAACGGACCGCAAGCCGTGCACCCCAGCACCTCGGCACTGGCGCAGCGGACCAGCGCCGGTGCCCCTGTCGCGGTGGCTGGCATCTCCCCCGCAGATGTGACCGATGTAATATTCCCCGACGTCAAGGCCGATACCGGTATCGCAGGCCCCATTCGCGCCTTTGCCCGGACCTGTATGGCACATGCCCCGGACCTTGGCGCGCTGTTTTCTGCCGCCAAAGACGCTGGGTTCAGCGACCTGGAGCGTGAGGGCAAGTCGATTTACGGCGCACAGTTCACCGGCGCGACACCCGTGTCATTTCAGGTCAATGTGAACACCCGTTTTGCCCATGAATGCGCCGTCACCGTCGTGGTGGACCAAAAGAACACAACCAATGTGCGGGAAGCTTTTTTCAACGCGCTGCAAACCCCGCACCGCAACGGCGTGGCGCAGATTGTCGTGAATGGCAAGAAATCCATCCTCAAACATCAGGAATTCCAGGGCGGAGCCTTTGGCGTGAACGAACACGCCTTCCTGCTGCAACAGAACTGACCGGCACTTCGCCAACCAAGAACACTATCCAAAGGAACCAATATGGCCGTACTTGTAGACGAAAACACCAAAGTCATCTGTCAGGGCCTCACCGGCTCGCAGGGGACATTCCACACCGAACAGGCCATCGCCTATGGCACCAAGATGGTCGGCGGCGTGACGCCCGGCAAGGGCGGCCAGACCCACCTGGACCTGCCCGTGTTCAACTCCGTCCACGAGGCGCGCCACGTCACCGGGGCCAATGCCTCCGTCATCTATGTGCCGCCTCCCTTCGCGGCCGATTCCATTCTTGAAGCCATCGACGCCGAGATGGAGCTGATCGTCTGCATCACCGAAGGCATTCCGGTGCTGGACATGATGCGCGTCGCCCGCGCGCTGGAAGGGTCGAAATCCCGCCTGATCGGGCCGAACTGCCCCGGTGTCATCACCCCCGACGCCTGCAAGATCGGCATCATGCCCGGCCACATCCACAAGCGCGGCTCCTGCGGCGTGGTCAGCCGTTCCGGCACGCTGACCTACGAGGCGGTCAAGCAGACCACCGATCTCGGCTATGGCCAATCCTCCGCCGTGGGCATCGGCGGCGACCCGATCAAGGGGACCGAACATATCGACGTGCTGGAAATGTTCCTGGCCGACGATGAGACCGAGAGCATCATCATGATCGGCGAAATCGGCGGCTCCGCCGAGGAAGAAGCCGCGCAATTCCTGGCCGACGAACGCAAGAAGGGCCGCTGGAAACCCACCGCCGGTTTCATCGCGGGCCGCACCGCCCCTCCGGGCCGCCGCATGGGCCACGCAGGTGCCATCGTCGCCGGTGGCAAGGGCGGTGCCGAGGACAAGATCGAAGCGATGAAATCCGCCGGTATCGTTGTCGCCGACAGCCCCGCCACCCTGGGCGAGGCTGTGAAGGCCGCGATCGAAAAGGGCTGATCCCCTGCCCGAACCAGGCGAAGGGCCGACAGCAGGCCGGCCCTTCGCCCCCCATCCAACCCGCGAGACATGATGCGACAGCCGCCCGCCCTTACCGTCCGCCCCCGACCGAGCATCCTGTGATGCGCCGGCTGATCCTGCATATCGAGCCATTCAAGACGGGCACCAGCAGCTTTCAGCACTGGCTCCGGGGCAATGCCGCCGTGCTGGCGGATGCCGGTCTGGTCCTGCCGCTGGACCTGCTGAACGCCAATGCCAATGGCGCACCGCTGGCCCATGCCTTTCTGGCCGCCCCGGCGGACCGCACGGCGGAACAAAGCGATCTGATCGACCGCTTTGGCCAGTTCTGCGCGGCACATCCGGACGCCTCGGTCATCCTCTCGGCAGAGCGGCTGTCACAGATGCTGCTGGTCGACGGCAGCTTCCTGAACGAATTCGACCCCCGCGAGGATGACACCCGCCGCCAGCGCGCGGCGCGCCACCTGCATGACGCGGTATCCACGCTCGGCTTCGACCGGATTGATCTTCTGGTCCTGATCCGCGAACAGGCCGGTTTTCTGACCAGCGCCTATGTTCAGAAACTCAAGACCATGAACGCCCGCCTGGATCTCGGCGCGCGCGGGCTGGAGGCGTTTCCGGTCCAGCGCTATGCCGAAAGTTTCCGGCAGCTTTCAGACCTCGGCTTCCATGTCATCGCCGCCCCCTACCACAGCCCGGACCGCGCACTTGCGCTGCCCGAACGCCTGATGGCGATGGCCGGCTTTGACGGCCCGCTCAGGGGCCGCGTGACCTGTGATGTCCCGCGCGTGAATGTATCACCGGGCTATCTGACAACGATCGGCCTGGGCCATGTGTTCTGGCACCTCGAAACCCTTTCCCCGACACCGGATGCCGCCGAGGCGGACCAGCTGCGGCGGCGTCTCTTTGCGATCACCTGCGCCGCAAATGTCGAAGGTGACGGCCCGCTGACCCTGTTCGCCCCGGATCAGGCCGCCGCTATTGCCGCCCGTCAGCGCCGCCATCTGGACGGCATCGAACCCTGGGCGCAGGGGCTGACCGCCGCCGACATCGCAGGCAGCTTTCCCGCGCATCGCGCCCAGTCGCCCCTGTCGCGCAACGATCTTGGCACGCATGAGCGTCACCGCATCGACCAATGGCTGCACGGCATCGCCGCCCAGGTTCAGCGCGACAACCGCCTGCGCCAGTTGATCGACCCCGCCACGCTGAGTGACCTTGACGCCTCCCCGCCAGGGGTGCACAGCGCGCCGCAGCAGACCGCCCCCTGCCTTGGGGGCACCTGGGCCGCAGCCGCACCCGACGGACGAAGGCCGTTGAGGCAAGCCCTCTAGAAACCGAATTGACCATAACCCCCGCCCGAACGAGGCCACATCATGACCGAACAACCCGGAAACGAACAGTTCCACGCGTCATCCTTCATGGAAGGTGAAAACGCAGAATACCTTGAACAGATGTATGCCAGATACGCCAACGACCCCAATGCGGTGGACGCGGCATGGGCGGCCTTCTTCAAGGCCATGGGCGACGACGGCGAAGCCGTCAAGGCAGAGGCGGCAGGCCCCTCCTGGGCGCGCAGCGACTGGCCCCCGGCACCCATGGGTGACAACATCGGCGCGCTGACAGGCATCTGGCCCGAACCGGTCGAGGCAGAGGCCGCAGGCCGCAAGATCAAGGAAAAAGCCGCCGAGCAAGGCGCGCAGATCACCGAGGAGCAGGTGCGCAGCGCGGTGCTGGATTCGGTCCGCGCCCTGATGCTGATCCGCGCCTACCGGATCCGCGGGCACCTCGCCGCCGACCTGGACCCGCTGGGCATGCGCGACACCGGCACCCATGCCGAACTGGACCCCAGGGCCTATGGCTTTGAAAAGGCCGACATGGACCGCCCGATCTTCATCGACAACGTGCTGGGCCTCGAAGTGGCCACCATGGCCCAGATCGTGGACATCGTGAAACGCACCTATTGCGGCACCTTCGCGCTGCAATACATGCATATTTCCAACCCCGAAGAGGCCGGCTGGCTCAAGGAACGGATCGAAGGCTATGGCAAGGAAATCTCCTTTACCCAGAACGGCCGCAAGGCGATCCTGAACAAGCTGGTCGAGGCCGAGGGCTTTGAGAAGTTCCTGCATGTCAAATATATGGGCACCAAACGCTTCGGCCTGGACGGCGGCGAAAGCCTGATCCCCGCGATGGAACAGATCATCAAGCGGGGCGGTCAGCTGGGGGTCAAGGACATCGTGATCGGGATGCCCCACCGGGGCCGGTTGTCGGTGCTGGCCAATGTGATGCAGAAACCCTACCGCGCGATCTTCAACGAATTCCAGGGCGGCAGCTTCAAACCCGAAGACGTGGATGGCTCGGGCGACGTGAAATACCACCTCGGGGCCTCGTCCGACCGCGATTTCGACGGCAACATCGTCCACCTGAGCCTGACCGCCAACCCCAGCCATCTGGAGGCGGTGAACCCCGTTGTCCTGGGCAAGGCGCGCGCCAAGCAGGACCAGTTGCACGACCGCGAGCGGACCAAGGTGATGCCGATCCTGCTGCATGGCGATGCGGCCTTTGCCGGTCAGGGCGTGGTGGCGGAATGTTTCGCCCTCTCGGGCCTGCGCGGTCACAAGACCGGCGGCACCATGCATATCGTGGTGAACAACCAGATCGGCTTTACCACCGCGCCGCATTTCTCGCGCTCCTCGCCCTATCCCACCGACAATGCCCTGGTGGTCGAGGCGCCGATCTTCCACGTCAACGGCGATGACCCGGAGGCAGTGGTTCACGCCGCCCGCGTCGCCACGGAATTCCGCCAGAAGTTCCACAAGGATGTGGTGATCGACATCATCTGCTACCGCCGCTTCGGTCACAACGAAGGCGACGAGCCGATGTTCACCAACCCGATCATGTACAAGAAGATCAAGGGCCAGAAGACCACGCTCAGCCTCTACTCCGACCGGCTGGTCAAGGACGGCCTTGTCCCCGAGGGCGAGATCGAGGACATGAAGGCCGATTTCCAGAAAAAGATGAACGAGGAATTCGAGGCGGGCAAGGATTACCGCCCCAACAAGGCCGACTGGCTGGATGGCAAATGGTCCCATCTCGATAAGTCCAAGGAAAAGAAATATCAGCGCGGCAAGACTGCCATTTCCCGCGAAACCCTGGCCGAAGTCGGCAAGGCGCTGACCACCGCGCCCGAGGATTTCCCCCTGCACAAGACAGTGGGCCGCCTGCTTGAGGCGAAAGCGGCGATGTTCAGGGATGGCAAGGGTTTTGACTGGGCCACCGCCGAGGCGATTGCCTTTGGCTCCCTGCTGACCGAAGGCTACAAGGTCCGCCTTGCCGGTCAGGACAGCGCCCGCGGCACCTTCAGCCAGCGCCATTCCGCCCTGATCAACCAGGAAACCGAAGACCGCTATTACCCCCTCAACCACATCCGCGAGGGGCAGGCGGAATACGAGGTCATCGATTCCATGCTGTCGGAATATGCGGTGCTGGGTTTCGAATACGGCTATTCGCTGGCCGAACCCAACGCCCTGACCCTGTGGGAGGCCCAGTTCGGCGACTTTGCAAACGGCGCGCAGATCATGTTCGACCAGTTCATCAGCTCGGGCGAAAGCAAATGGCTGCGCATGTCCGGCCTCGTCTGCCTGATGCCCCACGGCTACGAAGGGCAAGGGCCGGAACATTCCTCCGCCCGGCTGGAACGCTTCCTGACCATGTGCGGCGGCGACAACTGGATCGTGGCCAATTGCACCACGCCCGCCAACTACTTCCACCTGCTGCGCCGCCAGCTGCACCGCAGCTACCGCAAGCCGCTCATGCTGATGACGCCCAAATCCCTGCTGCGCCACAAGATGGCGGTCAGCGAGGCCGAGGAGTTCACCACCGGCAGCAGCTTCCACCGGGTCCTGTGGGACGACGCGGAAAAGGGCAATTCAGAGACCAAGCTGGTCGCCGATGACAAGATCAAGCGCGTCGTCATGTGCTCCGGCAAGGTCTATTACGACCTGCTGGAAGAACGCGACAGCCGCGGAATCGACGACATCTACATCCTGCGTTTCGAACAATTCTACCCCTTCCCCGCGCAATCCGCGGTGAAGGAGCTGGAACGCTTCAAGAATGCCGAAATGGTCTGGTGCCAGGAAGAACCCAAGAACCAGGGGGCCTGGAGCTTTATCGAACCGAACATCGAATGGGTCCTGGGCCGCATCGGTGCAAAACACGGCCGCCCGGCCTATGCCGGCCGCGCCACCGCCGCCTCTCCCGCCACGGGCCTGGCGAGCCAGCACAAAGCACAACAAGCCGCTCTCGTTGACGAAGCGCTGACCATCAAAGGAAAGTAACCCATGACCGAAGTACGTGTGCCCACCCTGGGCGAATCCGTGACCGAAGCAACCGTCGCCACCTGGTTCAAGAAACCCGGCGACAGCGTGGCGGTCGATGAAATGCTCTGCGAGCTGGAAACCGACAAGGTCACCGTCGAAGTGCCCAGCCCGGTGGCGGGCACCCTGGCCGACATCGTCGCCGCCGAAGGCGAAACCGTGGGCGTCGATGCCCTGCTGGCCAATATCTCCGCCGGGGATGAAGCGCCCAAAGGCAAGGCGGCTGACACCGGCAAGGAGGCGCCGAAATCCGTCGATGCCGGGGCCGAGGAAATGAAACCCCGCGACCCCGCCGATGATGTCGATGTCATGGTCCCCACCCTGGGCGAAAGCGTGACGGAGGCCACCGTCAGCACCTGGTTCAAACAGGTCGGCGATACCGTCGCGCAGGATGAAATGCTCTGCGAGCTGGAAACCGACAAGGTCAGCGTCGAGGTGCCCGCCCCCGCCGCAGGCACCCTGACCAAGATCCTGGCCGAGGAAGGCAGCACCGTCGAGGCCAATGGAAAGCTCGCGGTGATCTCCGGTGGCGAAGGCGCCGGCGCCGCCGCCCCCGCAAAGCAAAGCGCAGCGGCCCCCGCCGCCGAAAGCAAGGGCGGCAAGGATGTCGAAGACGCGCCTTCCGCGAAAAAGGCGATGGCGGAAAACAACATCAGCCGCGATGCCGTCACCGGCACCGGCCGCGATGGCCGGGTGATGAAAGAGGACGTGGCCAGGGCCATCGCCGCTGGCACCTCCGCCGCATCGGCACCGGAGGCGAAATCCGCCCCCCGCGCGCCCTCCAGCGCCGATGACGCCGCCCGCGAGGAACGCGTCAAGATGACCCGCCTGCGCCAGACCATCGCGCGCCGTCTCAAGGAATCGCAGAACACCGCCGCGATGCTGACCACCTACAACGAGGTCGACATGACCGCGGTGATGGACCTGCGCAACGAATACAAGGTGCTCTTCGAAAAGAAACACGGGGTGAAGCTGGGCTTCATGTCCTTCTTCACCAAGGCCTGCTGCCACGCCCTGAACGAAGTGCCGGATGTGAACGCAGAGATCGACGGCACCGATGTGGTCTACAAGAACTATGTCCACATGGGCATCGCCGTGGGCACCCCCACCGGCCTTGTGGTGCCGGTGGTCAGGAACGCCGACGCCATGTCCTTTGCCGAGATTGAGAAAACAATCAACACCCTGGGCGTCAAGGCGCGCGACGGCAAGCTCAGCATGGCCGACATGCAGGGCGGCACCTTCACCATCTCCAACGGCGGCGTCTACGGCTCGCTGATGTCCTCGCCGATCCTGAACCCGCCGCAATCGGGCATCCTGGGCATGCACAAGATCCAGGACCGCGCGATGGTGGTGAACGGCGAAATCGTGGTGCGCCCGATGATGTACCTCGCCCTCAGCTACGACCACCGCATCGTCGACGGCAAGGGGGCGGTGACCTTCCTCGTGCGCGTCAAGGAAGCGCTGGAAGACCCGCGCCGCTTGCTGATGGATCTGTAAACCGACAGGGTGGGGGAAACCCCACCCTACCGATCCACCACAGGGTGGGGTTCCACCCCATGACTTGCTGAACAACGGGACCCGGATGCAGGAACTCCATGCCATCGAACATTCGCTTTGGGCGACCGTCTCGCGTTTTGATCCCGACCTGATGGAACAGGTTTTCGCGGATGATTTCGCAGAGTTCGGGCGCTCCGGGCGAAGATACACGCGCGCGGAGATGCTTTTCTCGCCCGATCAGGCAACGCCCATCGACGCAACGCTTCATCAAATGATGAGCCGCGCCTTGTCAGACGACATAAGTATCGTAACTTATGTATCAGAAGTCCGGTATGACGGGTCGACAGAATGGGCAAACAGGTCCTCAATCTGGGACAGCTCCAGCGGCGGCTGGAAATTACGATTTCATCAAGGCACCCCCTGCGCGCCCCTGACTCCAAAGTGAAAGTTCAACCATGACCGAAATCACCATCCTCATCGCCTATGGCCTGCTGGTCATGATCACCATCCTGTTGCAGGTGATGGGCGCCATGAACCAGCTTTCCATGGGCTACATCATGTCCTCGCGCGACGACAACCGCGGCACCCGGGGCATGGTGGCGCGGATCGAACGGGCGCTGAACAACTCCCTCGTCGCAATGACCCTCTTTGCCCCCGCCGTGCTGATCCTTGAGGTCCTGAACAAGACCAATGCCACCACCCTGCTGGCTGCACAGGTCTTCATGATCGCGCGGATCATCTACCTGCCGGTCTATGCGCTCGGCGTGCCTGCAGTGCGCACGCTGGCCTGGCTGGCGGGTTTCATCGCCACCGCCGTCCTCTACCTCCAGGCGCTTTGAAAGGACTTGCCATGCAGATGATCGTCCACCAGCACGTCACCTCCTTCGCCGACTGGAAAGCCGCCTTCGACAAGGATGACGAGGCCCGGCGCAACGCGGGGCTGACCGTGCTGCAGGTCTGGAAGGACGCCGACAGCGACACCCATGCCTTCTTCCTGCTCAAGGTCAACGACCGCGACAAGGCGCAGGCCTGGATCGAAAGGTCCAACGCCCTGGCCTCGGACGATGGCGGCACGGTCACCTCCTCTTCGGCGTATTTTCTGGACACCAAATGACCCCGGAACTCACTGCCCTGACCCTCGCCGCGATCCTGCAATACCTGCAATTCGCGCTCTACGCGGTGCCCGCCAACCGCGAGCTGGGGCCCGGCTTCACCATGTCCGCCCGCGACCGGCCCCCCAACAACACGCTGACCGACCGCACCGCGCGCCTCGGCCGCGCCTTTGACAACCACTTCGAGGGGCTGATCCTGTTTGCCATCGCCGTGGGCGTGATCCAGATGTCGGGGCAGAACAGCGCGCTGACCGCGCTCTGCGGCTGGGTCTACCTGATCGCGCGGCTGCTCTATGTGCCTGCCTATGCGCTGGGCTGGCGGCCCTGGCGGTCGCTGATCTGGTTTGCCGGTTTCATTGCCACCCTGCTGATGCTGCTGGTGGCGCTCTTTTGATTTCATTGTTCCAGTAAATACCACCGGGGGGAGGCGCTTGCGCCGGGGGGCTGGCCCCCCTACCCTCGCTGTCAACACGCTCAACACCCAAGGAGACACACATGTCCACCTATGATGTCATCGTAATCGGCTCCGGCCCCGGCGGCTATGTCGCCGCCATCCGCTGTGCGCAGCTGGGCCTGAAGACCGCCTGCGTCGAGGGGCGCGACACCCTGGGCGGCACCTGCCTGAACGTCGGCTGCATCCCCTCCAAGGCGCTGCTGCATGCCTCCCATATGCTGCATGAGGCAGAGCACAACTTTGCCGAGATGGGCCTGAAGGGCAAAAGCCCCTCGGTCGACTGGAAACAGATGCTGACCTACAAGCAATCCACCATCGACACCAATACCAAGGGCATCGAATTCCTGTTCAAGAAGAACAAGATCGACTGGCTGAAAGGCTGGGGCAGCATCCCCGAGGCCGGCAAGGTCAAGGTCGGCGACGAGGTGCATGAGGCGAAAAACATCATCATCGCCACCGGGTCCGAAGCCGCGTCCCTGCCCGGCGTCGAGGTCGACGAGAAAGTCGTCGTCACCTCCACCGGCGCGCTGGAACTGGGCAAGGTGCCCAAGAAGATGGTGGTCATCGGCGCCGGCGTGATCGGGCTGGAGCTGGGCAGCGTCTATGCGCGCCTGGGCTCGGACGTCACCGTGGTGGAATTCCTCGATGCGATCACGCCGGGCATGGACCCCGAGGTGCAGAAGACCTTCCAGCGGATGCTGAAAAAGCAGGGGCTGGACTTCATCATGGGGGCCGCCGTGCAGAAGACCGAGGCGACCAAGACCAAGGCCAAGGTGCATTACAAGCTGCGCAAGGACGACAGCGAACATGTGATCGACGCCGATGTGGTGCTGGTCGCCACCGGGCGCAAACCCTATCACGACGGCGTCGGCCTCGATGCCCTGGGCATCGCGCTGACCAAGCGCGGCCAGATCGCGGTCGATGACCACTGGGCCACTTCCGTCAAGGGCATCTATGCCATCGGCGACGTGATCGAAGGCCCGATGCTGGCCCACAAGGCCGAGGACGAGGGCATGGCCGTGGCCGAGGTGATCGCGGGCAAGCACGGCCATGTGAACTATGGCGTGATCCCCGGCGTGATCTACACCCACCCTGAGGTCGCATCGGTGGGCGAGACGGAAGCCACCCTCAAGGAGGCGGGCCGCGCCTATAAGGTGGGCAAGTTCTCCTTCATGGGCAACGCCCGGGCCAAGGCGGTTTTTGCAGGCGACGGTTTCGTCAAGATCATCGTGGACAAGGAGACCGACCGCATCCTGGGCGCCCATATCATCGGCCCCGGTGCCGGCGATCTGATCCACGAGGTCTGCGTGGCGATGGAATTCGGCGCCTCGGCGCAGGATCTGGCGATGACATGCCACGCGCATCCGACCTATTCCGAAGCGGTCCGCGAAGCCGCGCTGGCCTGCGGGGATGGCCCGATCCACATGTGAGGTGGCGGGCGCGGCACGCGTTGCGCAGGGATATTTATGAGCCAAAAAGAGAGGGGGGCGTGTCGCGATACAGGCCCCCTTTTGCTATGGGGCAGAGGTTGCCATTACCACATCGTCCTGGCGGCCCGTGCGCCCCAGGCATCGTCATAGGGCGCGCCGCCCTCTTCGCCGCTGGTCATCTCCGCCAGGATCTCTCCCACGCTGGGCAACCCGGTGCTTTCGTCCACTCCGGCCCAGGTGCCTGCCCGCATCAGCGCGCGGGCGCATTGGGTATAGATCTCGGTGGTGGTGATCACGATCACCGTGGCGGGCTGGCGGCCGGACTTGTCGAAGCGCGCGCGCAGATCGGCATCGTCGGTCAGGATCGCGGTGCCGTTCACCCGCACCACATTGTTCGACCCCGGCACCAGGAACATCAGCGACACCCGGCCATCCACCACGATGTTGCGCAGTGAATCCAGCCGGTTGTTGCCGCGCCAGTCGGGCAGCGCCAGCCGCTGCGGATCCAGTTCCAGCACCACCGGGCCATCGTCGCCGCGCGGGCTGCCATCGGTGCCGTCAGGCCCCACCGTGGTCAGAATGCAAAGCTTCGACGCCATGATCCATTTGCGGTAAAGCGGCGTCAGCCGGTCCGCCACCTTGCGCAGCGACGGCGCGCCGGGCCTGCCGTAAAGCGCCTCAAGCGCCGCGATATTCTCAATCCGCCGCACGCCAGCCGGCCTCCTGCAACAGCGCGTCCGACCGGCGTTCCACCACCTCTTCAAGCCGCTGCATGAAGCTGGCCCGGTCCAGCCCCGGCGCAATCGGGTCGAGGAATTCGACCACCGCGACCCCCGGCCGCCGGTACAGCCCCCGGCGCGGCCAGAAATAGCCCGCGTTGGTCGCCGCCGGGATGCAGGTCTGCTGCAACTGCTCGTAGAGCGCGGCGCTGCCGATCTTGTAGGGAATGCGCTTGCCCGGCGCCACCCGGGTGCCCTGGGAATAGATCACGATCTGCCCCGGCTCGATCTTGCCCGCCTCCACATCCGCGATCATCTTGGCTATCGCCTTGCCGCGCTTGCCCCGGTCCACCGCGATCATCTGCATCCGCCTGGTGTATTGCCCGATCACCGGGGTCCAGAGGATCTCGCGCTTCATGATGAACTTGGCCCGCGGCAGGGCGTGAAAGATCATGATGATGTCGAGGAAGGACTGGTGCTTGGCCGCGATCAGCACCTCTCCCTGCGGCACCGGGCCGCGCACTTCGCAGCGCAGCCCGATCAGCCAGCGCGCCGACCACATGCACCAGGCGGCATAGGTCTTGCAGGCGGTATAGGCGCCGCGTTTGGAGAACATCGCCCAGGGGGCGAAGGCCAGGCCGACAAGCGGCATCGCCAAGGTCACCTGAACCACGTAAAGGATCGACCGTATCCATTGCAGCATCACGAAAGCCCTCTCAAGGTGCGCCGCGCCGCGGCCCGCGTCGCGGCAAAGGCGACTCCCCCCGCCAGCAGCGGAATCAGGACGGGCAGCAGCCAGTGCAGCCCGCGAAAGCCCAGCCCGGTCAGGAAACCGCCGGTTTCGGAGGCGCTGGGCAGCAGCACCACGGCGATCAGGCCCACAACCGTGCCCGCCGCCGCCCCCGAGAGTGCCCGCAGGGTGAAGCGGCGGACAAAGGCCTGGGCGATGTAATCATCGGTGGCCCCCACTAGACGCAGCACCGCGATCACCTGCGCATTGGCGGCAAGGGCGGCCTGTGCGGCAAGGGTGATCATCGCCGCCACCGCCGCCGCGATCAGCGCGATCGAGACCCAGCCGATCAGCCGCAGCCGCGAGGCCGCCTGCACCAGCGGTTCGCGCCAGCGCCCGTGATCGTCCAGCACCGCACCGGGCACCTCGGCGGCCAGCCGCAGGCGCAGGCCTGCGGCATCCATGCCGTCGCTGTCCTCGATCACCTCGATCAGCCGCGGCACCGGCAGCGCGTCCAGCGCCAGGTCCGGGCCGAACCAGGGGGCCAGCAGCGCCTGTTGTTCCGCATCCGTCAGGGCGCGGGCGGTTGCCACCCCCCTGGTGGTTTCCAGAATGCGCAGCGCCGCTTCGGTCTGGGCCGCGCGCTGGTCCAGCGGGGCCACGATGCGCACGGTGGCGGTGCGGGCAAGCTCCGACCCCCAGCGTTCCGCCAGACGGCCCGCCGCCAGCGACAGCGCCAGCGCAAAGACCGCGAGAAACGCCATGGCACCGGCCGCGAAAAGGGTCAGCTGCGCGGTGAAGCCCGAAGGCGGGACCACCCGGTCCGCCTGCCGGTCTCCCGCCAAAAGGGCGCGCAGGCTGCCTGCCCCCGGCTTCACAGGTCCGCCCCCGCCAGCTGGACGCGGCGGTTTGCGATGCGCAGCACGCGGGCCTGTACATGCGCCTTGGTGGCGCGGATCAGGCTCAGGTCATGGGTGGCAATCAGCACGGTCTTGCCCATCTTGTTCAGCTCGATCAGCAGCCGCAGCAGGCGTTGCGACATGTCCCAGTCGATGTTGCCGGTGGGCTCATCCGCCAGCACCACGTCGGGCGACATGATGACGGCCCGCGCCAGGGCGGCGCGCTGGCGTTCGCCGCCCGACAGCTCCGGCGGCAGCGCATTGGCCCGGTTGGTCAGCCCGACCCAGGACATCAGCTCGGCCAGGTCACCGCCCGCGGCCTCGGCGTTGCGGCCCGAGGCGGTCAGCGGCAGGTTGACGTTTTCCGACACATCCAGATGGTCGAGAAACTGCACATCCTGATGCACCACCCCGACCCGGCGGCGCACCATGGCAATGTCATCCCGGCCCAGCCCGCGCACATCCGCCCCGAACAGGCGCACATGGCCCGCCGTGGGCAAGAGCGCACCGTAGCACAGCTTCATCAGGGTTGTCTTGCCCGCACCCGACGGGCCGGTCAGGAAATGAAAGGACCCGGGCGCGAGTTTCAGCGTTATGTCCGACAGCAATTCGCCGCCGCCATAGCTGTAGGCCACATTTTCCAGCTCGATCACGCAGGTTCCCCGGGTTTTGTCGACCTGTTGTGCCTGAGCACCGCCGGGGATTCAATGCACCACATCGGGGTCCAGCGTCGAGATTGCACTTTTCCTGCGGAAATCTTGCACTATGCTGGTCGAAAATGGTTAACGGCCCGAAACGGGACCATGGAGAGCAGCGGGAACATCAATGAGGCTGACCTGTCCGAATTGCGATGCACAATATGAAGTGCCCGATGACGTCATGCCGGCAACCGGGCGGGATGTGCAATGTTCCAATTGCGGCCAGACCTGGTTTCAGCATCACCCGGACCATGCCCCCGAAGAGGTAACCGAAGACGCCGTCGAGGTGCCGCCGCCCGATGCCCCGGCACCGGACGAGGAAACCGCACCGCCGCCGCCACCCGCCCGGCCCGCCCCGGCGCCGGAGCGGCGCAAGCTGGATCCGGCGGTGGCCGACATCCTGCGCCAGGAAGCGGAAGCCGAGCATGAGGCGCGCAAACGCCGCCAGGAGCAGGCGCAGCCGCTGGAAAGCCAGCCCGATCTGGGGCTGGATGTGGCCGACCCCGAAGACGACCGCGAACGCCGCGCGCTGGAGGCCCGCCGCCGGATGGCGCGGATGCGGGGCGAGCCGGAACCGCTGTCAGAGGAAGAGGCCCGCGCCGCCGCCATGTCCTCGCGCCGGGAACTGCTGCCCGACATCGAAGAGATCAACTCCACCCTGCGCAGCGATCATGAGCGCGGCACCCCCCAGAGCGCGCCGGGCGAGGGTGATCTGCCGGTCACCGCGCGCGGGGGCGGTTTCGGCCGCGGCTTCATGCTGGTGATCCTCTGCACGGCAATCCTGATTGCCATCTATGTCTTTGCCCCGCAGATCGCCCGCGCGGTGCCGCAGGTGGACCCCTATCTGTCCTCCTATGTCAGCGGCGTTGACCAGCTCCGGCTCTGGCTTGACCGGAATGTTCAGGACCTGCTGATCTGGCTGGATTCACTGGCGGCGCAATCCACACCCTGAGGGTGTTTCCCGTTCCCCGGCCTGAAAAACGCCCGTGACGGGCGTTTTGGGCGTGGTGCGGGCCGGAGGCTCTGGGGCCGGGTCTGATGTTGCACCTCAAACACTTAGCGCAGCTGCGAACTAATGTTCCGGGTACGGGCAATGTTCCGGGCATGGGTCACCGGAGATTTCGGGTGACACGCAGACTGCCTTCATCAGAGTGCCTTCATCAGACCGCCTTCATCAGAGTGCCGTGATGACATGTCAAAAATGACATGTCATCACGGCACTCTCTGTCACCTCAGGCGCGAGGAGATCAGGTTGCGTCTCGCCCGGGGCGGGCAGCGCCCGGTGGATTGCCGCGTCGGGCTTTCCTGCGCCAATCGCCTCGCCCCCCTGACCAATTGCAAACCGGCCCTTCTCCGGGACAAGGCGCTTTTGCACGCTGCAACGGCGCAACGTGACCCTCCAATCCCCGCCCCAGCCGTTAAGAAAACCTCACGGGGCACCCCCTTCCAGACCCCGCGTTTCCGCATTTCCCACAGGTAACCCGCCAGGAGACCAGATCAGAATGATTGTCCGGGACCACCCCTCAACACTGCAGCTGTTTATCGTCATGCAAGGCTCGATCGTGCCAAAGATCATGGGCAAGATCCTGGGCATTGCGGTGCTGACCGGACTGGTGCTCTACCTTGACCGATACCATGTCGGCCTGCCCCATATCTCGATCTCGGCCATGGGCATCTTCGGCGTGGCGCTTTCCCTGTTTCTGGGGTTTCGCAACAACGCCGCCTATGACCGGTGGTGGGAGGCGCGCAAGCTCTGGGGGTCGATGATCGCGGATGTGCGCAACCTGGGCCGGCACATGTGCATCTTTGTCGGCAACGGCACGGACCGCGCGCGGATCCTGTCCTGTGCCGTGGCATTTGCACATCTGCATCGCGGCTACCTGCGGCAGGTGGATACGCGCGGCGATATCGTCGGTTGGGTCGGCGCCAAGAAAGCCGATGCCATGCTCGCCCATCAGAACCCCGCAGATGCCGCCCTGCGCTCGATGGCGGACCAGATCGGCAATCTGACGGGAAAGGAGGCGATCAGCGGCTTTGGCCAGATGACCATTTCACAAACCCTCTCTTCCCTGGCCCTTGCACAGGCGGGCTGCGAACGCATCCTGACAACACCGCTGCCCTTCGTCTATTCGCTGCTCATCCGCCGGACGACCTATCTCTACTGCTGGCTGCTGCCCTTTGCCCTGATCGAAGCCACCGGCTGGTTCGCACCAATCTTTGCCGCCGTCGTCGCCTACGTCTTTTTCGGGTTGCAGATGGTGACCAATGAACTGGAGCTGCCGTTCCAGAACGTCCATAACGGGCTGCCGCTGGATGCCATGTGCCGCACCATCGAGATTTCGGTGGCCGAAGCCCTCGAACAACCGGCACCCGAACCGCTCAAGGCCAGCAACTACGTGCTGACCTAAAGCGTTTCGGGATATACCTGAATCACTTGTTCGCTGCCTTTCCCTTCGGCCCTACGCGAAAAGTGACGCGGGATGTTTCAAGCCTATCCCGAAACGCTGTAGTTCAGGCCCCCTCCGAACCCGCGTCAGAACCGGTCAAGCAGCCGGTTCAGATAATCGCGTTCCAGTTCCGGACGCTCGGTCTGGCCCGAGCGGCGGCGGATTTCATCCAGCAGGCGGCGGGCGCGGTCACTGGCATCCGGCCCCTCGCCGATGCGGCCGCCGTCCGACAATCCGCCCTCGGCGCTTTCGCCCTCGCGGCCCAGCGGGTCACGGTTGGCGCGGCCGCCCTGTTCGGTGTCGCCCTGTCCAGGCTGCTGCTGACGTTCCTGTTCGGCCATCGCCTCGCCCAGCGCGCGCATGCCCTCGCGCAGCGCTTCCATGGCCTGCGACTGGTTGTCGATCGCCTCGGCCAGATCATTGTTGCGCAGCGCCTCTTCGGCACCGTCCATGGCCCGGCCCGCCCGGTCCAGCGCATCCCGCGCCGCGCGGCCCTCGGGCGTGCCCTGACCCGGCAGGTTCTGCTGCTGGCGGCGCAATTCCTCGCGCAGCGCCTGCTGACGTTCCGCCAGCCCCTCTTGGCCCTGTCCCGGCCCGGCCTGTTCGCCGCGCTGGCCGTTCTCGCCCTGCTGCTGATCCTGGCCCTGACCCTGCCCGTTCTGGCCCTCATGGCTTTCGCCCCGGCCCTGACCGCCGTTGCGCCCCTCGTTGCCCTGGCTTTCGCCGGCCTGGGCGCCGGGGTTGAACTGTTCCTGCAGATCCCGGAATGCCTGGTCGCTCAGCCCCTGCTGCTCGCGCAGGGTCTCCGACAGCCCCTCCATCGCCTGCTGCCCCGGAGACTGCCCGTTCTGGCCCGGCTGCCCCTCGGTCACGCGCATGTTCTCCATCAGCTCCTGCAACTCGCGCAGCGCCTCTTCGGCCTCGGCCATGCGGCCCTGTTCCATCAGCTCCTGAATGCGGTCCATCATGCGCTGCAGGTCGTCCTGCGTCATCTGCATGGTCTCGCCCTGTTCGCCCTGCTGCTGCGGGTCGCCGTTCTGTTCGTTCTCCTGCGCCTGCTGGCGCTGCAACTGCTGCAGATATTCCTCTGTCGCACGGCGCAGCTCATCCATCAGCTCGGCGATTTCCTCCTTGGAGGCGCCGTTCTTGATCGCCTCGTTCAGCCGGTCCTGCGCCCGGCGCATCCGCTCCAGCGCATCGGCCAGCACGCCTTCTTCCAGCTCGATGGCCAGCCCCCAGAGGTCCTCTGCCAACTCGTCCTGAATCTCGTCGCTCAGACCATAGCGGGCATGAAGCTCAAGCCGGTTGATCACATCGCGCAGCCGCAGCGCCGTCACCTCCGAGCGGAACAGATCCCCGGGCCGGTAGGCCACCGCGCGCAACACCTGCGCCATCCGCGTCGTGTTCGACTTGGACCACAGCAGGTCGCGCCGCATCTCGATCACCGCCGCCGCCGCCGGATCGAAAAAGCGCCGCCCCGGCAGGATCATCTGGCGCGGTGCCGTCTGGCCGATCTGCTCGGCGGAATCCAGCACGTTCATGCTGATCCGGACGGGCAGGTTCGCCCAGGGGTGTTTGGAGAAATCCTCGATCAGGTTTTCCTCGAAATCCGCGCGGTTCCCCGCGATCGGGGTTGGCAGCGGCACAATCACCTCCGGGCGCGGGTCCGGATCCACCACCAGCCCGTAGCGCCGGCTGACCGAGGCAAGATCCAGCGTGATCCGCGCCTCGCCCGCCTCCACGCCATAATCGTCCCGCGCGGCAAAGGGCAGGCGCATCTCGCCCAGCGCCGAGACCTCGGGCGGGCCCAGCTGTTCCACCTCGGGGGCGGTATCGGCCAGCATGGTCACATCCCAGCGCCGCCCGCCGGGCCCGTCAATCGCGATGCTGCCATCCTGCACCACGGCAAAATCCTGCGCCGGGTCAGAGGCCGCAGGCACATCCGTGGTGCGCCCCGACACGGTTTCCGCCAGCGTCAGCGCGCCCACATCGCCATAGAACCGCAGGGTGATCAGCGTGCCCGCAGGCAGGGTCAGCGGCCCGGCGTCCAGATCGTTCAGATACAGCGTCGGTCTGCCGGTATAACGCGGCGGCTCCGCCCAGCCCTCCCAGACCGGACCCTGCGCCAGCCCGCCCCGGCCCGGCGCCATATCCGCCACCGAGGCCACGCGAAGCACCGAACCGAAGAGCAGCGCCATGCCAAAGGCCAGCACCGCCACATAGCGCAGCGCATAGGGGTCGCGCCGCGACACCCGCAGATCGGCAGGCACCGCCCGGGCCGTGGCCGCGCGCGCCGCCATCCGCGCCTTATGCGCGCGCCAGACCGCCATCGCCGCCGGGTCGCCCTTGCCGATGGCCGGATCGTCCAGCAGCGCCTGAATGGGACGCCCCGGCAGGCTGCGGTCCAGCCGCGCCATGGCCGCGCCCTGCGTGGGCAGGCGGAACCGGCGCAGCGCATGGACCAGCGCCGCCAGCCAGCCCAGGCCCGCCACAACCGCAGCGCCCCAGACCACCTCAAGGCTGACCATGTCCTGCAGGCCCATCATCAGCGCCGCCAGCACCAGAAGCGTCACGCTCAACAGCGGCCAGAGCGCCTGCACCAACCCCTCGGCCAGCATCCCCGCCCATGTCAGGCGCAGCGGCCAGCGCAGGGCGGACAAGGCGTCCTTGCGGTCGGTGTTGGGGGATGTGTTCATCAGGAATTGCCTCCGGCGCGGCCGCAGGCAATATGCCTTACAACCATTCAGGGATGGTATCGCGATTTATCATTTCGTCAAAGCTCGGACGTCGGCGGATAACCGCGAATTGATCCCCATGCACCAGAACTTCCGGAATCAGGGGCCGGGAGTTGTATTCGCTGCTCATGACCGCGCCATATGCGCCCGCAGAACGGAAGGCGACAAGATCGCCCGCCGCCAGCGGCGGCATCATCCGCTGCCTTGCAAAGGTATCGCCGGATTCGCAGACCGGCCCCACCACGTCGATGGGCGCACGTTCCACGCCCACAGCGGGTTCCACCACCGGGATGATGTCGTGCCAGGCATCATACATCGCCGGGCGGATCAGGTCGTTCATCGCCCCGTCCAGGATCAGGAAATCGCGCCCCTCGCCGGATTTGACATAGATCACCTCGCTGACCATCAGCCCCGCATTGCCCGCGATCAGCCGGCCCGGCTCGATCTCGATCTCGCAGTCCAGATGCCCCAGCGTCCGCTTGACCATGGCACCGTAATCCGAAGGCAGCGGCGGATCGGCATTGCTGCGCTCGTAAGGAATGCCAAGGCCGCCGCCCAGATCCAGCCGCCGGATCTCATGGCCGTCGGCGCGCAGCACCCCGGTCAGCTCCGCCACCTTGCGATAGGCCAGCGCATAGGGTTCCAGATCGGTCAGCTGCGAGCCGATGTGCACGTCGATGCCCACCACCTCCAGCCCCGGCATGGCCGCAGCCATGCGGTAGACCTCCCGCGCGCGGGCGATCGGGATGCCGAACTTGTTCTCGGATTTGCCGGTGGCAATCTTGGCATGGGTCTTTGCATCCACATCCGGGTTCACGCGGATGGTGATCGGGGCGACCTTCCCCAGGGCGCGCGCACAGGCATCCAGCACCGCCATCTCCGGCTCGCTTTCCACGTTGAACTGGCGGATGCCGCCCTCAAGTGCGGTGCGGATCTCCTCGCGGGTCTTGCCCACGCCGGAGAACACGATCCGTTCGCCCGGCACACCTGCCGCCCGGGCGCGCCGGTATTCGCCGCCCGAGACCACATCCATCCCCGCACCCGCCTGCGCCAGCGTGCGCAGCACCGCCTGGTTGGAATTGGCCTTCATCGCATAGCAGACCAGATGATCCATGCCCTCCAGCGCCTCGTCGAACAGCCGGAAATGCCGCAGCAGGGTGGCGGTGGAATAGACATAAAACGGCGTGCCGACCGCAGCGGCAATATCGGCCACAGCAACATCCTCGGCGAAAAGCGCGCCGTCGCGGTAGAGAAAGTGATCCATGTTCTTTTTGGCCTTAAATATTCCCCGCCGGAGGCTCCCGTCCTATCGGACCGGTGCCGTCCGCAAAAACAGATAGAGCGGCAGCCCGCAACTCACCCCGATGCAGAAGGTCGCGGGAATCGCGATCAGCGCCCCCCAGTTGCGCCGCACCGCGACCTCGGCCAGGATCCAGAGCGTCAGCGTGACCGCCGCGATGGTCAGGTCCCAGACCAGCCCGCTGGCCGCCGCATTGGCATGCCAGGCCGCCACCATCGCCATGATGTCCCAGCCATTGGCCCGGAACCAGGTGATGAAATAATACATCGGGTGGATTGCTCCCCAGACCGCAAGCCCGAGGAATGTCATCCGCAGTACCGACATGTCAGAACCTTTTCTTCACGCCGATGTTGGCATAGCCCGAGATGCTGACCCCCGGCGTCAGATTGCTCGGCTGCTGGCGCGTATCCGCCCGGCCCGCCGGATCGTCATCGGGGTTCTTCGGCCCGCAGGACACCAGCGCCGCAAGTGCCGCAAGTGCCGCGATGATCAGGGCGGCCCTCACAGGCCCAGCCCCAGCGACATCCCGAAGGAGCCCTGCCCCAGCCCCAGGCTGGTGTCCGCCTGCATGCCGCTGCTGGACAGGGTGACGGTCGAATTCGCCGATGGCTGCACCGGCTCGCCGTCCGCGCCGCAGGCCACCAGCGCCGAGATGCCCAAAAGGGCCAGGATGATCCTCATGCCAGAATGTCCTTCCACCGTTCGATCTGAACGCGCACCTGCGCCGGTGCCGTCCCGCCATAAGACATACGCGAATTCACGGAATTTTCCACGCCCAAGACATCGAAAACACCATGCGTGATCCCGCCATGCACCGATTGCATCTGTTCCAGCGTCAGGTCGGGCAGATCGCAGCCCGCCTTTTCCGCCATGCCCACCAAGGTGCCGGTGACATGATGCGCATCGCGGAACGGCAGGCCCAGCACCCGCACCAGCCAGTCGGCCAGATCCGTGGCGGTGGAAAAGCCGCTGCCTGCGGCGGCGGCAAGATTGTCGCGCTGCCCGGTCATGTCGCGCACCATGCCCTCCATCGCGGCCAGCGCCAGCATCAGGTTGTCGGCAGCGTCAAAGACCTGTTCCTTGTCCTCCTGCATGTCCTTGGAATAGGTCAGCGGCAGCCCCTTCATCACCATCATCAACGCGGTATTGGCGCCAAAGATGCGGCCGATCTTGGCGCGGATCAGCTCGGCGGCATCGGGGTTCTTCTTCTGCGGCATGATGCTGGAGCCGGTGGAAAACCGGTCCGACAGCGCCACGAAACGGAACTGGGCCGAGGACCAGATCACCAGCTCTTCGGCAAAGCGGCTGAGGTGCATGGCGCAGATGCTGGCGCAGGACAGGAAGTCCAGCGCGAAATCCCGGTCGCTGACCGCATCCAGCGAATTCGCGCAGGGACGGTCGAAACCCAGCGCCTGCGCGGTCATGTCGCGGTCGATGGGAAAGGAGGTGCCGGCCAGCGCCGCGGCCCCCAGCGGGCTTTCGTTCATCCGCCTGCGGGCGTCGCGCACGCGGGAAAGATCGCGGCCGAACATCTCCACATAGGCCAACATGTGATGGCCCCAGGTCACCGGCTGGGCGGTCTGCAAATGGGTGAAACCGGGCATCACCCAATCGGCGCCCGCCTCTGCCTGGGCCAGCAGGGCATGGATCAGCGCCACCAGACCGGCGTCAAAGGCATCGAACTGATCGCGGGTCCAGAGCTTGAAATCGGTGGCAACCTGGTCGTTGCGGCTGCGCCCGGTGTGCAACCGGCCCGCGGGTGCGCCGATCAGATCCTTCAGGCGCGCCTCCACATTCATGTGGATGTCCTCAAGGGCTGCGGAAAATTCGAATGTGCCGCTTTCGATCTCTGACAAGATCGTGAGCAAGCCTTCCCGGATCGCCTCCGCATCGCTATCAGTGATGATGCCCGTGGCAGCCAGCATGGCGGCATGGGCACGCGAGCCTTCGATGTCCTGTGCGGCCATCCGCTTGTCAAACGAGATCGAGGCATTGATCGCCTCCATGATCGCGTCTGGCCCGGCGGCAAACCGGCCACCCCACATCTTGTTGGAAGTCGTGTCAGTCATGTCAAACCCTCGGAGGGACAGATGAGAAAATTCGTGTTCGGCCTCGTGTATACGGCCCTGTTGGCAGGTGCAAACCCCGCATTGGCCGGGACGGTGGACATTCTGGGCCTGCGCGCGGGGGACATGAAAAAGCTGGTGGTGCATGACACGCCTGCCGCCACCTCCGATGCCGCCTTCGACCTGGCCGACGGGGCGGGCAAGGGGACGCTGGCCGATTACCGGGGCAAATATGTGCTGGTGAACTTCTGGGCGACCTGGTGTGCGCCCTGCCGCAAGGAAATGCCGCAGCTCGACGCGCTGCAAAGGGAATTCGGCGGCGATGATTTCGAGGTGCTGACCATCGCAGCGGGGCGCAATTCCCCCGAAGGCATCAAGAAGTTCTTTGCCGAGGCCGGTGTCACCAGCCTGCCGCGCCACCAGGATCCGAAACAGGCCCTGGCCAGCCAGATGGGGATTTTCGGCCTGCCGATCACCGTGCTGGTGAACCCCGAAGGCCGCGAGATCGCACGGCTGCGCGGGGATGCGGACTGGTCCAGCGACAGCGCAAAATCCATCATCAAGGCGCTGATCGCAGAGCGCGCCGGCGGTTAACGGGAGCGGCCCCGTGAAGCTGTAACCCGCAGATCGCGGCGTGACGTGCAGCGGTGTTTTCAAAAACACCGGACCGAATTCTTCAAAGAATTCGCAGCGGCGCACCGCTTCGAAAAAGCCCAACCCGCAGACCGTGTCGCAACGCCCGGCGGTGTTTTCAAAAACACCGGACCGAATTCTTCAAAGAATTCGCAGCGGCGCACCGC
>Ga0189278_10201_pt1 | contig 42629 bp, 34 predicted proteins | sample N26A9minimetaG_FD_130326 | JGI IMG/M metagenome (GOLD analysis project Ga0189278, IMG submission 130326) | Marine microbial communities from the Costa Rica Dome - N26 A9 mini metaG | ecosystem: Environmental > Aquatic > Marine > Oceanic > Photic zone | place: Costa Rica: the Eastern Pacific...
GGATCAAACTCTTCATTGTATTTCCTTGAATGTCTGTCCGACACCCGGAAATCCCGAGTCCCCGCATCAAAATGGTTCTTTCTTAATTCTACGCTGTCGTTACAATATGTATATGAACTTCTTGTCTTTTTTTCTTTCAAAACACCTCTTTAGGTCTTTCAAAAGCGCCTTGCCTTATCAGCTAAGCGGGTGCAAATATACGCACCTTATTTCCTTACCACAAAATGTTTTTCGATATTTTTTTTGAAAAAAATTAGATTCATTTCTAACTGCTTGTTTTCCAGTAATTCCTTTTTACGATCTTCCAAAAAATTATGAAAAGAAATTCCAGACCAACCCAAATCTGATCACAAAATCACGATAGGGATAATTGGGCGCCGAGTAGTAATTGGGCTCTGAAAAAATGGAATTCAAGTGTTCGGCCTTTAAATAGATCCTTGTTTGTCTCACTTTGGCATTAATAAAAAGATCTAACAATGGATATCCGCCAAACTCTTCATTGTTCTGTATATAAAATTCGCCCAACAGTGGATTATAGGCATTCATATTATAGGCCGTAAAGTATTTGAACGTTACCCCTGTTTGAATGAACATTGCCTTTTTAAAGACATCGCTTGAAAAATAAAGACTGTTCCTTGTCACTACTTCCGGAAGATTGAGTACTTGGGCATCTTGGGCAACGCTTTGATACATGACCGTATTCATCAAGGCCCATTTGCGCCATTTTACCTCTTTTTGATATTTCACCTTTAGGTGATTCACGGTGCCCGATTCCTGAAAAGGTCTTACGAAGGCGGTTTCTTGTCCCAACCCTATTTGCTCTTCATTGGCCGTTGATGCGAAGTAAGTGTAATTCTCCAATGTACTGTATTCCGCTGTTAAATCACCTAGCATTTTGGATTCCAAACCAAATTTGATGCTCTTTGTCCGTACATTCTCAAAAGTATCCGTGTTTTGCCAGTTGAAGTTGCGGTAGTCACTCTGATATAGCAAATAATTAAAATCGGGCATACGCGACGATAGGTGTATGGAACCGGTTACCGAATGATTCTCGCCCAATCGATATCTGGCAAAGGCATCCAAATTGTTTCCCGTAAGCTCACCCGATACCGTATAATTAACATCCCCCTCCAGATACAAAGGTCCAATGGTATTACTGTAACTTCCTCCTACAGAAATCTCTTCTCCCTGCAATTTATTTTGAATGGTCTCTTCCTCCGTGATCAGGACACTGTTGAAGAAGTAATTATAGTTGAACAATCCAATATTGCCCGACAGTTTTCCCAACCTCCTATTTGAAAATTCCACGGTACCTTTATTGAACATGGTCTTCAGCCTTGCCCTGTCCCTGATGGGAACCAAAAATGGGTCTTGACCCAATGCATCATTTTGTTGGGTTTGCTCAAAATCATAAAGTTTGGTCTCGTAACTAAATTCGTGACCAAGGGCCAAGGTTGTTGGATTGGTATCAACAGAATCTCTTTTTGCGTTGACCAATTTGAACCGTTGGTCCAAGAAATATCGCTTGCCCAATATTTTGTTGTTCGCATTTTCATAAAGCGGGTCAATCTTGGCCCGATCTTGAAAATCGGGTTGATCATCCTCAAATTGGCTCCGATCTCGGAGACCACCACTTTCTTCCGTTCGCATATCCTGCGCGGCAATGTGTCCCCTGAGACTATATCGTCCATTTTGGGAAAGATAATTGAAGGTGACCCTGAATTTTCCGTCCTCTGCTTCTTCGTACCTATATTTTCCCAAGGACCTAAAACCATTGTAGGCCACTGATGCATTGAACCGTTCGGAAATATTGAAAGTGAGCAACGCATCCAAATACTGCCCTTGCTCCATGGTCGTCTTGAACATGAGTTCAGTCATGGGTGTCGGGACATTATAATAGTTGATGTCCTCTTTTTCAAAATAACCAGGGTGCTTGGCCGTTGCGCCAATTCTTGGGTAATAAGGTGTCGATACAAAGCTTTTGCCCAACTCATTATAAGGTTGCCCCATATTGGCAAAGGGCATTAACTCAAAATCATCTTCCCTTAAATAATTGTAGATATAATCCTTTCTGATAGTCAAAGTGGTATCGACATAAGTCGTATCCCTTTGATATGAGATGATCTTGTAATCGTTTATGGTGACGGAATCCTTCTGTTTTGATTCCATTTTGGTTCTACGTTCTTCCTTTGCCCTGCGCCTATCAGCATCCATTGGAGCAGCTTCAGTTTTTGGAAGTGTGAGGGAATCTTTGATTTGAAGCCTTGTAGAGTCCCCCTCTTTTTGCGGAGGAATCGAATCTTGCTGTGCCAAGACCGATTGGCCAATCAATAAAAGTAGGGTCAATGCTAAAAATCTCATTCCTTGATATTGGTTGGGCAAAGGTAAAAGTTTTGTTTCTAAAGAAATGTGAAAAGTTGAGACATAAAAAAACCCCCGCTGCTGGCGGGGGTCCTTTATTTTTAATGCGCTATTCCTATTCAAAAGGAACTACGGCATCCGATGTTTTGTTGTTCACCAAAATCTGGTTCAAATCGATTACGGTACTCGCAGTAGTTGAACCTGGCTCGTAGTTGATGGCATCAAGGTCACCTACTACAGCAGCAATAAAAGAAGGGATTACCGGAGTTGTACCCAAGTCACCTTCATTGATGTTCTCGTTCAACAGAATCTCGTTCTCGTCGATAACCAATTTAACACCCATGTCCACAAATCGTAGACCTTCGGCAATGAACACCTCTTGTCTAGTGCGGTACAATAGTGCCAATCCAGCATCGTCATCCTGCATGGCAGCAACGTCGGCAGCGGTCAAGGAAGTTCCAGAAACTGAAGGAACATCCACGTTTCCATCCTGACGGGACAATACAAGTCCAGCTCTACCATTTACGATAATATCATCGCTATCTGGCCTTGAACCTTCATCAACCTGGGAACGTTGCTCGATGGAATCATCGATGTTTCTAACTTCCCTTGTGTCGATCAAATCCAATAGATTGTTCAAGTTGGTTCTGGCCGCAGTGATGTTATTGTCTGCCAATGCAGCTTCAGCCAAAATCAAATAAGCCTCTTCCGCTTTTAGATAATGCACGGGAGCATCTTGCGAAGTACTCAAGAAAGAATACTTTGGATCCAAGAAGTCCAAGGTGGGCAATGGCTGTAAATCATCGAAGGTTGCTCTTTGGTAAAGGGCGTTTTCGAAAATGTTTACAGGACCGTTCGCCTGATCGAACAATACAAATCGGTCAAAATCACCACTCAAGCCAAGTGCGGCGGTGGCAGCAGCTACTGCTTCGTTCTTGTTGCCCAAATAGTAGTTTGCCCTTGCCTTGGCCAGATGATATTCTGGTTGAGGGTTGAGCGCGATGGCAGCGTCAAAAGAAGCAATTGCATTTTGATAATGCTCATTTGCGGTAATTGGAACACCTGTAGGTTCTGCTGGCAATGCGGAAAAATACATTGCGGACATCAAATAGGACATTCCTTCGAAAAAGTTGAACTCTGCCTCGGTAGCGGTGTCATAGTTAGGGTCACCAGGACCTACTTGGGCAAGACCAAATACAGCCAGTTCTCGCAAACGCTGAATCTGACGCTGGGTATCCCTCATGTCAGGATCCGTAATCTGGATTTCCAGACCGTCCATAAACTGGTTGAAGAACGTCTGTGTGTTTACATAGTTGTCCGAACCTAGCTCCGAAAGGACCAAGGTTTCGTTGAACGCGATTGCCAACTGTCTTTCAAGTCCTGAAAGCCAGATGGAGGCCGAGTTGGGCTGCCCCACTACGGAAGACTCCGATAGGTTGGGGTTTTCAACCTCTTTAAAGTCCACTACATCGCCAAAGTCACCTGTACAGCTAATGGCTAGCATGGATAGAGAAAATATGATCAGTTTTTTCATCGTTATCTTTTTTTATTAAAATTGAAACCTTAGCGAGGCTACATAAGTTCTTGGTGCGGACTCCGTACCGTAGGCAAAACCACCACTGGCAAAACCGTTCTGTGCTGTAATACCGGAACCTGTGGTCTCAGGGTCAAAGTTACCTGCCGTCCAGTTGAACGGATTGGTCACGGTTACGCCCAAACGAATGTTGCTGAACAATGGCTTGGCGATATCACCGAAGTTGTACGAAGCACCGATGTTCCTAACTTTCAAGAAGTCGTTGTCGAACACAAAGAAGTTCACGTAGTTGAAAGGAGATGTTGTTCCAATCAAATCCTCTGGGATTCCAGTGTTGTCAGTTCCTCTTAAGTGTCTCAACAAGAAGCTCAAATCGGTGATCTGACCTCCAAATTGATAATCGGCCGTCGCGAAGAAGTTGAAATCTCCCCAAGTGTAGTTAAGTCCCATGGAACCAAAGTTCGGGGCGAAAGTATCTCCTAGAGGCGTATTTGGCTCAAAGGAGTAAGTACCATCTTCCTGAAGGATTGCTGCAGTACCCCTTAGGTAACCCAAGCTCTGTCCTTCTTCCACTACTGATCCCAATACGGTGAAACCACCCACAACGAATGCCGGTGCACCTCCTGAATCGGTCACCAAGTTTTCGTTGGTGTTATACGATAGGTTAACACTCAAAGTGTGCTTGTCCGTTTGGATCGGAGTCGCTCTCAACTCAAATTCGTAACCTTTGTTCTCTACCTCACCAATGTTCTGGATCTGGTTCAACTGACCTGTTGAAGGCGCTGACTGAGGTGTAAACAATGCATCTTCAGTGATACCCACATATCGAGTACCGCTCAAGAACAACCTGTTGCTGAAGAAACCAAGTTCCACACCAAATTCAGTGGTCTTTACACGCTCGGATACCAACTCATCATTACCAGGGTTGGCAAAAGTAAAGGAAGGTCCTCCCAAGAATGGGTTCTGGGCAAAGGTCCTGTCCTGCAAAAACGGCTGTGCAAAGTTGGTAGCCTCACCGTAGTTGGCACGCAACTTCACTGTAGAAAGTATATTGCTGATACCTGCATCCCTGTAAAAATCGTGGTCGCTCAAGTTATAGGTAAGACCGATTTTAGGAAGGAAAAGTGGATCGGTATTGGAACCGGAAGCCGTGTTCCTGTCCAATCTACCACCCAATTCCAAGAAGGCCACATCGTAGATACCGATGTTCTCCAAGAAGTATAGACCGTAGTTCGCGTTTTCAAGAACGAAATCCGAGAACGCTTGCTCTGAGAAGTTGTTCAAGGAACGGGTCCCATCAACACCTCCAGAACCGTCAAGCCTGTTCTGTCTGTCAGAAGTTCTAAAGAACTGCCCACCTAGAATACTTACAAAAGAGAAGTTTTCCAAATCGGCTGTATGCGTAATGTTTACGTCAGTAGTCAAGGTGAATGCAGAACGCAACACCCTGCTCAAACTACCTTGATCGGTAGTACCAGGAGCAATAGCACCAAGCTCTACCAAAAGGGCATTGCTTTGCAATTCTTCCTGAACTGTATTCCTGTTATCGATACCGATGGTGGCGTTCACCTGTAGGTTATCATTGATATCATAAATGAACTTATTGGAAGCGGTGATACGGTTGGTGGTGCTGGTAATGTCTACCAACTCACCAATTCTTCTGTACCTGGCCACTTCATCTTGCCATTCTGCATCCGTGAATTCATCAGTAGCTCCCCTAGCGGAACCTTCGATGTTGGAGAAACGCGAAAAGCTTGTGTTTGCGTTGTAATCCAAGTTAGATTCGAAATTCACAAAAGAGAAAGACCCTTGGTACTGTAATCTGTCGGTTACCTTTGCGGTCAATCCGAAAGTAAAGGACCTTCTTGTTTGCTCATTGATGTCATTGAAGCTATCATCGGTATACAAGTTACCGGCGAAGTTATAGGAGAATTTCTCAGAACCTCCGTTCAATCCAACCTTCATCTCTTGGGAAAGTCCGGGCTCAAAAATAGCCTCAGCAGTTCTGTCGTATCTCAAGAAATCCTTAGTGGCTTTAATCACCCCAAGATTGGTTTCGAAATAGGCTGAACTTTTTCCATCCTTACCTTTTTTGGTAATGATTTGGATAACACCGTTCGCAGCATCCGCACCGTACAATGTAGTTGCGGCACCACCTTTAATGTATTCGATTTTTTCGATGGACTCCACTGGGATATCCGCAAGGGCCGAAACGTTCGCACCACCTGTTCCAATACCCAACTGGGGGTTGGAGTTCAAGTTATCCACACGGATACCATCAATAATGATTACCGGAGTGGCAGATGAAGCAGCAGAAATTGGACCCCTTGTCCTGATCAAAGCTGCAGTACCAGGCTGACCGGAACTCAAGCGAATCTGTGCACTTGGAGTGGTCGACTGTAATAACTGGTCAATCTGGTTGGCAGGCAATTTGTCGATTTCCTCGGCATCCAAAACGTCAACCGTTGTAGACAACTTTCTTCTGGCGATACCAGAACCCTGACCGGTTACAATAACCTCTTCCAACGCCTGGGCGTCGGCTTCCATTTGTACATCGATGGTGGATGAAGCTCCTACGGTCCTATCAACGGTCTTTTGGCCAATGTAGCTGAAGCGCAATACTTGCCCCTCACTGACCGAGATAGAATAATTACCATCAAAATCTGTTTGTGTTCCGTTGGTCGTTCCAACAACCAAAATGGAAACACCAGGTAAAGGCAGACCTGTGTCGTCCGTCACGTTACCTGAAACTGTTTTCTCTTGTCCGAAAGAGAAAGACATACATAACACCAAAAAAGGTGTCAGCATCCATGCTAACTTAGCTTTCATTTATTTCATTTTTTGAATTAGTCCAGCCCAAAAGTCAATATAAAAAGTTAATATTCAAAAAAATTAACACCACCAACAATCGTATATTAGCGCAGTATCCATCAGGGTTTTTCATAATTTTAACAGAATATTCGCAAGCTAAAGCCTTATAAATAGGATATGTAGGAATTTTTTTAACTTTTCATTAATAATTATGTTTTTTCCAACCAACACACTGTTAAATTTTTAAGAAATATGTTAAAATCGTGTTACCGAACCTTTTTTGAAGCAGGAACCGATGAAGCTGGCAGGGGATGCCTAGCTGGTCCAGTGACCGCTGCGGCCATTATTTTGCCCGAAAAATTCAACCACAACACCTTAAACGATTCCAAACAGCTTTCAGAGGCCAAACGGACCCTTTTGAAACCAATTTTGGAAGAAGAAGCAGTCTGTTTTTCTGTAAGTCATGTTTTTCAAGAGGAAATTGATGAAATCAATATTCTAAACGCTTCTTTTTTGGCCATGCACCGAGCCATTGCTCAGCTAAGCCCACAACCTGAATTCTTGATCGTGGACGGCAATCGTTTTAAGCCCTATCCTAAAATCGAACACCAATGCATAATAAAAGGAGACAGCAAGTATATGAGCATTGCGGCCGCATCCGTTTTGGCCAAAACCTACCGTGATGAATACATGGCACGTATACATGAAGAGTTCCCAATGTACAATTGGAAGAAAAACAAAGGCTATCCCACCAAAGAGCATAGGGAGGCCATTAGAACATACGGCCTTACCAAGTATCACAGAAAAAGCTTTAGGCAACTCCCTGAACAGTTGTCACTGGATATTTAAAAACCCTAACTTTGTATGAAACTTCAAGAATGAGATTAAAGGTACTTTTCTGCTTGCTCCCCGTTTTGATTGCTTCGTGCGCAAAAGAGGTGAAGACCAAAGACTCCCTTCTTCAACATTTACCGCCCAACCCATCGCTTGTCGTAAAAATCAATAACCTCACCAATTTTAGGAGCGAGCTCAAAAACAACACCTTTTTGAAGGATGTGGAACAGCTCTCGCACCTGAACGACATCCTATCCAAAGTCAAAGGCCTTGAACATCTTTCAACCGACAAAACAACGGCACTTGGTATTTACGAAGTCGGAAAGGGCCATTATGATTACATTCTGGTCGCAAAAAACAACGCGGACCTGTTCAATGTCGATAGCATTGCCAATAAAACTATAGAATCCATCACCTACGAAGGGACCACAATAACCAAATACACTTTGGATGGACTGGAAGTTTTTGGGGTACGAAAAGAAAACGACATGGTCATGAGCTCCTCCCAAATGCTCATCGAGAACATGGTCCGTATGAGCGAGAACCAAAAAACAGACCCCAATCTGGAAAAGCTTTACGAAACGAGTGCTACGGATAAATCGGCAACGCTCTTCCTAAACCCTGAAGGAAATATCTCTTTGCTTTCCCTAAAGGAAAACAACGATGCCAACAAACCATTCTCTTCATGGATTTCCTTGGATTTTACCGCCAATTCAGATGAAGTGAACCTCAACGGAGTGGCCATGGCCACTGACTCCACCAAAACCTTTATCAATCTGTTTAAAGGCACTTCCCCCCTTGCCAATAAAACGGCTGCCTATGCCCCACTCAATGCACAGGCCATCATTTCCTATACCTTTGACGACTATCGGGTATTTGCCAACAATCAGAACACCTATTTGGACAGGGTAAAACAAACTGATTCCCTCTTCAACACCATCGAAGAGGTAGGCATTATCTATTTGAACAACAAAAAGACGGTGCTTCTAAAATCGTATGGCACCGAAGGACTCTACGATTATTTGGACAGTAAAAAAGCGGCCTCACAAAACTATCAAGGCAACGAGATCTTGGAACTGCAGGAGCCTAAACTCATTACCGAACACTTCACACCCCTAGTTAAAAATTTTGAGGCCAACTTTTGTACGGTCATTGAAAACAGCTTTATTTTTTCAGAGGATAAAGAAGCGTTACAGACCATCATCAGCAGCCACAAAAGTTCTTCTTCTTTTGATAAGGACCAGGGTTATTTAACCGCCAAAGCTTACATGGCCAACGAGTCCAGTATGCTTTTTATTTCCAATGCTGCGGGCATCGATTTTTTTACCGAGGCGGAACTTTCCGAAGATGTGGCAGAAGATATCGTAAATGACGACCTGAACGACTTGGTCTTTGCTTCGCAAATGGTGATGGACAATGGCTTTGGCCATTTCAATTTGCTGACTTCCAAAATCAAACAGAGCCAAGAGAAAAATGCGGTATCCCCCTTGTTCACCTTGGAACTCAATACCGATTTGGCCACCGATCCACAATTCGTGAAAAACCACAGGACCAACGAACAGGAAATCGTGGTGCAGGACCAAAATAATGTGGTTTACCTTATTTCCAACGACGGAAAGGTGCTGTGGACCAAACAACTGGACGGTCGAATTCAAGGGGACATCCAACAAGTTGACATCTACAAGAATGGAAAATTGCAGATGGCCTTTACTACCAACGATCAATTTATGGTACTTGACCGCAACGGCGACGAGGTGGCCCCATTCAAAATTGATTTTGAGGGAGGCAACCTAAATCCATTGGCCGTTTTTGATTATGATGGAAGCCGGAACTATCGCTTTGTAGTGACCCAAGGCCGAAAAGTATTCATGTACAACAATCAAGGAAAAATTGTGCGCGGCTTTACCTTTACCGAAGCACCCAGCAATATTTTGGGTGCGCCCAAACACTTTAGGGTAGGCAACAAGGACTACCTTGTCTTTAGATTGGACAACAGCACCATCCGCATTTTGCACCGTGTAGGTAGCGACCGCATCAAGGTGCCGGAAAAAATCGACTTTTCCAATAACGATGTGTTTCTGTACAAGGACAAATTCACGGTGACCAACAAAACAGGAGTGCTCCACCAAATCGATACCAACGGAAAACTGGTCGCAACGAATTTCAACCTAAATCCAGATCACGGTTTTTACGCCACCAGCAACACCTTGGTGTTTATGGACGATAATGTGCTGAGCATTAAGGGCAAAAAAGTGGAACTGGAACTTGGCGTGTATTCCAAGCCTGAGATTTTTTACATCTACGATAAAATCTATGTGGGCGTAACGGATATCCAAAACCGTCAAATCTATTTGTTCGACAGCCAAGCAGAGCCCATCCCCAATTTTCCCGTATTCGGCAGTTCCATGATCGACCTTACCGACATGGACAACGACAAACAATTGGAATTGGTAGCAAAAGATCAGGACAATTCCCTGATTGTGTACAAAATAAACTAGCCGTTCATCTGGATGCGACTTATACAATAGTTGCTACGAAACATACATATTTGATTTCAAGAAGGGGTTCATTTTAGTAGTTTGGGTGGAATTGCTTTATCAACAAACTAAAACACTTAGAAATGAAAACCTCCAACAAACTATTCTGCTGTTTGTCCTTTGCCCTATTGCTGGGCACTAGTGCCGAGGCCCAATTCTTTAAAAAATTGGCCAAAAAAGCGGAAAAGGCAGCCGAACGAACGGTTGAACGCCGAGTAGAACAAGAAACCTCCAAAAAAACAGACCAGGCCCTCGATAGTATCCTGGAACCCGGTTCTGGCGGAAATACACCAGGAAACACACCCGGCAATGAAAATACCAACGGGAATGCAGATGGTAATCCCTCCACTACGGGACCCATGACCACTGGGCCAAAAACCATGGAAGTCTATAGTAAATTTGACTTTGTTCCAGGGGACAAGCCACTTTTTTATGATGATTTCAACGACGATTTTATGGGTGATTTCCCATCCAAATGGAACACCAATGGTTCTGGAGAAGTAGTAACAGTAGGAGACCTTCCCGGAAAATGGTATTCCGTGGCCAATAGAAGTCTTACGATTCCCAATCTGGGCACTCAACTCCCAGAGGACTTTACCATAGAATTCGACCTCAAAGTCGTTAATTTGAGTAGAAATACAGGCTCCGGTGCCGTTCTGGGCATTTACCTTTCCGAGACCGATGGGTTGACGACAAACGAAAACAATGCATTTGCCAACCTCAATTTTTGCCAATACATCGCAATCGGGGTAAGAGTTGACAATAATTTTAGGGGAGACCCTGCCCCCATACAAAACACTTTACAGCAAGATCTACGTCAATTATATCAAGATGTAGTGCATGTATCCATAGCGGTAAACAAAAACCGCTACAGGCTTTGGCTCAATGAAAACAAGATTGCCGACCTACCGCAGTTTATAGTAAAACCGGAATTGATCAACTACCTGAAGTTTTACGTGAATGGCATCGACAAGCAAAAAAGACAGGAGCAAGTGTTGATCAGCAACCTAAAGATTGCCGAAGGTGGTGTGGATCTTCGTAGAAAATTGATGTCCGAAGGTAAAATTTCCACCAACGGAATCCTTTTCAATTCAGGTTCGGCAGACATTCTACCACAATCGATGGGTATCATCCGGCAGATTTCACAAGTGCTGAACCAAGATGGTTCCATCCAACTGAATATTGTGGGGCATACCGATTCCGATGGCTCCGATGAAAGCAACATGACGCTTTCCAAAAATCGGGCAGAGGCCGTTAAAAAGGCATTGGTATCTGTTTATGGTATTTCTCCGGACCGATTGACTTCTGAAGGGAAAGGCGAAACCGAGCCTGTTGCCGATAATACCTACGCGCAGGGCAAAGCACAGAACCGCAGAGTTGAATTCATTAAAAAATAACACCGAACAAACACATGAAACGATATTCAATTCTTGTGCTGCTTGCGATACTCGCAGCACACACATCCAATGCACAAAACAGCTGTAGCACCTATTACCCTTTGGTCGATGGTGCCAATTTCCAATACACCAATTATGATAAAAAAGGAAGGGAAGAAGGTCAGATCAATTATACCATCACCAATGTGGAAAGCAATGGGGAAAATGTAAGCGCCACCATGCAAATGGAGTTGGTTGACAAAAAAGGGAACAGTTTCCTCTCCGATTACAACATGGTCTGCGAGGGCAATGTGGTAAAAATTGACTTCAAGTCTCTAATGAACGAGCAAATGCTCAGTCAAATGGGCGATGTGGAGATGGACATTTCCGGGACGGATGTGGAACTACCCAACAATCTTTCCGTAGGACAGGAACTGCCCGATGCCAATATGCAGGTCAAAATGAAAATGGGCGGCGCCATTAATATGAACACCAATGTGGAGACCATCAACCGCAAAGTGGAAAAGCGGGAAAGCGTGGACACCCCGGCAGGCACATTTGACTGCTATGTGATCTACAGTGAGACCAAGACCAAAATGATGATGACCAACCAAACCTTCCCATCCCGCATATGGTTGGCCGAAGGGGTGGGTATGGTCAAACAGGAATCTTACAATAAAAATGGAAAATTGATGGGTAGCTCTTTACTCACCCAATTCAGCAAATAGGAAGTCCTTATTTTATGACAATCAAAAACCGAGGCAAATGCCTCGGTTTTTTGTTAGTCCTTTTTGTTGGGCAAGGGGGAAATCATGATATGCGCACGATGCGTCCCCGGGTTCATGATCCAAGGGTGATTGGATCCTATGGGTTGTTCCGGTAAACCCGTAGACTCCGCCGTGGCAAAAGGCAAATACACCACATAGCGGTACTGGGCATCTTCCACTTCGTGGGTTTCCGGGTCGTAGCGGTCGCCCTCACCATAATAGATGTGCAACGTAGCTCCGGGTATTCCCATATCCAACTTGCCCGATTTGGCCTCTTCTTCACGGATATCAAAAATTTCCGGCCCTGTTTTGCCCTCGGCCCGCAATTCACGTCCCCTAGCCATAAACGGCTCCAGGCTTTTGTGGTAGCAAGCCGCATTAAAGCCTGATTTTTTGGGGTCATCCGCAAGCACAATGAATTCGTTATCCCCCTCCTTGAGCGTCACAAACTCACCGGCCATATTATAGCCAATGACCTTGCACCCATCACGACTTGCTGCTGGCGCAGCCATTAGCGAAGTGGCAATCAGGGCCTCATCGGAATCAATGGGAACATAGTTGGTTTTTATTTCTTCGGCGGTGCTATTTTCTGTTGTTTCGGAGGTAGTGGAATTATCCGTATCCGTATTTTTTTCCGTATTGGTCTTGCAAGAGATAAAGGTTCCGACCAAAGCAATAGTTAAGAGAAATTTTTTCATGGTGCATTGAATTTGTTATTGCCGCCTCGTTCCAAAAAAGAGTGGCAACTCTTGATGGTTATTTGAAGAACTTAAGCGCCAATAGAATGTTTGAAGGAAGTTAAAGAATATTTGGGAGACGCATGCTTAAGCCAACGTAAAATTCTAAACCCCAGCCTTTTCCTTAACCAACTCCGCCTCAAAAAGCGTTGTGAAATGATAGAGCAACTTTTCCTTGACTTCGCCCATATCCACAACCTTTTGGCCAAGCTCAACATTTAGGGATGTAACCGCTTTGTCCTTGATGCCGCAGGGAATCATCAAATCAAAATAACCTAAATCGGTATTTACGTTGAGAGCGAAACCGTGCATGGTGACCCAACGGCTGGCACGAACACCCATGGCACATATTTTTCGGGCAAAGGGAGTGCCCACATCCAACCAAACACCCGTTTCTCCTTCGGAGCGTTGGCCTTTAAGACCGTAATCGGCCAAGGTCAAAATCACCATTTCCTCCAAAAAACGAAGGTATTTATGGATATCGGTAAAAAAGTTGTCCAAGTCCAAAATGGGGTAGCCCACAACCTGTCCCGGGCCATGGTAGGTAATATCTCCCCCACGATTGATCTTGTAAAAAGTAGCGCCTTTCTCCGCCAGTTTCTGTTCGTCCACCAACAAATTATTGATGTCTCCACTCTTGCCCAAGGTATACACGTGCGGGTGCTCCACGAACAAAAAATGGTTCGGTGTTTCAAGGCCTGCATCCTCCCGCCTATTGCGGACTTTGGTATCCACAATCTGCTTAAAAAGTGCTTCTTGGTAATCCCAAGTTTCCTTGTAATCCTTGAATCCTAAATCCTGTAGGGCAACCTTTTTGTTCATGCCACAAAGATACGAAGCCTTATTCTAGAAAACTACTTCTCCAGCTCTACCTCCAAATCGAGTACGGACGGGTCCTTAATCAAATCCAGAAAGTTGACTTCGTAGATCAGGGTCTTGCCATCTTGACTAAAGGTAGCCGCCTCGGCAGTGGTGGATTTTATTTTCTTGGGAAAGTGATACTTCAAGGTGTACGTTGATCCAGAAAGGAACATTTCGGCTCCTTCCAAACTGTCCAACTGTTGCTGAAAGAGCTCTTGGTCCAGAATTTCGGCCTTACGGGTAAACTTGTTCTTTTTAAAGGTGTAGTAAACCTCCGTGGGCTGTTCGGTGGGTTTCATTTGGCCTTGCTGCGGATTGGAATTGTTTCCAATGGAACTTGCATCCTGAAAAGCGGCAAAGGCATCGTTTACATCGCTAACGTCCTTAAACTCGCTGAACAGGTCAAACTTCATCACCTTTTGTTCCGGGTCCATGATCATTCGCATGTTAAATGGCTCCAATTTTTTCAATTTCTCTTGCTCTTCAAGCGGCAATTGCGCAATACTGTCCTTTTTTTCCTCTAAAAAGTCTTTGAAAGAGATAATCGAGTCAATGGGCTTTTCATTGGTCTTGGTCAACTCGTCGCCTGCCATGTCCATCATCTCCGAACCGTCAAAATTAATGGAGAGTCGACCCGAACCGTCCTCTTTCAAATGGATTTCTTCCGTAAAATTACAGGACGCGGCCAAAAGGATTATAGCCGCAAGTATGGCTAATTGAATTTTCTTCATGGTAGTTGTTTTATGGTTAGTGACACCTCTTCTGAGCTTTGCTCGATTATATTTTGAACGATAAAAGTATCATAATCGGGCAACACCTACAATCACCACAGGTAAATTTAGATGAAAAGCCATCCGATCATAAAATCAGAAGATGATTAATTCGGATTGTTCAAAATGACCAGGGCTGCAATTACCCCGGGAACCCACCCGCAAAGCGTCATTAAAAAAACAATAAGAATAGAACCGCAGCCCTTGCCGATTACGGACAATGGAGGGAATAGAATGGCCAAAAGCACTCTCCAAAAACTCATAGGTATTCGATTTGATTGATGATACTTATAGGTAGTGAAAATGGGTGTTTTGTTACAGAAAACCACTATTTTTAACCAAAATCGGATATCAAATGCGGTTTTTCATACAAATCCTACTTGTTTTCAGCTCATCAACGCTATGGGGACAATTCCATTTCTCGGGTCAGGTGTCCCAAGAACATGCCGGCAACCCCATTTACCTTTCCTTGGTGGAAGACTATCGCAAATCTTCAAGGGTATATGTAGATCAAATTGTGCAAAAAGCAACGGTCGATTCCTTGGGCCATTTTGCTTTTGAAGGGGACAACCTCAATGTGCAAAACCGTATCTACCGAATCCATTTGGACGGTTGTTCGGACAATACTGGGGCCAATCATTTCTTGGGCAGATGCAACAATAGCCAGAATGTGCTATTTATCGCCAATAACACAGACACCTTGCAGTTTCCTACCTCTTTTGAGGACCAATCGCTATGCACGATAGCCTCTACCAACCCAAATTCTGGATTGCTTTTGGAAATAGAGGAACTCAAAGGCCAAATGGCCTTCGACTTTGCGGATTACCCTTCAGAAGCCAACAAAAAACTGAACTTGGAGAAATGGTTCAAGACCCTTCACACCTTTGGGGAAGAAGCCAACGAGCCGTTGGCAGAACTCTACATTTACGATTTTTTGTCCGACAAACGAAACGAAACCTTTCGGTTTTATTTGGATGACCTCACCACAAATGAATACTACGAAAACCTCTCCGAACGATTGGACAGCACCTATCCCACGGCTACATTTACGCAACAATATGAGGCTGAAATCACCACGGACAGGGAATTGGCCGGTTTTAATCGTCCAAAATCTTCCAAATGGAATCGGACCATTATTGCTCTTTTGGCGGTTTCCCTTTTAGGGAATATCCTGTTTTTTCTTGGTAAACGGAAAAAGAACCAAACTTCACAATTAATTGAAAGACTAACTCCCCAAGAGCAAAAAATCCTTCATTTAATGCTGGAGAACAAAACCAACAAAGAGATTGCCTCGGCGCTTTTTGTGAGCGTGAGCACCATCAAAACACACATCAACAACCTGTACAAAAAATTGGAGGTTACTTCGCGTGAGGAGATGGTGTTGCGCTTCAAAAATAAATCTCAACCCCCGGTCTAGTCCCCATTTCCAACGGGCATTTCTTCTCCCAGACCTTGATTTTAGTGAATTTGGCCGCCAAACCATAAATCACTGTAAATCATGAAACGAGTATTGACCATTTTATTTGTACTAAGCTTCATCAAAATTTCCGCACAAGAATTCAACAAGGAAGTCACCACGCAAAACGGGAACACCTTTTTAATTGGACAGATCAATTTAGAAGGATTGCAAATGGAACCCTACGCCAGTTGGTTCCAAAGTGGATTCGACAACTACAAAGTAGATGAAACCTTAACAACTTTACTGAAAGAAAAACTGGCCGACTACCAGATTAAATTATTTTTGGGCACTTGGTGCGGGGATAGCAAAAGGGAAACTCCCAAATTCATCAAAATACTGGAGACCGCAGATTTCCCCATGGAGCAATTGGAAATCATTGCCCTGGATTACCGAAAAGGCCATTACAAAACCAGTCCCACGGGCGAAGAAAAGGGCCTGAATATCATCAAAGTACCCACCATTATCTTCTTTAAGGATGGGAAAGAAGTGAACCGCATCGTGGAAAGTCCATTGGAAAGTTTGGAAGAAGATATGGCCCAAATCATTTTTCAGAAGGGCTACACACCCAATTATGCATATTAAGTTGACGGCAAGGCAAGGATTTAAAGCGCAAAAGTGTAATTTTGCGCTTTAAATTTTTACAGACTATGCAACTATCGGAACAAGAGATCGTTCGAAGGGAAAAATTGACCAAACTCAGGGAAATGGGCATCAACCCATACCCCGCAGCATTGTATCCTGTTGATGCCACTTCCAAGAGTATCAAGAATGATTTTGAAGAAGGGAAAAAAGTAGTGATTTCCGGTAGATTGATGTCGCGTAGAATTCAGGGAAAAGCCTCTTTTGCGGAGCTTCAGGACAGCGAAGGTCGCATCCAGGTCTATTTTAACCGGGACGAAATTTGCCCTGAGGATGACAAGACCCTCTACAACGATGTGTACAAAAAGTTGTTGGACATTGGGGATATCATCGGAATTGAAGGAGAGCTGTTCACCACCCAAGTAGGCGAAAAAACCGTGATGGTGAAAAACTTCACCTTGTTGAGCAAAAGTTTGCGCCCCTTGCCGCTACCAAAGGTAGACGATGAAGGAAAGGTGTACGACGCCTTTAACGACCCAGAACTTCGGTACCGCCAACGATACGTGGATTTGGTGGTAAATCCACAGGTAAAGGACACCTTCATCAAAAGGACAAAAATTACCAACAGTATACGGGAGTTCTACAATCAAAAGGGATATTTGGAAGTGGAAACCCCGATTTTGCAGCCCATACCCGGTGGAGCGGCCGCACGCCCCTTCCTCACCCATCACAATGCGTTGAACATCCCGTTATACCTACGGATAGCCAACGAACTGTACTTAAAAAGGTTGATCGTTGGAGGATTTGATGGTGTTTATGAATTCGCCAAGGATTTCCGGAACGAAGGCATGGACCGCACCCACAATCCGGAGTTTACCGTAATGGAGCTGTATGTGGCCTACAAGGACTACAACTGGATGATGGACACCACGGAAAAACTCTTGGAGAAAGTGGCCATTGATGCCACTGGCAGTTCCAAAGTAAAAGTGGGCCAGCACGAAATAGAATTCAAAGCGCCTTACCCAAGGATTCCCATTTTGGAAGCGATTAAAATCCATACCGGTTTTGACGTAGCCGGAATGGATGAAAACGAACTTCGCGAAGCGGCCAAAAAATTGGACATCGAAGTGGATGAAACCATGGGCGTCGGCAAATTGATCGACGAGATTTTTGGGGAGAAATGTGAGCACCACTACATTCAGCCCACCTTTATCATCGATTACCCAAAGGAAATGAGTCCGTTGACCAAAGAGCACCGCAGCAATCCTAGATTGACCGAGCGTTTTGAGTTGATGGTGAACGGCAAGGAGCTGGCCAATGCCTACTCCGAGCTTAACGACCCCATAGACCAACGGGAGCGTTTTGAAGAACAATTGAAACTCTCCGAAAAAGGGGACGACGAAGCTATGTTCATTGATCAAGATTTCTTGCGCGCTTTGGAGTACGGGATGCCCCCCACTTCGGGTATTGGTATCGGGATAGACCGTTTGGTGATGTTGCTCACCAACAATTCTTCCATTCAAGAAGTGCTGTTCTTCCCGCAAATGCGACCAGAGAAAAAACAGGTGGAGCTCACCGAAGAGGAGAAAATCATTTTGGACATTCTTAAGCCACATGGTCAGATGGCCTTGACCGACCTCAAGGAAAAAGCAGGGCTTAGCGGTAAAAAATGGGACAAGAGCACCAAAGGTTTGACCAAACATGGACTCATCAAAATTGAAAAAACCGAAGATGCCCTACTCGTAAAGTATACTGGATAGGTCAAAATCACCATTCCAGAAATAATCAAACCCCTGTACTTTGAATCAAGTGCTGGGGTTTTTATTTTTAAAAAAAGTTCTATCTTTCGACAGTTTTCTTCATAATCAGAAGGAAATTTCCAGCAGCATACCCCAATAATCTTACTAAAACCTATTTAAATGAAAAGAATGAAATTTGCATTCCTTTTTGTGCTGTTGGTATCGTTTACCGGTATGGCACAAGAGGTAACCGGAACCGTTTATGACGACCAAAACGTGCCCTTACCTGGAGCCTCGGTCCGAGTCAAAGGAACTCAAACAGGAGCCATCACCGATTTTGATGGGAATTATGCTATAGAAGCTAATGAAGGCGACATCTTGGTGTTCTCTTATGTTGGCTTCAACTCCAAAGAAGCAATCGTAACGGGTAGCACTCTTAATATTACCTTGGAAGCTGGGCTGGAACTGGAAAATGTCGTGGTTGTTGGTTCTAGAAATCCAAATCGAACGGCAACCGAAAGCACTGTTCCTGTAGATGTCATTGATATAAAGGAACTTAATAATGTTGCTCCGCAGGTAAATTTAAATCAAATATTAAACTATGTGGCACCATCCTTCACCTCTAACACGCAAACCATTTCTGACGGGACTGACCACATTGACCCTGCCTCTTTAAGGGGACTTGGACCAGACCAAGTATTGGTTTTAATCAATGGGAAACGAAGGCATACCTCCTCTTTAATCAATGTGAACGGTACTTTTGGCCGTGGAAGTGTTGGTACCGATTTAAATGCAATTCCAGCTTCAGCAATTAAGCGAATTGAAGTGCTCAGAGATGGTGCAGCAGCACAATACGGTTCTGATGCCATTGCCGGTGTAATCAATATCGTCCTGAACACCACAGTTAACGAATTGACAGCGACAGTTACAAGTGGTGCCAATTTTTCCAAAAATGCAAACGGACAAAATGGGGGTGTAGATGGGGAAACCACAAACTTTGCGGCCAGTTATGGTTTGCATCTAGGTAAAAATGGAGGTTACATCACATTCTCTGGAGATTTTGACGTCCGTGAAGATTACAATCGCATGAAAGAATGGGAAGGCACTATTTTTAATCTATACAACACCGTAGAACGCTTTGCTAGTCAAGACGGTTATGATCTATCCAATTTATTGGACGACGATGTCGCAGATGTAATTCAGTATGCAAATCAGGCCAGTATTAATCTGAACGGAGCTACTACCAAAGAAGAACTTCAACCCATTTTATCAGCAGATAATACTGAAGCGGAATTGGCAGCACGTGGGTTGCAAAGAAGTGATTTTAATATGCGTGTGGGTCAATCAGCCCTGAGAGGTGGTCGGTTTTTTGCCAACTTCGCTTTACCCTTGGATGATAAGGGTACAGAACTGTACTCCTTTGCCGGTATTAGCTCAAGAACGGGGAATTCGGCAGGATTCTATCGACTTCCAAATCAAAGTAGAACGTATACACCAGCTTACATCAATGGATTTTTACCCGAGATCAATTCCACTATTAGAGACCGTTCTTTCTCCGCAGGCATTAAAGGAATGGTCGGGGATTGGAATGTAGATTTTAGCAACACCTATGGTAAAAATTCCTTTCTGTACACCATTGGGAATACCTTCAATGCTTCTTTACAAAGCTCATCCCCCACCGTTTTTGACGCTGGAGGTTTTGCCTTCAGTCAGAACACTACCAACTTGGATGTCAATCAATTTTTTGATGACGCAATGTCTGGCATGAACATCGCTTTTGGAGCGGAGTATAGGGTAGAAAACTACAGTATTGAATCAGGTGAAGAGGCGTCATATTCTCAATACACGGCAGATGGCCAAGTAATTAGACTGGCTTCGCAACAACCATCCCAAGATTTCTTTGGAAATGCAAGACCTGGTGGGTCTCAGGTTTTTCCTGGTTTTAGTCCGAGCAACGAACTTTCTAGGGGAAGAAGCAGTATTGCTGGCTATTTTGATGTTGAGGCTGATTTCACGGAGAAATTCTTGGCGAGTTTTGCAACTAGATTTGAAAACTACAGCGACTTTGGGTCTACTATCAATTTTAAACTAGCCACCCGGTACAAAATTTCTGATAATATAAATATGCGTGCTGCGGCAAACACTGGATTCCGAGCTCCTTCGCTACACCAAATAAACTTTAATTCGACATCAACCATTTTTGACCAGAACGGTAACCCTCAAGAGGTTGGCACCTTTGCAAATGACAGTAGGGCAGCTCAGCTTTTGGGCATTCCAAAACTTAAGGAGGAAACGTCTCAAAGTGTTAGTTTGGGAGTAACGGCTAAAATCCCCGATGCCAACTTAACTTTTACGGTGGACGGTTATTTTGTAAAAATTGACGATAGGGTAGTTTATACAGGGCAATTCCAAGGACCAGGAAATGGCTCGGAACTTGATAACCTTTTAGGACAAGCAAATGCTACTGCTGCATCTTTCTTTGCAAATGCAATCGACACCGAATCGAAAGGATTAGATGTTGTCATTACGCATAAGGCACAGCTTGGGGCCAATTGGAGGTTAAATTCCGATTTGGCAGGTACCTTTTCCGAAACAAGACAAGTAGGAGATATAAATGCCTCAGAAGTTTTAAAAAATGCAGGATTGGTAGACACTTATTTTCCAGAAGATAGCAGGGTTTATTTGGAAGAGGCTGTTCCTAGAACCAAAGTTAATTTATCCAATAGCCTAAGCTCTGATAAGCTGATTTTCTTTTTACGAAATGTATATTTTGGTGAAGTTACAGAGGCCACTACCAATGTGGATAGGCAACAAATATTTGGGACACAGGTGGTGACCGATTTATCCATAGGATATAAGTTCACTCCTTCGTTAACTTTTACCGTTGGAGCCAACAACCTATTTGATATTTACCCAGATAGAGCCGCAGAGGTTTTAGCCGATGGTGGAAATAATCGAAGTGATGGGCGTTTTGACTGGTCAAGAAGAGCACAACAATTCGGAATTGGGGGTAGATTTCTATTTGCCAGGGCTAGTATTTCTTTAAAATAAAGATATTCCGTTTCATTTTTTATTTTGGAAGCCCCATCACGGGGCTTCTTTATTTTTATCTTTTATCAAAAAATCCTAGCTTAGAACCCCAATGGAGCTAAGCAAAAAAATTGGATTGGCCCTTGGGCCCATCGCTTTCCTGATACTGTACCTGTTGCCTTTTGAAATGGTATCCGAAAAAGGCGACCCCGTAATTGCCATAGCGGCCTGGATGCTGATTTGGTGGATTACCGAAGCGGTTTCCATATCGGTGACCGCACTGCTTCCGTTACTGTTGATGCCTATTTTGAATGTACTCCCTATTGCAGAGGTGGGAGCCAATTACGGCAGTCCCATTGTTTTCCTGTTTTTTGGGGGCTTTGTCATGGCCTTGGCACTGGAAAAAGTCAATCTGCACCGACGGATTGCGCTCAATATCATTAAACTGACGGGCACCACTCCCAATAAGGTGATTCTGGGTTTTATGATTGCCACCGCTACCTTGAGCATGTGGATCAGTAATACGGCAAGCACCGTGGTGATGCTGCCCATAGCCCTTTCCGTCATCAATTTATTGATCAACGACGAGGACGGTTTTACCAAAAACGACCAAAATTTTGCGCTGAGCGTAATGCTCGGCATTGCCTTTTCCGCCAATGCGGGGGGAATTGCCACAGTAATCGGTACACCACCCAATTCCGTATTGATCGGGCTTTTGGAAAATGAATACAACACCGAAATTTCTTTTCTAAAATGGATGACGATTGGACTGCCCTTTTCCATCATCATGATTGCCATATGTTATTTGGTTTTGGTCAAATGGATGTTTCCCAACCGGGATTTAAAATTCAGCGCCTCCAAAGAAGTCATTCATACAGAGCTCGAGAAATTGGGCCCCACTTCGGGCAAGGAAAAAATGGTACTGGTCATTTTTGGAGTCACCGTTTTCCTTTGGATTTTTAGAACTTTAATTAATAGTATTTTTCCAAGCCTTGGGCTCACCGATACCATGATCAGTATTTTGGCCGCCATTGCCTTGTTTGCTATTCCATACAACATCAAAAAAGGGGATTTCATCATCGTTTGGCAGGATACCTCCAAGTTGGCCTGGGGCATCTTGATTCTTTTTGGTGGAGGTTTAGCCTTGGCCCAAGGAATGTCTGTCAGTGGCATTGTGGATATGGTCGCCAACGCCATTGCACAAAGTGAGGTAAGTGTGTTGTTCACCGCTGCCCTTTTGATTTTCTTAATGCTGTTCATGACCGAGTTGATGAGCAACGTGGCCCTCGTGGCTGTACTAGCACCTGTTGTAGCAGGTATTGCCATTGGTTTGGATATTCCCATGCTCCACCTACTGATTCCTGTGACCATTGCGAGCAGCTGTGCCTTTATGCTGCCCATGGCCACACCGCCAAATGCCATTGTCTTTGCCAGCGGTTACGTCAAAATACCTCAAATGGCCCGTGTAGGCGTTATCCTAAACTTGATTGCTGTGGTACTGCTTATTTTGGTGTTCCAATTTGTGATTCCGCTATTGTTCTAAACTAAAAATGCCCCTCCGGGCGGAAGGGCATTTTCACAAACTAACTAACTCAAAAAAATGTAAGAAACTAACTTAACTTACGCTACTTGCTTTTGCCACAAGTGGCACGTAACTCTTTGTTAGGTACAAACTTACAACCCTTTTTTGTGAAGAATATTGTAATTAGCCTTTTGTTAACGAAGCGGGCAAGACCTTCGTTTGACTGCGTTAAGGCCGGTAATGCTGCAAAGAGTGAAATTATCGCAGCCAAAAGGCCAAATCATGAAATAATTCGCACATAAAAACCTTTTTCATTGAAAATTATTCCACAAAAACGTCCATGTTATATTTATGTTAACCAGACACTTATATAGATTTCGTTAACAGATGGGCAGTTACGGAAAACTAAAAAACCCCTCCGACGAGGGGTTTTTCATAGCTAACTCAAATAAGTTGTAAAATGATGAACATTTTACTGTATTGATCCTGAGTAGGGATCAAAACCTTCTGGGAGATACTTGGACGTATCAAAACCCAAATCCATTTCTTCATCTTCCATATAGTTGATGGAAGTAACGGCAATGACATCGGTATACGGATTGAAACCTTCGGGCAACAAGTATTCGCTGTTAATGCCCAATTCAAGCTCCACATCGCTTTCCATATAAGGAATTGCCTTCAAGTTCACGTACACCTCATAAGGGGAAAAGTCCTCTGGCAAATAGTCCTTGGTATCGAATCCAAGTTCCATATCCTCCTCTTCCATATAGTTGATGGAATGTACATCCACTACCTCGTTGTAAGGATTAAAGTGCTCCGGCAAGTACCTTTTGGTATCAAAACCTAATTCTGGTTCAACAATGTTTTCGAGGTATATGATGGAATTCAGATCAAAGTAGCTTTTGTAAGGGTCAAAACCTTCTGGCAGATAATCGGAGGTATCAAATCCCAAATCCAGTTCGGGCTCATCCTCTATATAAACTACTTCATCCAAATTCAATTCGTAAGAGGCATATTCGCCCATTCCCGAAGTTGAATCGTTTACATCGGCATTGATGTTCAATGTCGTTAAACTGTTCTCTAAACTACCAAGTGTCTCCGATTGGAGCTCGGCCACCTTGGCATTTTGTTGGTCGTTGGCTATGGCGGTACTACTTAATAGGACACTTCCATAAATTAATAATAACTTGTTCATTTTTTGATTGAATTTTGTGATTGATGATATGCCTATAAGACTATTCAAAAACCAAAACGTTACAGTATTTAGGATTTTTTTACGAAAACTAAATGTCCGTTAGCCCCCGAAAAACAAGGTGTTTCACTCCAAAACATCAGTAAAAGGCAGGACTCCCAAAGGTTGGGCACTTACGTTAAAAAAAGTGCCGTTAATATTTATTTAACAGTTAGTTCTGCCGATTTTTAGGTTCTTTGAATCTTTTAGTTATTCAAACCACCCTATAATGATCAAAAATTTACTACCTCGACTACTTTTAGTCATTATGATTTTGGGCTCCCTTCAAACTGCGGAAGCCCAACTCTTCAAAAAGAAAAAGAAAGAAACCGAACAAAAAAAGGAAAAACCCAAGGCTGGCGACATCAAAGCTTATGATGAAGTCATTACCAAAAACGCCAAGACCGATGAAGGACTCTTTAGCGTGCACACCGTGGACGACAAGCAGTTTTATGAAATCCCGGATTCCTTGTTCGGGCGCGAAATGCTTATGGTAAGCCGAATCTCCAAAACCGCTACCGGTATCGGCTTTGGTGGTGGAAAAATCAACACCCAAGTATTGCGCTGGGAGAAAAAAGACAAAAAGGTGCTCTTGCGTGTCGCTTCTTACGAGAATGTGGCTGCCGACTCACTTCCCGTTCACGAAGCCGTGGTCAACTCTAACTTTGAGCCAGTACTTTTTGCCTTCGATATTCAGGCCATCAACAAAAAAGATTCGCTGAACCCTGCAACCGTGATCGAAATAGATCCTTTGTTTACCAAGGATGTGCAGGCACTTGGCTTTCCCGATGGTTACCGAAAAAGGTTCAAAGTAAGCCGTTTGGACGGGGATAGAAGCTATATTGAGTCCATCAAAAGTTATCCCTTGAACATTGAGGCACGCCACGTAAAAACATACCTCTCCAACGATCCGCCAAGCAACGAAAGCCTTGGGTCCATTTCGTTGGAAATCAATAATTCGATGATTCTACTGCCCAAAGAACCCATGAAGCGCCGTTATTTTGACGAACGCGTAGGATGGTTTGCCCGAGGACAGGTGGATTATGGCCTCGATGCCCAAGAAAGCAAAACGGTGACCTATTTAGACCGTTGGAGACTTGAAGTGAAGGACGAGGACATTGAAAAATTCAAGGCAGGCGAATTGGTAGAGCCCAAAAAGCCCATTGTGTATTATGTGGATAGGGCCACCCCAAAAGAATGGGTACCCTACATTAAACAAGGTATCGAAGATTGGCAGGTCGCTTTTGAAGCGGCCGGGTTCAAAAATGCCATTATCGCCAAAGACCCGCCATCACCCGAAGAAGACCCAGAATGGTCTCCCGAGGACGTGCGCTATTCGGTGGTACGCTATCTGGCCTCCCCCATTCCAAACGCCAACGGTCCGCACGTAAGTGATCCACGAAGTGGTGAAATCTTGGAATCGGACATCAACTGGTACCATAATGTAATGAGCTTGCTACGGGGTTGGTTTTTTGTACAGACCGCCGCCATCAATCCAGAAGCACAAAAAACCCAGTTCAAGGAGGAAATTATGGGTAGACTGATACGCTTTGTGTCCTCCCACGAAGTAGGGCACACACTAGGGCTTCCGCACAACATGGGAAGCAGCGTGGCCTACCCTGTTGATTCCCTACGCTCTGCGAGTTTCACGCAAAAATATGGGACTGCGCCCTCCATTATGGATTATGCACGTTTCAACTATGTGGCACAACCCGGTGACGAAGGTGTGGCCCTAATGCCCGATATTGGCGTTTATGACAAGTATGCCATTAAATGGGGATACAGACCTATTTTGGACAAGACAGCGGAAGAGGAAAAACCAGTGCTCAACGCATGGATTTTGGAACATGCCGGCGACCCCATGTACCGATTTGGGCATCAGCAAGTGGGCGATATCCACGATCCGAGCTCCCAAACCGAAGACTTAGGGGACGATGCCATTAAAGCCAGCCTTTACGGAATCGAAAACCTAAAGCGCATAGTTCCCAATCTTATGGACTGGACCACGGAAAAAGGCGAGGACTATGACGACTTGGAAACCATGTACGGTCACGTGGTGGCCCAGTTCCGTAGATATATGGGGCACGTGGCCAACAATATTGGAGGCGTATACGAGTATCATAAAACCGCGGATCAAGAAGGTGCCGTTTACATCCCTGTGAGCAAAGCGCATCAAAAACGGGCCATGAAATTTATGCAAGAGCAACTTTTTGAAACCCCGGAGTGGTTGATCGAGCCTAACATCTTCAATAAAATTGAATACTCTGGATCGGTGGAACGCATCCGTGACACCCAAGAACGTTACTTGAATACGATGCTACATTTGGGCAAACTGGCGCGACTTATCGAAGCGGAAACCCTTTATGGCAAAGAAGCCTATGGTATTGTGGAAATGATGGGCGATCTACGCAAAGGAATATGGTCGGAGACCAGAAGCGGAAGATCCATTGATACCTATCGAAGGAACCTTCAAAAAGCGCATATCGACCGTTTGGAGTACCTCATGACCGCGGACAGCCAGGGCAAAATGCCCGATTTTGGTGGATACCGAAAGTCAACACCCATCAACACGAGCCAATCGGATATCCGTTCGGTGGCAAGAGCTGAGCTGAACAATCTGAAAAGGGATATCAGAAATGGCATGGCCCGAATCTCGGATACCATGAGCCGCTACCATTTGCAGGATGCCATGGAGCGTATCGACTTAATATTGGAGCCCAAGTAGGCCTCTGAGCAAGAGCTATAATTACATCATCAAGGTGTGATCGGTGCATTCATCGATCACACCTTGTTTTTTAATCCCTTCACATCAGCCAACGGGCGTTTCACAACATAGAGATGGGATTTCCCTTACTATTGATTACTTTAGTAATCCCAAATCTCACATCATGAACTACAAAACTAAAAGCTTACTTTACTTTTGCGGCTTCGTGGCAGCCTCGGCTCTCTACTATATTGTAGAGCAACACGATAACTTCCAAGAACAAATTAGTTCAAAAGCCTATGTCGAAACCCAATTTGAGGATGCCGACAAGTATACCGATGATTCTAAGAAAAAGCTTGAGGAAGAAATCAAGTAGTTCATTCCCTTACCCTTTTTGAACTGTTAAAAGCATCACAAACCCAGTTTTGATGGTTAAACCTTTGGACAGCCGCTTTGTCCAAAGCATATCATTAAAATTTAAGTTTATGAAACGATTAGCAGTAACATTGGTCTTGCTGATAAGTATCGGCGCGACCGCACAAAGACATGATGGCCAACAAATGCGCAAAGGTCCCCAAATGGACATGACCGCAGAGCAAATGGCCACCCTGCAAACCAAACACATGGTCTTGGCATTGGACCTGACCAAGACACAGCAGGACAAAGTGTACAACATTAATCTGGAAAACGCCAAGTTCAAAAAAGAGAAATGGGACGAGATAAAGGCGGCGAAAGAAAACGGGGAATGGGAAAAACCATCCTCCGAAGAGCGATTTGAAATGGCCAACGCACGTTTGGACCGTCAAATAGCCCTTCAGGAAAAAATGAAAGACATACTGAACGACAAACAGTATGAGACTTGGAAAAAGTTCACCCATCACAAAAAAATGCATGGCAGTAAAAGAATGCAGGAGAGAGGGAGAAGAGGATAGTGTTTTTTGTTGATTTAAGAAGCCGCGCCTGCCATGGTCGCGGTTTCTTTTTTTATGGCTTTTTTACAGATATACTTGGTTATCTGCTTTTTTACAGATACATTTGATTATCTGCTTTTTTACAGATATAATTAATTATCTGCTCAAAAACAGATATTTTAATCAAGGAATATCATGATAGCCATTCTCACCGGAGACATCAAAAACTCCTCGGAACATAAAGCCAGTACATGGTTGCCCCTTTTAAAAGAAGTACTTTCGCAATATGGCAAAGAGCCCAAAGATTGGGAAATATACCGCGGTGACAGCTTTCAATTACAGACCACCGCAGAAACAGCATTACAAGCCGCCATCCATATCAAGGCCAGCATCAAGCAAATTCGACCATTGGATGTTCGTATCGGCATTGGACTAGGCGAAAAAAACTACGATGCACCAAAGATTACCGAATCCAATGGCCCTGCCTTTGTCCATTCCGGTGAATGTTTTGAAAGGCTAAAAAAACAAAATCTCGGACTACAAACCAGCAATGAAACGTTCGATGGACATATCAACCTTCTCTTGGAATTGGCTTTGTTGACCATGGATGATTGGACACCGGCCATTTCCAAAACCGTAAAGTATACCATAGAAAACCCTAAGCTGAATCAAAAGGAACTGGCGGCACTTCTCAACAAATCACAAGGCAATATAAGTGAGGAATTAAGTAAGGCAGGATTTGATGAAGTCCAAAAAATGATTCATTTTTACAAAGCACAACTCGCCCAATTATGATGCTTTTGGCCCTAAAACTACTGCTTGCCCACTTTATCGGGGACTTTGTTCTTCAACCCGGGCATTGGGTCGAGGACAAGCTGAAGAAAAAGGCACGGTCCAAATATTTGTATGCTCACATCGGGGTACATCTTTTAGCACTCCTGCTCTTACTGCAATTCAAACATATTGGGGCCATTGCGGTAATCGTGGTGACCCACTTTCTGATAGATTTGGGAAAGTTATCCCTCACCAATCCCAAAAACTACCGTTGGCTATTTGTGGTAGATCAGTTGTTGCACTTATTCGTCTTGGGCAGTGTTTTGTACTGGCTATCCCCTTTTCAAATTGATGTTAGCTTTTTCTGGGATGAAAAGACCTTATTGCTTATCACCTTTTTGGTGTTTGTTACCTACGTGTCGGGTATCCTGATGCGCATGTTGTTGGCACCTTATATTGATGAAGTTGCGAAGGACGACCCTACTGGCGAAGGGGGTTCCCTCAAAAATGCAGGCACCTATATCGGCATGTTGGAGCGCCTTTTTGTATTTGGTTTTATCCTGATGCAGCAATGGGCGGCCATTGGACTTTTGATCGCTGCAAAATCCGTGTTCCGTTTTGGCGACCTCAACAAGGGCAAGAACCGAAAACTCACGGAATATGTCCTTATCGGAACCCTATTGAGCTTTGGTTTGGCCATTCTTTCTGGCCTGTTTTATGGCTATTTGATGGAAATCATCTAGACCAAAAAAAAGAGCCACCCAAAATTGGATGGCTCCTTAACATTACTAAACTTAAAAACACTTAGTTAAAAACTTGGCTTTCCTTTAGGATCTCCATACTCTCCAACACTTGGCTTACGGCCAAGGTCATGGATTTGGCAGAGACCGTTGCACCGGAAATACCGTCAATGTCCTTTCCGTACACCAAGGTTTCACCGGATTTTCTACCAATAAACTGCTTTAGCCAACGCTGGCTGCCCACTTGGCGTCCATGGTCCTCGCGGTAAATGAGTATTTTGGATTTTTTAATGCTCATATCCGCGTCAAAAAGCACTACGTAATCAAAAGTTTTCTTGAGACTTGGGGCCACGCCCACGTAAACGTATCCCAAACTTTTTCCTTGCGACACCACTTCGAACAAGTTGTCGCCGCCCAATTCGGATGGGGTTTTTTGGTTCAGTTCGGGCGTAATGTCCACCCAGTTCATGGTGAAATCGGCAACTTCGTAGGTGCCTGTCACCGCACTGTTGATTTTCTCTTGTAGCTTTGGCGATATCTTATCCACCTTGAATCCGAATAAAAACAAGGTGGACAGTATCACCATGGCACTTATATACTGAATGCTATTGGCCCTCAACATTGCTATTTACAGGGGTGTTCACTACAAATTTATTGATGGTCTCCAACACTTCCGCCTTGGTAGCACCTTTCTCCTCCAGACCGTAGAAATGCATGAAAATAGGTTTTTCGTCCACCTTTTTCAATAAGGTCAAATCGCCTTCACGATTATACACTTCATCCCAAGCGTCCCGCACATTTGCCCAGAAGTCTTTGTGGTCGTCCCACCAATCTTTTGCTAACTGGCATTTGCTGTCATCCACTTTAGTGTAGATGTTAAATCCTTTCTCTTGGGCAATCAGTACATCTCCTTCACCATCTTTTCGTAGGACCTTGTCGTTATCCTGCTCGTGTACCCATCCATAGCTAGTGATTTCTTGGCGATTGCCTCGCTTCATGACATTGTAATCACTACGTTTGGTGTATTCACGGCGGGGCAATGGGGAATCACTTTTATTTTCCCAATAATGCTTGCCATCAACATGGACCCAAGTGGCAGAACCGGAATATCGTGGGCTATCATCCACTTGATAGACTTTTTGTGTCCATTGCCCATTTACGGCATCGGAAGGCAATTTGGAGAAAACCCAATTATTGTCCTTGTCGTAATGGTAGACGGCTTGGTTTTCAAACAACCAATCCTGCCTCCAGTGTTTAATGACCATGGTGTCGTTCACTACCAACAAATGTTGAATGGAGATTTCATTGTCCTCATTCACAATCGGCAAGGCCAACTCCAATGCCCCAGCGGTATAATCCAACTTTTTTTCGTAATCGATTTCCGGAGCGAAAGTTTCGGTGTACTTAAAGGTAATGTCGTAACACCCACACATATCCAAAATGGCTTGGCGGTCCAGTTCTTTCTTTTCCTGAGAGGTTGCCGTAATGGTTACAAAAGCCAAAAGCAACGATGAAGCGATTGTTTTTTTCATATCAGTTTCTATTTGATCGTTTTAGAATTTATTCGGGTCAAAAATACTAAACTTATTTAGATTGAATAAAAATTAAATATATATTTGTCATCAAATTTAAATGGAATGAGTCTAAATAAAAATATTTACCTCTTATTTTCAACACTTTTAACACTCAGCTTGGTCTCTGCCCAAGAATCCCCCACCCAACAAAAAGACTCCATTATCACCGAAAATCTGGATGAAGTGGTGGTTACGGCGACCCGAACGGTGCGCCAACTTTCCTCCCTCCCACTTCCTGTGACCTTGATTCCCAAGGAACAGATCAATCGTTCCGGGGTTACCCGATTAAATGAAATCTTGAATGAACAGACCGGAATTGTGATGACTCCCGATGCAACCATTGGTGGTGGCGAAGGGGTACAAATCCAAGGAATCGCTTCCGATTATGTCATGATATTGATAGACGGGGTTCCCGTAGTGGGTCGAAGCTCCGGAAATCTGGACTTGAGTCGTTTTGCCATTGGCAATATCAAACAGATTGAAGTGGTCAAGGGTCCCTCCTCGAGTCTTTTTGGTTCCGAAGCCCTGGGCGGGGTCATCAACATCATCACAGAAAAACCGAATACCGATGACATTAGTGGTCAGATTTCCCATCGCGCGGCAACGTTCAACAATCAAAATAGCACCATCAACCTGAATCAAAGAAAAGGGGACCTCGGCTACTCGCTCTTTGTGGACCGATTGAGCACCGACGGTTTTGATCTGACTCCCAACTCGGAGGGGCAAACCGTGAATCCGTTTTTCAACTACACCTTAAATGGAAGGGTATACTTTAATGTGTCCGACCAACTCAAGGCTTTTGCATCGGGGCGTTACTTTCTTCAGGATTTCGACATTCCTTCAGGAACCAGTGAAGAGCGTGATGGCAATGTACACCTACGATTGGACCATGAATTGAGCAAGAAATCCAGCTTTGAATACGAGCTATACTACACCAATTATGTCACCAACGAGCAAACGGTAGACCCCATTAACGATGAGATTCTGCTCGATAATGATTTCAACCAAAAACTCTTCCGTCCCGAAGTACGCTTTAACCACGCCTTCAGTTCGGATAACACGGTAACGGTGGGCGCCGGTTACAATCTTGAAAATTTGGAGCGTTCGCTTTTTGCGGAAAACATCACCTTCAACTCCCAATATGTTTACGCTCAATACGACTTTAAACCATTGGAAAAGCTAAATATTATCGCAGGTGCTCGCTTTGACAACCACAGTGAGTACAATTCCCAGCTCAGCCCAAAACTATCCGCCCGCTACGACCTTTCCTCGTATTGGTCCGTAAAAGGTTCGGTGGGCAGCGGTTTTAAGGCCCCCGACTTCCGTCAGCTCTACCTTGACTTTACCAATGCCGCAGGTGGTGGCTATTCCGTTTTTGGAAAGGAAGTGGAAGCCGCAGCTATTCAACGCTTGCAGGAAAATGATGAAGTGGCCAACCTTGCCGTGGACCCCAACGACCTTGGGGAACGCCTGGATGCCGAAAGTTCAGTGGGCATCAACTTGGGGCTGGGCTTCAAAAAAGGAAAGTTGCGCAGTGATGTAAACTTCTTTCGAAACGATTTTACCAACCTAATCGATACCCGCATCTTGGCGGCCAAGACCAACGGACAAAATGTGTTCGGGTACATCAACCGCGAAAGCGTGTACACCCAAGGCCTTGAGGTGGACCTTCAATATAAGGTTCTTGAAAATTTGGACCTGTCCGCAGGCTACCAATTGCTGTATGCCTTCGACAAGGATAAGGAGGATGCCATCGAAAATGGGGACGTGTTTGCCCGGGACCAGCAAACGTTGGAAACCATCCGATTGGACCGCAGCGATTACTTTGGGCTCGAAAACCGTTCGAGGCACACCCTCAACTTCAAAGCTTTTTATGAAGTGCCCGAATGGGGCGCCAACGCCAACCTACGCGTGGTGTACCGAAGCCGTTTTGGACTCACCGACCGTAATGGCAACGATGTACTCGACGAGCTGGACAACTCTTTTGTGGATGGATACGCCTTGGTAAACCTTTCCTTCGGAAAAACATTTTTTAAACACTACGAATTGCAACTGGGCGCCAATAATCTGTTGGACTTTCAAGGGTCCAATCCTTTGGCATCGCAGGACAATGAACAATTGATCAATCCCGGAATACAATTATTTGCAAGACTTAATATTCAATTTTAAAACCAAGATTACATGAAAACAACCCTAAAACTATTCAGCCTTTTAGCCCTACTCTTTGCCTTTGTTGCCTGTAGCGAAGACAACGACGGTGGCATGACGGATTTTACCGTGACCGCCATAAGCACAGAATCGGGAACCGTAGGCACCGAAATTACCATTACCGGAACCAATTTCCCCGAGGCTTCGGATATCAGCTTGACTTTTGGTGGCGTAGCGGCGACCATCAGCTCGGCAACCAGCACCCAAATCGTTACCACTGTTCCCAACGGAGCCACTTCAGGAGCCGTGACCCTTTCCGCCAATGGGACTTCCCGGGAAGTGACGGCTTCTTTTAGCGTATTGGCCAATTTGGTGAGCGCTACCGTCGAAAACTTGGAGGCTCCGCAAACAGGAGGTCAAGGACAACCGATTGGTGGCCCGTTCACCAAATTCAGTTTTGAGACCGGTGAGGTTACCGATAGTGAAACCGATTGGGATATTGCCTTTAGGGGAACCACCATTGCCGTGAACGGAGGAACCGTGACGGGAACCAACGACGAGCCCGCTAGAAACGGAAACGCTGGGGCGGCCATTGAATCCGGTTTATTTACCGATGTGACCACCGCAGAGGGACTCACCTTTGAGGTAGATGCCGACGGTGCCTTTGCCATTCCCACAGGAAGCCAAGAAGGGTGGTACAACTACAACTCCGCCACCTTTACCGTAACCCCGATTCCGGGACGGGTTTTGGTGTTCCGCACCCACGATGGAAAGTATGCCAAAGTGGAGATTTTGAGCTACTACCGCGATGCACCCGCAGAACCAGATGCCTTTACGGATGAATCCCGAGTGTTCACCTTCAATTATGTATACAACCCCAACGATGGGGAAACCTCACTAAACGCCAACTAATATGAAACCCATAAGCATTGTTTACATTGTATTGCGGCTGCTATTGGGCGGATTTATGATCTATGGCGGCATCCAAAAGTTCCAAAAGCCCATCCCAACCCCTGTAGAGGTCGTGGAAAAAGCCGAAAAGTTCACCTCGCCCGAAAAGGAAAATACCTTGCAGAAAATCTTGTATATCAGCGGAGCTAAGCAAACCGGTTATTTCTGGCAAGTATTGGGCATTTGTGAACTGTTGTTCGGATTGTTGTTGATCCTGCAAGGCACCAGCTTTGTGGGAGCCCTATTCCTGCTGCCCATCACCCTGCATATTTTCCTGTTCCATTTGTTTTTGGAATCGGATGAATTACCAGAACTGTTTCAAACCTTTGGTTTGTTCGCAGTGAACATTGCCTTGGTCCTCAAGGAAAAGCGCCATTGGCAACATTTGCTGTGGATAAAACCCATCTAGCAGCAACCATTCGGATAGTTTGATGAGAAAGCGGGGCAATTGCCCCGCTTTTTTTTATCCGTTTTACGACACGAAAAAAATGGATAACGTTAAGCCGAACCGTCAAAAATGTGGTATTTTATAAAAAAGTTTATTTAAATGACGGATGACATGGGAGTAATAGCCACCAACAAACGGGAAATCAAACTATTTTACAATGCCGAGACCAATAAAGGCATGCAGACCTTGGCCTACCTCAAATCTTCCCAGAAAAAAGTATTGGACATCGACCTTTCCAAAACCAAGGTTACGGGCACGCAATGGACCGAACTGGCCAAACTGTTGGGCAAGCCCATCAAAGACCTCATTAATACAGAACATCCCGATTTTATCAAAAAATACGGCAAAAACCCAGAGTTGCCCGATGATGAAGATTGGTTAAAATTAATGGAAAACAACCCCAAAGTGGTGACCCAACCCATTTTGGTGAACGGTGACCAAGCCGTACAAATAGACACTCCGTCCGAAGTGATGCAGTTTATCGAAGACGAAGACTAAACTGCCCCCATCCCATACTTAAATCCGTTCATACGCATGCCGCAATCGAAAAGAGCCCGTTATCTCGGGATTGGAATCCTTCTGCTGATTATCTCGGCAAGCGTAGCGGCACAGTGGTTTTTCGACCAAAAAGTGACTTCGCTGCTCCAAAGTGAAGCCGCCCAACCTTATCAGTTGCAGTACGAAGGGCTGCACACCAATGTATTTTTGGGAAACATCCGACTTACCCAAGTTTCGGCCCGTACCCCGGACCGGCAATGGAAGGTTGCTGTAGAAACCCTTCAGGTGAGGGGTCTTCACTATTGGGCCTTGCTTCAAAAAGAGGATGTGATATTTTCCAAAGTGCACATCCAATCACCCGCGATTAGCTATCATCCCAAAAAGCAGGACAGTTCTTCCGCTTCTGAAACAAAGTCTTCCTCCCCAAGCATCACCATCGAAAAACTGATTGTTGAAAACGGTTCTTTTTTAATGAAGGATACCACTAACCAACGCTCGGCCCGTCTGGAAGATATGGCCATCAACATTAGCGATCTTACCTACCCCACCGAAGAGTCCAATTCCTCCTTTCCCGTGGACTACGGAACCTATCAAATTACTGCCCGAAACGGCTATTCCGACCTGAGCGATTTGGAAGCCATCACGTTTGGGCGCATGAGCCTCAATCCCGATGATGGGGCGTTCGAGCAATTTGCACTACGTAGCAGGTATAGCAAAACGGAACTGTCCCGCCAAGTGGCCCAAGAGCACGACCATTACGATTTGGGCATTGCCAACGTACTTCTGAACGACTGGGAGGCGGGCACCACCAAAGGTGAACCTTATTTCCATTTGGGCGAATTGCAATTGCAGCAACCCATGTTTTATGTGTACCGCGATAAATTGTTGCCGGACGACACTTCGCATAAAAAACTCTACAATCAGGCGTTGCGAGATCTGCCGTTGGAATTGCAGGTAGATTCCGTGACCATCTCGGAAGGGATGATTGCCTACGAGGAACGGATCAAACCGGATATAGCCCCCAAAGACCTGACCTTTAACGAGATCGATGCGACTATCCGCAACCTACACTCCAAGGGTACGGGCGAGGTACGGGCGAACATCACAGCCAAATTGATGGACAATGGGCCGTTTCAGTTGGATTGGTCGTTTGACCCGCAGAGCAAGGCCAATACGTTTTTGGTGAAGGGCGAACTATCTCAGTTTCAGTCGAAAAGCATTAATCCCTTTTTAAAATCGAACTTGGGCGCCGAGGTGCAAGGTACGGTGCAGCAGCTTTATTTTACGATCAGCGGAAACGAGCTGGAATCGCAGGGCGACATGAAAATGAAATACGACAACTTTGAGTTTACCGTACTTAAAAAGAACCGTTTGGGCGTCAATAAAGTGCTTACGGCCGTGGTGAACCTATTTACCAAAGACGGCAACAAAACGGACGAGGACGGCTTTCGCCATGGCAATTTTGAGGTGGAACGCAAGCAGGATAAATCATTTTTCAATTATTTATGGCTCAATCTGCAAGAGGGCTTGGTGGACACTATGACAGGCCGCGGCAAAAAAAGGGACTAGGGGTTTCGGGTTGAGGGTTTCAGGTTTGAGGTTTAGGTTTTGAATTTGAACTTGAGCTTGAACTTGAATTTGATACTTGAATTTGGGCTTTGGAATTTGGAATTTGAATAATACAGCTTCTCGACCGCTCCCATGTTTAAACCCACTTTTCCTTTACCCTTCACCTTTAACCCTTAGCCCCTTCCCACCCGTCCCCTATTTTCCATCTCCCGCCTTATAACTGATTACTGCCTACTGCTCACTGCCCCCTGCAAACTGCAAACTGTACTTTTTCCCCAGTATTTTTAAGGTTTTGCTGCAATGGAATTTTACAAGTAATTATTATTTTGGCACCTCAACCTCCTATTGTTTAATCGAACACGTATTGCAACTATGACCTATGTCGTAGGATAACCCCCTATACCTGTTAGTCAAACCACTAAGAGGTTACGAACGGACTGGCCATCCAACGTCAAAATATGTGAAAGCCAAAAAAAGACATCAAAAATAATTGGACGAGTATCCGAAAATCGAAAGAGTAGGGTATTACTAACTTTTAATATTGTAAAAATGTTCAATTATCATAAAACACTTAACCTAATTTGCATTTTAGCACTTCTATTTACAGCATGCTCAGATAATCAAAATGAAGTTCCCCAAAATTCTGAGCAATTACGGGCAGCCTTCTTGGCTCAAAAAAATTATCAGCAAGTAAAAATGGACTATCTCTCACTTGAAGAATCCACTAAGAAGGAGTTGTGGTTGGAAAAACTCAATCAACTAAAAAAATTGGATTTTTCAGAGGAGCATATAATCCTTATTCAAGAACTATCAGACCACCTAAGTCAAGATGCATCTGATTTGAATAAAATCACAGCTTTGGCTGTTGAATTAGCCAAAATAACACCTGAACAAGATTTTCATATGATGTTTGGTAATCTTGAGGATTATCAGCCGCGAAATGATGGTGGCTTTCATGATGATTTGATTTCCGTAGAATTGCAAGAAAGTTTATTAAGTATCGGTTCCCTTGAAAAAAATATAAAATCGGTTTCGGGAAAAACACCCGATTGCAATTGCAGTTGGACATGCAGTTGGTATAACAATGGGTATTCAAACACTAACTGTAATGAGACCACAACTGGATGTGGTTTTTTATGGCTTCAAAGCTGTATAGAAAAGGTATAATCAAAACTCTGCTCTCGATTCATCGGGAGCAGTAATTCACTCATCATGAAATCACTTTTACAAAAGAGTCCCTACATCATAGTTCCTCTAAGCTACATCTTGGCGGGTGTTATTTTTTACGGAGATCATTCCTTTATGCTTCCCATTACCCTAACCACCTGTTTCTTGGTCGCCTACTTCTTAAAAGAGCGTCCAAAACGACAATTGCTGTGGGCTTTTATGCCACTATGGCTATTAATTCTTGCTCCATCCATCATCAGTATGGATTTTAAGCGCTCCATCCTCTATTTAGTCTGCATTCCTCTTGCTGTTGTAGTGGGACGATGGGCCCAAAAAGCCCATTTTATTCCCAAGCTGATATTTACTATAGGGTTTGCACTGTTTTTAGGGAAATATGGATATCCCAGCATGCTTTTGGCCTTAACGGACGACTCTACATTTTATGAAACCAAACCTTTTCCCTCGGACCTGGTTTTTTTGGACAAGCATAAAGACACTATCAAGTTCAATCAAAAAATCACCGTTCTGGATTTTTGGAACACAGCCTGCAAACCCTGTTTTGAAAAATTTCCCTACTACGAAAAGATCAGTGAAAAGTACCAACATCCTGAAATTGCCTTCTATTCGGTGAACATCCCGCTAAAAAACCAAACGTTTGAAGCCAGAACCCACGTAGCGGAAAAACTGAATTACTCCTACACCACCCTGTATGGCGAATCCATGAAAAAGGTACAGGAGGCTTTGGACTTTAATGCATATCCACACTTAATTATCCTAAAGGATAGCACTATTATTTACAGCGGTAATTTTGTGACGGGCGAAAGCATTTATATTGACAATCTGGACCGACAATTGCAAAAAATTGTCCATAAACAAGACTTGCAGTTTTAGATTTATGAAAATGTTTGACACCAGAAAAAAGAAACTTACCGCGATAGGACTCGCAATGGTTTTGTTTGTACTGCTACTATTGAAAATCCTATTTTTTTAATCTAGGATACAATTATCACGGTATCGGGCTTCACATTCTATAGTGGCTCACTGCTTCCCCTTTCCTTTTATCCCTTTACCATTAACCCTTCACCCCTATCTCCTGCCGCCTGGTAACTGATTACTACCCACTGCCCATTGTCCATTGTTCATTGCTAATTGCCCCCTGCAAACTGCACTTTTCCCCTAGTTTTTTTAAGGTTTTGCTGCAATGGAATGTTATGGGTAATTGCTATTTTGCGCACTACGCCCCCATACGTTACGAGAACTAGCTAAGCTTTGCATACGCATCGATTACATTGCTATTTGGGTGTATATGGATGTATTTTATGCTTAAATAAAAAAGTTGTAGCCAAGGCAAACCAAACAATGATAAAAAAAGTTTCAAGAATAAAAAACTTTGGAATTTACAAGGATTTTTCTTGGAATCAATTGGATGATTTCAAAAAGAAAAACCTCATTTATGGTTGGAATTATTCAGGTAAAACTACTTTATCAAAACTATTCGAACTTTTAGAATTTAAGAATGCTGAAAGACATTTTAATGGTTCTGAATTTAACTTCGAAATCGAACACGATGAGAATTCAATTTCAGTAAATCAAGAAAATATTACCGATTGCCCCTTTATAATTAAAGTTTTCAATTCAGAATACATTAAAAGGGTTTTTACCTGGGATTTACCTGGCTCAGATATTGAACCCATTTCATTTTACTTAGGAGACCCAGCTGGAGATATTAAGTCAAAACTTGATAGACTGGAAATAGAAAATGAAAGACTTTTCAAAATAAAGGAAGAACGTTACAAGAAAATTGTAAATCGATTTACTGAATACAATAAGCCAAACGGAAAATTTTCTGACCAAGCGAAGGAGATTCGTGATGAATATTTACCAAGATTATTACAAACTCACGAGTTTAATAAGTCTCATTTCCAAACTAGAGCAAATACTGTTAAATCTGATTTAGAAAAACACATTTTGGATTCAACAGAGAAAAATGAAACCAAAGAACAGGCATTATCGCAAAATACTTTCTTGGAACTAAATGACGATTTCAAGTTCAGCGAAAACCTACTTTCTTTAAGTTCTGATGTAAAAAAAGTACTAGAAGATTCTGCACCAAAAGCAATACCATTCCCAGAATTAGATGAGGACAAAGAACTTTTTGATTGGGTGCAGAAAGGTCTTACTTTACACGAAGATGAAGAAAACTGTAAATTTTGCACTAACAGTTTACCTGACAATCGAATCGAAAATTTAAACTCTTATTATTCTGAGAAACTACAAGAGATTCAAGACGAGATTTCTAGAATTAGAGAGAAAATTGAGGAAGAAATAGACTTAGTTTCTTTAACATTTGAGAATGAACTAAAATTAGGAGAGGCGTACAGAAAGGAATATCAAGAGAATATCACTAATTATAAAAACAATCTAAAAGATTATAAGATTCAACTCAAAACTTTGAAAACAGACCTTGACTCAAAAGGCAAACATATTTTCAATTCTATTTCAGCCTCGAATATAGATGAAGTTTTTTTGACTAAAGACGTTTCAAATATTGAAGCTATTCTCAAAAAGCATAATACTTGGCTATCTGAATTTGATGAAAGAAAACAAAAAGCGATAGATAAAATATTAAATCATTATGTTGCAGAATATTTAAAATCTGAAGACTATTTATCCAAAGAAAAGGAAAGTAATTCAGCCAAATCTTTAATTGACACGATTGAAAAAAGGATAGCTGATAATGATAAAGAAATTTTGAGTTTGAATTCTCAATTAAGCGACAAAGTTAAAGGTAAGGAGGAGCTAAACACGAGTCTGGAGTTATTGTTAAACAGAAACGATATAAAAATTGATATTTCAGATGACAAGTTTATTTTAAAGCGAGATACATTTCCTGCTACAAATCTTAGCGAAGGTGAAAAATCTGCAATTGCTTTTTCTTACTTCCTAACAGAGCTTAAATCATTAAATGAAGAATCAAAGCTCGAGAAAACTATAGTTTTTATTGACGACCCAATATCAAGCTTAGATAGCAACCACATTTTTCAAGTAAGGTCTTTGATTCACAACTTTTTTTCCAAAAACAATTTTAAGCAACTTTTTATTTCAACTCATAGTTTTGAGTTTCTATCGGTACTATTAGATACTAGATTATTTGGCCCGACTAACAAAGAAGCTGGTGAAAATAAAAGACCACTATATTATATTCAACGGTTAAAAGAAAGTAAGGCAACTATAAAAAAGTTACCAAAGGCTTTCAGTAGCTATAAATCTGAATATGTAGGTTTATTCGAAATAATAAAAGCTTTTTCAGAATTAGAAGACAAAGAAGAATTTCCAAATATTTTGATATTACCAAATGCCTTAAGACGGTTTTTGGAGCTTTATACGTTAATGAAATACCCGAGTGAAAAAGAAGTAGACCGTAGAGTTAAAGAAGTTTTTAATCCAACTGACCGACCATATCATAATACCAAACTTCTTCATTGGTTTTCTCATCAAAATCAAGTAGAAAAAGTTCAGCGTCACGATGATAAATTACTTCAAATTGAAGGAGCTGTCGAAGAGCTTTTAAATCATATCGAAAATAATGACGAATTGCATTGGAAAGGATTGGTAGGAGAATAAGCACTGACTACAACAAGGTATTTAAAAATAGCGGTTTAATCGCTTAAACGAAACAAAATGAATAAATTAAAGGTCAGTGATTATCCGAAAAGTTAGTGCGTGAAAATCTGCTACTATTCTTATACGAGACGGTTAGCTGCAAGTTAAAACCCACCTATGAGAGAATGGACTGAAATCCCAGATATTGAACTCTATTCTGATGGAGGAGCCGAACCAAATCCAGGTAAAGGTGGTTTCGGAGTGATTCTGTCATATAAAGGAAGAAGAAAGGAATTTTCCCAAGGATATGAATTAACTACGAATAACCGAATGGAATTAATGGGGGTAATTTTTGGACTTGAGCAATTAAAAACAAAATCCAATGTTCAAGTATTTACAGATTCTAAATATGTAATCAATGGAATAACAAAAGGTTGGGCGGAAAAATGGAAAAAAAATGGATGGAAAAGAAAAAAGAATAGTCCTGCAATTAATAGTGACTTATGGGATAGATTATTAAATGTAATATCTAAACATAATGTTGAATTCAATTGGGTCAAAGGGCATGCAGGTCATACAGAAAATGAACGTTGTGATACTCTGGCGAATATTGGATTAAACTTTAATGAACTTATTGAGGATGTTGGGTATGAACCTAAAGAAATCGACAATGACCAAAGTTCATCTACTGAGAAAACGTTTAGCAAACAAAGCAAAGTTAAAATAGAAAACGTAGGAGATGAATGCCGCAAATGTGGGGAGCCAGTAATAAAGAAAACACCGAAAAAGAAAAAATTAAAACCAAATCAATCGTACTATTTTGAATATTATCTTTTTTGCCCTTCTTGTAAAACTATGTATATGACAGAAGATGGAAAAAGAGAAATTGTCAATGAAAATAGATTGTTTGAATGAAAGTAACCTTGACTCTACAAGATGACGGAAACCAAAACTGATTTAAGCGGACTTAACGAGAAACAAAGACAAGCAGTAGTAAGTGAATGCAAAAGATTACTCGTGCTTGCAGGTGCAGGTTCGGGAAAAACCAAAACGCTGCTTCAAAAACTTATCTACCTAATTGAGGAAAGGGGTGTTAATCCAAGTAATATTTTGGCAATCACTTTTACAAAAAATGCTGCCAATGAAATGCTTGATAGATTAATCATTTCAGCAGATGATACGGAAGAATATGCCGAAATTCTTGCAGACAAAAATCGAACAACTAAAGAGAAAGATACTGAACGCTACTTTTTCACCAAAAAACACAAGTGTGTAGCCTTCCCTAAAAATAGGACAGTTTAAAATTCAGATTTTCTAACTTTAAATTTTAACTGTCACATGAAAAAAAGCAAGTTTACCGAGAGCCAGATCATCAAGGCACTGAAAGAGAACGA